>Ga0163162_10000998_pt1 | contig 26303 bp, 23 predicted proteins | sample S55metaG_FD_115310 | JGI IMG/M metagenome (GOLD analysis project Ga0163162, IMG submission 115310) | Switchgrass rhizosphere microbial communities from Kellogg Biological Station, Michigan, USA - S5-5 metaG | ecosystem: Host-associated > Plants > Roots > Rhizosphere > Soil | place: USA... | reverse complement strand
GGCGGCGATCGATCGAGTGGAGGCCGAGGGCATCGACAACGTGATAGCCCGCCATCAGCGCGCCGCAATGGCGGCGCGCGCGGGGCTTCGCGCGCTGGGCGTCGAGCCGTGGATCGCCGACGACCGGGCCGCCTCGGCACTCGTCACGTCGGCGCCGGTCCCCGACGGCATCGATGCCCAGGCGCTGATCGACGCCGCCGCGCGATACGGCGTCGCGCTCGGCGCGGGCTTCGGCAATACCGAAGGGCGGCTCGTGCGACTCGACCATACCGGCGCGAAGGCGGCGTTCGATTCGGTGCTGGCGGCGGTTGTCGGCTATGGCGCCGCGCTCGGGACGTTCGGGACGCTCGGAATGGCGGTGGACATCGGCGCCGCTGCGAAAGCGGTTGCGACCGCCTGGGCCGCGCCTCGCGCCGGCGATTGAGTGCGCCCGCGCCGGGAGCCGCCGATGCTGGCCGGCCCTGCCGGGCGTGACGTCAGCAGGGGGTCAGCAGAGGGTCAGCCGGGGCGGCTCAGCGTGCCGGCACCAGCGCATCGACGAGCGCCGAAGCCGTTTGCCGCAGACGCTTCGTGTCGTCGTAGACGCGCTCCATGACGGCGATCCCGCGGGTCATCGTGACGATGATGCCCGCTGCCTGCCGCGGCGGCACGGCGAGTTGCGCGCGTGCTTCGGGGGTGTCGAGCACCTCGACGAGCGCGGCTTCGAGTTCGTCGAGCATGCGTTGCAGCGCGCGGCGCACGCGGGGGGAATCGGGGTCGAGTTCGACGGCGGCCTTGGTCGAAAGACAGCCGCGCGACGGAGAACCCTGCGAAATCGAGCGGATGGCGAACGCGAAAAACGCGGTCAGCGCGTCGCGCAGGTCGGGCTTGGCGAGCGCCTTGCGCACATCGGCGATGAAACGCGCGGCGTAACGCTCGAACACGCGCATGAAAATCTCTTCCTTGTCGCCGTACGCGTTGTAGAGCGAGCCGCGCTGCACGCCGGTGGCCTCCGCCAGATCCAGCATGGACGTTGCCCGGAAGCCCTTGGCCCAGAATACCCCCAGCGCCTCCGAAAATGCGCTGTCTTCGTCGAACTGCCGAACGCCTGCCATGATGCTCCTCGTAAAATGATTCCGTTCAAATGCTATTTTGACGGTCTTGTCGAGAATGCGCAACGTTTCATGGCGCGGGCCCGGGTAATTGCGCCCTGGCCCGGAATAAATGCGCCGGGGCGGGTGTTGTGGTGTTGCGGCCGTTCGGGCCGCGCAAGCGGCGGCAGTGTAGTGCGCACGACGTACATTCTGCGTCGCCTCAGTCCATTCCGGGAGGAAACCCATGAAGACTCCGATGCTCAAACAACGTGACGGCGCCGCCGTCGAAACCGCCGCCGTCGAAGCGTTCCGGCGCGCGTTCAGGGGCGAGGCACTCCTGCCGGACGATGCAGGCTACGATGCGGCGCGGCGCATCTGGAACGCGAGCATCGACAAGCATCCTGGCCTGGTCGCCCGCTGCGCGGTCACCGACGACGTGATCCGCGCGGTGAACTTCGCGCGCGAGAACAATCTGCTGGTGGCGGTCAGGGGCGGCGGCCACAACGTTGCGGGCCGGGCGCTCTGCGACGACGGCATCGTGATCGACCTGTCGGCGCTGAACGCCGTCTCCGTCGACCCGGCAAGGCGCACGGTGACCGTGCAGGGCGGCGCGCTGCTCGGCGACATCGACCGTGCAACGCACCCGCACGGCCTGGCGGTGCCGATGGGCGTGGTCTCGAAGACGGGCATCGCGGGTCTCACGCTCGGCAGCGGGGTCGGCTGGCTCGTGCGCAAGTACGGAATGACGTGCGACAACCTGCTTTCCTGCGACGTCGTCACGGCGAGTGGGGAACTCGTCACGGCCAGCGAAACGTCGAACCCGGACCTGTTCTGGGGTCTGCGCGGCGGCGGCGGCAATTTCGGCATCGTGACGTCGTTCGTATTTCGCGGACAGCCCGTTTCCACGGTGCTGGGCGGCCTGATCCTCTATCCGCGCGACAAGGCGGGCGAAGTGCTGCGCTTCTACCGGGACTTCATCGCGAGCGCGCCGGAAGAATTGACGGCGTATGCCGGGCTCATCTCGACCCCCGAAGGCGTGCCGGCCGTGGGCATGATCCTCTGCTATTGCGGCGATCTCACGCAGGGTGAGCGCGTGCTCGCGCCGGTGCGCGCGTTCGGCACGCCGATGCTCGATGCGGTTCAGCCGATGCCGTTTCCGGCCATGCAGACGCTGCTCGACGACGCGTTCCCGGACCGGACCTACAACTACTGGAAGTCGACGTTCCTGAAGGATCTGACCGACGACACGATCGACCTGTTGATCGATCACGCCAACCGGGTCGAGTCGCCGCTCTCGGGCGTGGTGGTGGAGTACTACGGCGGCGCGGCGAGCCGCGTCGGCCACGGCGAGACCGCATTCGCGCAGCGCGAGGCGAAGTACAACGTCGGGATCACGGCGCAATGGACCGATGCCACGGAGAATGCGAAGCACATCGCCTGGACGAACGCGCTGGCCGATGCGCTCAAGCCGTATTCGAACGGCAGCCAGCTGCTGAACTTTCTCAGCGAGGACAATCAGGACGTGATCCGGGCGGCATTCGGAAGCAATCACGCGCGCCTCGTCGAACTGAAGAACAAGTACGATCCGGCCAATTTCTTCAGCCTCAATCAGAACGTGAAGCCGCGCGCCTGAGTATCGGGCGCCGCAAGGGCCGCTGGCGGGGACACGCGCCTCGCCGGCGGCCCTTGCGCGTCTAGTCCGAATGCAGCATGTCGACGATCGCTTCGGTGATCCCCGTCTGTCCGTATGACGCCCGGTGAATCATGCCGACCGTGCGCGTGATCGGCGGATAGGCGATCGGCACGAGGCGCAGCGACGGGTCCGCGTCCCAGTCGCCGCTGTGCAGCTTCGGCAGCACCGTGACGCCGACGTTCTTGCGCACCAGCGCGACGATCGTCTCGATCGAATTGAGTTCCAGATACTCGTTCACCTCCAGACCGAGCGTGTGCAATGCCTGATCCACGACGAGGCCGGTGCGCACGCGCCGGTCGAAGCGCAGGAAGCCGTGCGCGCGCAGCACGCGCTGAACGTCGGTGTCCGTGACCTCGCGGTTCACGACGAGGATGAGCGGCTCGGTATAGAGCGGCGTCCATATCAGGCCTTCGGGCAGCGTGTCGTCGGGGCGCGCGACCACGGCCGCAATGTCCACTTCGCCTTCATCGACCATCACCGTCAGCTCGTCGGAGCGCGCCGACAGGAGACGCACGTCGAGGAGCGGATGAGCCGTCTTCAGCCCCGCGACGACGAGCGACAGCGCGCCGATCACCGACACCACCGCGCCGATCGTGACCGGCCCCTGCATCGAATTTGCAGGCTTCGCTTCGAGTTGCGCCATCAGGTCGAGGATCTGCTCGACCTTCGGCGATATCTCGCGGCCCGCCCGCGTCAGCGTGATCTGGCGGCCGCTGCGGTCGAACAGTTCGCGGTTGAGCGCCTCTTCGAGCCCGCGCATCTGCAGGCTGACGGCGGCCTGGGTCAGCGCGATCTTGTCCGCGGCGGCGGCGAACGAGCCGGTCTTCGCGACCAGCCGGAAAGTCTTCAGCATGCGGATCGTGAGCATCGATGCTTAAATAAAAATTGAGTGTGATTAAGAAATATTAATATTTTCTGATGCCCGGTGTTCGACATAATCACTAAATGATTTTTTACCGGATTTCGACGCAGTGCTGAAGCAGCAGACCATGAACACGCCTGTCGAGCACCGCCCGGTGCTGGAGGTGGCGGGCTTCTCGCTCAAATTCTCGCGGGACGTGAACGTTCCCAACCTCGTCGACGACGTTTCGCTTGCCGTGAACGCGGCAGAGACGTTGTGCATCGTCGGCGAGTCGGGCTGCGGCAAGAGCGTGACCTCGCTCGCGCTGATGGGCTTGCTGCCGAGCCCGCCCGCCAACATCGTCGCGGGCACGGCCATGTTCGACGGCCGCGACCTGCTGAAGCTTTCCGAGCGCGAACTCGCCGACGTGCGCGGCAACCGCATGTCGATGATCTTTCAGGAGCCGATGACCTCGCTGAATCCGGCGTTCACGGTCGGCCATCAGATTGCGGAGTGCGTCGCGCGGCATCGCGGGCTGGCGCGCGCCGAGGCCCGCGCCGAGGCGCTCGCGATGCTCCGGCTCGTGCGCATTCCCGCGCCCGAGACCCGGCTCGACGCGTATCCGCACGAGCTGTCGGGCGGCATGCGCCAGCGCGTGATGATCGCGATGGCGCTCGCCAACCGCCCGAAGCTCCTGATCGCCGACGAGCCCACCACTGCGCTCGACGTCACCATCCAGGCCCAGGTCCTCTCGCTCGTGCGCAATCTGCAGGCCGAGACCGGTACCGCGATGATCCTGATCACGCACGACCTCGGCGTGGTCGCGGAGGTCGCCGATCACGTCGCGGTGATGTATGCGGGGCGCATCGTGGAATATGGTCCCGTCGCGGAGATATTCGACGATCCGCAGCACCCTTACACGATCGGCCTGATGGGCGCGATCCCGTCGGTCGGCAGGCGCGAAGGGCAGCTCGCGACGATCCGCGGCTCGGTGCCTGCGCCCGAGCGCATGTCGAAGGGCTGCCGCTTCGCGCCGCGCTGTCCGTTCGCGCAAGCGCGATGCATCGATGCGGTGCCGCCCGACAAGCTCGTGGGCGGCACGCATCGCGTGGCCTGCTGGGTCGCGCCGGTGGAAACCTCGATCGGCACGCAACTGCGCGCGGTGACCGCATGAGCGCGATTCTCGAAGCACGCGCACTCACGAAGCACTTCGGCGGCGCGCGCCATCTGTTCTCGCGCTCGCCGACCGTGTATGCCGTGAACGGCGTCTCGTTCACGGTGCAGGAGGGCGAGACTTTCGCGATCGTCGGCGAATCGGGATGCGGCAAGTCGACGCTCGGACGGCTGCTGCTGCGCCTCATCGACGCGACCGAAGGCCGGGTCATCTATCAGGGCAGGGACATCACGCATCTCGGCGTCCAGGCGCTGCGGCGGCTGCGCCGCGAGATGCAGATCATCTTTCAGGACCCGTTCGCGTCGCTGAATCCCGGCATGACGGTAGCGCGCATCATCGGCGAACCGATCGGGCTGCACGGCCTCGCGCACGGCAAGGCGCGCGCGGAGCGCGTGGCGGAGCTGCTGCGCACGGTTGGCCTGCATCCCGAGTACGCGGACCGTTACCCGCACGAATTCTCCGGCGGCCAGCGCCAGCGCATCGGCATCGCGCGCGCGCTCGCGGGCGAGCCGCGCCTCATCGTCGGCGACGAACCCGTGTCCGCGCTCGACGTCTCCGTGCAGGCGCAGGTGATCAACCTGCTCGAAAAGCTGAAGGCCGATCTCGGCCTCACGCTCATCATGGTCGCGCACGATCTCGCGGTGATCCGGCACATGAGCGATCGCGTGGCGGTGATGTATCTCGGCGAGATCGTCGAACTCGCGAACGTCGACGACCTCTTCGACACGCCGCTGCATCCCTATACGCAGGCGCTCCTGCAGGCAATTCCCGCGAGCAGCCCGCGCGAGCGGCGTGATCGCGTCGCGCTGACGGGCGACCTGCCGAGCCCCACCTCGCCGCCGCCGGGCTGCCGCTTTCATCCGCGCTGTCCGCATGCGAGGCCGGTATGCCGCGAGCAGAAGCCGCCGGCGCAGACGCTCCCCGACGGCCGCTCGGTCTCGTGCCATTTCTGGCGCGACATCCAGAACGCGGGCGGCGGCGCGCCGCTTCGGGCGAGCGTGAGCGCGAAGCTCGTCGAGCGCCTCGCCGTCTATCGCGAACGTCAGGCCGCCACCGATACGGCACGCAACCAGTGATCATTCAAACTCGAAGGAAAGACCGCATGCGTAACATCCTTGTAGCCGGGGTACTTGCTGCAGGCGCCATGAGCGCCGGAAGCGCGATGGCGCAGTCGACCATCCGCATCGGCCTGCAGGACGACATCGGCACGCTCGATCCTGCGCGCAGCAGCCAGGTCGTCGACCGCATGGTGCTCAACTCGCTGTGCAATTCGCTCGTCGACATCTCGCCCGACCTGAAGATCGTGCCGATGCTCGCAACTTCATGGAGCACGAGCGCCGACGGCAAGACGCTGACGATGAAGCTGCGCCACGGCGTGAAGTTCCAGAACGACGAGCCGTTCAACGCAGCCGCGGTGAAGGCCAACATCGACCGCTCGCGCACGCTGCCGGCGAGCAACCGCAAGAGCGAACTGGCGTCGGTGGATCACGTGGACGTGGTCGACGAATACACGGTCAACTTCGTGCTGAAGACGCCCGACTCGGCGCTGCTCGCAACGCTGACCGACCGCGCGGGCATGATGCTCGCGCCCAGGACGCTCGCGGACGACGCGGGCGTCGCGACGCATCCGGTGTGCTCGGGCCCGTACAAGTTCGTGCAGCGCGTGCAGAACGACCGTGTGGTGCTGGAGAAATTCGCGGGCTACTGGGACGCCGACAAGTATTCGATCCAGAAGGTGATCTATCAGCCGGTGCCCGACGCCACCGTACGTCTCGCGAACGTGCGCGCAGGCTCGCTCGACATGCTCGAGCGCCTCGCGCCGTCGGACGTGAACACGGCGAAGAACGACCGCAACCTCAACTTCGTGTCGATCCCGGGGCTCGGCTTCTACGATCTCACGTTCAATATCTCGAACGGCGCGCGTGCGCCGAAGGCGCTCAAGGACAAGCGCGTGCGCGAGGCGTTCGAGCTTTCCATCGACCGCGACGCGATCAACCAGGTGATCGGCGCAGGCATCTTCGCCCCGGCGAATCAGCCGCTGACGGCATCGAGCCCGTACTACGACAAGTCGATCAAGACCACGAAGCGCGATATCCCGAAGGCGAAGGCGCTCCTGAAGGCGGCGGGCTACGACAAGGTCGACGTGGAACTCACGTTCGGCAACAACACCGTGTCGAACCAGATGGCGCAGATGCTGCAGGCCATGCTGTCGGAAGCGGGCATCAACCTCAAGCTGCGTCCGACCGACTATGCCGCGGCGCTCAACGCCGCGCACAAGGGTGATTTCGAACTGCTGTATCTGGGCTGGTCGGGCCGCATCGATCCGGACGGCAACCTGCATCAGTTCGTGAGCTGCAAGGGCAACCTCAACTATGGCCTCTATTGCAACCCCGAGGTGGACCGCCTGCTCGACGACGCCCGCGTGAAATCGACGGTGGAGCAGCGCAAGCCGCTCTACGACGCGGCCTCGAAGATCCTCGCCGACGAAGACCCGATCGTCTATCTGTACGTGCAGCCGTGGCCCTACGTGCTCTCGAAGAAGGTCCAGGGATTTACGCCGTACCCGGACGGGCTGATCCGCCTGCGCGGCATGAGCATCAAGGGGTGAGGGGTCATGCTGCGCATCATCGCCAACCGCGTGCTGGTTGCCATCCCGACGCTGATACTCGTGTCGATGATGATCTTCGGCTTGCAGAAGATGCTGCCGGGCGACCCGGTCCTCGCGATGGCGGGCGAGGACCAGAATCCGCAGGTCATCGCGATGCTGCGCGCGAAGTATCACCTCGATGAACCCGTGCCCGCGCAGTACGTGCTGTGGATGAAGGACATGCTGCGCGGCGATCTGGGCGCGTCGATCCGCACCGACGTTCCGGTGACGACGCTGATCGCGCAGAAGCTGCCGGTCACGTTGCAACTGGCGGTGATGGGCATGATCCTCGCAATCGGGATCGGCCTGCCGCTCGGGGTGCTGTCGGCGGCGAACAAGGGGCGCGCGCTCGACTACGGCGCGAACGTGCTCGCGCTCTCCGGCATGTCGATTCCCAACTTCTGGCTCGGCATCATCCTGATCTTCGTGGTGTCGGTGCGCTGGCATCTGCTGCCTTCGTCGGGCTACGTGTCGCCGTCGGAGGATTTCTGGATGAGCATCAAGACCATGCTGATGCCCGCGTTCGTGCTGGGCGCGGCGCTCGGCGCGCAGCTGATGCGCCATACGCGCAGCGCGATGCTGAGCGTGCTGCGCACCGACTACATCCGCACCGCGCGCGCGAAGGGTCTCCTGCGCGGCACGGTGGTCATCAAGCACGCGTTCCGCAATGCGCTGATTCCGATCGTGACCGTGCTCGCGCTGCTGTTCGGCGAACTGCTCGCGGGCGCCGTGCTCACGGAGCAGGTGTTCACGATTCCGGGCTTCGGCAAGCTGATCGTCGATGCGGTGTTCAACCGCGATTACGCGGTCGTGCAGGGCGTGGTGCTCGTAACCGCGGTCAGTTTCATCGTGGTGAATCTGTTCGCCGATGTCCTTTATATCCTGCTCAACCCGAGGCTGAGGCGAAGCTGATGGCCACGCTCCCTGTTATCGCCGCCGAGAAGCTGCCGCGCAGGCGGCATCGCGGCCTGGCGAAGTTCATGAAGAATCGCGCCGCCGTCGCGGGCGCGTTGATTGTCGCGCTGGTCGTTCTGGTCGCGCTGTTCGCGCCGTGGCTCGCGCCTTACGACCCGGTTCAGGCAAGCTTCATGACCGTGCGCAAGGCGCCCGACGCCGCGCACTGGTTCGGCACCGACGAACTCGGCCGCGACGTGCTGAGCCGCATGATCTGGGGCGCGCGGGCGTCGCTGCTCGCGGGCGTGGTGTCGGTCGGCATCGCGGTCGCGATCGGCGTGCCGCTCGGATTGCTCGCGGGCTACTTCGGCAAGCTCGTCGACGGCGTCATCTCGCGGCTCGCCGACGCGCTTCTGTCCATCCCCTTCCTGATCCTCGCGATCGCGCTCGCCGCGTTTCTCGGCCCGAGCCTGACGAACGCGATGATCGCGATCGGCGTCTCCGCGATGCCGCGGTTCGTGCGTCTTACACGCGGCCAGGCGCTCAGCGTGAAGGCCGAGGACTACGTGGAAGGCGCGCGCGCCATCGGTCTCGGCGACTTCCGGATCATCGTGCGGTATATCCTGCCGAACGTGCTGCCGCCGATCATCGTGCAGGCGAGCCTGACGGTCGCCATGGCGATCATCGCGGAGGCGAGCCTGTCGTTTCTCGGACTCGGGCAACTGCCGCCGGCGCCTTCGTGGGGATCGATGCTGAACACCGCGAAGGACTTCGTCGATCAGGCGCCGTGGATGTCCATCTTCCCGGGCATCGCCATTTTCCTGGCGGTGCTAGGCTTCAACCTGCTGGGCGACGGATTGCGCGACGCCCTCGATCCCCGCGAGCTTTGACGCTCCGCAAGCACACACGACTCGTATGACTTCATTCAATTGGCAAAACCCTTATCCGACTCCGCGCATGCCGGTGTTCGCACGCAACATCGTTTCGACCTCGCATCCGCTCGCGGCTCAGGCCGGCCTGCGCATGTTGTGGAAGGGCGGCAACGCGGTCGATGCGGCGATTGCCGCTGCGGCCGCGATCACGGTCGTCGAGCCGGTTTCGTGCGGCCTGGGCGGCGATGCGTTCGCGCTCGTCTGGGACGGCGCGAAGCTGCACGGCCTGAATGCGTCGGGTGTGGCGCCGGCCGCATGGAATGTGGACTACTTCAGGCGCAAGTACGGCGAGGAAAACGGCGTGGCGATCCAGCCCAAGCGCGGCTGGGACGCGGTGACGGTGCCGGGCGTGATCGCGGGATGGGAGGCGCTCCATGCGAAGTTCGGCTCGCTGCCGTTCGGCGACCTGATGCAGCCGGCCATCGAGATTGCGGAGCGCGGGCACGCGGTAGCGAGCATCGTCGCGCACAAGTGGGCGGCCGCTATTCCCGATCTGAAGGACCAGCCGGGCTTCGCCGACGTGTTCATGCCGCGCGGCCGCGCGCCCGAGGTGAGCGAGCTCGTGCGCTTTCCCGGCCACGCGAAGACGCTGCGCATGCTGGCCGAGCAGGGGCCGCGCGCGTACTACGAAGGCGAGACGGCCGACAAGATCGCGGCGTTCGCGAAGCAGCACGGCGGCGCGATGACGGCGGCCGACCTGCGCGCCTATCGCGCGGAGTGGGTCGAGCCGATCGCGAAGGACTATCGCGGCTACACGGTCCACGAGATTCCGCCGAACGGGCAGGGCATCGCCGCACTGATCGCGCTCGGCATCCTGGACAAGTTCGACGTGAAGTCGCTCACCGTCGACAACATCGAGTCGCAGCATTTGCAGATCGAGGCGATGAAGCTCGCGTTCGCCGACCTGTACCGTTACGTGGCCGACCCCCGCTCGATGGACGTGACGCCGGCACAGATGCTCGACGACGCCTACCTCACCGAGCGCGCGAAGCTGATCGATCCGAAGAAGGCGACGCAGTTCGATTTCGGCATGCCGAAGGCGGGCGGCACGATCTACATGTCGGTGGCGGACGAGCGCGGCATGATGGTGAGCTTTATCCAGTCGAACTACATGGGCTTTGGCTCGGGCGTGGTGGTGCCGGACACGGGCATCTCGCTGCAGAACCGGGGCTGCGGATTCTCGATGGACCCGAAATCGGTGAACGTGGTGGAGGGCGGCAAGCGGCCGTTTCACACGATCATCCCGGCGTTCCTCACGCAGGACGTGAACGGCACGCGCGAGGCGGTGATGAGCTTCGGCGTGATGGGCGGCGACATGCAGCCGCAGGGCCACGTGCAGTCGATCGTGAGGATGCTCGACTACGGCCAGCAGCCGCAGGCCGCGTGCGATGCGCCGCGCTGGAAGGTGAACCGCGACTTCAGCATCGACGTCGAAGCGACGCTGAACCAAAAGACCGCGTCGGCGCTGCAGGCGCTGGGCCATACGATCAAGTCGATCGAAGACCCCTACATGGACTTCGGCTCCGGCCAGTACATCTGGAAGCTCGATCGCAATGATCCCGAGCGCGGCTACGTCGCGGCCAGCGACAGCCGCCGCGACGGGCTCGCCGCAGGCTTCTGAGCAGGCGCCCGGCGGGTGGCGCCGGGCTCGGGGATGTCAGGCCTTGTCCGGTGCCACCAGTCCCGCGCGGCTTTGCGCGCCCCATGCGCGCTGGCGGCGCAGGAAGTAGAGCCAGCCGAGCGCCGCGCCCCAGTGGCGCAGCAGCTGGAACGTGAACGGCTCCGCGATCGAGGCGAGCACCGCCATGCCGAACGCAGACCCGGCGCGCTCGCCCGTCCAGCGCCGGTACAGATGCACCGACCAGAGGTGGAACGCGAAGTCGAGCGCGATCTTTCCGCCGATCACGCCGAACGCCGGCCCGACAATCGTGCCGCGTCCCTCGCAAATGAAGCCGATCAGCAGCGCAAACGCCGTCAGGCCGTAGATGGGCTGTAGCGTGTCGAACGCCTTCACGGGCAGCATCAGCAGGCCGAGCGTGCCATAGCGGCGGTTGCCCGTCATGTCGCGATTCCAGTACTGCGTCTGCAGGAAGCCCGCGAACCAGCGGCGGCGCTGGCGCAGGAACGTGCCGAAGCTGCTCGGCGCATCGGTATGCGCATGAGCGTCGCCGACCACGCGCACGTCCCAGTCGAGCCCGTGATCCACCGCGTAGCGGCGCAGGCGGTGGATCAGCTCGTAGTCTTCGACGAGGCACTGCGGATCGAACCCGCCGACCGTGACGAGCGCGTCGCGGCGAAACGTGGCGAACGCGCCCGAGATCAGCAGCAGGCTGTCGGCGCGCATCCATGCGAAGCGCGAGATGAAGTTGCGGATGTATTCGTAGGTCTGGAACCACTGGAAGAAGCGGCCCGACATCGTCCTGCTGCACACCGGCACGAGGATGCCCGCCGCCGCGACGAGCTTGCCGCTTTCCGCGACCGCCCGGCGCATCGCGAGCGTGGCGTCGGGCGCGAGCAGCCTATCGGCGTCGACGGTCATGACGGTCTCGGTGGTCATCGCGGTGAGCGCGGCGTTCAGCGCGCGCGCCTTGCCGCCATGCGGCACGCGCATCCAGTACAGGTTCGGATGCAGCGTGCTCGGCGCGCTCAGTTCGCCTTCGGGCGCTGCGACGAGGCCGTAGCGGCAGACGAGCAGCGCGATGGTGCCGTCGGTGGAACCGTCGTCGGCGATCACGATCTGCGCGGGCCCGTGCTCCTGCGCGAGCAGCGCGTCGAGCGTGATCGGCAGCACGGCGGCTTCATTGTGCGAGGCAACGATCACGCCGAGGCCCGGCATGTCGCCGCTATCCGGCATGGGCGCGCGAGGCCGTGCGGGCATCGCGAGCGGCAGGGTCTTCACGGCGACGAAAAGCAGCAGGATGGTGTCGTAGATCACGTAGGCGATGCCCGTCGACCATGCCACCACGCCGTGCAGAAAGAACGCGCGGGCGAACAGCAGACCCCACAGCACGACGACGCTGCAATGAATGACGATGCCCGGCACGGTGAACCCGCGCGGCGCGATGCGCGGCGAAGCGATCGCGAGGGCGTCTTCGAGAGAGGTTTTCAAGGAGCGTTCCGGTTCCGGTTGCGGTTCCTGCCGCGATGTAACGAGCCTCAGAGGCGTGCGCGCGTTCATGGGACCATCCTCGAGATGACCGAGCGCCGGTCGATCCAGGAATGCTTCAGCGCGCCGCCGATGTGCATTGCGAACAGCGCGTACAGCGCGTAGCCGAACCACGTGTGCAGCATCCCGAGGCGCGTATGCAGCGTCTCCCTCACCTGCGGGTCGATATGCTCGATGAAGCCGACGCGCGGCCACGTGAAGAGGCCGAAGTAGTACATCGGATGCGTGGCCGCGTCCTTCCATGCGGAGTCGTGCATCCAGCCGGAAAGCGGCAGCGCGATCATCAGCAGGTAGAGCAGGAAGTGCGCGACATGCGCCGCGATCTGCTCGAGCTTCGGAAAGCTGCGCGGCATCGGCGGCGGCCGATGCGTGGTGCGCCACAGGATGCGCAGGATCACGAGGCCGAGCACCGTGATGCCGATCGACTTGTGCGTATCGATCGCGAAGCGGACCATGCTGTCGGGCAGCGATTCGCTGCCGAGACCGAGCATGACGTTCACGATGATCAGCAGCGCGATGGTCCAGTGGAGCACCATCGCGGTGCGGGTGTATTTCGAGGCGGGCTCCGCCGCCATCTGTTCGAAGGTGCTGCGGGTGTTGGTGAGGCTCATGGGGTCCGTTCGTTCATGTGGGCGCCGCTTTCGCAGGGCAGCGCTAACCGTTCCTAGATGAACGATCCGTGTACGCGATTTATTCCAGCGGCGCCGGCGGCAATCGATTGCGCGATATTTCCTTACGAAGTGCATGCGCGTGATCCGTGATGCGTGGCGCGGCTGACCGGCGGCCCGCGCTCAAGACATTTGAAATCCGGCCGATATACAGGTAGCCGGGTAGTGTTGACAGGTGGCGCGCCCGCGCCGGTACCCGTGCGAAAGGCTCGCCGGGTTCGTGGTTCGTGGTTCGCGGGTTGCGCTCGTTGTATCAGGCAGGAATTCATGAATAACCAGGTGATCACGTTCAGCCTGCCGCGCTGGCGGCTGACGCGGTGGCTGCTGCACGCGGGTCACGACGTGCCGGACGATATCCGCTCCGCACTGGTCGCGAGCCTGTTTGGCACGCTGCCGATCTTCGCGGGTGGCGTGGTCAATACGATCGCCGTGTCGCTCGTCATCGCGCTGCGCCGGCCCACGGCACCCTTCGTCACGTGGTTCGTGATCGAGGTGATCCTGTGCTCGGCGCGACTCGTGCTGCTCCTGATGGCGCATCGCACCGCCGCGTCCGGCAGGCGCACGCCTACCGACAGCTATGTCCTGCTCGCGGTGCTGTGGGGCGCGAGCGTCGGCTATGGCGCGTTCGTCAGCATTCTGAGCGGCGACTGGGTGGCGGCGACCCTCTCGTGTCTTTCGGCGGCCGCGATGGTGGGCGGCATCTGCTTCCGGAACTTCGGCGCGCCGCGTCTCGTCGCCGTGATGATCCTGCTCTCGCTCGGGCCGTGCTGTCCGGCGGGCGCCCTTTCCGGCCAGCCGGTGCTGCTGCTCGTCCTGATCCAGATACCGTTCTATCTGTTCGCGATGAGCATCGCGGCGTTCCGGCTGAACAAGCTGCTCGTGTCCACGATGAAGGCCGAGCGGGAAAACGACCGCCGCGCGAGGCACGACCTGCTCACCGGCCTGCCGAACCGCGCGGGTCTGGTTCATGCGATCGACGCCATGTCGGGCGGCCTCGCGCCGGGCGCGCACCGGGCGGCGATCTTCTATCTGGACCTGGACGGCTTCAAGCCGGTCAACGACCGCTACGGCCACGCCGCCGGCGATGCGCTGCTGATCGGCGTGTCGCAACGTTTGAGCGCGTGCGTGCGGGCATGCGACGTGGTCGCGCGCATCGGCGGCGACGAGTTCGTGCTGCTGGTTCAGCGGGTGAAGCGCGCCGACGTGCCGCCGCTCGCCGACAGCCTGATCGAAACGGTCTCGCAGCCGTTCGATCTCGGCCACGCGAACTCGATCCGCATCAGCGCGAGCATCGGCGTCGCGCTGGTGCCCGATCACGGCGAGGACATCGACACCATCCTGAAGGCGGCCGACGGCGCGCTCTATGCCGCGAAGGCGCGGGGCAAGACGTGCTGGGCCCTCGCGGCGCCCGCGGCGCACGCGTGATGCGGCGCAGCGGGCGGCCGCTCGTGTCCGCTGCCCGCGTGCAGTACGATAGCGACGTCGACACGTGAATAGCGGAGAGCGATCATGGGACTTCACTGGTTGCGCTCCGCGCTCGCCGCGGCGGGATGCCTTGGCGTCATGTCGGCGGCGAGTCTCGCGGCCGGCACGGCTTCCGCACCGAATTCCGCGCCGACTGCTCCGCCCCTGGTCTACGTGACCGATTTCGAGCTCGACGTGGCCGATGTCGAGCCCGACAGCGGCCCGGGCTCGCGCGCGCGGCGTCTCGCGGGCGGCATCCTGCCGCGCGGCCCGCTGCACTCGCAGCAGGACCCGCAGGCGCACGCGCGCGAGATCGTCTCGCAGATGTCGGAGCAACTGACGGCGGATCTGACGAAGGCGGGCCTCGACGCGCGCCGCCTGCTGCCCGGCGCGCCCGTGCCGCCGAGCGGCTACCGGGTGCGCGGCGTGTTTCTGAACGTCGACGAGGGCAACCGCCTGCGGCGCGCGGTCGTGGGCTTCGGCGCGGGCCAGAACGACCTGCAGGTCGCGGTTTCCCTCGACGATCTTTCCTCGCCGCAGCAGGGGCCGCTCTATGAAAACGTCGAGGAAAGCACGAGCCGCGACAAGCCGGGCGCGATCGTGAAACTCAATCCCTATGTGATCGCGGCGAAGTTCGTGCTCGACGGCCGCGACGAGCATTCGACCATCGAGCGCGCCGCCGGGCAGATCTCGGAGACGGTCGTCGGGCGGCTGCGCGCTGTGCCGCCGCGCTAGCGCCGTCACTTCGGCGCACGATTCGTCATACCGCAAAGGAACACTTTTGGAACTGCGCCAGCTTCGCTACTTCGTTCGTGTCGTCGAGTACGGCAGCATGGGCCGCGCCGCGGCGGACCTCGGTGTCGTGACGTCGGCGCTGAGCCAGCAGATCAGCCGGCTGGAGAGCGAACTGTCCACGCGCCTGCTGCAGCGCACGGCCAATGGCGTGCGCCCCACTGACGCGGGTCTCGCGTTCTGGCGTCAGGCCCAGCTCGCGCTGCGCCACGTCGACGACGCCGCGCACGCGGCCCGGCACGCCCGCCTGTCGGGGCATGTGAGCGTCGGCATGGCGCCGAGCACGACGGGCGTGCTCGGCCTCGCGTTCATGCGCGCGATGCGCGAGCGCTACCCCGACGTGCGCCTGCGCATGGTGGAGAGCCTCTCCGGGCATCTCGCCACGATGCTGAGCGCGCGCCAGATCGACCTCGCCATCCTGTTCCAGAGCGGCGCCGCCAGGCGCTTCAGCGCGACGCCCCTACTCGACGAACGCCTTTTCGCCATATCGTCTGCGCAGTTCGAGCCGATGCCCGGCGGCAAGAAAGTGAAGCTCGCGCAGATCGCGCCGCTTCCGCTGATTCTCCCGAGCGGCCCGCATGGCCTGCGCTCGCTGCTCACCACCGCCTTCGCGCGGGTGAAGTGCGAGCCGAACATCGTCGCGGAGATCGACGGCCTCGCGATGCTGATGGATGCCGTAGGCGGCGGGCTCGGCGTGACGATCCAGCCGGGCGCGGCGCTCGCGCGGCGCGACCCGTCGTCGTTTCGCGCGCTCGCCATCAGCGACGCCCACATGGTGCGCCCGAACCAGCTCGTGAGCCTGTCCGACGACGAGCTTTCGCCCGCCGGCCTCGCGGCGCGCGTGGTGCTCGCGGATGTCGCCCGCACGCTCGTCGCGCGCGGCGAATGGGCGGGCGCGACGCTCGCGGCAGACACCCGTCCGGTCCCGAGCCAGCCCCTTCACGATTCGTGAACACCCGTTGCCAGCTTGATGCTGGCGGCTGAAGACCTGGCGCCCTACACTCTGCGCAACTGGTGGGGGACGTCAAACGATGGTGGATGTACTGGTGATCGGCGGGGGCAATGCGGCCCTGTGCGCCGCATTGATGGCACGCGAGGCCGGGGCGTCGGTGCTCATGCTCGAAGCCGCGCCGCGCGAATGGCGCGGCGGCAATTCGCAGCACACGCGCAATCTGCGCTGCATGCATGACGCGCCGCAGGACGTGCTGGTCGAGGCATATCCCGAAGAAGAGTACTGGCAGGACCTGCTGAAAGTCACGGGCGGCATCACGGACGAGAAGCTCGCGCGGCTCGCCATTCGCGCATCGTCGACGTGCCGCGACTGGATGCGCCGTCACGGCGTGCATTTTCAGCCGCCGCTTTCCGGCGCGCTGCATGTCGCGCGCACCAACGCGTTCTTCATGGGCGGCGGCAAGGCGCTCGTGAACGCCTACTACCGCAGCGCCGAAGCGCTCGGCATCGGCATTCGCTACAACGCGCCGGTCGATGCGATCGAGCTCGACGGCGACCGGTTCGTCGCGGCCCGCATCGGCGGCGAGCGCATCGAGGCGAAGAGCTGCGTGCTCGCGGCGGGCGGTTTCGAATCGAACCGCGAGTGGCTGCGTGAGGCGTGGGGGCAGGTCAACGGCGAATGGGTCGCGGAGAATTTCCTGATCCGCGGCACGCGCTTCAACATGGGCGTGCTGCTCAAGTACATGATCAATGCAGGCGCGGACGCCGTCGGCGATCCGTCGCAGTCGCACTGCGTCGCCATCGACGCCCGCGCGCCGCTCTATGACGGCGGCATCTGCACGCGCGTCGACTGCGTGTCGCTCGGCGTGGTGCTCAACCGCAACGCCGAGCGCTTCTATGACGAAGGCGAGGATTTCTGGCCCAAACGCTATGCGATCTGGGGCCGCCTCGTCGCGCAGCAGCCGGGGCAGATCGGCTATTCGATCATCGACTCGAAGGCGATCGGCCGCTTCATGCCGCCGGTGTTCCCCGGCACGCGGGCGAATACGCTCGGCGAGCTCGCGCGGGCAACGGGACTCGACGAAGCGCGCTTCCTGAAGACCCTCTCGGCCTACAACGCCGCCTGCCGCGTCGGCACGTTCGATCACTCCGTGCTCGACGACTGCCACACCGAGGGCCTAACGCCCGCGAAGACGCACTGGGCGCAACCCATCGACAAGCCGCCGTTCTACGCGTTCGCGCTTCGCCCCGGCATCACGTTCACCTATCTCGGGCTGAAGGTGAACGAGCACTCGGCCGTGCACTTCGGCGGCAAGCCGAGTCCGAACCTGTATGTCGCGGGCGAGATGATGGCGGGCAACGTGCTCGGCAAGGGCTATACGGCGGGAGTCGGCATGGCGATCGGCACCGCGTTCGGACGCATCGCCGGAACACAGGCGGCGAACGCCGCGTTGAAATCGAAGGAAACCCGTCATGCAGTCGCTTGAAGCGCTCACCCGCGAGGCCCGTGCGCTCGCCTCGAACGAAATCACGGTCGTATCCGCGATGACCGCCGCCGAGGGCGAGGTCAGCCGCATCATGCAGATCTGCAACGCGTGCCGCTATTGCGAAGGCTTCTGCGCCGTGTTCCCCGCGATGACGCGCCGCCTCGAATTCGGCCGCGCCGATGCGCACTTTCTCGCGAACCTCTGCCACAACTGCGGCGCCTGCCTGCATTCCTGCCAGTACGCGCCGCCGCACGAATTCGCGGTCAACGTGCCGAAGGCGATGGCCGAGGTGCGCAGGCAGACCTACGTCGACTACGCCTGGCCGGCCGGATTCGGCGCGCTCTACAAGCGCAACGGGCTGTCGATCGCGGTCGCGCTCGCCGGCGGACTGGCGCTCTTCCTGATTCTCGCGACAGCGATGAAGGGCTCGCTCTTCCTGCCGCCGCTCGCGGGCAACTTCTATGCGGTGTTTCCGCACAACACGCTCGCCTTGCTCTTCGGCGCGGTCTTCCTCTTCTCGATGATCGCGCTCGGCGTGGGCGTGCGCCGCTTCTGGCGCAACGAGGACCCGGGTGCGATGTCGGGCGCGGCGATCGGCGAAGCGGCGCACGACGTGCTGAGCCTGCACTATCTGGGCGGCGGCCACGGCGAAGGATGCAACAACGCAAGCGACGCGTTCTCGCTTGCGCGCAGGCGCTTTCACCATCTGACGTTCTACGGCTTCATGCTGTGTTTCGCATCGACATGCGTCGCGACGCTCTACCACTATCTGCTGAAACTCGAGGCGCCGTATGCGCTGGCGAGCCTGCCGGTCGTGCTCGGCGCGGCGGGCGGCATCGGCCTGCTGGCGGGCCCGGCGGGGCTCCTGTGGCTCAACCTGAAGCGCCATCCTCAGCACGGCGACGTTGCGCAGCGGCCGATGGACCGCGGTTTCATCGCGTTGCTGCTGCTCACGAGCGCAAGCGGCCTCGCGCTGCTGATGCTGCGCGACACCTCGATGATGGCACTCCTGCTCGCGGTGCACCTGGGCATCGTCATGGCGCTCTTCCTGACGCTGCCCTACGGGAAGTTCGCGCACGGCATCTACCGCAGCGCCGCGCTGCTGAAATGGGCCGTGGAGAAGCGGCGCCCGAGCGGCCTTCTGGTCGAGGACTGACCCGGGCCGCGCGGGGACGCACACGAAATCGGGCCACGCGGCAAACCAACAACGACATCGGCGCATTCAAAAGGTCTCAGGAGACGACATGGATTCACAGCATCAACCCCGCGCACTCGGCGCGACGGCGTCCGCCGCATCGAAAATGGGCGCGGTCCTGCGCGTGACGAGCGGCAACTTTCTCGAGCAGTTCGACTTCTTCCTGTTCGGCTTTTACGCGACGTTCATCGCCCGCACGTTTTTTCCGTCCGCAAGCGACTTCGCCTCGCTGATGCAGACGTTCGCCGTGTTCGGCGCGGGTTTCCTGATGCGCCCCCTCGGGGCGATCGTGCTCGGTGCGTACATCGACAAGGTGGGGCGCCGCCGCGGCCTGATCGTCACGCTGTCGATCATGGCGAGCGGCACGATCCTGATCGCCTGCGTGCCGGGCTATGCGTCCATCGGTCTTTTCGCGCCCGCGCTCGTGCTGATCGGGCGGCTGCTGCAAGGCTTCTCGGCGGGCGCGGAGCTGGGCGGCGTCTCGGTCTATCTCGCGGAAATGGCGACGCCGGGCAAAAAGGGTTTCTACACCGCGTGGCAATCCGCGAGCCAGCAGGTCGCGATCATCGTCGCGGCGGCGCTCGGCTATGCGCTCAACGGCATGCTCTCGACGGCGCAGATCGGCGCGTGGGGATGGCGCGTGCCGTTCTTCATCGGCTGCCTGATCGTGCCGTTTCTGTACGTGCTCAGGCGCTCGCTGCAGGAAACGGCCGAGTTCCAGTCGCGCGCGCATCATCCGGCCACGTCCGAAGTGTTCCGCTCGATGCTCGCCAACTGGAAGACCGTGATCGCCGGCATGCTGATGGTCGCGATGACCACCACGACGTTCTATCTGATCACGGTCTACACCCCGACGTTCGGCAAGACCGTGCTGCACCTGAGCACGTCGGACAGCCTGATCGTGACGCTGTTCGTCGGGCTGTCGAACTTCATCTGGCTGCCGATCGGCGGCGCGATCTCGGATCGCATCGGACGGCGGCCGCTCCTGCTCTTCGTGTCCGCGCTCGCCGTCGTGACCGCCTATCCCGCGCTGGAATGGCTCGCGCACGCGCCGAGCTTCCTGCGCATGCTGGCCGTGCTGCTGTACTTCTCGTTCTTCTTCGGCGCGTACAACGGCGCGATGGTCGCGGCGCTGACCGAGGTGATGCCGGTCAACGTGCGCGTCGCCGGATTCTCGCTCGCGTTCAGTCTCGCGACCGCCGTGTTCGGCGGCTTTACGCCCGCCGTCTCGACGTACCTGATCGAGGCCACCGGCGACAAGGCCGCGCCCGCCTACTGGCTCATCTTCGCGGCGCTGTGCGGGTTCTGCGCGACGCTGTCGCTGTACCGGCGCGGCGGGGCTGCGGAGTTGCAGGCGAAGCTCGGCTGAGCGCCCGGCTGAATGGCTGGCGGCGCCGCGCCATGAAGCCGCGACACGGGCCGCAACCCGACGCCGCGCCGCTCAGCGCGAGGCGCCGCCCCAGATGCCCGTTGCCGCTGTCTCGCGCACGTAATCGGTGAAATCGCGGGCGGGCCGCCCGAGCGCGCGCGCGACGCCGTCCGCAGCGGACGCGTTGCGGCCGTCGAGCACTTCGGTGAACAGATACCGGATCAGATCGACGAGTTGCGGCGGGAGCTGCGCTTCTTCGAGTGCGGCGACGTATTGTTCCGCCGGAATCCGCGTGAAGCGGATCGGCCGCCCGGTCGCCCGCGCGATCTCGTCGATTGCCTGCGCGAACGTCCACAAGCGCGGGCCGGTCAGTTCATACAACTGCCCCGCGTGACCATCCTGCGTGAGCGCGGCGACCGCGGCGTCGGCGATATCGTCCGCGTCCACGAACGGCTCGCCGATCTCGGCAACGGGCAGCGCGACATCGCCCGCGAGGATCGGCTCGAGGAAATGCGCCTCGCTGAAGTTTTGCGCGAACCAGCTGCAGCGCAACAGCGTCCACTCGATACCGCACTGGCGCACGATCTCCTCGCAGCGCTGCGCTTCGGCTTCGCCTCGTCCGGAAAGCAGCACGAGGCGCCGCACGCTGCTCTTGACCGCGAGGTCCGTGAACGACTGGATCGCGTCCGCGGCACCCTCGGCGGCCAGATCCGGATAATACGAAACGTAGACGGCGCGCACCCGGTCGAGCGCCGGTGCCCACGTGGCGCGGTCGTCCCAGTCGAACGGCGGGGTGGCCGAGCGCGAGCCGTGCCGCACCGGCAGATGGCGAAACGCAAGGCGCTCCGCCACGCGACGGCCGGTCTTGCCCGTGCTGCCGAGCACCAGAATGGTTTGCGCAGTCATTGTTCGCTCCTCCAGGATGGGGGTCACGCGATTGCTGTGACCTTGCGTCCAGGATAGGCACGGTGCACAGGATCAACAATGTCGATTGATCCGTATTTCATGCCCGATCGTCCAGGCAAGTGGACTCGACCGGGACCGGACGCCTACACTGGACACATGAGCGAACTGCCACCTCCCGACGACCCCCTGGGCGAAGCGCTGCATTTTCTGCGCATGAGCGGCACGTTCTATTGCCGCTCGGAGTTCAGCGCGCCGTGGGCGCTGGAGCTTCCGCCGTTCGAGCACTGCCTGATGTTCCATGTGGTCACGGCCGGTCAGTGCCTGCTGGAAGTGGAAGGCGCCGAGCCCTGCCTCCTGCGCCCGGGCGATCTCGCGCTCGTTCCGCACGGCGCGGGCCACCGGCTCGCGAGCGAGCCCGGCGTTCCGGCGGCGAGACTGTTCGACCTGCCGCGCGAGGCCGTCAGCAACCGCTACGAAGTCCTGCGGCACGGCGAGGGCGGCGCGCCTGCCACGATGATCTGCGCGCTCGTGCGCTTCGACCACCCGGCCGCGCATCAGCTGATTCGTCTTCTGCCGAAGCTGATTCGCGTCGATACGTGGAAGTCGCCGGAAATGGAGTGGATACAGAGCACGCTGCGCTTCATCGCCGCCGAGGCGCAGCAGCTGAACGCGGGAGGCGAGACGGTCATCACGCGTCTCGCGGACATTCTCGTGATCCAGGCGGTGCGCGCGTGGATCGCACGCGACGCCGGCGCGCAGGCGGGCTGGCTCGGTGCGCTGCGCGACAGGCAGATCGGACGGGCGATCGCGGCGATCCATCGCGATCCGGCGCGCAACTGGACGGTGGCGTCCCTTGCCGATACGGTCGGCATGTCGCGCTCGGCGTTTTCGGCGCGCTTCACGCAGCTCGTCGGCGAACCGGCGATGCGCTACGCCGTGCGCTGGAAGATGCAGGCCGCCCTCACGCGCCTGCGGGAAACCGAAGCGCCGCTCGCGGAACTGGCGAGCCGCCTCGGCTACGATTCGGAAGCCGCGTTCAGCCGGGCGTTCAAGCGGGTCATGGGCGTGTCGCCCGGTGCCGCGCGGCGCGCCGCGGCGGCAGAGGTTGCGCAAGCGGCCGGCTGGCCGCGCGGCATGCATCGCTTCGGCTGAGACGAGCGCCCTCATTGCCGGTCTTGCCCGGCCCCTCAGTCCACGAGCTTGCCGCCGGCATCGAAGAACGGATACGGGCCGTCGAACGTGTCGACGTAAGCGTGATGCGAAATCACGCCCGTGTCCGGCTGCCACTGGTGCAGCGTGAACGCGGGCGGCTCGAGCACGAGCGCGGACGGCGCGTCCGGGCGCAGATCGAGCACGACCTGATGCGCGGTGGAGGGCGCCGTCGACGCGATCGTCCCCGCGAAACGCACGCTGATCGGCCGGTGCAGATGCCCGCACAGCACGCGCTCGACGTTCGGATGCGCGCCGATCAGCGCGGCCAGTTTCGCGGCCGCCGGTGTATCGAGCGCGATCTCGTCCATGTGCCCGATGCCGGTCCTGAACGGCGGATGATGCAGCGCGACGATCGCCGGCCGCCCGCCTGCCGCGTCGAGTTGCGCGGCGAGCCAGTCGAGGCGCGCATCGCAGAGCGTTCCCGCGCTGCCGCCCGGCGCTTGCGAATCCATCGCGATGATGCGCAGTTCGCCGAGGTCGAATGCGTAATGCACGAAGTCCGCGGCGGCGTGCAGGTAGGGCGCGTCGAACGCCGAGCGCAGCGCGGCGCGGTCGTCGTGATTGCCGACCATCAGATACACCGGCAGTTCGAGCGGTTCGAGAAGCGCCGCGAGATGCGCGTATTCCTCGCGCGTGCCGAAGTCGGTCAAATCGCCGGTGACGAGCACGGCGTCCGGACGCGGCACGAGCGCGTTCAGCCGCTCGACGCAGCGCCGCAGGCAGGCGGCCGTATCGATCTTGCGGTACGCGAGCGCGCCGGGTTGCTTGATGTGCAGATCCGAGATCTGGGCTAACAGCATGGTGACTCCTGTTGAACGGGGTTGCGTCAGGCGAAAAGGCGTCACGCGAACGTCAGCCAGCCTTCGTCGCGAACCGAAATCCCGACGAGCGTGCCCGCCGCGAGTTCGATGCGGCCCGGCACGTCGACGGTGAGCGTGTCCTCCGTTGCGCCGTCGATCTTCAGGCGGGTGCGCTCGCCGAGAAACTGCGCCGAGGTCACCGAGCCGCACAGCTGCGCGGACGCCGGGTGAACGATCTGCGCGTCCTCGGGACGGAAGAACTGCTCGACGGCGTCGCCATCGCGGGCGGCGCGCGCGTGCATCGGCACGACGCCGCCGCGCGTGCTGAGCGAATCGCCGCGGCACACGCCCGCGACACGGTTGAACGTGCCGATGAACTGCGCGACCGCGCGGTTGGCGGGCCGGTGATAGATGTCGCGCGGCGTGCCGCACTGCTCGACGCGCCCCGCGCTCATCACGACGATGCGGTCGGCGAGCGCCATCGCTTCGGCCTGGTCGTGCGTCACGTAGACGCTCGTCACGCGCAGTTCGCGCAGCAGCGCGTTCATGTCGGCGCGCAGGCTTTCGCGCAGGCGCGCGTCGAGCGCGGTGAGCGGCTCGTCGAGCAGCAGCACGCGCGGACGCGGCGCGAGCGCGCGCGCAAGCGCAACCCGCTGGCGCTGGCCGCCGGACAGCTCGTCGATCGGCTTGTCGGCGTGCGCGGTGAGTTCGGTCATCGCGAGCAGTTCGTCCACGCGGCGGCGCGCTTCGGCCGGATCGACGCGGCGGATGCGCAGCCCATAGCCGACGTTGCCGCGCACCGTGAGGTTCGGAAAGAGCGCGTAGCTCTGGAACACCATGCCGACCTGACGGCGCTGGATCGGCAAGGGCGTTACGTCTTCGCCGCCGAAGAGCACGCGGCCGCCCGTATCGGGCGTTTCGAGACCGGCGATGATGCGCAGCGTCGTGGTCTTGCCGCAACCTGAGGGGCCGAGCAGGACCATCGTTTCGCCGGCTTCGATCGTCAGGTCGACGGGTTCGAGGACGCGCTGTCCGCGAAAGGTTTTCGCGCATTGGCGCAGGGTGACGGAAACGGCTTCGAGTTTCATCAGGCGCAGATCAGGCAGATTAGGCAGGTTCGACGGAAGTTGAGGTGACGCCCGGCGTTTCGTTCTGCGCGGCCTTGCGCGTCTTCACGCGGCGGGCGATGCGCGCGCCGGCCGGATCGACGCCGAGCCATTGCATCGCGACGAGGAACGGCAGCGTCATCAGCAGGAACAGGATCGTGTAGGCGCTGCCGATTTCGAGCCGCATCGACGCGTAGGCATCCGCGAGGCCGACGGGCAGCGTCTTCGTGTCGGGCGTGTGGAGCATCCACGTGAGGTTGAATTCGCCGATCGACAGCGTGAGCACCGCGAGCGCCCCCGCGACGATGCCGGGCCGCACGTTCAGCAGCACGATCGTGAAGAAGCGCTGCGTGAACGTGGCGCCGAGGCTCGCCGCGCCTTCTTCGAGCGTGCCGAGGTCGCTGCTCGCGCAGACGGCCGCGACCGAGCGCACCATGAACGGCAGCGTGAAGACCACGTGGCCCACGACGATGAACCACATGCTCGAGCGGAACGCGCCGAAGCCGCCATACACCGACAGCAGCGCGAGCGCCGACGCGAGCCCCGGCAGCGCGACGGGCAGCACCAGCAGCTCCTCGACGACGCGTGCCGCGCGGCTGCGGCTTCTCGCTAGCACGTAGGCGGCAGGCACGCCGATCACGGCGGTGATGCAGACGGTGGCGAGCGCGATCTCGAGGGAGAGCCAGACGGAGCCCTGGTACATCGACCAGACCTCTGTGAGCCAGCGCAGCGTGAGGCCGCTCGCGACGCCCCGAAAGTAGTTCACGGTGATCCCGGCGAGCACCGACATCACGACCGGGACGACCAGGAACGCGACGAGCGCCAGCGTGAGCGCGAACTGCAGCGCGGTGAGAAACCGCCGGGGTGCCGTGCGCGCGGACATGGCGGCCCTCACGCGGTGGCGGCGACGGCCGCGCCGGTCATGCTGCGGGCGAGCGCGAGCACCGCCCACGTGACGAAGCCGAGGATCAGCGAGAGCGAGGCGGCTGTCGCGAGATTCGCGTTGAGCGTGAACTCGGTGTAGATGGTCATCGGCAGGACTTCGAGGTCGGTGGCGAGCGTGAACGCGGTGCCGAATGCGCCCATCGCGGTGGCGAAGCAGATCGCGCCCGCCGCGATCAGGGCCGGCCTGAGCGCCGGCAGCACGACGTCCGCGAAGACGCGCCACGGCGACGCGCCGAGCGAGCGCGCCGCTTCTTCCAGCGACGCGTCGAGTTTCGTCGCGGCGGCCATCACGGTGACGATCACACGCGGTATCGAGAAATACAGATAGCCGACGAACAGGCCGCCGACCGAATAGGCGAACACCCACTTGTCGCCGGTGAGCCGCGCCGAGATCGCGCCGATCAGGCCCTGCCGCCCGGCGAGCATGATCACCATGAAGCCGACCACCACGCCCGGAAAGGCGAGGGGGAAGGTGAGCAGCGCGACCATCAGACGCTTGGCCGGAAAACTATGGCGCGCGAGAAAGAGCCCGGAGACCGTGGAGAGCGCGAGCGTCGCGACGGTCACGGCAAGCGACAGCACGATCGTCGACACGAGGCTGTGCAGATAGCGCTGGTTCGTGAGCACCGCGCCATACGCGGCAAAGGCGCTGGCGTGCCCGTCGGGCGCCGCGCTCGCCTGCAGGAGCGCGACGAGCGGCAGCAGCCAGAACGCGACGAACACCGCCAGCGCGGGCGCGATGAGCGCGATGCGGGTGCGCAGCGGGAACGTGAGATCGTGCATGTCGAATCGCCTTCGGAATCAGTGCATCACGCGCAGGTACGCTTCGCCGAACTCTTTCTGCTTGTCGGCCATGCGGGCGAAATCGACGTTCTTCGCGCGGGCGTAGTCGGATGCGGGCAGGAATTTCGCGGCGACGTCGGGAGGCAGCGCGGCGCCCCGCACCGGCCGCAGGAAAGCGTTGGCCCAGAGGCGCTGGCCCTCGTCC
>Ga0163162_10000997_pt1 | contig 26311 bp, 22 predicted proteins | sample S55metaG_FD_115310 | JGI IMG/M metagenome (GOLD analysis project Ga0163162, IMG submission 115310) | Switchgrass rhizosphere microbial communities from Kellogg Biological Station, Michigan, USA - S5-5 metaG | ecosystem: Host-associated > Plants > Roots > Rhizosphere > Soil | place: USA... | reverse complement strand
CGGCAGCGCGTGGCAAGAGGTACTTGCGGTGCGCCGTAAAGGCTGCACGGCGCACCAGGCCGCGTGACACGTCGCGCCGCCTTGGCTGAACCACAGCTGACTTCCCGCCAGGAATCGCGATTGCCGCCTTGCCCCCGTCCCGACGCGGGACGCGCCTTGGGGATCAACGTCACGGTCATGCGGACAGCCGAGGGGCTGCTGCGGTTGTGGTGACCGATGCTCGCAGAGCATGCAATGAGTCGCTTCGGGACATTTTGGAAAGGGCCGTCGCTATCGGCGTTAGAAGCGGCGTGTCTGCACACCTTCGTCGCCGGTGGACACGACGCGACGCTGTTCAGCTACGAGCCGGTCGCCAACGTGCCTATCGGGGCTGAGGAGACCGTCGGTCCCGATCGGGCGAGCAGTGCCGGTATGCGGGGACTGCCTTGCGCGTGCCACTGGCAGCAGGCATTCGCGGGTTTGGCGTGATGCCTTCCGCGGCGCGGGCTAGCCCTCTCGATGGCGGGGCACAAGCGTGCGTAGAGTGGCGCCACGCCGCAGCCCGCCGCCGTGAACCGATTCGCCCTTTCAGACCCGCTCGCTCAAGCCCGCACCGCGATCTCGCGCCGCATCCTGGTGGTGGCGACGGGTGTGTGCGGGTGCGCCGCGTTGCTGCTGGCCACTGGGCCTTTTCCGGTGGCGCACCGGGTCCCGCTGGTGGCCGGCTTCATGGTGGCCGGGACGTTGTCCTGGCTGGCGACGCGCTGGCGCGGCGAAGCCACCCAATGGGCGGTGGTCGCAGTCAACGTCGTCGCGCTGCTGCTGGTGGCGCTCTATGCCATGCTGAGCGGGCTCGGGCTGAACGCGCCGGCGATCGGTTTCATGACGCTGCTGCCGATGGTGATCTGCGCCGCTGTGGGTGCGCGCGCCGGGGTGCTGTCAGCGGTGGCCGGCGCTGCGTTGCTGCTGGCGCTGGCGTGGGCCGAGTCGCGCGGCCTGATCGGTGGCGCCGGCCTGCTCGCCGATCTGGCGCTCGAGCGGCGGCTGGTCAACCACCTGCTGCTGGTGGGCGCGGCGCTGGCCTGCGGCGTGATGGTGGCGCAGGTGCTGACGATCCATCGCCGCGCCAGCGACGAGCGCGAGGCGCGCTTCGTGGGGCTGCTCGGCATCGCGGTCGACACCTATTGGGAACTCGACGCCACGCTCAGCCAGGTCACCGTGTGGGCGCGCGACCCGAACCACCGCTTCGTGCGGGTGGATCGCGCGCTTCCGGCGCCGTGGGAGCAGCCCTCACTGCGCTTCGATCCGGCTGAACTGACAGCGCACAAGGCCGACCTGGCGGCGCATCGGCCGTTCCGCAACCTGCGTGTGCGGCGCCTGCTGCCCGAAGGCCGCGTGCAGCACGATCAGGTGAGCGGCGAGCCGCGCTTCGACCCTCAGGGACGCTTCGAAGGCTACTGGGGCGTGACGCGCGACGTCACGGCCGACGTGGCGTTGCAGCAGGCGATGCACGCCACCGAAGGCCGCTACCGCGAACTGTTCGCGGTGTCGCCGCTCGCACTGGTGATTCACCACGACTGGGTGGTGGCCGACGCCAATCCGGCGGCGCTGGCGATGTTCGGCTACCCCGACCTGGCGGCGATGAAGGGCCAGCACCTGCTGCAGCACCTTGGGTCCGAAACCATGCACGACAGGGCGCGCGAGCGGCCGCCGACCGTGCAGCCGGGCGAACGCCTGCCGCCTGCGATCTACCACGCGGTGATGCGCGACGGGCGCCGCTTGATTCTGCGCGCCACCGCCACCCGCCTCGACAGCGAAGGCGGCAATGCGGTGCTGGCGATCTACGACGACATCACCGAGTTGCACGGCGCGCAGGATGCGCTGCGCCGCTCCCAGACCACGTTGTCGCACCTGGTCGCGACCAGTCCCGACCTGATCACGCTGACCGACCTCAACAGCGGCCGCTACGTGATGGTCAACGACACGTTCACGCGCTTCACCGGCTACACCCGCGAGCAGGCGATCGGCCACACGGCGCTGGAGCTCGGCATCTGGGGCGACGCGTCGCAACGCGCTGCCTTCGTCGAGACCCTGCGCGCCCGCGGCAGTGTCAGCGACTGGCCGCAGGAGTTCGTCGCGCGCTCCGGCGAACGCTTCCTGCTGTTGCTGTCGGCCGCGCAATTCGACCTCGAAGGCCAGCGCTACATGGTGCTCAACGGTCGCGACATCTCGGAGAGCGAACGCACGCGGCTGGCGCACGAAGCGGTGCTGCAGAACGCGTCGCTCGGCATCGCCTTCACGCGCAACCTCGTCTTCATGCAGGCCAACCCGGCCCTCGAGCAGATGCTGGGCTGGGAGCGCGGCACGCTCGTCGGCCGGTCCGGGCGAGTGGTCTGGGCCAGCGAGGAGGAGTACCGGCAGATCGGCCGCATGGTCAACCCGCAGCTCGAGCACGGACAGCCGGTGGAGTTCGTGCACGAGCTGACGCGCCGCGACGGCTCGCGCTTCTGGGGCCGCATGTTGGCCAAGGTGCTCGATCCGACGCACCCGCTGCGCGGCGGCACGATCTGGATCGTCGAGGACATCACCGAGCGCCGGCGCACCGAGCAGGCGTTGGCCAAGGCGCGAGACGACGCCGAAGCGGCCAGCCGCGCCAAGAGCGCTTTCCTGGCCAACACCAGCCACGAGATTCGCACGCCACTGAACGGGCTGGTCGGTCTGGCCCGCCTGGCGCGCCGCCCCGAGGTCGACGAGGCGCGCCGCCGGCAATACCTGGACCAGATCGGTGACAGCGCCGAGACGCTGACCGCGGTGATCTCTGACGTGCTCGACTTGTCGAAGATCGAAGCCGGCAAGCTGATGGTCGACCACCTCGCATTCGACCTCGGCTCGCTGTTCGATTCGCTGGGCCGCGTCTACGGCACGCTGGCCGACGCGCGTGGCCTCGCCTACGAGCAGACCATCGACCCGGCACTGCCGCGCCGCGCGTGGGGCGACCCCGTGCGGCTGCGCCAGATCCTGACCAACTACCTGAACAACGCCCTGAAATTCACGCTCGACGGCCGCATCGCGTTGCATGCCAGCGCGCCGCGCACGGGCTGGCTGCGCATCGACGTGAGCGACACCGGGCCCGGCATCGAGCCCCACGTGCAGCAACAGCTGTTCACGCCGTTCACGCAGGCCGACCAGTCGACCACGCGCCGCTTCGGCGGCACCGGGCTGGGGCTGTCGATTTGCCGAGAGCTGGCCAGCCTGATGCAAGGCAGCGTCGGGGTCGACAGCGCGCCGGGCCGCGGCAGCCGCTTCTGGCTCGAGATGCCGTTGGCGAGCGCCGCCAACCCTGCGCCCGAGAGCGGCTTCGGCGACGACAGCTGCCCCGACACGCTGAACGGCGCGCGCGTGCTGATGGCCGAAGACAATGCAGTCAACATGACGATCGCGGTGGCCATGCTCGAGCAATGGGGCGTGATCGTCTCGCAGGCCTCCGATGGCGCACAGGCGCTCGAAGCGGTTGCTCAGGCCGAGCGCGCGGGCCAGCCCTTCGATGCGGTGCTGATGGACGTGCAGATGCCGGCGATGAGCGGCTACGAGGCGACGCGGCTGCTGCGCCAGCGCCTGAGCCCGCAGGCGCTGCCGATCGTCGCGCTGACCGCCGCGGCGCTTACGTCGGAGCGCGAGTTGGCGCTAGCCGCCGGCATGAACGACTTCCTGACCAAGCCGATCGACGCGCTGCGCCTGCGCGAGACCCTGGTGGCCACGCTCGACGCGTGCCGCGCCGCGCGCGTGGCTGAGAGCTGACGGCGGTGACGCCCGCATCGTCCGACGATGTCGTCGCCCGCGGCGTGCGCAGCTACGTGCTGCGCGGCGGGCGCATCGGCAGCGGTCAGCAGCGCGCGCTGCGCGAGCTGGCACCGCGCTTCGTGCTGCCGTACCGCGAGCAGGTGCTCGACGGCGCGCAAGCGTTCGGGCGCAGCGCGCCGCTGGTGCTGGAGATCGGCTTTGGCATGGGCGACGCGACTGCCGCGATCGCGGCCGCATCACCGGGCGTCGACTTCCTCGGTGTCGAGGTGCACGCGCCGGGTGTCGGTGCGCTGCTGCAGCGCATCGAGTCGCTCGGCCTGACCAACCTGCGCATCGTGCAGCACGACGCCGTCGCGGTGCTCACGCACATGATCGCGCCGCAGGCGCTGGCCGGAGCAATGGTGTTCTTTCCCGATCCGTGGCCGAAGAAGCGTCACCACAAGCGGCGCCTGGTGCAGCCGCCGCTGGTGTCGCTGCTGGCTTCGCGCCTGGCCGGCGGCGCCACGCTGCACCTGGCCACCGACTGGGAGCCCTACGCGCAGCAGATGCTCGCGGTGCTGAGCGCCGAGCCGACGCTCGTCAACACCGTGGCGGGCTTTGCGCCGCGTCCGGCGTACCGGCCCCCCACCAAGTTCGAGCAGCGCGGCCACAGGCTCGGCCACGCCAGCCGCGACCTGGTGTTTTGCAAGCGTTGAGCACGCAGCGCGGCTTCAGTCGCTCCAGTGCACGAGGCCGCTCCAGGCGGTGACCAGCACCATCGCGCCGAACGCGATGCGGTACCAGGCGAACGGCACGAAGCTGTGTGTGGCGATTTAGCGCAACAGCCAGCGCACGCAAAAGAACGCCGACACGAACGACGCCAGCATGCCCACCGTCCACATGCCCAGATCGCTGCCGGCGAGCAGCGCGCGCTCCTTCCACAGCGAATACAGCCCCGCGATCACCAAGGTCGGAATCGCGAGGAAGAACGTGAACTCGGTGGCGGCACGCCGCGACAGGCCGAACAGCATGCCGCCGATGATCGTCGCGCCCGAGCGGCTGGTGCCGGGAATCAGCGCGAACGCCTGCGCGATGCCGACCTTCAGCGCGTCCATCGGAGTCATGTCGTCGACCTCGGCCACGCGCACCGGACGCGCGCCGCGCTCGACCCACAGAATGATCAGCCCACCGACGATGAAGGCCGCAGCCACCGTCGGTGCGTTGAACAAGTGCTCCTTCAGCAGCTTGCCGAACGCGAGCCCCAGCAGTGCCAGCGGCACGAAAGCGATCGCCACGTTGGTCAGCAGGCGGCGCGCCTGGGCGTCGTGCCCGGCGTGGGTCAGCACATGGGCGATGCGTGCGCGGTACTCCCACACCACCGCGACGATGGCCGCCGACTGGATCACGATCTCGAACAGCTTGCCGCGCTCGTCGTTGAAGTCGAGCAGCGCGCCGGCAAGGATCAGATGCCCGGTGGACGACACCGGCAGGAACTCGGTGAGGCCTTCCACCACCCCCATCACGGCCGCCTTGACCAGCAACACCAGATCCAAATCGGGTCCTCTTTTTCTTGCCGCGGCGGATGATACGGGTGGGTGTATGACGCTAGCCTGAAGCGGCGCCCCCCTGGTTGAAGCCCTCTTGCCCGCGGCGCGTCGGGCCGCCAAGGTGTGCGGACCGTGCGAGGGTCGCGTTGACCCCGTGCGGCGGGGTCGATTACATTACTGACCGGTCAGTCATTAAGACATGAGCGAAACCGCCGTCCCCTCCCGCCGGCGCCAGAAAGAGGCGCGGCCGCAGCAGCTGCTCGACGCGGCCCTGACGCTGTTCGTCGAGAAGGGCTTCGCCGCCACGCGCGCCGAAGAGGTGGCCCAGCGCGCCGGCGTTTCCAAAGGCACGCTGTACCTGTACTACCCGAGCAAGGAAGAGTTGCTCAAGGCCGTGATCCGCGAGCACCTGGGCTCGCGCATCGCCGCCGGCGCGGCCGAGGCCGACAAGCACCGCGGCAGCGCGGCCGAGCTGCTGCGCGAGGTGTTCAGCCGATGGTGGCTCGAAGTGTTCGACAGCGCCACCTCGGGTGTCTTCAAGCTGATCATCACCGAGGTGCGCAACTTCCCCGACCTCGCCGAGTTCTACGCGCGCGAGGTGGTGGTGCCGGGCGAGCAGCTGATCGCGCGCATCGTGCAACGCGGCATCGACAGCGGCGAGTTCGATGCGATGGACGTCTCCGCAGTGGTGCACTCGCTGCTGCTCCCGATGGTTATGGTGTGCGTGCACAAGCACTCGCTCGGCGCCTGCGCGGTGCATCACGAGGATTTCGATCCGCGCGCGTTCATCCGCTGGCACATCGATCTGGTGATCCGCGGTTTGGTGAGCCAGCGCGGCGGCGCACGGCAACCCGAGCGGCGCGCCGTGCGCGTGCGCTGACGCGGCGCCCGTAAAATTTGCGGTTTCGGGCATCTCACCACTTCCATGAATCTCGAACTCGCGCGCTTCAACATGATCGAGCAGCAGATCCGAACGTGGAGCGTGCTCGATCCCGCGGTGCTGAACCTGCTCGCGGTGCTGCGGCGCGAGGATTTCGTGCCTGCCGCCTACCGCGCGCTCGCGTTCGTCGATGCCGAGGTGCCGCTGCCTGAAGGGCAATGCATGCTGGCCCCCAAGGTCGAGGCGAGGCTGCTGCAGGAAGCGGGCGTGCAGCGCCACGAGCGGGTGCTCGAGGTGGGCGCGGGGTCCGGCTTCATGGCGGCGCTGTTGGCGCATCGCTCGCGTTCGGTGGTGTCGCTCGAGCTGCACGCCGGCTTGGCGACGATGGCAGCGGCCAACCTGCAGCGCGCCGGCATCGCCAACTGCAAGGTGCGCGTGCACGACGGCGCGCGCGGCCTGCCCGCCGAAGCCCCGTTCGACGTGATCATGCTGTCGGGCTCGGTCAACGCAGTGCCGCAGGTGCTGCTCGACCAGCTGGCCCCCGGCGGCCGCCTGCTGGCCATCGTCGGCGACGAGCCGATGATGCGCGCGCTGCGCGTGCAGCGCCTGGCGGACTCGCGCTTCGAGACGCGCGACCTGTTCGACACGGTGGCCCCGCGCCTGCGCGGCTTCGACGAACCGAGCCGGTTCCATTTCTGACGCGCCGCGTGGCAGCACCCTTGCTCCCACGACGCCGGACGTCGACCATCCATCGCCGCGCGCCAGCAGGCCGGCGCCGTCAATCGGCGGTGCGTCGCATCGCCGTTGTGCCGGGCCGGTGGTCCGCCTACAACGCCGCCTGCCGTGGATCGACCCGCAGCCCTCTCAAGCCCGCACCCAGGACGCCAGCATGACTTCTGCGCCGCAGCGCCCGTTCATCCACTTCGTTCGCTCCGTCACCCTGACGTGCGCCCTCGTCGCGCTGCCGGCGCTCGCCCCGGCCCAGAGCCTGCGTGAGCTGTATGAGGCGGCGCGCGCTTTCGATGCCACCTACCTGTCCGCACGCGCCCTGGCCGACTCGGCGCAATACCGTGCCGCGCAGGCCGAGGCCTTGAACCGCCCGAACGTCGGCCTGGCGGCCAACGCACAGCGGCGCGACATCGACGTGCCGGCCACCGTCACCGGCCCCAACCGCACGCCGATTCCACTCACCGCGGGCCACTTCTACAACAACACGGTCGATGCGTCGGTCAACGCGGTGCAGCCGCTGTACAACCGCAACAACGACGCCACGATCGCGCAGGCGCAGCGTGGGCTCCAGGTGGCGATGTCCGACCTCGAGACCGCCGAGCAAGACCTGATCCTGCGCGTCGCACAGGCGTACTTCGACGTGCTGGCGGCCTACGATGCGCTCATCACGTCGCAGACCGGCAAGAAGGCGATCGCCGAGCAACTCGCGTCGGCCAAGCGCAATTTCGAGGTCGGCACGGCCACCATCACCGATACGCGCGAGGCGCAGGCCCGCTTCGATCTCTCCACCGCGCAGGAGATCGCCGCCGAGAACGACCTGCGCACCAAGCGCGTCGCGCTCGATCAGCTGGTGGGCCGCACCAACGTGATCCCCAAGCCGCTGACCGAGCCGGTGCAGTTGCCGGGCCCGATGCCCGACGACGTCGACGTGTGGGTGACCACCGCCGATCAAGTGCACCCGGCGATCCGCAGGGCGCGCCTGGGGCTGGAGATTGCGCAGCTGGAGACCGAGCGCGCGCGCGCCGCCGAAGGCGTCACGGTCGACCTGGTGGGTTCGGTGGGCGCCACGCGCCTGGCCGGCACTGCGACCACCACGCCCGGCACCACCACCAGCGGCGCGATCGGCCTGCAACTGAAGCTGCCGCTGTACACCGGCGGGGCGACGCAGAATCGCATCAAGGAGACGCTGTCGCTGGAGGACAAGGCACGCAACGACCTCGATGCGGCGCGGCGCGGCGTGGCGCAGGGCACCCGCGTCGCGTTCCTGGGGCTGAAGTCCGGGCGCGCGCAGGTCAACGCGCTGGAGGCCGCGGAGTCGTCGAGCAAGTTGGCGCTCGATGCCACGCAGCTCGGCTACAAGGTCGGCGTGCGTGTCAACATCGACGTGCTCAATGCGCAGACCCAGCTCAACGTGACGCAGCGTGACCTGGCACGCGCGCGCTACGACGTGATCGTCAACGGCCTGCGGTTGCGGCAGGCCGCGGGCGAGCTGCGCCCCGAGGACGTCAACGCGGTCAACGCGCTGCTCGCGCCCTGAGCGGCCCCACCTGCGCGGCGCTTAGGGCGCGCCGTCGATCACGCGCACGATGCGCTCGGCCATGCGGCGCGCAGCGCCCTTGTGCAGCTCGGCGAAGGCGAGCGCGCGCGCCGACCACGCGTCGTGCTGTGCGTCGAGCGCCAACGCGATTGCACGCGCCACACCCTGCGCGAGGTCGTCCACGCGCAGCGCGGCACGCTCGGCCAGCGCCCCCTCGGCCGCCTGCGCGAAATTGAAGGTGTGCGGTCCCATCACCACCGGACAGCCGCACGCGGCCGCCTCGATCAGGTTCTGCCCGCCGAGCGGCGCGAAACTGCCGCCGAGCAGCGCAACGTCGGCCGCCGCGTAGTACAGCGGCATCTCGCCCATCGAATCGCCGAGCCACACGTCGGCGCGCAGGTCGTCGGCGCCCGGTGCATCGCGCCAACCGCTGCGCCGCGCCTGCGTGAAGCCGGCGCTGTCGATCAGGGCGGCCACCTCGTCGAAGCGCTGCGGATGGCGCGGCACCAGCAGCAGCACTGGACGCGGCGCGGCCTGCGCGCGCCAGGCCTGCAGCAACGGTGCCTCTTCGCCTTCGCGGCTGCTCGCCATCAGCACCACCGGTCGCGCGAGGGCGCGCCGCCAGCTGCGGCCGCGTGCAACCAGCGCCGCGTCGGGCGTCATGTCGAACTTCAGATTGCCGCACACCTCGACGTCGCGCGCGCCGGCCGCGCGCATGCGCATCGCATCGTCGTGCGACTGCGCGAGCACCAGCGTGAGCTCGGCGGCGGCCGGCTCCATCAACGCGGCCAGACGTCGCCCCTTGCGCGCGCTGCGCTCGCTCAAGCGCGCATTGGCGAGCACCATCGGCACGCGCTGGCGCACAGCCTGATGGATCAGGTTGGGCCACACCTCGGTCTCCATCAGCACGCCGATCGACGGCCGGTGGCGGCGCAGAAAGCGGCGCACCGCACCCGGCGTGTCGTACGGCAGCCAGCACTGATGGTCGCCGTCGCGCCACCACGCGCGTCCGGCCTCGCGCCCGGTGGCGGTGCCGTGCGTCAGCAGCATGCGCACCGGCGGCCGCAACTGGCGCAGCGCATCGATCAGCGCGCCCGCAGCGCGCGTCTCGCCGAGCGACACCGCGTGCAGCCAGACCGCGCCGGGGTCGCTCGCCGCGCCGAGGCCGAGCCGTTCGCGCCACGCGCGCCGGTAGCCCGGTTCGCGCCGTCCGCGCCACCACAGCCGCACGAATATCAGCGGCAGTGCCAGCCGCAGCACGAGCGACCACAGCGCGCGCGCGATCATCGCGGCCTGCGTCGCGGGCGTGAAATCAATGTGCGGCGCTCGCGAATTGCGCGTCGGGCTTCACCGCGCGCAGCGCCGTCATGAAAGCGTGCTGGATGCGATCGAGCGCCCGCTGCGTCTGGCCCTCGAAGCGCAGCACCAGCACCGGCGTGGTGTTGGACGCGCGCACCAGCCCGAAGCCGTCGTCATAGTCGGCGCGCAGGCCATCGATCGTCGTGAGCTCGCGCGCGTCGTCGAACTTCGCCTGCGCGCGCAGCGCATCGATCACGCGCGGCGGCTCGCCCTCGGCGCACGGCACGTTGAGCTCGGGGGTGCTGAACGACGTGGGCAGCGCATTGAGCACTGCACTCGGATCGCCGCTGCGCGAGAGGATCTCGAGCATGCGCGCCGCGGTGTACATCGCATCGTCGAACCCATACCAGCGCTCGTTGAAGAAGATGTGGCCGCTCATCTCGCCGGCGATCGGCGCGCCCTCCTCCTTCAGCTTGGCCTTCATCAGCGAGTGGCCGGTCTTCCACATTAGCGGCTTGCCGCCGGCGGCGCGGATGTCGGCCCCCAGGCGCTGGCTGCACTTGACGTCGTAGATGATCATCGCGCCGGGGTGGCGCGCGAGCACGTCGCGCGCCAACAGCATCAGCTGCCGATCGGGAAAGATCACCTGACCATCGCGCGTCACCACGCCAAGGCGGTCGCCGTCGCCGTCGAACGCCAGGCCGAGCTCGGCCTCGGTGGCGTGCACGACCTTGATCAGGTCCGCGAGGTTCTCGAGCTTGCTGGGATCGGGATGGTGATTCGGAAAGTCGCCGTCGACACGCGAGTACAGATCGATCACCTCGTGCCCGAGCGCGCGCAGGATCGCCGGCCCCGACGCACCCGGAATGCCGTTGCCCGAGTCGACCACGATGCGCATGCGGCGCGCCTGCTTGCAGTCGCTGACGATGCGCCGGGTGTATTCGCCGATGATCGACATGTTGCCGATGCGCCCAGGCCCGCTGACGTAGTCCTCGCGCTGCATGCGCGCGCGCAGGCCCTGGATCTCGTCGCCGTAGATCGCGCGCCCGGCCAGCACCATCTTGAAGCCGTTGTAGTCCTTCGGGTTGTGGCTGCCCGTGACCTGGATGCCCGAGCGGCAGCCATGCTTGCCGCGCGTGGCGGCCACGTAGTACAGCATCGGCGTCGTCACGGCCCCGAGGTCGACCACATCGAGCCCGGTGGACGCCAGCCCGCGCGCCAGCGCCGCGCACAAGCCCGGGCCGGACAGGCGCCCGTCGCGACCGACGGCCACCGCGCGCTCGCCGCCGGCCACGGCCTCGCTGCCGAAGGCGCGCCCCAGATGCTCGGCGAACCGCTCGTCGATCGTCTGACCCACGATGCCGCGGATGTCATAGGCCTTGAACACACTGGGTGCGGGATTCATGGCGTGCTGCGTGAATGCGAAAGGCGCGATTGTAGGCAGCGCCCGATGACCGCCTTGCTGCGCGTGCTGAAGCGCGCGTCCGGTCAAGTCCCGCGGCCCATCAGGCATGCGTCCGAAAACGGCGAGTGCGCGCCGGCAGCCCGCCTATCATGCGCCCATGACCCTGCATGACGACGCTGCCTACCGAGCGATCAGCACGCACGATGCCCGCTTCGACGGCCGGCTGTTCGTCGGCGTGACGACCACGCGCGTGTACTGCCGTCCGGTGTGCCGCGTGCGGCTGCCGCGGCGCGAGAACTGCCGCTTCTTCAGCAACGCGGCGCTGGCCGAGGCCAACGGTTTCCGGCCGTGCCTGCGTTGCCGCCCCGAGCTCGCACCCGGCCTGTCGCTGATGGACTCGTCGCAGGCGCTGGCGCAACAGGCCGCGCGCACGATCGAACAGGCGGCGCACGACGGCAACGCGCTGTCGATGCCGCGGCTGGCCGCGCGGCTGGGCGTCACCGATCGTCACCTGCGCCGCATTTTTCAGCAGCACGTGGGCGTCGCACCGATCGACTACCTGACGACCCAGCGCCTGTTGCTTTCCAAGCATCTGCTGACCGACACCGCGATGCCGGTGACCCAGGTGGCGCTGGCCAGCGGCTTTGCCAGCCTGCGCCGCTTCAACGCCGCGTTCGCCGGGCGCTATCGCATGAATCCCAGCGCGCTGCGGCGCGCGCGCCTCGAGGGCGACCACAAGACCCAGCGCGCGGCCTCGACCACGTTGCGGCTGCGCCTGGCGTACCGCCCGCCGTACCAGCACGATGCGATGCTGCGCTTCTTCGCGGCACGCGCGCTCGACGGCGTCGAGGCGGTGGACGGCGACGGCATGCGGCGCACGGTGGCGCTGCCGCATCGCGGCCGGTTGCTGAGCGGCTGGATGGCGTGCCGCTTCGTGCCGCAGCGCCACGAGGTGGAACTCGCGCTGGCGCCCGAGCTGGCGCCGGTCACCGGCGCGCTGGTGCAGCGCACGCGCCAGGCGCTCGATCTCGACGCCGATCCCACGCGCATCGACGCGGTGCTGGCGACGATGCCGTTCGCCGCGCGCCCGGGCATCCGCCTGCCCGGCTCGTTCGACGGCTTCGAGACCGCAGCGCGCGTCGTGCTCGGTCAGCAGGTCACGGTGAAGGCCGCGCGCACGCTGACGATGCGGCTGGTCGAACGCTTCGGCGTGCCGGTGGAGACGCCCTTCGCCGAATTGCGGCGCGTGTTTCCCTCTGCCGACGCGATCGCGCGCGCCGACGCCGATGCGATCGGCAGCCTCGGCATCGTGCGCCAGCGCGTCGGCGCGTTGCAAGCGCTGGCCCGCGCGGTGTGCGAAGGGTCGCTGGAGTTGCACCGCGCGGCGCCGCTGCAAGACACGCTGCAACGCCTGCATGCGCTGCCTGGCATCGGCGAATGGTCGGCGCAGGTGATCGCGATGCGCGTGCTGGCCTGGCCCGATGCCTTTCCGGCCAGCGACATCGGCGTGCTCAACGCGATGGGCACGCGCGACGTGGCCGCCGCGGCGACGCGCGCACAAGCCTGGCAGCCCTGGCGCAGCTACGCCGTGATGCGCCTGTGGCAAGCATTGGAGGAATCCGCACCATGAACACCTCTCGACTGACGGCGCAGACGCGCCTCGATTCACCGGTGGGCCCGCTCACGCTGGCCGCCACCGACAAGGGACTGGCTTTTCTGCTGTTCGACGAACCGGTGCACTACGACACCGACCTCGACGTGCCGGTGGACGCAACGCAGCGCTGGCTGGCCGCCGCCGCCGCCGAGCTCGAAGGCTATTGGGAGGGCCGTTGCCCGGCACGCTTCCGGGTGCCGCTCGACCTGCAGGGCACCGCGTTCCAGCAGGCGGTGTGGCGCGCGCTGCTCGATGTGCCGCCGGGCCACACCAGCACCTATGGGGCCATCGCGCGGCAGGTCGGTGCGCCGCAGGGCTCGCGCGCCGCGGGTGCGGCGATCGGCCGCAACCCGGTGGCGATCATCGTGCCGTGTCATCGCATCGTCGGCAGCAACGGTTCGCTCACCGGCTTTGCCGGCGGACTGAAGCGCAAGGAGCACTTGCTCCAGCACGAGGGCGCGCTGCTGGTGTGAGGGTGCGATGAAGCCGCGCGACCTCGCCGACCTGGTGCTGCTGGCCGCGCTGTGGGGCGCGTCGTTCCTGTTCATCCGGCTCGGCGCCCTGGAGTTCGGCGCGGTGCCGCTGGCCGCGCTGCGCTGCCTCGGTGCTGCGCTGTTCCTGCTGCCGATTCTGCTGCTGCGCGGTCAGGGCGCGGCGCTGCGCGCGCGCTGGCGCGCTCTGGCATGGGTCGGCGTCGTCAACTCGGCGCTGCCGTTCTCGCTCTACGGCGTCGCGCTGCTGGCGATCAACGCCGGGCTGTCGGCGATCTTCAACGCCGCCACGCCGCTGTGGGCGGCTGCCATCGGCGCACTGTGGCTGCACGAGCGGCTCGGCCGGTCGCGTGTGCTCGGCCTGTGCATCGGGCTGGCCGGCGTCGCCGGGCTGGCCTGGAGCAAGGCCGGCTTCAGCGCCAATGAGCACGGGGTGAGCGCCGCAGTGGCCATCGCGGCGTGCCTGCTGGCCACCGCGCTGTACGGCTACGGCGGCAACTTCACGAAGAAGCACCTGTCGGGCGTGCCGCCGATGGCGCTGGCCACCGGCAGCCAACTCTCGGCCGCGGTCCTGCTGGCGCTGCCGGCGTGGCTGCTGCGCCCGGCCACGCTGCCCAGCGCCATCGCGTGGGTGTCGCTCGCGCTGCTGGCGATTCTGTGCACGGGGCTGGCATACATCCTGTACTTTCGGCTGATCGTGCGTACCGGTCCCACCAATGCGGCCGCGGTGACGTTCCTGATCCCGGCCTTCGCCGCCGTGTTCGGCTGGCTGTTCCTCGGCGAGGCGATCACGCCGTCGATGCTGATCGGCGGGGCGGTGATCCTGGCCGGCACCGCCTTGGCGATGGGGCTGCTGCCGCGCGGCGTGCCGCTGGCGCAGCGCGCCTAGCGCAGCAGGTGCAGCGCCTGGTCCAGATCGCCGATCAGATCGTCGCTCGCCTCGAGGCCGATCGAGAAGCGCACCAGGTGCCCGCTGAGCCGCGTGCGCTCGCCGCGCAGCATCCGCAGGTCGTAGGGCACCACCAGGCTGACCGGGCCGCCCCACGAGTAGCCGAGCTTGAACAGCTTCAGCGCGTCGCAGAACGCGTCGACGCGCGCCGCGGCCAGCGCGGGGTCGAGCAGGATCGAGAACAGCCCCGCGGCGTCGCGGCAGTGGCTGGCCCAGTGCTCGTGCCCCGGTGCGTCTGGCAAGGCCGGGTGCAACACCTGGCGCACCGCCGGTTGCGCCTTCAGCCACTGGGCGACATGGCGCGCCGTGTGGTCGTGCGCGCGGTAGCGCACCTCGAGCGTCGGCAGCGAGCGCAGCACGAATTCCGCATCGTTGGCAGCCACGCCGATGCCCAGCCGCATGTGCGCCAGCAGCAGCCTCTCGTGCAGAGCCACGTCGCGCGTCACCACCGAGCCCATCAGCACGTCGCCACCGCCGGACGCGTACTTGGTCAGCGCGTGCATCGACAGATCGACCGCCGAGCCCTCGCCGAGATCGAACGGACGCATCGCGACGCCCGCGCCCCAGGTGTTGTCGAGCGCGCTCAGCACGCCGGCCTGGCGCGCCACCCGCACCAGCGCGCGCAGGTCGGGAAATTCCATCGTGATCGAGCCCGGCGCTTCCAGCCACACCAGGCGCGTGTGCTCGCCGATCAGCGCCTGCAGGCCGGCCACGTCCATCGGGTCGTACAGCTTGTGGGCGATGCCCCATTCGGCGAGCAGCGTGCGCGCCATCTCGCGCGACGGCCCGTACACGTTGTGCGGCAGCAGCACCTCGTCGCCGCGTCGCAGCAGCGCGATGTTGATCATGGCGATCGCCGCCAGGCCGCTCGGCGCCAACGCGCAGTGCTTGCCGCCCTCCAGCGTGGCCAGCCGCTCCTCGAGCGTGAAGGTGGTCGGCGTGCCGTGCAGCCCGTAGGTGTAGCCGTTCTTGCTGCGCCAGTCGCGCGCCCGCAGTGCGACGACGTTCGGAAAGATCACCGTCGACGCCTTGTGCACACCCACCGGCATGGCGCTGAAGCCGCTGGGCGGTTGATACGGGTGGTGGATCAGCGCGGTCGACAGCGGCGTGATGGGCTCGGTCATGGGTCTCACCGGGGCTGGGCGATCAGGTCGTGTCCTTGCGCGGCCACCACGCGGGCGCGCACGAACTCGCCCACCTGGATGCGCGTCGAAGCCTTGGTCGGCGGCAGCAGCTGCACGGTGCCGTCGATCTCGGGCGCATCGGCATAGCTGCGGCCGCTCGCGCCCTTGCGGCCGAGCGCGCTCGCGCGATCGACCAGCACCTGCAGCGTGGCGCCGACACGGCGCTGCAAGCGCGCGCTCGACACCGCTTCGGCCACCGCCATCACGCGCGCGCGCCGCTCCTCGCGCAGCGCGTCGGGCAGTGCCCCGGGCAGCGCATTGGCCGCGGCGCCGTCCACCGGCGAGTAGGCGAAGCAGCCCGCGCGGTCGATCTCGGCCTCGCGCAGGAACTGCAACAGGTGCTCGTGCTCCTCGTCGGTCTCGCCCGGAAAGCCGGCGATGAAGGTGGAGCGCAGCACCAGTTGCGGACAGGCCTGCCGCCAGGCGCGGATGCGCTCGAGGTTGCGCTCGCCGCTGGCCGGCCGCTTCATGCGCTTGAGCACATCGGGGTGCGAATGCTGGAATGGCACGTCGAGGTACGGCAGCACGCGGCCGCTGGCCAGCAGCGGCAGCAGCTCGTCGACGTGCGGGTACGGGTACACGTAGTGCAGGCGCACCCAGGCGCCGAACGGCTCGGCCAACCGCGCCAGCTGCTCGCACAGCTCGACCATGCGGGTGCGCACCGGCCGGCCCTCGAAGAACCCGGTGCGGTACTTGACGTCGACGCCGTACGCGCTGGTGTCCTGGCTCACCACCAGCAATTCGCGCACGCCCGATTCGAACAGCGCGCGCGCCTCGGCGAGCACGTCGCCAACCGGGCGCGACACCAGGTCGCCGCGCATCGACGGGATGATGCAGAACGTGCAGCGGTGGTTGCAGCCCTCGCTGATCTTCAGATAGGCATAGTGCTTGGGCGTCAGCTTGACGCCCACTGTCGGCACCAGGTCGACGAACGGGTCGTGCGGCTTCGGGCAGTGCTCGTGCACCGCTTGCATCACTTCCTGCGTGGCGTGCGGGCCGGTGACCGCGAGCACCTTCGGATGCACCTGGCGCACCAGGTTGCCACCGCCCTCGCCGGCCTTGGCGCCCAGACAGCCGGTGACGATCACACGGCCGTTTTCCGCCAGCGCCTCGCCGATCGCGTCGAGGCTCTCCTTGACCGCGTCGTCGATGAAGCCGCAGGTGTTGACGATCACCAGGTCGGAGCCGGCGAAGGTCTTGCTGGTGCGGTAGCCCTCGGCACTCAGGCGCGTCAGGATCAACTCGGAGTCGGTCAGCGCCTTGGGGCAGCCCAGCGAGACGAAGCCGACGGTGGGCGGCGCAGCGGTGTCGGTGGCGGACATGCCGTGATTGTCGGGCACCGCCGCTGCGGCGCCCGGCCGGGAGCGCGCGCGGCGTTCAGCGCTTGCCGCCGGGGAAGCCCGGCACGCCGGAAAACATCGCGCCGGCCTGCTTCTGCATCTGCTCCTGCATCTGCTGGAACAGGCTCTTCGACTGCTCGAGGTAGCTGCCCATCAGCCCCTGCATCACCGGCGTCTGCCCGCTCAGCATCTGAGACCACGCCTCCGGGGTAAACGTCTTGGCGTCGAACATGCCCTGCGCGGTCTCGCTCATGCGGCGCTGCAGGTCGGTGAAGGCCTGCAGGTTCTTCTCCAGGTAAAGGCCCATCATCCCCTGCATCGCATGGCCGTAGAAGCGGATGATCTGGGCCAACGTCTCGCTGGAGAACATCGGCACGCCGCCGCTCTCTTCTTCCAGGATGATCTGCAACAGGATGCTGCGCGTGAGCTCTTCGCCGCTCTTGGCGTCGCGCACCTCGAAGCGCTCGTTCTCGAGCACCATTTTCTTCACGTCGGCCAACGTGATGTAGCTGCTGGCGCGGGTGTCGTAGAGGCGCCGATTGGGGTACTTCTTCAGGATGCGCGGCCCCGGGTTGTCCGTGGCCTGGGGTGCAGCGCGGCGTGACGCTGGCATTGCGTGAGGCTCCTTGTCGGTGCGGCGGATTCTAGGCGCCCGTGGTGCGCACCCCGCGCCGGGTTTCCCCGGCTTGGACCGCAACTTCTGCACCAAGTGCACGCGCGCCGTTCGTCGCCTGATTGGCGAGGCAGGCATACCGATTGCGATTGCCTGGGGTCGAACAACAACGACGCCTCGCGTCTACCAACATGAACGCCCACTTTGTTTTTCGCTGGATCGCCCTTTTGGCGGCCGCCGTGCTGGCTGGGTGTGCTGTTCCTGGCCAACAAATGAACCTCAGTGCCCCCGGCGCGAGCAGCGCCTCGGCGGACGTCCTGTCGCGGGCCGACATCTTCGCGATCGACGCGCGCACTGTGGGCCGCCTCAAACAGCAAGTGGTGGCACGCATGCCCGACCGGCCGGGCGCGTTCCGTCCGATCACCGAGCCGTGGGTCTACCTGGTGGGCCCGCAGGACGAATTGCGAGTCACCGTCTTCGAGCACCCGGAACTCACCAATCCGAGCGGCATCGCCAACGAGCTGGTCGGTCGCGTGGTGAATTCTGACGGCAAATTTTTCTTCCCGTACGTCGGGCAGGTACAAGCTGCCGGTCGCACGGTGCAGGACATCCAGAACACGATCGTCCAGGGATTGGCGCGCGTGTTGAAACAACCGCAAGTCGATGTGGCGGTGTTCAAGTTCCGCAGCCAGCGCGTGGTCGTGTCGGGCGAGGTGCGCACTCCGCAGACGGTGGCGGTCAGCGACGTCGCGCCGACGCTGTCGGAGATGATCTCGCAGGCCGGCGGCCTCACCCCCGAAGCCGACCTGAGCAACGTCACCGTCACGCGCGCCGGCGCCACCACGCGCGTGGACATGTACGCCTACTACTACCAAGGCATCCTGGACCAGAACTTCCTGCTGCAGCATGGCGACGTGGTCAACATCCCGGAGCGCCGCTACAACAAGGTGTTCGTGCTGGGCGAGGTGGGCCGTCCCAACTCGGTGGTGATGCCGCGCGGTCGCTTCTCGCTGGCCGAGGCCTTGTCGGATTCCGGCGGCGTCAACCCGTTCAGCGCCAACGCGGGCCAGATCTACGTGATCCGCGAAGGCCAAAGCAAGCCGCAGATCTATCACCTCGATGCCGCCAATCCGGCCGCGATGCTGCTGGCCGAGCAGTTCGACATGCGCGCGCGCGACGTGGTCTACGTCGACGCCGTGGGCGTGGTGCGCTGGGCGCGCGTGGTCAACAACATCCTGCCGACCGCCGAGTTCCTGCGCCTGAGCGCCGAAACCTTCTCGCCGAGCCTGCCACGATGAAGATGAACGTTTCTCGACATGAGGTGGCACCGCTGCAGGTGCTGCCGCCCGTGACGATGGTGCCGGGGCCGCCGATGTACCCGATGTACGGTGGCGGCTACGGAGGCTACGGCGGCACCACGACGGCCCCGGGGCCGTCGCCGATGCTGTCGCTGGCCGATCACGTGCTGCAGCACGGGCGCCTGTTCATCGGCATCTTCCTCACCGTGCTGGTGCTCGGGCTGCTGTACCTGCTGCTGGCGTCGCCCGTGTACCGCGCCGACACCTTGGTGCAGATCGACAACCGCGGGCCGCGCAACCTGGCCACCAGCCTGACCCAGTTGCAGCAGACCCCGGAACTGCCGACCGGCTACTTTCAGGGTGAGGTCGAGATCATCCGTTCGCGCGAGATCGTCTCGCAGGCGATCACGCAGACCCGTGCCGACCTCGAGGTCGTGGTCGACAACCGCTTCCCGCTGCTCGGCAACTGGTATGCGCGCACCTTCGGCAAGCGCGACAAGAGCGGCCCGCTGCCGCCGCCGCTCGAGCTGCCGTTCCTCGATGCGTTCGCCTGGGGCGGCGAGTCGCTGCGCATTGGCCAACTGGTGGTGCCGAGGCCGCAGTACGGCAAGGCGCTGTGGCTAGAGACCACCTCCAACAACGGCTGGAAGCTGTACGACGCCAACGATGCGCAGGTGGCGGAGGGCGCCGTCGGGCAGAACGTGCCGTTCACGCTCGACACCGGCAGCGGCTCGCTGCAGGTGGCCAACGTGCTCGCGCGCCCGGGCACGCGCTTCAAGGTAACCGCCAACGACCCCGGCGTGGTCTACGACGACATGCTGCGCAACCTGAAGGTCGAGGAAGCCGGTCGCCAGTCGGGCGTGATCCGAATCAGCCTGAATGACACCAACCCGCAGTTCGCAGTGGCGTTCCTCGACGCGGTGGCCAAGGCCTACCTCGAGCACCACCTGCGCGTGCACACCGGTGAGGCCAGCCGTTCGCTGCAGTTCCTCGAGGCGCAGCTGCCGTCGGTCAAGCGCGAGCTCGATCGCTCCGAGGAGGCGCTCAATCAGTACCGCACCGGCAACAACACGATCAACATCGGCCAGGAAAACGAGAGCTCGCTCAAGCGCATTGCCGATCTCGAGCACGAGCGCATCGGCATCGAGCTGCGCAAGGAGCAGGTGGCGCAGCGCTACACGCCGTTCTATCCCGAAGCGATCTCGCTGCAGCGCCAGCTGGCGTCGGTCAATTCCGAGATCGCCAAGCTGAAATCGCAGATGCGCCAGACGCCACGCCAGGAGAAGGACGTGGTGCGGCTGCAGCGCGACGTGCAGGTGAACACCCAGCTGTACACCGCGATGATGAACAACGCGCAGGAGCTGCGCATCGCGCAAGCCGGCATGACCGGCAACGCGCGCCTGGTCGACCCGGCCGGCGCGCTGCCGGTGCCGGTGCGGCCGCGTGCCGGCACCGTGCTGCCGATCTCGGCCGTGCTCGGCATCATGGCGGCGCTGCTCGGCGTGCTGATGGCGCGCATGGTGCGGCCCACTGTGCGCACCAGCGAGGAGCTCGAGCGCCAGAGTGGACTGCACGCGATGGCCGCCATTCCCGAGAGCGCGCAACAGCGGGCGCTGATGCGCAGCCGGCGCCTGTGGCGCAGCCGTTCGCAGCCGCCGCTGCTGGCGATGCGCATGCCGGCCGAGCCTGCGGTGGAGGCGCTGCGCAGCTTGCGCAACAGCGTGGCGCTGCACGAGCGCGACGGCGTAGTCGGCACCAGCGTTTTGATCACGGCGGCCACCACCGAGGCCGGCAAGAGCTTCGTGGCCGCCAACCTCGCGGTTCTCACCGCGGCAGCGGGGCGGCGCGTGCTGCTGGTGGACCTCGATCTGCGCGCGCCGCGGCTGCATACCTACTTCGGCATCGACCGCGACCGCTCGGGCCTGGTCGACGTCGTGGCCGAGCGCTGCACGCTCGAGGAAGCGGTGGTGCACGACGTGCTGCCGGGGCTGGACGTTCTGCTGCCGGGCCGCGTGCTCGGCAGTCCGGGTGACCTCTTGATGCAGCCGCGCTTCGAGGCGCTGATGAAGGACCTGCAGCGCCAGTACGGCCAGGTGATCATCGACAGCGCGCCGATCCTGCCGGTGGGCGACACGCTGGCCATCGGCCGCATGGCCGACCTCACCTATCTGGTCGTGCGCTCCGAGGTCAACTCGCATCGGGAGGTGCGTGATGCGGTGCGCCGATTGGAGGCCGCCGGCGTCGGCGTCGACGGCCTGATCCTCAACGGCGTCAAGCGCGGGCGTCTCGGCAACATGCCGTATCGGAGTTACTTCCCGCGTGACATCGAGGTGCGTGCCGTGCGCTGACGCGCACGGTGCGCGATCTGTGCCGCTCCAGAACCGGCCGCCCGCCATGACGGTCTCTTCGTCGCTGCCCGTGGGGTCGAGCGCGGGCGCGCGAGGGCGCAGCGCGGGTTCGACCGCGCTGCGCAACCTGCTGTGGTTGAGCGCCGACAAAGTGGTGTCGGTGACGCTCGGGCTGCTGGTGTTCGGCCTGATCGCGCGCCACTACGGCCCGAGCGGCGCCGGCCAGTTCAGCTACGGCGTCGCGCTGCTGCAGGCCACGCTGGGCCTGAGCTTGGTGTGCAGTTCGGCAGCGGTGCTGCCGCGCCTGTGTCAGCTCAACGACGGTGCCGCGGCCTCCACCGTGGCCAACGTCTTCGCGGTGCGCATGGTGGGAAGCCTCACGGCCGCCTGCCTGGTGGCGGTGTACGCCCTGGTGGCGATCGACGATCCGATGCGGCGCGCGGTCACGCTGGTGATGCTGGTCAGCGTGCCGCTGATCGAGCCGTTCCAGGCCTTCTCGGCCTATTGGCTGTCACGCAACCAGAACCGCGCGCCGGTGCTGGCGCGCGGCAGCGGGCTGCTGGCACGGCTGCTGGTGGTGGTGATCGCGCTGTGGGCCGGCGTGCCGACCTGGGTGGTCGCGCTCGGCTGGGTGGTCGAGGCGATCGTCAGCGCGTCGCTGCAGACACTCAGCCTGCGCGTCGTGCGACCCTGGCGCACCCTGGTCAACGCGGTCCGCACGCCGCGCGCGACGCCGTACCTGAAGTTCGGCATCCGCTTCGCGGTGGGCCTGTGGCTGTCGCACCTCTTCATGCGCATCGATCGCCTGTGGTTGGCCGAGCGGATGGACGCGCACGCCTTCGGCCTGTATGCCACGGCGATGCAGTTGGTCGAGGTCTGGCTGCAGGTGGCCACGCTGTTGGCCGGTTCGATGGCACCGGCCTTCCTGTACCGCGCGGTGCGCCGCTCGACGCGCTTGCGCGACCATTGGCGCACGATCGCATTGCTCGCGGGGCTTGGACTGGTCGGGCTGGCAGGAGCGGCGCTGTGCGGTCCGCTGCTGCTGACGCAAGTGTTCGGCACACCGTTTGCCGCCAGCAGCGGCTACCTGGTGGCGGGCTTCGCGGCGGCCGTGCTGTTCTTCGTCGATCAGTTCGTGCAGGTCACGATCACCGGCAACAACCGGCCGGGATTGCTCGCCTGCAAATGGGCCGCTGCCTGCGTGGTGGCGCTGGCGACCCTGGCGCTGGCCTCACCGCATCTGAAGGCCTACGCCGGGCCGCTGGGCCTCGCGCTGGGGCTGCTGGCAGGCTGGGTGGTGGTGGCTGTCGGTCGCGGCCTGCGGCCGGCCGCACGGGGGCGTTGAGGAGGCAGCGATGTGGGTCTCGATCATCATCAACAACTACAACTACGCGCGCTTCCTGAGTGCGGCGATCGACAGTGCGCTGGCGCAGACTTGGCACCCGCTCGAGGTGGTGGTGGTCGACGACGGCTCCACCGACGACTCATGGTCGGTGATCCAGCGCTATGGCTCGCGCGTCCGCGCGATCCGCCAGGCCAACGGCGGCCAGGGCGCGGCATACAACGCCGGCTTCGCCGCCAGCCGCGGCCAATGGGTGCTGTTCCTCGATGCCGATGACCTCCTCGATGCCGATGCGCTGCAACGCATGATGGCGCTGGCCGAGGCCGAAGTGGCCAAGGTGCAGGGTCCGCTGCGCTGCATCGCCGCCGATGGCCAGTCCCTCGGCGGCACGGTGCCCTATCACGCGCACGACGGCGACGTGACCCCGATCGTGCGGCGCTTTCGTCACTATGCGGCACCGCCCTCCAGCGGCAACCTGTTTCGCCGCAGCGCGATCGAGCCCTACCTGCCGATGCCGGCGGCGGCGTGGCGCTATGGCGCCGACACGGTGACGATCGTGCTGAGCGCCTTTCACGGCCAGGTTGCGACCGTGCCAAGCCCGATCGGCAGCTATCGGCTGCACACCGGTGCCAATCGCCGCTCCGGGCTGCTCGGCAACGTGAACCGCTCGCTGGCCGTGGCGTTGCGCCGCACCGAGGAGCGCCGCCTCGCGGTCGAAGCGTGGGGTACCCAGCGCAGTGGCATCCAATGGCCCGACGAGTGCCTGACGCTGCCGTGGGACTGGCGCGCACGGGCGCTGTCGTGGCGGCTGCAGCGCGCCGACCATCCGTATCCGCAGGACGACCCGCGCACCATCGCGCGCGGTCTCGAGGCGTCGCTCGCCGCGTGGCCCGGCTACACCGCCACCGAGCGCCTGCTGCAGCGCGCTTGGGTGCGCTTCATGCTCCATGCGCCGTTGCGCTGGGTGAACGCGCTGGCCGCCACCAACGCACCCGGTGGCTGGCGCGCACGCATCAAGATGCTGCGCCGCGCGCGCGCGTCGTGAGCGTCGCGAAGCTGGCATCGCGATGAGCGCCCTGCAGACGCTCACCCCGCAGCCGCGCTACGCCGCCGGCATGATGGGCGGCGGCGGTTATGCGCCCTGGCAGGCCATGGCGCCGATCGGCCGCTCGGCCACCGACCTGTGGTGGCTCAATCCGCTGGTGTGCACGGCGATCCTGTTGGCGGTGTACGCGACGTTCATCGAGTTCGATTTCCAGCGCGTGGTGCCGATCGCCTACATCCCGAGCTTCCTGTACGGCTGGGGCGCGGCGCTGCTGCTGACGATGGGCGCCGGCATGGCACTCGCCATGGCGGCCAGCCGCGACCCGAACGCACGCGTGGAGACCGGGCTGGCGCTCGACGTGCCGGGCTGGGCGATGGGGTGCCTGATGATCGGTGCGCTGTTCGCCTACGGCTACTGGTTCGCGCCGCTGGTGTCCGACCCGCGGCTCATATTCGACATCCTGCAGGGCGAGCGCACCAGCGTGCGCGGCGTGGTCACCACCACGCCGGGCATCACCACGATGACCCAGTTCAGCATGGCCTACGCGATCGCCTACGCGGCGATGCGTGCTTCGCGCGTGCGCGCGCTCGAAGGCTGGGAGACGCTCGGGCTGGTGGCGCTGTTCGCGCTGGCGGGGATCCGGGCCGTGGTGTGGTCCGAGCGGCTGGCCGTGATCGAGCTGGTGGTGGTGTACGTGGTGGCGCGGCTCGCGTTCACGCGCGTCTTCACGCTGAGCTGGTGGCGCATCGCCACCTTCGTGCCGCTGGTTGCTCCGCCGCTGCTGTACATGCTCTTCACCGGCACCGAGTACATCCGCACCTGGGACTACTACCGCAACGAATACGACTCGGTGTGGGCGTTCTCGTTCGAACGCCTGATCACCTACTACGCGACGGCGTCCAACAACGGCATCGGCTTGCTGGTGGAGAACAACCAGTGGCCACTGTATTCCGGCCGCTTCATCGCCGAATGGCTGTACCTGATGCCGGAGATCGGCGACTGGATGCGCGAGTCGCTCGGCGACCCGATGTCGTACTACTTGACGTTCCTCGACCGCTTCGCGCGTCCCGAGTTCAACAGCGCGACCGGGCTGTTCCAGGTGGTGTTCGACCTCGGCTACGCCGGCTCGATGCTGTACTTCCTGGCGATCGGCGCGTTCGTCGGCCGGCTGTGGGACCTGTGGCGTCATCAATCGCCGTTCGGCGTGCTGTTCTATCCGGTGGCGATGATGTTCCTGGTCGAATTGCTGCGCTTCAACTACTTCGCCGCGACTCGCTTCCTCCCGCTCGCGATGGCACTGTGCTTCGTGTGGCTGGTGGCGCGTGTGGCGCCATCGCCATTTCCGCAACGGGCGCCGACATGGTGAATCCGAGCCCCGGCAAAACGGTCGATGCCGATCCGCTGCCGCGTCGCCAATGGCACGTGGCAGCGCTGCGTGCGCTCGGGCGGCCGCTGTCCGACGCAGCCTACCTGCGGCTGTCGCACTGGATCTACTACCGCCGCTGGCCCGACTACGAGCACCCGCGCACCCTGCAGGAGCACATCCAGGCCTATCTGCTGCGCTGCCGCGACCGTCGTCTGGTGATGTTGGCCGACAAGATCGCGGTGCGCGAGTACATCGACGGCGCGCTCGGTCCGGGCCACTCGGTGCCGCTGCTCGGCGCGTGGACCCGCGCAGACGACGTGCCACTGGGTCAGCTGCCATACCCGATCGCGCTCAAGCCGTCGCACCTGAGCGGCCGGGTCGTGCTGCTGACCGCGCACCGTCCCGCCGACGTGCCGCGCTTGCGTGCGCGCATGCGCGACTGGCTGCGCCGCGACCACAGCCGCGTCAATCGCGAGTGGTTCTACGCCGACGTGCCGCGCCGCGTGATCGCCGAGCCTTTGCTGCAGGATGCATCGGGCGACGTGCCGCGCGACCTCAAGGCGTACGTGATCGGCGGTCACGTGCGCTACTTCCAGGTTGACGGCGGGCGCTTCAGCCGGCCGACACGCAACCTGTACAGCCCCGACTGGCAGTTGCTGCCGGTACGCACCTCGCTGCCGCGTCACGCGCCCGAAGCGCCGCCGCCGGCGCTGTCGCGCATGCTGCAGATGGCCGAGCAGGTGGCCGCGCCGTTCGAGTTCATGCGCGTGGACTTCTACGTGCTCGGCGAGCGCGTGCTGATCGGCGAGCTGACGAGTTCGCCCGGCGCCGGGCTCGGCCGCTTCTACCCACCCGCGTTCAGCGAGGAGCTCGCCTCGCACTGGGTGCTGCCGTCGCGCGACGCCGGTTCAGCCTCCGAGACGATCGCGCCCCCGCTGCCCGACGCCGAGGCGAACGCGTCATCGATCAGCGCACGCATGGCACGCTGAAAGTGTGCGACGTCTCGAAGCGCTGCGCATGCGCGTGCGCGGCGATCGGGTCGACGTGAAAGGCATCCGACTCGACGCGCTGCACCGCCGCCTTCAACACGTCCACCGTCTGCTCGTGGAGCAGGCAGCCGGTGACACCGTCGTGCACCGTCTCGAGGCCCACCGCGACCGAAGGCGATCACCGGTGCGCCGGCGCCCATCGCTTCGATCGGCCCGATGCCGAAGTCTTCGAGGCCCGGCAACACCAGCGCACGGCAGGTCTGCAGCTGCTCGCGGATCAGAGGCCGAGCAACGGGCCTTGCCAGCGCGCGCAATGAGCGCCCTGCTCGCCATCACCGATCACCACCAAGGACGACGCGACCTTCAGGGCCATGGCCCTCCGATGCGCCGGGGCACCGGCTCCATCACGGGAGCGCGGTGTCGAGCGCACCGCCCGCGCGCGGCGAGGCTGGCAACAGCTCGCCCTCGAGGCGGTACAGCGACAGCAATGCGCGCCGAAAGCGCGTCGCATGGAAGCGCTGGCGCGCCTCTTCGCG
>Ga0163162_10000996_pt1 | contig 26324 bp, 25 predicted proteins | sample S55metaG_FD_115310 | JGI IMG/M metagenome (GOLD analysis project Ga0163162, IMG submission 115310) | Switchgrass rhizosphere microbial communities from Kellogg Biological Station, Michigan, USA - S5-5 metaG | ecosystem: Host-associated > Plants > Roots > Rhizosphere > Soil | place: USA... | reverse complement strand
ATTGGCCAGCCATTGTTCCAGTGTTAGTTCCGGGTTGCGTTTGTTCTCCTCTTTCAGGTGATTAAAAAAAGCATTCAGTACCTGCATCAGCCATGGCTTTTCGTGACTTTGCATAATAAATGAAAGAACGCCTGCCCGCTGTATTACCTGTTCCAGCAATTGCTGAAGGGTACTGTTGCCGGAAGCTTTTAGTAAATCTTCCAGCATATTGCTTACTTCTTTTACCGATTGTCCGTTTGGCTGGTTAAATAAATCGGCCCTGGGTATGGTTGATTCTGCCATCAGCCGCCGGAGAGAGAAAATTTCTTCGCGGCTGACTTTATTTTTGGCATACACCGTCATGCTTAATTTAGCAATCTCCAGCGGTGAAATGGAAAAGAAATCGCTGTGCAGCAACTGAAACAATAATTCATCTGCGCTGTAGGGTATGTACTTTTCGCTGGCTATCCAGTTCAGGATATGCAGTATGTTCTGAATAAAAGGCAGCTGCAGCAGATCAACTTTTCGCCTGGTATTAACCGGAATCTTTTTTTCCTCCAGCATCGTAACAATGGTTGCAGCCTGCGCATGATTGCGGTAAATTACCGCTATCTCTCTTCCGCTTATACCCTGGTCTATCAGCGCCTCTACCTGTATGGCCACGCCTATGGCTTCCTGTACAGGATTGGCATACGCTGCTATTTCAGGTTGAATAGAAATACCCAGCAGGTTTTGGCTGGATGCAATCAGTGGCCTGTCGTTTTCTGGCAATACCGTCCTTAGCGTATTGTTTACTATTAAACGATGTGCTGTATCAAGCACATTTTGAACCGAGCGGTAGTTGCTGATCAGATCAATTTTGGTAAGGCTGCCGGCGTATTTTTCTTCCACTTCCAGTATGTTTTCTACGTTGGCATCCTGGAAAGAAAAAATACTCTGGTCTGCATCGCCCACTACAAAAAGATTCGGCACTTCCCAATAGGAAGTAAGGTGTTGCAGCAACAGGTTTTGAGAACGGCTGGTATCCTGGAATTCATCTACCAGAAAATATAAAAACCGCTCCTGGTAATCCAGCAGCATATTTTTGTTTTTTTCAAAGGCTTCCAGCACCCACAAAATCATATCATCAAAATTGTACCGGCCCAGCTCTTCCATCATTTTGTTGTAGCGGGGGTATAGGTTTACCGCGGCACGCAGCATTTCCATTCTTTCTTTTTCATCTGCAATGGCTGCGGGTTTTGGATCGCCGGCATTAAAGGTTTTGTATTTTCTTTTATAAAAAAACCCTTCCCTGGTGGGCAATTCATTGATATAGGCATCGATGCGTTCATTCAGGTAGGCTGGTTGCCAGGCTTCTTTTTTCATAAGGCTATACAACCCTTTAAGCCGGTCCTTTTCATAATATACTTCTCCGCGAAACCTTTTCAGCGGGTTGTCTTTTTCGATGCTGTCGATAAGCCTGTAAAAAAGATCGATCTCTTCCAGGTCGCCGATGGGCGACAGGTTCAGCTTTCCAAAAAAGGTAAGATTGTCCTGTATAACCTCGTTGCAAAAGGAATGAAAGGTGTGTATACGAACATTATAGGCGGCGCTTCCAATAATTTTTAACAGGCGGTTGCGCATTTCTATGGCGCCATTATCTGTATAGGTAAGACAAAGGATATTATTGGGATTGGTATCTGTTTGCCGTAAAATACTGGCAATACGCAGTGCCAGCACCTGTGTTTTACCCGTACCCGGGCCGGCATTTACCATCACCGGGCCTTCAATGGTATCAACCGCCCTGCGTTGCTGTTTATTCAGTTTTTCGTATTCCTGTTTAAATTTTTCCTCCTGTTTGCTGATTCTTTCCGGCATACCCAAAGATAAGTATTCGTGTATTCAGGCAGCACCTGTCTAGTAAGGGGAAATATTTATACGCTGATAATGAATAGCCTGGAAGCACCGGAGCATTAAAAGAATAAAAAAAGGAAGCTTTCCTCATTTGGGAATAATTTTCAAAATTCTGCGTTATAGGAACAGAAAATCCAGAATATGAAAAACCGCTCTGCGTTTAAAATCTTCATTTTAGAAGACGATGTTTGGTATGGCTCTATGCTGCAGCATTATCTGTCGCTTAACCCCGATTATGAAGTAAAACGATTTGAAAACTCCGCCAGCTTTTTTGGTGCCCTGCACGAAAATCCGCAGGTAGTTACCCTTGACTATTCACTGCCCGATTGCGATGGCGGTGAAGCACTGAAAAAAATCAAAGAAAATAACAGTAATACACAGGTGATCATTATTTCGGGCCAGGAAGATGTGGCCACTGCCATCAACCTGTTGAAGAACGGGGCTTTTGATTACATCGTAAAAGACGATGACACAAAAGATCGTCTCTGGAATACCATTACCCATTTGCTGGAGATAAACGGCCTGAAACAGGAAGTAGAGCAGCTAAGAAAAGAAGTAGGCCGCAAATACGATTTTTCAAAAACAATGATTGGCAACAGCGACAGCATGCAAAAAGTATTTAGCATGATTGAGAAAGCTGTGCAAACCAATATCAGCGTATCTATTTATGGAGAAACAGGGTCTGGTAAGGAAATGGTGGCCAAAGCCATTCATTACAATTCGGAAAGAAGGAAAAAACCGTTTGTTGCTGTAAACGTAACGGCCATTCCAAAAGATTTGATAGAAAGTGAGTTGTTTGGCCATGAGAAGGGTGCTTTTACCGGTGCTGTTACGCGGCGCATCGGCAAATTTGAAGAAGCCGACGGCGGCACCCTTTTTCTTGATGAAATTGGTGAAATGGATATTAACCTGCAGACTAAATTATTGCGCGTACTGCAGGAGAAGGAAATTACACGTGTGGGCGATAACCAGGTGATACCCGTAAACGCCCGTATCATTACAGCTACCCATAAAAATCTGCTGGAATCTGTGCAGGCAAAAACTTTTCGCGAAGACCTTTATTACCGCCTGTACGGCCTGCCGATAAACCTGCCGCCATTGAGAGAGCGCAGCGGCGATGTGCTGGTGCTGGCCAAACATTTTATCGATCTTTTTTGCACAGAAAATAAAACAGAAAAGAAAAATCTTTCAGCTGAAGCCCAGCAAAAATTAATTAACTACCGTTTCCCGGGCAATGTGCGCGAATTAAAATCGGTGATAGACCTGGCGGTAGTAATGAGCGATGGCCCGGTGATAGAAGCAGAAAACATTACATTGAATACGACGGCTAAAGTAACCGATATTTTTGCCAACGGGAAAACATTGCGCGAACATACCAATTTTATTATTCAGCATTATCTTGATACCAACAACGGCGATGTGTTGCTGGTTGCAAAATTGCTGGATATCGGAAAGTCTACCATTTACCGGATGATTCAAAGCAAGGAACTGGTAATTAATTAAGCGCTTCAGGCAGGGCGTATACAAGCAACTATCCATGACAAGAGACCATGAATTTCAGTTACTGCAACGGGATTTTTATGAAGAGATCCTCAATTTCATTCCTTCAGACATAGCAGTGCTGGATACAGACGGGCGTTATCTTTTCCTTAACCCGTTTGCTGTAAAGGATCCGGAAATGCGCAACTGGATGATTGGAAAAACCGATGAGGAGTTTTTTGCCCGCAGAGGAAAAGATTTGGCCATAGCGGCGCACCGCCAGCAATTGTTCCGTCAGCTGATGCAAACAAAACAGCAGGTAGAATGGGAAGAGGAAATGACCAACCGCAGCGGTGAAAAGGAAATACTGCTGCGTAAATTGTTCCCGGTACCCGATGAACAGGGGGCTATAAAAATGATTATTGGTTATGGCATAAATATAACAGAACGGAAAAAAATTGAAGAGCAGGTAATACGCAGCGAGAAACGCTACCGCGATCTGTTTAACTACAGCCAGGCGCTTATCTGTACACACGAACTGAATGGCAGGATACTTACCACCAATCCTGCTATACTAAACACCCTGCAGTATACAGAGGCCGAGATGATTGGAAAAAGCATCAAAGATTTTATACCGCTGGAGCAGCAGGGGCAGTTTGAAAAAAATTATCTGGATGTAATCAATAAAAATGGCCGTTCGCAGGGTGTCTTTAGCGTGGTAAGCAAGGCAGGCAAAAAAATATACCTGTTATACCAGAATTATAAAGTGGAAGAACCGGGTGTTGAACCCTATATAATCGGCTTTTCGCAGGATGTAACACAGCGTATACTGGCAGAGCAGGAATTAATGCACGCCAAGAAAACAACGGAAGATTCTGCTGCGGCAAAAAAAACATTCCTGGCAAATATGAGCCACGAAATACGTACACCCATGAACGGTATACTGGGTGTGGCAGCACTGATGGCCAAAACAAACCTGAACAAGGAACAGCAAAACTACCTGGGTATGATGCAGGATGCCGCCAACAACCTGCTGGCCGTTATTAATGATATCCTTGATCTTGAAAAAATAGAAGCCGGAAAAATGCAACTGGAAGAAATACCCTTTAATATTACCGAAAAGATAAGCGCTGTCATGAATTCTTTCAATATTAAAACGGAGGAAAAAGGCATCCGGCTTATAGATAAAAACCAGTTGCCCCAGCAATTGTATATAAAAGGAGACCCTTACAGGCTGGTACAGTTATTGAATAATTTTCTAAGCAATGCTGTTAAGTTTACAGAACAGGGCAGCATAACCCTCGATACGCATATTAAGTTTGACAAGGAAGACTGGATGGCGGTTGAATTTATGATAACGGATACCGGTATTGGCATACCCGATGATAAAATAAAATCCGTCTTTACGCCTTTTGAACAGGCCAGTTCAACTACCACCAGGAAATATGGCGGTACAGGGCTGGGGCTGTCTATTTGCAAAAACCTTATAGAAATGCAGGGTGGTGAGTTATGGGTAGAGAGCAAAATAGATGTAGGAACTGCTTTTCGTTTTATACTACCCTATAAAAAAGCGGAGGCGCCTGTTGCCGAAAGCATACAGCCAAAGGCAATTAATTACAATGGATTGGGCAGGCGCCGTGTGCTGGTGGCTGAAGATGTAGAACTCAACCAGTTTTTGGCCAAACATATTATGAAGGCCTGGGGTTTTGATGTTACCATTGCAGAAAATGGCCGCAAGGCGGTACAGGCGCACGAAGAAAATGATTACGATCTGATACTCATGGATATACAGATGCCCGAGATGGATGGCATTAGTGCCACCCGTTATATCAGGCAACTAAAGGATAGTAAAAAAGCGGGCATACCTATCATAGCGCTTACCGCTAATGCATTAAAAGGCGATAGCGATACTTATTTGAGAGCAGGTATGAACGATTATTTGTCAAAACCATTTACAGAAGAAAGCCTTTTTAACGTGATTAAACGCAACCTGGAAGGAAAAACGCAGCCTGATGAGCCGGCAGCCAATCCGCCTGTCTCACCCACAGCAGTACCTGAAAACAGCGGATCGCCCCTGTACGATCTTTCCATGGTACGATCCGTTTCGGGCGGCGACGAAACCTTTATTAAGAAAATGGTGCAGATATTTATAGAAACGGTACCCCAGGGCGTGCGTGATTTGCAGGAGGCCTTCGAAAAGCAGGAATGGCAGCGCCTGGGCAAAGTGGCGCACAAATTAAAGTCAACTGTCGACTCTATGGGCATAACAGCCCTGAAGGATGATATACGTGTTATTGAAAATAATAGCAAGCATGAAACAGAAACGGCCAGCCTGGGGCCATTTGTAAAAAAAGTGACTGATATTATTAATGAATGCATTGAGCAGTTGAAAAGAGATTTTCCGCGCTAACCGTCCCGTTAATGAAATGCTATTCCGGCATTGGGAAAAATTGTTGGACCCCGCCTGCAGTTTAGCGCTGATAACCAGGACATTGGTATTCAAATTCGTTTGGCAGCATTGTTGAAACAATCACTGCACAAGATGAATACCATGAAGAAAATACAACCCAGGATATTTGTTGTAGAAGACAATCCCGTTTACCAGACGCTTGTTTTAAAGCAACTCGAAAATATCAGCCATGATGTTCATGTATTCAGTACCGGCGAGGAATTTTTGGCCCAACTGGACGGCCAGCCGGATCTTATTATCCTGGATTATAATTTGGATGGTGCTATTACCGGTTATGATGTGCTGAAACAAATAAGAAAACGCGCACTTTCTTCTCCTGTTATATTTTTCTCCAGCAACCTGGAGATTGCAGTCACTTCCTCCATTCTGAAATTGGGTGTGGTAGAATATATTGAAAAAACGATTTTCACCCTGCCGCGTCTCAAAACTTCCATTACGCGTGTACTGGAAAGTTCTATGGGCTTTGTTTTGCCAAAAGCATAAATGATAATTGTAAAGAAACTGAACTTTTAGTAAGCCAAAGCGTTCCCAACTTCATGGCAGTACATTCTTTAAAAGCAGTACAGAAAATACCCGGTAGCCTGATCGACGTATGGAGATTTTTTTCAAAACCAGATAATCTAAAAGATATAACGCCGGCATACCTACGCTTCAATGTCATATCAACACACCATGGCGATACGCTCTATGCCGGGCAGATAATTGAATACAAAGTAAGCCCTCTGGCAGGAATACCATTGTACTGGATGACAGAGATTACCCATGTTAAAGACAGCCAGTATTTTGTTGATGAACAACGCTACGGCCCCTATTGCATGTGGCACCACCAGCACCATTTCAAAGCAATTGAAGGGGGCGTGGAAATGACAGATATTGTTCATTATAAGATACCTTTTTGGGCACTGGGCGATGCAGCCAATGCATTGTTTGTACGAAGGCAGCTAAAGAAGATTTTCTCTTTCAGGTATGAGGCCACCGCAAAAGTATTTGGTGAATGGGAGGAAGAAAAGCAGTGGCTACAGTTTTATTGATAGTTCGGTAATGCTGGGCGCGGGTGTTGATAACCTGCAGGTGCAAAGAAAATTATTGAAGCTGCCTTACAGAACCGACAACTGCGAACTATAGAACTATGAATTTTAAAACTTCTACCCCGGAATCCGGCTAATGTATTTTTCTACCTGTTTTATCTGATCTACAATTTGCGGGGTGGTTGGCTTAAGGCCTTTTGCTTTTCTAAAGAATTCTTTGGCCGCGCGAAATTCTCTTTTTGTCATCATAATGCTGCACAACTGCAGGTAGGCGGCCGCTTCATTTTCTTTATCGGGCAATCCTTTGCGGATGGCGGAACGGATAAAGCCCTCTGCTTTCCTGATATCATTTTTCTGCATGGACAGCATACCCATTTGCAGCAGGCTGGCGCCCTCGGCTTCTTTCATGGGCATACCCAGGTCCAGGCCTTTCTGCATATTTTTTTCAGCGCCGTCAAAATCTTGCTTCATCATGGCCACATTGCCCTTCAGCGTGTAGTATACAGACCGGATGGGTTTATACATCAGGTTGGGAAATTTGATAGAATTGAGCACTTTCTCGGCGCCTTCCATATCGCCACTTTCCATGTATTCCTGTATCAGGCGCAGGGGGCCAAAAAAGAAATGGCCGAAAATAAGCACGATGCCAATTAAATAAGCGGGAAAAGCTGCCCAAAAACTATTACCCCAGATATTCACTACCAGCCCCAGCAGTATCAAAGCAATACCAATCTGGAGGCGGTACCTGATTATAATATTGTAAAACTTCATAGTTGTAACCCTTTTAGGGGATGCAAATATAGTCTTTAGTAGTGAGTGGTGAATGGTGAGTAGTGAGTGGGGGCGTTAGGCCTCAGGCGTCAGATGTGAGCCGTCCCGGGGTGATAGGCTGGACGATCCAGACGTTTGCCTGAAGACGTGCTAAAGCGTCTGCCTACTCACCACTGCCCACTCATCCCTACTCCCGCGCATCATTTACTTCAATCCAATACCCGTCGGGGTCCTGGAAATAGATTTGTTTTACCCCATCCACCCTTTTGGTGAAAGTCTGTTTTTCGCCCGTCCAGCTTTCGTATGGCACATTGTTTTTGGTTAGCCGGGGGATAAATTCTTCTACGGAAGGTACTGTGAAGCAGAGATGGGTATTTTTTTCTTTGGGAAGCGGTGTTTTTACACCAGAAATAATATGCAGGTGGCTTTTAGGGCCAATGAGGAACCAGGTATGACGGCCGTCGTGAAAGGGTTCGGGAATGGTATCCAGCCCCACTACTTTCATGTAGAAATCGGTGCTCACTTTCAGATCCAGCACATATTGTGCAATATGGTTAAGCCGGGCGCCGGAAGGCTGGGCATTCAATGAACTGGTATTCAGCAAACAAACGAAAAGGACGATAACTGCAATAAACGGCGGGATTTTTTTCATGGCGCTTCTCTATTTTACGGTGTGGAAGATAAGGATTAAACAGTTGCAATTTGCAGTATGGAGTTTAGCCGGAATCGCTTATTTTTGCCGCCCGCGGAAACGATTTTGAGATTTTGAGATTTGCGTGAATGCGTCAATTGCTGCGATGTAAGTAATTAACACATTTCCACATTTATCATATTTCCACATTTTCCCCGGCCCCGTAGTTCAATGGATAGAATACCTGCCTGCCGGACAGGCAGGGAAGTTTTCTAAACTTTAGATACAGGTTCGATTCCTGTGGGGATAAAAGCAGTGATAGAATGATAACCGTCTATGCAATTTTGAGTGAAGCAAATGGCGACATATACGTTGGAATGGCAAAAGATGCCGACAAGCGATTGAAAGAGCACAATGCCGGCAAAAGTAAGTACACAAAGGGTTTGAAACCCTGGAGAACAATATACAGAGAATTGCAGCCAGATTGGGAGACTGCAAGAAAAAGAGAAAAATATTTGAAATCAGGAGTTGGAAAGGAGTTCCTGAGATCTTTGGCCCCGTAGTTCAATGGATAGAATAGAAGTTTCCTAAACTTTAGATACAGGTTCGATTCCTGTCGGGGCTACTTACCATAACTGATTTACAACAATTTATATTAAATAAATTGCATTGTGGTACACTGAGTGGTACACATTCCTTCGTTTTACAAGTATATTCCTGCTATTTTTTATACACTCCTTTAACGCAATTTGTCACATTTGTTTATAAACAACTGGTGCATAAATCGTGCACACAATTTTAATATTGATTAGTAATCTTGTGCCGGATGCCAATAAAATGATTTCCACATCCTGTGCGTATCTAATGGCTGGAATTTCAACAAAAAATTTTGATATTCGATCCTTTGCGTAAATGCATGTAAGTTCTTTGAAGGAAAACCCCGGTTGGCGCCGGGGGTCCAAATAAGTAACGGGATTATCAGGAGAGGTGAAATTAAACTTTCGCCTCAATCTACGCTTCTTATTTTTTCCACAGAGGTTAATATTCATTTGTGAATACACATGAATATTGAATTATATTTCTACAGATCTCCTCCACCGCAATTAATCCACCTTTTACAAAAACGGTTGGGCTATTGATTAAAAAAATCTACATTCGTGGGGGTCTTCATATTTTTTTAGCTTTCGTTTTCTGAATATACCTGACACTGTTTTGTGGATCGCTGGAAAGAAAAATGTTGGCGCAATTGTGCCGATGAGTAGGCCACTCTATAAACAGGCTAAAAAGGAGGATATTCAGATGCCTAATATGTCATGCCCAAATTGCGGTTGTACATGTGAGGTGATCTTCAGGTGGAGTTACATTCATCCTGACACTGGGCAAAAGATAAGGGCCCATAACAGGCCCTTCCCGATTCCATTGTGTCCATGTAGATCAAAACGTAAGCCCTAAGGGGTCGCATCCTTAGAATTACGCAGGCCCTGGTTTCTACCGGGGCTTTTTTTATTAAAAAATTTCAAATTACTTGCGTTGTTTTTTGTCGGTTTAAGGGGTAAATCGCTAAAGATGGGAAGCGATCCTGATTTTTTTTTAATTAATTTAATGGGTTAAGGCTCTGACATCCACGGTGCTCTAATAACGCAAATATAATAGGATTCTTATCATTGTGACAAATCTGTCATCCAATTTTGACGCCAAATTTGACAAAATATAAACAAAATTTGCCATTGGCCGCCTGGAACATTGACCCTGTAAGCAATTTTACGGCAACTATATACGAGTTGGGACAAGGGACCCCTTTAAAAAGTCACTTCAATTTATTGTTCTGTGGTAACGCTGATACCAGTACGGTTAAAAGTATAAAGATTGCAATAGCGGCTATCATGGTAATTCCGTTTCCTTCATTCGCCCTTGATCTTGTTGGATCACCTGTGGACAGGAAAAGGATTTCATTTGCCGCACCACCCCCAATTAAACTAACTATTATTCTAACCCAAAGCTTATTTAAATGTCTCATAATGATGTTTGTTGACTTAGGCTGTCAGGATTGTGCGGTCAGAATACGTATTATCACAGCAATTGATTGAGCCAGTGCTGCTATTGCGGCAAAAAACGCCGCAATAGCACTTAACTTGCTTTGTTTTGTAAGAGCCGCTGCTAACTCTTCAAGTTGAGGGCTGTGCCCAACTCCCACTGGTCCACCCAAAGCCTGCGCTGGGGAGACATAAACTATAAATGTGCCCCCCGTTTTAACTTTGGTACTGCGATACCAAAATATGGCAGCAATTACTGCAGAAATAGCGCTCAAAATATCTAAGAAAGTAAGTAGTATTTTCATCTTATAATTCATTTTTTGATTTCAATTCCCAATCAGCTTCTTTTTCGCTGCCTCATATTCCTCTTTGGTAAGTGTACTGTCAGTATATAGCTTCTTAAGTTTGGCCAATTCATCTGCCAGGCTGGTTGAGCTTGACGCTACAGCCTGCACCTTGTTTGTATCATTCACACCAGGTACAACTATTTCCTTTTGTTCAACAGCAGCAACAACATCAGCCCAATAAGGAGAAAGATTACCACCTTTCATTACCAGGTAAAATTTCTTGCCCTGGCGCTTTGTTCCTTCAAATTTAAAATCCTTTACTGTCATATTTAGACCATTCCAGGCGCTGCCCAATGGAACCGGGCCGGCAATAGACCAGGGGGACAAAGTTATGAATTGAAAATCTTTTCTCGGATTGGATCCATAGCCCAACTTCACCTTGTCACCAATTACGAATTTTGCGCCGGAAGTGAGAAACAAGGTGTCTTTTACAATTCGACCTTCAGGTGATTCCTGAGCGAAGGTTGCTACTGAAAACAATAAGGCTACCAGGGTAATAATTGATTTCATTTGTTTAAGGTTTTGTACCCTAAAGTAAGCAATTCGCAAATGCGCCCGCAAAAAATGGGTATATTCCTTAATACAATGGCAGCATCTGCAAAGGGTAGGGCCAAACTTGAAAAAGATAAAAGGAATAAATTTGGCAACTTGCAACTATATACCAGTTGGGGCGAATGTAGTATATTTGCAAAAAGCAGCGTTGGCGCGCTGCTCTTACTCATTTTTTTGGTTAGTTATTACCGGGAGATGCTTTTCCTTTAAGGGATAGGCAAAGTTAATCTTTTTCTTAAAACTCACCCAGAAAAGGCATATAAATGCGTGATTATACAATAAGACAGTTATTAAGGGAAACTGAATTATCTCCATATCTGACAGACAATATTTCAAAAGTTGTAGAGGAGCTTAAATTACCAATTGCAGGCGCAAGGATAGACGTAGCTGTCATTAATGGGAGCCTACATGGATTTGAAATTAAAAGTGCAGTTGACACCCTTCAACGTCTGCCTTATCAAATAGAGGCGTACTCAAAGGTTTTTGATTATCTATATATTGTTACAGAAGGTAGGCATTACCAAAAAGTATTAGATATTTTACCTAAATGGGTTGGGTTAATAGTCTGCTCTGATAACGCCGGTATCTGTTCAGTAAGAACTATCCGTGCATCAAAAAAAAATAAGCTACAAGATGGATTTTTTCTTGCTAAGTTACTGTGGAAAGAAGAATTAATAAGCATATTTAGGGAGCATAAAATACCATATAAAAAGAATTCTGGAACCTGGATTTTATGTGAAATTTTAGCAGAAAAAATGGAAGTAAAAAATCTGTCGGCTATAGTAAGAAATAAGCTTAAAAATAGACCGACAGACTGGAAGAACATATCACAGCAAGCTGTGAAGTAAAGTAATGTGATGGTTTATGCTTATTTTAACCCAGCTGCCTGCATTTCCGGGATTAGTATCTCTGTTTCCTATTTGATAGATTTGTTCATCCCCCCAACTAAATGTTCTTCCTGAATAGTCTCTTGACCTAATTAAGGCATTCGCACTAACGTGATATTGGCCGGCGCTTAACCTATGTTCACTTCCCTTTCTACCTCTATAAATAACAAATTCAGTAGGCCTGGTATATTTGATGCTGGCGCTACCTTCAAAAGCAGCCGGTAAATACAAGGGGTTTTTAGTTCCAAAGTCACCGTAGTTTATCGTTCTTGGTAATTGTAGGGTATTTAAATAAGTCCATATTTGCCACTCATATCTTGGTAAACGGTAAACAATCGCTGGACTTGTTGCAGTTGTGGGAGCAGGCAGTCCCCCTAAATCGGAAAGGAAAGATCCGGAAGCCACAACGATAGCAACCCAATCATTAACGCTATTTAATCCTGTTATTGTAGTATACGCTATTGTAGCTAATAAATTGAAATTAGCATTTTCAGAATATCCCAAATCTAAAATTATCGTTGTATTCCTTCTGGTTGTATTTAGTGAAGTTAACAACGTCTGTATTTGTGGATTATAATTAATAAAACCTCCTCCCGCATTGTTTAGCCTTATCCCTATTTCGCAATTGTGGGCCGCAATTAATCGTTGAACTAATGCTATATAAGCGGCATCGCTGTTAAAGGACATCACCGGGCAAGCATTGACACCATTATTGAGTAAATAAGTAAGAAGCCTATTAATAGCTCTTATCTCTCCGCTTGTATTTGTAAAATAAGAAAAGTCTACGAAAATTTTGTTCCCTTCGAATGCCCAGCTTTCAAGAAGGCTATCTTGAATTTTATTTTTATAATCCCCGTCCTTAAATAATGTGTCTGCAGTTATTTCTAAAACCGGGGCTATGCCATCTTTAATATTTTGTGATAAGTTTTGAAGTGCGACCAATTCGCCCTCTTTTGATAATAGAATTGGATAATACTTTTTCATGATGATAAGGTTTTGGGGGGGTTAAAATATTATTTACGATTAGAAAGTTACAAAAAAAGCGGCCGTATTGCCGCTTTAATTTTATTTCCTTATCAATGTACTATATGTTAGCTTACCCTGACTGCTGCGCACTGTTCTTTTAAATCTTTCGGCGTCTTTTAAATCCCTGCTGTTATAACGGGCTGCAAATTGTACCTTCAAATGTACCACAGATGCAATTTTTCGACGTAAAGTGTTTGCAATCATTGCAAATCAGTAGCCCCAGCCGGGGCTACTGATTTATGAATGCTTGATTATTAATCGTTTTTTTATTCGTGTCGCCTGCCCCTTAGTCTTATTTTCTCAATAATTATTTACAAAGTTCGAGGTTTCGATTATGCTCAATTTTTACCTTTAAAAAGAGATTCGGCAATCCATCTTTTTATAAGCACATTGCCGTGTGATAAATACCGGGTTTCGTATATTTATTGAGTTAGCAGGTATTTTCCGACCAAAACTATTATTCTAATGAAAAGATCAATTGGGTTATCCTTTTCTTTGTGTTTATTTTTTACAATCTACGGACAACATTCATCTGCAATAAAAAAGACCCCAATAATTGATATGCATTTGCATGCGCTTTGGTGGGGCGAATCCGGGATGACAGGACCACTTGGTTTTAAAGCTCCAAAAGATCCAGCGGCCATGCGTGATTCTACTTTTTACTATTTAAAAAAATACAATATTGTTAAAGCTGTTGCGGATGATGCTTTTGCATTAGATTATTTTCATCGGGATTCTCAAAGGATCATTCCTGCCCGCCAGGGAATCAGTCCATTGCTTCAGGACTCTGTTGATTCACTGCGCTATTGGTTTCAGGCCGGGACTTATAAACTAATGGCTGAGTTTATGCCTCAATATATTGGGCTCCATCCTGACGATCTGAAAATGGAAGCTTACTTTCAGGTAGCTGATGAATTCAATATTCCGGTCGGCATTCATCTGGGCATCGGCAAAGCTGAATTCCCCAATTTTAGAATTGCAAATGCAAATCCGCTGTATTTAGAAAATGTCTTACGCAAACACCCAAAGTTACGGGTGTATGTGATGCATGCGGGGTATCCGTTTATTAGCGAGATGATTGGATTGATGGCAACTTACCCACAGGTGTACGTAGATGTTGCGGTTATCAATTGGGTACTTCCGAGGAAGGAATTCCATTATTATCTTCAACGATTAATGGATGCAGGATTCGGCGAGCGAATCATGTACGGCTCCGATGAAATGATGTGGCCGCAATCAATGCCTGTTTCCATTGAAAATATCAGATCGGCAGCCTTTCTTACGGAGCAACAGAAAGAAGACATTTTTTATAATAATGCTGCAAAGTTTTTAAGATTCTCCACAGAGGAAATAAAAAAAGACAAAACGCAATAAAATAAAACGCTGTAAACATAGGATGGTTTGCCAAAAGCTTGTTGCCTCAAGGCAGACGGAACATTAAATTCTGCCGCACTTCGGAAAACACTGAATACCATAAGTAACAGTAAAGAGTTAGTATATATCCCTAAAACCTCGAACTTTTTATGACCCATTAATGCCCGGAATTATCCGGTAATACACTCAATTCCCTCAAATCTTGCAGAATCTGGTTCGAGTCTTCGACCCTTGGGGCTACCTCACCGGAAAGGCAAAAATTCTGTTGCTTTTCCGGTTTTTTATTTTGCTGATATATCAAGCAAGCGCCGCTGATAAGCAGTATGTGAGTCCTTACACAAATGATATATAGTAAACCGTTTCATATTGCCTCCTTTTTTGACAGTTTACGCCCCGGCTTTTAGACCATTTCTTAAAAAAGTAGGGTCCATTCTGAAATAATCAAATTGAATACTGGATGCACTCCTTTGAATCCGGCAACTTTCAAAGAGTGGTACCATATTTTTATAAGAGTATCAATAATTCATTGGCGATTAATTATGCGGATGCAAGAAATTGGAATTTGACCGTTAGCTATCTTACTGCTATGGTTGGGCCGAACGAGTATATCTCAACAGTATATCTTAACTTTAATTGCACAGTCTGCCAGCCGCGGGCTTTCAGGCGGCTGCTGTTCTGATCCCGGTAATGCAGTGCAGTTACAGCAGAAAACACTGTGGGCATTTGGTTTCATTCCCGTACGCAATCCTCGTCAATTATTGAATAACAATATGAAATCAGGTAACTATAACAGGAGAAAATTCTTAACTAGCATTTCAACGGGTGCCGCCGGAGGGCTTTTTATGAATACGGTCTCCCCCTTTTCCGCTGTAAATGCGCAAACCAATTCGTTGCTTGCTGACCAAAAAATAAAAGATGAATACCTTTTTACTGACGGTCTTATTTATTTGAATGCGGGGACACTAGGCCCCTGCCGCAGAGACACCCTGGAAGCAACAAAAAAAACCTGGGAAGAATTGGAATCATTGCCTGTAAAATTTTATGGGAAATTCGGCGCAGAATCACTGGCAGAAAAAACAAGAACCATAGCAGCGCGATTTCTTGGTTGCGATATGAGTGAAATGCTGATTACCAGCAGTACCACTAATGGGATGAATTCCATCTCCCAGGGCTTGCGGTTGAAGGCAGGAGACCGCATCCTTACCACCGACCAGGAACATGGGGGAGGCTTGCTATGCTGGAAATATTTTGCCAAATATTATGGGGTAGTCATTGATACGATAGCTATTCCACCAGGCGAAAATAATGCACAGTCCATATTGAACCGCATTAACGATGCCATTAGAAGCGAAACCCGGCTCATAAGCGTAAGTCATATTTTCTCATCTACCGGGCTTCGGATGCCAATTGCTGAAATTTCCGCAATAGCCAGATCGAAGGGTATCTTGTGCATTGTTGATGGTGCACAGGCAGCCGGGGCTATTAAAGTAAACGTAAAAGAGTTAGGATGCCATGCGTATGCTACCAGCGGGCACAAATGGTTGATGGGGCCAAAGGGCACCGGGCTGCTGTACCTGTCAAAAGAGGCTCAGGATATGATTCGCCCCATGCAGTTCGAGGAATCCTATAATACCTACAATGACTCGAACGGAGTGGTAAATTTAGCGGGTATTCTGGGGCTGGGCAAAGCCATTGAATATATCGAATCTACCGGTATTACAAAGATTGAAGCACACAATTTGTCTCTCCGGAACAGATTGTATGAACGGCTATCCCGTATGACTAACTTAACCATCATGAGCCCTGTCATGGGGCCGCTTGCCTCTCCCATGCTGGCGTGCCGCATACCGGATACGATTGACAGAACTTTATTTGTAAGAATGCTTTTAGATAAGCATAAAATAAGCATACGCCCAACACATAAGCAATGGTTCAATGGAATACGATTCTCTTTACATATTTTCAATACAGAAAAAGAAGTTGATTTTGCCGCTGACATCCTCCGCCAGGAGTTAGCGAAATAATTTTTGAGCACATTAACACCTTTGGGGCTACAGTAACCTCCGCTGAAGCTTATGCAAAGACGAATTTTTTATTTAGCAGAAATGGCGTGTGACACGCACTAAATTTTTAAAATGCACGAACATTTAATAAATCTTATCCTGAAAAAAATTAAGCTTACCGGCAGGGACACGGAATTGTGTAAACAATATTTTGAAGCAGTTTTATTTCCTAAAAACAGGATAATAGAAGAAGAGGGGAAAATTCCCCGGTATTTATATTTTGTTGTGTCGGGCTTTATGCGTCTCTTTCATTACAATGAGCAGGGAGACGAGATTACAACGCATATCAACTGTCCGCCCGGTTTTATCACCTCCTATTCCAATTTTGTAAACCAGGAAAAATCGGCTGAAAACCTTGAGTGCATTACCGAATGTGAGTTATTAAGGATTACTAAAAAAGATTTAGACCTTCTTACACAGGAAAGTGCCGCATTAAAGGATTTTAGCATATCGGTTTTTCAGCAATCAATTGTTTACAATGAAAACCGCTCAAAAGAATTGGCCACCTTAACAGCAGAGCAACGCTACAAAAAGCTCATAGAAAATTTTCCGTCGATAATTCATAATGTGCCCGTTCAATATATTGCCTCTTTTCTTGGTATGAAGCCGGAAAGTTTAAGCCGGATCCGGCGGCAAATGATTAACTAACATTTGTCAAGTGGCGCCCCATTTCTAAAGCAGAGTTTTGTGTCATCATTCAAAATTAAAAATATGACACAGAAAAACTTAGCCCTGGTCTCGGGCGCAAACGGACATCTTGGAAACAATTTGGTGAGGCTTTTAATCAGCAAGGGCATTCCTGTCCGGGCTTCTGTCCGCAATATCCGTAACAAAGCGCCTTTTGCAGGTGTGGATTGCGAAGTAGTTCAGTCAGACATTTCAGACAAACCATCCTTAATAAATGCCCTGCAGGGTGTTCATACCTTTTACGCTGTTGGTGCGGTCTTCAAACTTTGGGCAAAAGATCCCCAAAAAGAGATTTACGATATAAATATGGAAGGCACAAAAAATATGATTGAAGCAGCAGCGGAAGCAGGTGTAAGGCGGATTGTCTATGTAAGTTCTATTGCAGCGTTGAATTATACCAGGCTTCCTGCAAAAGAAAGTTATGGGCAAAACCCCGACCGCCGGGATGTGTATTACAATTCAAAAAACGATGGTGAAAAGCTGGCTTTTGAATTGGCACGTAAACACCATATTGAATTGGTAGCTGTGCTGCCATCTGCAATGATTGGAAGCAGTGCCTTTGCGCCTTTAAGTGTTTCTTACAATATCCTTAAATTAATCCTTAAAAAAGAAATACCCATTGAAACAAATATCACGCTGAATTGGATTGACGTAAAAGATGTTGCCGAAGGTTGTTATTTGGCAGCAACAAAAGGCAAAAACGGAGAACGCTATATCCTGGCAAATGAAAAATGCACTTCTATAAAAGAAACAACAAAAATTGCACAGGTACTTTTTCCCGAATTAAATATCAAACTACCTATGGCTGTGCCCCGGCCAATTCTATACGTAATTGCGTGGTTGATGGAAATGGCAGCCAGGCTTAGCGGAAAAGCGCCATTGTTAAGTACAAAAGATATTGCTATGTTTTCAGGTTTGCAACAGGACTTTGACACGTCTAAAGCGAAGACTGAACTGGGTTTCAACCCTAAAGAATCTGCACAAGCCGTAAAAGAAGCAATGCTATATTTAAAAGAAAATGGATTTCTTTTAAGGTAACAGAAGAGGGCCCTCCATAGCCGGCATGCAGCCAGCGCAAGATTTGTGCTGAAGCCCCGCGAGCCGGCGATTTTACAACCTGAATAAAGAACATTTCCTGGTTCTAATTATAAGATAGCTTACAAAGCCGGCAAATACAATAATGATTTTCGGGCCTGGCCCGGGTGTACTGAGATACTTTTCATTTTTTTTGGGGATCATCCGCGGCGTTTACATAGGTGACGCCGGAAGGACCATACCCGGTGATCTCTACAACCACCGGGTCTTTGTCAGTCATTGCAAAATGATTCTGGTTTTCCACTTCTGTATAGATACTTCCGGCAGACAGCTTTTTTAATTTGCTTTTATCAAACGCATCCCCGTAACCAAAATACCATGTTCCGCTTATTACCGAAGCCACGCGATCGTCTGGATGAAGATGTGCCGCGATTTTTGTATGAGCTGGTACCTTTAGTAAGATGGTGTAAAGTCCTTTCGCACCCGGGTTACCATGAACAACTATTACCTGGATACCACTTACATTTGAAGAACCCGGCGCAGCAGGACCACCGGCTTTTGCGCTGAGTATTTCCTCTTTTGTCATCCTAAGCTCATCGCTTTTACCGGTTTGGGCATTTGCTGAGAAATTACAGAACACAAGAATGATCACATTACCCAAAAATATCAGCGAAAATAACCTGTTTACAGATTTTGTCTGAATCATAAATTTGAATTATTACTGTTTATAAAGATTTACCACCTGCCGGGATTTAGCAACTGTACATTATAACAGCTGCTATTGTTATTTGGTCATAAAGAAATCCATCAGGCCTTTTAACACCGGTTCGGTCTGTTCCTGTACAAGCCAGTGGCCGGCCCCCATTATCTTTATCTCTTTCACATTGATTGCTACCTTTTTAAAATGGTCTCCAAGAAATGGTGCAGATTGATATTCTCCACCAATTGTAAGAACCGGCATACTCAGCTTATTTTTCATAAATTCAAGATTGTCTTTTGCGTCTTGTTCAAAGGCAGCAAACCAATGAAAAGTTCCTGTGGTAGATCCTTTCACAGAATAAGCCCTTATAAATTCTTCAGATTCTTCTTTTGTAAATGCATTATTAACATGACCAACCACCGGCCAGAAGTTGGATAAAAATTCTCTTTCTTTACCATCAACCACCTTCCCCGAAGCGGGCCAGGCAAAAAAACCAAACCACCATAGCTTTTCTTTAAGATTTGACCATACAGGCTCTATACCCGGCAATAAGGCATCCAGGAATGCAATCTTTTTCACTTCATTTCCATACTGTGCAGCATACGCATAGGCGACCATCAACCCGATATCATGCCCGGCAACATTCACATTGGTATATCCGAGTTTTTTGACCAGCTCATGTAAATCGGCGGCCATTGTTTTTTTGTCGTACCCGGTTTCGGGCTTAGCCGATTCTCCCAGACCACGCAAGTCCGGGGCAATGATGGTAAAATGTTTGGATAGTTCGGGAAGAAGCCGGTTCCACATAAACCAGTTCTGACCGAAACCATGAATAAGCAATAATGGTTCACCTTGCCCACCGGTCACATAATGTATGTTTACACCATTGACATTGGCTATATCACTTTTAAATCCTGCCGGAGCTTGTGCTGCCGGCACCAATGTTTCCTTACTGACAGCTATCACCGATTCTGATTCTTTGGACTTGCATCCCGCCATCAAACCAACCAACAATAAACCCATGAAAAGATTTTTCATAAACAGTTTTTAATAGTAAAAATTATTTAGCAGAAGCTTTGGCTGCGGCTTCAATAACATCAGCAACCTCTTTTGCCTTTGCTATATACAGTGCATGACTTCCTTTAATTTCCGTAACGGTAGCGCCGGCTCTTTTATACATCGTGCGCTCCAAAACAGGACTGATGCTTTTGTCTTCAGTTGCTACAATAGCCCATGACGGTTTTGATTTCCAGGCGGCACTGCTAATAGGAGTTGCAAAACATTTAACTGCAATGGGTGCATGGGAAGCATACATAAAGTCTGCTTTTTCAATGCTTACATCTGCTGCGAAGCCTGCATGGAATTTTTCTTTATTATACCAGACAAAACCTTTGGCATCTGGTGGAAGTATTCCGTTGTCGGGATCTGGTGCGGCTGTCTTTATAAGGTCTAACACTGTTTCACCAACCCCGGGCACAAACGCGGCCACATAAACCAGTCCCGCTACTTTCTGAGATGACCCCGCCTGGGTAATTACCGCACCGCCCCATGAATGTCCGACCAGGATAGCCGGTCCATCCTGCTTTTCTAAAATCCGTTCTGTTGCCGATACATCATCTTCCAGTGAACTGAGCGGATTTTGTACCATTGTAACCGTAAACCCATGGCTCTTTAGAATTTTATAAACATTCTCCCAGCCCGATCCATCGGCAAAAGCACCATGAACGATAACGATGTTTTTGATTTGTGCATTGATTGTAAGCATGGCTGTAAACAATAAAAAAATGGTTAAGAATTGCTTTTTCATTTGATTGTTTTATACTTGAATAGAATATTTGAATAGAATATTATATGCGCGATAACCAGTTAAGAATATAATCCGCATCTTCTTTCCAGGTCGGCTGCCCAAGTACAAAATGGTTGCGGCCTTCAAACTGTTTGTATTCCGTTAGTGAAGAATTTTTGCGGTATTTTTTATAATTGGCATAATTCAATGAAGCAGGTATGGTCCGGTCTGTGCTGCCAGAAGTAATCAGCAGGGGTGCAGTCTTGGCATTGTAGTTCACATGGGCCGCTTTTCCTACCGTATCGCGAACGATTAACTTAGATTCGGGTATAGCAAACCGGTAGTAACCTTCTTTCTGTTCCTCAGCAGCCATTCCATTGGTAAATCCGTATTGCCATGTCTTAAACGGCATCAGGTAAGATTTCCTGGCAGATGTAAAAAAACCGAGTGCTCCCCAGCCCGCTTTCAGAAATGAAACCTTGAATGTGAACACACCCTGTGGTGCAACCGGATGAATAGCCACACCTGCAGTGCCGATTCCCTGTTGTAATAATAACTGCACAATTAGCCCCCCGATTGAATGACCAATAAGCACAGGTGGCTTATCCATCTCTTTAATAGCATCAGCGAAATAATCGGTGACTTCAGCAAGGCGGTTCGAAGCAATTGCAGCATCGGGCTGACGGTTGCGCAAAACCTCAGCAGGTGCATTCTTATGCGGCCATGATGGTGCTTTTGTCTCAAACCCATTGGCCTCAAAATATTTTCGCCATTCGTCCCAGCAACTGTTATGAACAAAAGCGCCGGTGATAAAAAAAACCGAAGGAAAGACTTTTTCATTCATGGTTTAGATTATGCCAAACCAATGCCAGCTAGTTAATCCAATAAATACCAGGAAATTGCACTTTCCGGCAATCACTTTGACCGCGATATTTCGCGGTATTGACAATTGATTCCGAAACATCTCGCGAAATTTTATATTTACATGTCATTTGTCGACAACGTCTTATGTACAAGTGTGTCTTTAATATCATCGTTGTGTCGGTGCTATCCGGAAATTTACCGGCTCAGCAGGCTGTATCCAAAACAAGTGCTGAATACCTTTCCCTGATACAAAAAGGCCATCCCGATACCAACAGAACCAGCTTATTTTACAATTTGGGGAACCTGTATCTTTCCAAAATTCAAATGCAGTTTTCCCGGCAGGATAGTTATACCGATAGTGCGGTATGGGCTTTCACGAAAGGAATACAACTTGAAGACTCCCTGCATGCTAAAAGTCTATGGTATGATCTGAAACGTTTGCTGGGTTATACCTTGTTTCTTAAAGGAAATGCTGCAGCAAGTGAAAGAACCTTTATGGAGGTGATCAATGATTGTAAGAAAAACGGCCAGAAAGAAAAAGAAGCGTCAACCTGGAAATTGATGGCCGAAATCAGGGAAAGAAATGAAACGGGTTTCCGTGATATATATACTTATCTGTCCAAGGCAATGGAATTATACCAATCGCTGGGCCAAATAGAAAATCAGGCCAGGATTCAGCTAAATATTACAGACCTGTACCTGGTAATGGGAAGAATGGAGGAAGCCGAAAATGAGGCTCTCCAGGCATTACATACGTACCAGAAAATTAATTACCGGAGATTATACGATACCTACTATATGCTCTCGGTGATAAACCGTTACCGGGGAGATCTCGATCAGGCTCTTTTTTTCGCGATTCGATGTGTTCAGAATGTAGATTCTTTACAGGATAAAGCTATTAACCCGGTACTTTTTTACGGAGAGTTAGCGCTTGTTTATGATGGACTCAGTCAGCCGGAAGAGAGTACCCAATGGTACAGGCTAACACTTGAAGAAAGAAAAAAGAGGCTGGAAGCACCCATTATTGTAATTCGCACAGCTGGTTTATTAGTCCATCAATTGGTAAAACTAGACAAAGGGCAGGAAGCATTGTCTGCGATGCTGGATATTCAAAAGAGTTATCCCGCGCCTGGAAAACAGGAACAGGCTGCAATAGCTCAAAACCTGGGTTATTGTTACCAGGCTTTAGGTAATTATTCCGGGGCGGAAAGATATTTCCTCGAAATGACAAGAAAATTTGAGCCCGGTTCACAAGGGGATGAATTTACTTCCATGGCTTACCAGGATGCGGGAAATTTTTATCTGGCAACAAAGAAATATGATAAGGCCATTAATTTTCTTTCCCAGGCACTGAATCCTCCCAATGCTTATCTTGTTTCGCGCCAAAGAGACATTTATCTCTCAATGTATACGGCTGATTCAGCACTGGGTAATTACCTGGCCGCGATCAATGATTTTCGCAAATACAAAATGCTCACCGATTCCCTGTTCAGTGAAAGAAAAAGTCACCAGGTCGAGGAACTGCAGATTAGGTACCAGACAGAAAAAAAAGAAAAAGACATTATCCTGCTAAGTCTTGAAAATAAAGCGCAGGAAACCAAATTACAAAAGTCGGCCCAGGCCCGGAACCTTATTATTGCAGGCGTAATGCTGTTCGCTGGATTCTTATATTATCGCTACCGGCTTAAATCTATCAGTAACAAAAAAATGCTGGCACAACAGCGGTTGATCAATCAAAAAAACCTGACGCTGACCCAGCTCCTCAGGGAAAAAGAATGGCTGATAAAAGAAATTCACCACCGGGTAAAAAATAATTTCCATACTGTAATGGGACTGCTTGCTACACAGTCTGAGTTCCTGAAAAATCCGGAAGCGATAAATGCCATGCGCGAAAGCCGTCACCGCATCCTTGCAATGTCACTGATCCACCAAAAACTATATCAGTCCGATAATTTGTCAACCATTGCTATGCCCGGCTATATCTATGAGCTCGTGAATGCGCTGCGTGAGAGCTTCGTTATTCCGGGTACCGTCCATTTTAATTTGGATATCGATCCGCTGGAACTTGATCTATCGCATGCCATTCCGCTGGGACTTATATTGAATGAGGCCATTACCAACGCTATTAAATATGCATTCCCTGGTGGCAGAGACGGTATTATTGAGATCAGCTTAAAACAAAAAGAAGAAGACCATTTATTGGTCACTGTTAAAGATAATGGAGTCGGAATACCGGCTGGTCGTGAGGCAAGTCAAAACAGCATGGGAATGAAATTGCTGAGGGGATTAAGCGAAGATATAGATGCTACCCTTAATATTTTCGGAGACCAGGGCACAGAGATACAGGTTGAATTTTATTACGGCTCCGAAAAAAATGGTATATCATGAAAGAAAAGATCCTGATTGTAGAAGACCAATTCGTGGAAGCGGATTATTTGAGAATGATGCTCGAACAATCTGGTTATGCTGTTACCGGCATTGCGCGTACACTGCAGCAGGCAGAGCAACTGTTTGCGCGCGAAAAACCGGCAATGGTACTGTTGGATATTTTTTTAAAAGGGAAAGGAACGGGTATTGATTTTGCCCGGCAGTTAACTGAAATGGATATTCCTTTTGTTTATCTGTCTGCAAACTCCAATGAAGAGGTCCTGACACAGGCCAAAGCAACGCAACCTTATGGTTTTTTGGTAAAACCTTTTCGCGAAAAGGATTTACTGGTGACACTGGAAATTGCACACTACCGCCATGAGCACAGCCGGGCAACCCGCTGGCGCCTGGAAATGCAGCTTCAGCAAAGGATACAAATGATTCAAATGAAGGGTATTGACTGGAATCAGAAAATGGTGGAACTGACACGTGCGCTCCAGGCTTTTATCCCCTTTGATTGTCTTGTACTGAAATTTCAGTATCCACCAGCGTCACGCTATTCAGGCATTGCTTTTCTGCGTATTGGTTTTGAAGAGTACCAGACTATCGGGCTGGATGAGTTATCAATGATCTCCGGGGTTAGCTTTAATGAAATAAAAAATTTATTGGCCGCAACCCCACCGGAAACCAGTGCTTGTTGCTATAATGGACAGGATCTGGAAGCACTTTTCGCGCTACATCCATTGAAACAATTGATGGCAAAGTCTTTTGGGTTCTCTTCCAACCTCGTGCTGCCTTTAGCCGCTGCAGATGGGTTTTCTCTCTCGCTCAGTTTTTTCAGGCGTGCTGAAAACGGGTTTTACCAGGAGCAGATTGACTGGCTTTACCGGCTGCAGCAGCCATTGGTAAACCTTATCAATAGTATTTCAGTGGCAGAAAAAAAAGAAGCAGTTTCAATGCGGTACGATCCGGGTTTAAAAGAAAAAGAAGCAAAAGCTCCTTCAAAATGGCAACAAAATGGAATAATTGGAAATAGCCCGGCCTTGCTGATCGCGATGGACCAAATTGCACAGGTAGCACCGCTCGATACATCGGTACTTGTGATGGGAGAAAGCGGTACCGGTAAAGAAAGAATCGCCGACTGCATTCATCAATTGTCCCCGAGAAGGCACAAACCCTTCATTAAAGTGAATTGCGCAGCGCTGCCTCCTGCACTTATCGACTCAGAGTTATTTGGTCATGAAAAAGGATCCTTTACCGGCGCTGCAGAAAAAAGGACGGGAAAATTTTTGCAGGCGCACACCGGAACGATATTCCTGGATGAAATTGGTGACATGCCGCTGGAGTCGCAGATAAAATTATTAAGGGTATTGCAGGAAAAAGAGATCGAGATCATTGGCGGGAAGGCGCCTGTTAAGATCGACGTACGCATCATCGCTGCTACCAACCGCAACCTTGAAAAAGAGGTAGCCGAAGGGAGATTCAGGCTTGATCTATATTACAGGCTTAATGTTTTCCCGCTAACGATTCCTGCATTACGCGACCGCAAAGAAGATATCGAACAATTAACCGGGCATTTCATAGAGGTCTATAACCGTAAAGCTGGCAAAAAAATACAAGGTTGCTCAGCCCAGGTGCTGGATAAAATGCTGAATTATACATGGCCTGGCAATATCCGTGAGCTCGAGAACCTGATCGAAAGATCTGTCCTGCTGTCGAAAGGAAACCTGATAGAAGAAATGTCATTTCCGCTCAACGCCGGCGATCTGAATCATATCAAAACAATACATGAAAATGAACGGGATTATATCATAGAAGTGTTGCAAAGATGCAAGGGAAGAATTTGGGGACCTGGTGCTGCGGCTGAAGTCCTGCATCTTGCGCCTTCAACGCTCAAATCAAGGATGAAAAAACTGGGAATCAAAAAAAACTTTACAAAATAAGATACGGGAGAATGGTTTTCGATACCAGTTTTGTTGGGGCTGCAAATACTATCAATACGCATTATCACTCACAAAAGCCATTAATTACCCTGGTCCGTTAAACAAAACAAATCAGGTCTTTTAAACAAAGTCACCCGATCTGCTGCGATGTAGTTTTGTCTCAACAAAAAACAAATTTTATATGAGACAAAACAATTACCAGGGAGCACTACAGCGTTCATTGGGCTCCGGATTCAACGCAAAATCTACAGCCAACGATGTCATCAGGGGAATTAACCTTGCGGGGAAAATCGCCATTGTAACAGGCGGCAATTCCGGAATTGGATTGGAAACAACCAAAGTACTGGCAGCCGCCGGAGCTACGGTTATTGTCCTGGCCAGAGACATTGAAAAATCAAAGAAAAATCTT
>Ga0163162_10000995_pt1 | contig 26367 bp, 26 predicted proteins | sample S55metaG_FD_115310 | JGI IMG/M metagenome (GOLD analysis project Ga0163162, IMG submission 115310) | Switchgrass rhizosphere microbial communities from Kellogg Biological Station, Michigan, USA - S5-5 metaG | ecosystem: Host-associated > Plants > Roots > Rhizosphere > Soil | place: USA... | reverse complement strand
CCATTACCCCGCCACCACCGGGAGTGGATACCAATATCGATAACAAACCCGGCGCCGCACAGAGATCCATACGGCAACGTCTCGCGGAACATCGCACAAACCCGAGCTGCAACAGTTGTCATGCGTCGATCGACCCGCTGGGATTCACTCTCGAGAACTTCGATGTCATTGGCGGCTGGCGCACGAAGGATGAGTCGGGCCAGGCAGTGGACGCTAGCGGAGTGACAATCACCGGCAAGAAGATCGACGGACTTCCGGGATTGAGATCACTCCTGCTCGACGATCCCGAGCAGTTTCCACGGACCGTCACGGAAAAGCTTATGGCTTATGCTCTGGGTCGAAAACTCGAGTACTACGACTTTCCTGCCGTCAGAAGAGTTGTTCGTGATGCCGCGCAGCAGGACTACCGCTGGTCGGCCATAGTTTTGGGGATCATCAAGGATCCGAATTTTCTCATGCGCGCGAACTAGCAAGGAGAACGTCATGCACTTTTTAACACGCTCGTTACCAAGACGAACCGTACTCAAGGGATTCGGCGCGACGCTGGCGCTGCCTTTCCTTGAGGCGATGCTTCCTGCGAGTACGCTGCGCGCTGCCGCGAAACCTGTCCGACGTTTCCAGGCGTTTTATACGCCGAACGGAATGGCGATGGAATACTGGTCGCCGAAAACGGAAGGCGCCAATTTCGAGATCACACCCGTTCTCGAACCCCTTGCTCCCTATCGCGACCAGATGTTGGTTTTCTCGGGACTCCGGGCAAGCTGGAACTACATCCACGCCGGCGCCTCCGGATCGTTCCTTACGGGAACGCCTCGCGGCGGAAAGACAGAAATCGAAATTATCTCGGACGTTTCAATCGATCAGTTAATGGCGCGGCATTTCGCTAAAGAAACACAGCTTGCTTCACTTGAGCTGTCCATGGACCAGCCGGCAAATGCCGGCGCGTGCACGGGCGTTCTGAGTTGTGCTTATACGCACACGATCTCGTGGCGAAGTGCCACGCAGCCTTTGCCGATGGAATGGAATCCGCGGTCCGTTTTCGAGAGATTGTTTGGCGACAGCGGAACCACGGATCCGAAGCTGCGCGAAGCGCGCCTTCAGCAGCACAAGAGCATTCTGGATTCAGTTAACGAAAAGATCGCAACGCTCAAGAAAGAGCTCGGCCCTGGTGATCAGACCCGCGTAAACGAATACACCGATGCGATTCGTGACGTCGAATTGAGGATCCAGAGGGCAGAAGAACAGAAGGACATTGAACTTCCCACGATTGACCAGCCTCAGGGCGCACCGCCGGTATTCGAAGATCACCTGGATCTGATGTTGGATCTCCAGATACTGGCATTCCGGTCCGATCTGACACGCGTGATTTCCTTTATGATCAGCAAGGAGCAAAGCGCACGGGCGTATCCGCAGATAGGTGTTCCGGAAGCTCACCATCCGCTGTCGCATCACAACAACATCCCGGAACTGGTCGCGAAGATGTCGAAGATCAACCGATATCACACGACACTCTTTTCGCAGTATCTGAAAAAGCTGAAGGAAACGTCGGATGGCGACGGTTCTCTGCTGGATCACATGATCATTCTTTATGGCGCAGGCATTTCCAACAGCAACGCTCACGCCGCGGATAACCTCCCGCAGTTGCTGGTCGGAGGCGGATCGGGCCAGTTGAAAGGCGGGCGGCACCTGAAGTTCACCGATAGACCCTCGAACGCAAATCTGCTCGTGGCAATCATGGACAAGATGGGCGTGCCGGTTGAGAAGGTCGGCGGAAGCACCGGGAAGCTTCCGTTGGATCCATTGTCACTGTAAAGGGGCGGAAATGATTTCAAGGCTCACCAGATGCGTGGTTCTGCTCATCGCGGCATCATTGGTCGTTTCAGCAGCAGGACGTCCGGCAGTTATCGAAGCCGTGCGCAAGGGTGACCGGGAAGCCTTACGTACGCTTCTGCAGAAAGGCGCCAACGTCAACGAAGCTGAGGCGGATGGGGCAACGGCGCTGCACTGGGCAAGCTATCGCGACGACCTGCAAAGCGTGGACGCACTTCTCAAGGCCGGCGCGAAGATCAACGCAGCGAACGACCTCGGCGCGACTGCGCTGTGGACCGCGGCACAGAACGGCAGTGAAGTCATGGTGAAGCGATTGCTGGATGCAGGAGCCAATCCGAACCTCGCGCTCCTTTCCGGCGAAACACCGCTGATGGTCGCTTCGCGTACCGGCAGCGTTGGTGTCGCAGAATTGCTCATTGCCAAAGGCGCCAACCTCAACGCGACCGGAACTCGCCAGCAGACAGCTCTCATGTGGGCTGTCGCACAGAAGCATCCGGAGGTCGTAAAGGTTCTTCTCGCGCGGGGCGCAAACGTTTATGCACGCAGTGCCACGTGGACGGACGTGGAAGCTGTCCCACCGCATGGGTACCTTCCCTACAACAAGGCTTTCCCACATGGTAACGACACGGCTTTGATGTTCGCGTCGCTCGTGGGCGACCTTGCTTCAGCAAAGCTTCTTGTGGCCGCCGGAGCGAATGTCAATGACACGGATGCGTGGGGCGTCAGCGCCACGGCGATGGCGGCGCACTCGAAGTACGAAGAACTCGTCGAGTTTTTGCTCGACAAGGGTGCGGATGCCAGTGCCGACCAGGCGGGATTCAGCGCCATTCATCCCGCAATCATGCATCGCAGTACCAGGATGGTTCGCGCACTTCTCGATCATGGGGCCAATCCGAACGCACCGTTGAAAACGTGGACGCCCGAGCGGCGAACATCCAAGGACTTCAGCTTTTATCCCGAGGTTGTCGGAGCCACTCCACTCTGGCTCGCGTCGCGCTTTGCACAACCTGAGGTGATGCGCCTGCTGTTGCAACATGGCGCCGATCCGAAGTTTGTATTTCGTTCCGAGTATGTTCCCGACGGCGGCAATCCTCCCGACGATATCTTTCGAAAGCGCGTTTACCTCACGACTCCCTTGATGGCGGCTCTTGGCATGGGTGGCGGACGCGATTGGGCGCCGGTCGACCGCAATGCCAAAGAGGCCCTGACTTTTGAAGCGGTCAAAATCGCCGTCGAAGCCGGAGTGGATCTCAATATCGAAAACACTTACGACAAGCGCACGGCTCTGGATGCGGCCAAGGGCCTTCGCTACAACGGCGTGGTCGCGTACCTCGAAGAGAAAGGGGCAAAGGGAGGCTCTGCTCCCCCTGCTCCTCAACGGGGACAACGAGGTAATGGCGGCAACGGTCTCTAGCAGTCACCTTCGGCACCTCTGCCCCACCTAATCGAGGCACCTTCCCTGCACACCAGTGTTGGGAGGTCTGTCCTTGATGTGTTAGGCTCTGTAACCTAAAGATTCTAAAGAGAAATTCAGCTTGTAGCCCATGGTGGTTTCGGAGTATACATCCGGTCGGATTCCGGCATTTGTCATGGGAACTCGGATCGAGGAAGGCTGGGGGCCTTTCAAAAAATATTGATCGGAGTGAGAGCGGACGTCGCCGGCGCAAGTTCTGAATGGGGGAAGGACAATGATGACCAAGGAGTGGCTCGGGCAACAGTGGGATCAGATTCGGCAAAAATATAGTGCATACCTTCAGCTTCTGCAGACAATTCCGGCGGACCGTTTTCACACGCGACTTGTTCCGGGAGTGGGCACGCCTGCGGAACTCGTTGTTCAAATGTCGGCAGCAATCGTTAGAGACATCACGGTGGGAATTGCTAAGGGCGAAATCCAGAGATGTGATTTCGGAGAAGCAAGGATTGTCGCCGACCTTGGTTCGAAAATGGCTGTTATTGCCTACGCAAGAAAGTGCTGGCACCTCGCTGATGACGCTGTGAGCGATATCGACAGGGTGCAACTGAACGCGACGATCAATACGCCGTGGAACACCGAAATTCCGGCGTGGGTTGGGTTCAATATTCTTAACGATGAGTTTCTGCATCATTATGGTCAGTTGTACGCATGTGCGCGTTTGTGCGGCGCAGAACCTCCATTTTTGTGGGGCTTTGCAGAAAACGCGCTGCAGTATCGATTTGCCGATTAGCGTAATCGGATGCCTCGGGGGCGGCCGGACTTCCAGTTCGGCCTTTCTCACCGCCTGTTTCTGAATTCCGCACAAGTCTCCTTTCTTTTCAGCGGTTTGCTCTTCTAAAGCGACGCGATCTCCATGCCGATAAGACAACCAGGCTGAGCCTTTTCTAGTTCTTTTGGGGCTCGAAATGGAGTTCGAGAGATGTCCAAGTCGGGAATGGAATACCCGTATCAGGTCGATCCGCGCGATTCTGCAGTTGCTGTACAGAGAAAGTCGCAGGAGCGGCGCTCGTTTTATGTCACGGTCCGACAGAAGTTCGTTATAGCAACAATCTTCTCGATACTCTGGTTCGCGGCATCGTTGTGGTTGGCTCAGCCGTGGGTGCGTGAACTCTCGCAGGTTGTCGGCGCTCCCCTTGCCTGGACGATCGTGTTCATGATCGCTTTGATTCCAGGCTTTCTCAACGCACATATCCTCATGAGTGTGCTCCTCGATTCGCCTCCGGCGCTACCGAGTGAGATTATGGATCATCCTGAGACGTTTCCTCCCATCACGGTTCTGATCGCTGCATATAACGAAGAAGAAAATATTCCGGAGACCGTGATGGCTCTCCTGCAACAGGATTATCCGGCGCCGGTGGAGATTCTCGTGGCGGACGATGGCTCTACTGACGAGACAGTTGGTGTTCTGAAGTCCTTGCGCCTTTCCAATCTGACGGTACTGCAGGTCGATCACTCCGGCAAAGCCGGGGCTCTTACAGCGGGTCTGAGGGCGATTACCACGGACATTACGGTGTGTATCGACGCGGACACCTATTTACATCCGCAAGCTCTCAAAAGAATCGTGGCCCGACTCATGTCGGATCCCGCCCATACCGCTGCAGTCGCAGGATGTGTGCTCGTGCGTAACTCCCGCTCGTCTCTGATGACGAGGCTGCAGGAGTGGGACTACTTTCTCGGGATCTCGTCGGCCAAGAGGCAGCAAGCGCTCTATCAGGGCACCCTTGTCGCACAGGGTGCGTTTAGCGCCTTCAAGACATCGGCGTTGCGGCATTGTGAAGGATGGCCATCAGTGATCGGTGAAGACATCGTTCTCACCTGGAAACTCCTGTCGAAAGGCTTCCGAGTCGGGTACGAAGCGACAGCAGTCTGTTTTACGAACGCTCCCTCGGGGCTTTCCGCTTTTTGGCGCCAGCGTCAACGCTGGGCTCGAGGAATGATTGAAGGGCTAAAGCGACATGGCAGTCTGGTTTGGAAGGGGAATTTGACCGGCTTTTTCGTGGGCGTGGATTTCGTAATTCCCTTGATTGACTTGTTCTACTCTATCGTTTTCCTGCCCGGGCTGATTCTGGCGTTGACCGGACGCTATTACATCGTCGGCCCGATCACGCTGCTGGTAATTCCCATTGCGTTCCTGATCGTGGTCCTCATGTTCCACAAGCAACGCCAGGTATTTGATGAGCTTAATTTGAAGGTTCGTCGTAACTCCTTTGGCTTTTTCTTCTTCATGCTTCTCTATCAGCCGCTTATGTCTCCCATTTGTCTCACCGGATATCTCAAGGAATTGGCCGGAGCTAGAAAGCGGTGGTAACAATGCAAAACTGCCTGAGGTGATTTCTCTACGGGATCGATTTCCGGTTATCGATATTTTTCTGCCGGAACGAAGGTTTCGTACCGATTTCTAGACTAGTGGCTACGCGCGAAGCTTCTTCCAGTTTGCGAGGCACTTCTCCGCCATGGCGAATTGTTGACCGGATGGACTGACCTCCTGCTCAATGAGGTAGTACTCGATTCCGCCGGTTTTCTCCACCGCATCGAAGATCCTTAACCACGGCGCGTCACCTTCACCAAACGCGACGCTGTATCCGCGCCCCGGGCCCGCGCCCCAGTCTTTGCAGTGAACGCTCTTAATCCGGCCCGGATTCGCATTAATCCAGGCGACAGGATCGGCGCCCGCTTCCACGCACGTCCCGATGTCGAACTGTAGAACGACGTCTTTGGGCGTGTTCGCCGCAATGATGTACATCGGACGCTGGCCCTGAACTATAGGCCACTCACTTGCATGATTGTGATATCCCGCTGCCATTCCGAGCGGCCGCAACTGTTCAGCAAATGAAGTCAACTTGGCAGCCAGCGCTTTCCATTGATCGAGTGTTACAGGAGCGCCTCGTTGGGCTGCTGCGGGCGCGCTTGCCTGAATAATCGCCTTGCTGCCGATAATCTGGTTTAACTCTATCGCTTTCTTCAAGCCTTCAGTTGTGACAGCCGTGCCGCTGTTGTGGGTCGAGTTGCATTTGATTCCCAGATCGTCAAGCAGCTTTCGGACATCTTTGGCCTCTGCTGGAGTCCACTCATAATAGGGCGCCCAGAATTCCACCACTTCATAGCCCATTTTTGCGACGGCAGTCACCGTTCCCGGCAGGTCGTGCATGTATTCGTCGCGAACAGAATAGAGTTCGAGACCAACCGGAATCTTTTTTGTCTGGATCTGGCTGCCATGCAACGTTGCACCATACGACAGAGGCAATGCAGCGCCGGACATTGCGAAAAACATGCGTCGTGAAATTGAAGACGGTGTTGTCATAACGGGCAAACCATACCACACGAGCCCTTGAATTCGCGTGGGCTGCAAACCTATCATGCCGTCGAGGGGAGTTCTTCTTCAATGAGCCGCAGAAATCGAGTCCTTCTAGTCGGCATGCTCTGCATTCTCGGCATGTTCGCTGCGCTGTTGGCACAGGCTTCCCAGAGCCGTGGCGCACGCCAGTCTGCGACGGCTGGGCAAGGTGGGCAAGCAGCGTCTGCCGAGAACGCGCGCGGAGCGGGGCGAGGAAATGCACCGGCAACCAGGGGAAGTTTGTACAACACTGCGAAACAAAAGCTGCTGGAAGGCAAGCAGGTCTTCAGCTGGACGCAGTCGCGCCTCGATGTTGCAGGCTATTGCGAGCGGAAAAAACACTACGACTATACCTGGTTCGAAATGCAGCACTCCACGCTCGAGTTCAAGGACATCGAGCAGATGATCGCGGCTTGCCCGGGCCCTGGCGCCATTCCGATGATTCGCCTGCCCGATGCGCAGGAATGGCATATTCAGCATGCACTCGATATCGGCGCACTGGGAGTAATCATTCCCACAGTTGATGATGTGGATCGTGCGCGCGAAGCGGCTAAATGGTCGCGATTTCCTCCGGCAGGGAGGCGGAGCGCCGGTGCCGGACAGGCGGCTCGTATTTGGGGCAACAACTATCGCCAAACATTCAATGACAACGTTCTCGTTGTTGTCATGATTGAAACGCTGGAGGGCGCCGCCAACACGTATGACATTGCGCGAACGCCCGGAATCGATGTTGTGATCATCGGAAACAACGACCTCAGCTCGTTCTCGGGCTTTGCGCAGGACGATCCCAGATATCAGGCGCTAGTCACCAGGATTCACGATGAGACGCTTCGAGCCGGCAAGATCTGGAGCCAGGCGAACGCCAGATACGCGACCAATCATCCATTGAGCAAGGATGCGAAATTCTTTCAGGACGGGCCGTCAAAGGATGGTTGGGCGCCCCGAGGAGAACGCTGAAATCGGGCCATGCTCCCGAACCTTTACATGACGCGATCGTGGCCCCACGTCCAGCGGCCGCTAAGATCGAATTCCTTTTTTCCACTGGGCGTGGCATTGGGATTGTGGAGCTGTGCGGGCGTGAAAATAACGCCGAGTTCGCGTAGCAGTTCGTCGAGGACAGCGTTTCCGTAGGTCAGTCCGGGAAATTCGATACTATCGCCATTCACATCGCGGACGATTGTCTTTTCGCGAGTGATGACGAGTTTTCGAAGATTGCGCAGAGTCGCCGCATTGCTGCGAAAGAACTGAATGAGACCGCGTGCGTCGTCCAGAGAACCTGAGTAGACAATCATCGAGGAGAAACTTTACTCCATGGCAAATCTTGAAGGAAAGACCGCTATTGTGACCGGAAGCAGCCGCGGCATTGGGCGTGCGATTGCGATCCGACTGGCTAAAGACGGAGCACGGGTTGTTCTCTGCGCGCGAACGTCAACAACGCTCGATGAGGTGGTTCAAGCAATAACGGCAACATCCGGCAAGGCTGCGGCCATCGCTCTCGACCTGCGTGAATCGGAATCCGCATCGCGCGTGGTGGACTTCGCGGTTAAGACGTTCGGATCTCTCGATATTCTCGTGAACAATGCGGGCGCGACGAGACGCGGTGCATTCGTCCAGCTGACAGATGAAGACTGGGCCGAGAGTTTCGCCCTGAAATTCTTCGGCGCAGTACGAGTGACGCGAGCCGCATGGCCGCACTTGCAGCAAAGGGCAGGTTCGGTGTTATTCATTTCCGGTGCGGGTGGTCGGACTCCGGGCGCCGAGTTTCCTGCGGGAGGATCGGTGAATGCGGGCCTGCTATCGCTGACAAAGGCTCTGGCAGAAACGGGAATCCGTGACCGCGTGCAGGTCAATGCCGTGAACCCAGGCACGGTACGCACCGATCGCCTCAAGATTCGGCTCGAGACGATTATGAAGGAGCAGGGAATCGATCTGGCAGCGGCGCAGCGCCGGTTTGTAGAGGGATCGGGAGTGACTCGAATAGGGGAACCGGAGGACATTGCCGCACTCGTCGCGTTCGTTGTTGGGCCCGAGGGACGGTTTCTCCACGGAAGTCTGATCGATATGGATGGTGGTGCAACGAAAACCGTATAATTCCTTATGGCTCGAGGGTGGGAGAGCAAGTCTGTCGAAGACCAGATTCAGGAGCGGGAAAGCGGATCTGGGGAGACTCGTCGCAGGCTCACACGGGAACAAGCTGAGTTTCAGGCACGTCGCGAAGGATTGCAGATGGTTCGCACCCGAACGTTAATGTCGCTTCAGTCGGCGTGTGATTCGCGTTATCGTGCTCATTTGGAACGCATCCTGTCGGATGTTGACGCGCAACTACGTGCTCTTGCTGCTGAAGAGAAGCCCAATCCCTAACAACTCCTTTCGATTTGAAACGTCCCATAGTAAAGTCCCAAGCCAGACTTACTAAATGCTGAAATAGGTAACACTTCCAGGAGGAAACAAGCGAATGAAACTGATGCGTGTGGTAATGGTTCTAGCAATGATCGTCGCGGTAGCCATCGGTATGGCCGCGCAGGCCCCCGCAGGCGGCCAGGGCGGCGGCCAGCGTGGTCCCGGCGCCGGCGGGGCTCCTGGTGGCGGCGCCCCTGGTGGCGGACGTCAGGGTGGTGGTGCCGCGGGTGGTCGCGGTCAGCGCGGTCCTGCCTTCACAGTGACCAGTACGGCGTGGCCGGATGGCGGCGAGGTTCCCATGAAGCACGCGGGGCGCGGCGAGAATAAGTCCCCCGCTTTTGAATTCGCATGGTACCAGGGTACAGAGAAAGCCGAGCAGCCGGCGAATGTTCAGAGCTTCGCCATCGTCTTCCACGATATCGAAAACTCGACGAACAGGGGAACTGCCGACACACTGCACTGGTCGTTCTACAATATCCCCGGAACGGCAAAGGGGCTGCCGGAAGGTTTACCTCCTGGCGTTCAGCCCGACGGATCACGTCCGGGACCTGGCATTCGTGGCGGTGAAAACGGTTCCTACTTTGGGCCGGGCGCTGGCCCGGGCCCGTTCCACCACTACGTGTTCGAGTTTTATGCTCTCGATACGAAACTGGACCTTCCAGCCACTGCGACACGCGACCAACTCATGATGGCGATGGAAGGACACATTGTGGGTAAGGCGGCGTACGTCGGCCGCTTCCACGGTCAATAAAACTCCTTCAGGGAGGAAACAACTATGAAGACAGTGCGATTGTTATTAGCAGTGGCGCTTATCGTCATGGTCGTTGGCAGCGTCTTGGTTGCGCAGGGCCCTCCTGCCGGCGGTCAGGGCGGTGGCGCCGGCGCGGGTGCTGGACGCGGGCCCGGCGGCGGTGCCGGTGGAGGCGCTGGCGGTGGAGGCCAGCGACGTGGCGGCGGCGGTGGAGGTGGAATACCGATGCCGATGGTGATAACTGCGCCATGGCCTGATGGTGGCGATATTCCTGCCAAGTATGCAGGCCAGATGGGCGTTTCACCAGCCCTGTCCTGGACGGGCGCACCCATGACGGCGCAGAGCTTTCTCCTGATCATGCATGATATGGATGTGGCTCCGCAGCGTGGTATGGATGATGTCCTGCACTTCATTATTTGGGACGTCCCCGGCACGACAACGAGTCTGCCGGAAGGACTGAAGCCGGGTGATCAGGCTGATGGAAGTCGCATCGGACGAAACATCACCAATCAGAACTCCTATATGGGACCGGCTCCGCCTGCGGGCCATCCCGTTCATCACTATGTGCTCGAACTTTACGCTCTTGATGCAAAGCTCGGTCTTCCGGCTACAGCGACAAGAGCGGAGGTGATGGCCGCAATCGCCAATCACGTTGTGTCTCGAGCCGCATACTACGGAAAGTTCAAGCCCGCATAACGACAAAGGATCACCCCGGTCTGTCACCGGGGTGGTTCCCGAAAATGTCCCGCTATCACTTCCTCACCGAAACCTACGAAACAGAAATCCTCAAAGTCCTGAGTGTCTGGAGCAGTTTTCACGACGAAGATCTCTTGACCCGTCCGCATCCGACCGACAAGCGTGGTCGCAGTGTACGCGAGCAGATGGTCCATCAGTGCATGAGCGAAGACGGCTGGTTCAAGAATATGTTTGGCATCGACACAGGTATTTCACCGCTCCCCGAAAGCGAAACACGACAGGGATTCATCCGCCGCTATGCAGAAGCCGCCGGGCGCCGGCTCGCTGCACTTCAGAGCCGTGACGATACGTGGTGGGAAGAAGAAGTGTCGTTCTTTGGCGCTTCTCGAAGTCGAGCCTGGATTATGGTGCGCCGCGTCGCGCATACGTCACATCATCGCGGACAGCAAATGGCGCTATTGCGGATGCTCAACCGCGAGGTCTACAGCAACTATGGACCGACCGCAGATACCGGCGGGCTTGCGGTCAATCAGGCATCCGTGGTTTATGCGTATCGCGATTTACGTTCGCTGCTGGACGCGGGGGAAAAGAATCCTCTTCCTGGAAGGGGCTCGAAGCCGGTGAGTGAACGGCCGGATTGAGACCGTCTCAGTTCAGTGCTTCCATCAACAATTTGAAGTGGGTTGCCTGTACGTGCCCTTCTCTTGGCGCGCTCATGATGTCATCAAAGAATGCAGTCAGTTCGAGAATTTCGAAGCCGCGTTCGCCGAGATCGTTGTATCCGCGAACGTAGCCATCGGTGAAACCGAGAATGTGCCCGAACTCGTGCGCGAGCGTTTTTGGCGCCAGGTCTCCTGGACCAAGTGCAACATACCGTCCAACGGAGCCATGTGTGAATTCCGCACCCGTGGTCAGAACACCACCATCGCCGGGAAATCGCGATATGTGCTTTTCTATATCGATGTGTTCGCCAGTTAAAGGAGCGGTCCTGCCGCGATAGAGTTCCGGCGCCGGCACCTTGCGTAGGTCGAGTTCAACGGAGTACTGGATTCCCGAATCCTCAGCTCGCCACGTTTCTTCGATCACAGTCCGAACCTGCGAGAGATATGCGTCATCGTCGATGTCCGTATAGACCCGAACCTCCAGCACAATGCGATCTGTTCCAACGCGGCGCACGCGAATAAAGCGAGGCGCCTTCGGCTTGCCCAGGACCTCACGGATCGTCGCGGCGGTATCCGGGTTGCCGGATTTCAACGCCCAGTAAACCTGCGTCATCCGATCGTACTGTTTTCGCTCTTCGGCGATCGAACGTTGCCAGAACCGGTTGTACTCGATGTACTGATCCACGGTGCTCTGATTTCGGATCAGCTCGCGATATTGATTGACGAGACTCGACAATCGTGCAGGCTTCTCATCCTGCGTGACGGCCGCGAGCTGCGCGAGATCCGACTTCGCCCTGTCGAGTCTCGATTCCTCCCCGCGGATGTAGCTTTCTGTTATCGGCCAGCTATAAGAAAAACTGCGTATGGGCGTCGGAGGCTGAGGGATATCGACGATGCGTGGCAGCAGGTTGTAACCGAAAACCCCTACCGCCGGAGGAGCCTTTTCCATTTGTCGCAGCAGCGTCGTGGCCTGATCGGGAGGAACGTCGCGCTGAATCGTGGCCCGAAGCTGTTCAAAGAACTGCGCAAGCCGTTCACGATACCCGCGAAATTGCTGCTCTACGCGGGTGCCCTCGCGTACGTATGCTGCCGGGTCCTGAAGAAGTGCCAGGGAGAGGAGCGCCGCCACAGTTCTCATGAGATTTTCGACATATGCCTGTTAATGGTAGACGGCCCACGACGTTTATGGAAGTGTTGAGGAAAGGAGATGCCTTTGACGCCCGCAACCCACCGCATCAGCGGCAGGCCAATGCCTGAAGATTTCGAGCGGATTTTTAACGAGAATCACGCGTTGGTCTATCGCGTGGCCTATCGGATTACCGGAAACAACGAGGACGCGGAAGACGTCCTGCAGACGCTCTTTCTGCGACTTCTGCGGCGTGAAGTTCTTCCGGACATGGAGCGGAACCCAAAGGCATATATGCATCGTGCGGCGATCAATATCGCGCTGGACATCGTCAAGTTGCGGGCGCGGAATGTCTCGACGGGCAATCTCGAAGATCAGATTCATGACGGTTCGGCGCCGGGCGATCGAATGCCGGCTTTTCGAGTTCAGGACTGGCTCCGGGACGCTCTTGGCGAGCTGAATCCCAAAGCCGCGGAGATCTTTGTCCTCAAGCACATTGAGGGATACGACAATACGGAGATCGCGCAAATGCTCGGCACGTCGCGCGGCACAGTCGCCGTGCTCCTGTTCCGCGCGCGCTCTCGCCTGAAAAAGTCCGTTAGGAAACGGCTGGGAGAAAACCTATGAAGCCCAACAAGGAAAATCCGGGACAGATTCTGGATCGCGCTATCGATGAAATTCGCAAAGCGCCGGTATCGGCGGAAGCCATCGACCAGGCCGCGGCCAACGTGCGGCACCGCCTTTGGGAGGAACACTCCAAGGTTGTGCTCCACCCTTCAGCTCTCGAAGGCGATCGCATTCAAAGTTGCGAAGACTTCCGCGTATTGATCCCGGCATACGTTACTTCCAGTCTCACGTCCTCTCGCCGCCTCCTGTTTGAAGATCACGTAGGAGAGTGCGTGAGTTGCCGCAAGGCGCTGGAGGCGGCACGGCGCGGCACTTCGACTGCGGTGAAGTCTCGCGTTCTGACTCCTTCAAATGGTGTCTGGGCGCGTCGGGCGAAGTGGGTTGCTCCCATTGCTGCAGCGTTGCTTGTAGCCCTCGCTTTGCAGACCGGAGTGGTGCGCGACTGGCTTTGGCCGATTGATGTTCACGCCATCGTTCAAATGGTAGATGGCGGCCTGTTCAGAGTCGCGGGGCACGATGTTCAGGGCATAAAGGCCGGACAGCGGATTGAGCGCGGAGAGGCCGTTCGGACGGGCGCTGGTTCTGGCGCCATGTTGGAGCTGGCTGATGGCACGCGTGTCGAGATGGCTGCCAAGTCCGAACTGGCTCTTTCACGCGCTCGCGACGGAGTGAAAATCAAGCTGGCGCGGGGCAACGTGATTGTGACAGCGGCCAAGCAGCACGGCCATCTGTACGTGGAGACCAGCGACTGCAATGTGTCTGTCGTGGGGACGGTGTTTGCCGTAAGTACCGCTCTGAAGGGATCGCGCGTCGCGGTTATCGAAGGCGAGGTCCATGTCGAGCAGGAAAATGGAACCGAACAGTCCCTGACACCCGGAGAGCAGACCTACACGAATCCGGATATGGGCGCGGTGCCGATCGACGAAGAGATCGGATGGAGCCGCAATGCAGAAGCCATGCTAAAGGAACTGCAGACGTTCGGGCAGGACTTCGCGTCACGCGCCGAAAGACAGGCAATGCGGCACTCGTCAAATCTTGTGGGTCTTGTTCCTGCCGATACCCTGGTGTTTGCTTCACTGCCGAACGCATCCCAGGAGTTCCAGGAGTCGTATGCTCTGTTCCGTCAGCGCATCGGAGAGAATGCCGTCTTGTCCGATTTGTGGCAGCAGGCGGAACAGCCCGGCAAGCTGAAGCTGGACGAAATGGCCAATCGCATTTCTGAAGTGGGCGCCTACCTCGGATCTGAAGTCGTTCTTGCGATTCCAAAAGAAACCACGGGCCGTGGCCCCCTTCTGCTGGCCGAAGTGGCGCGGCCGGAATCTCTTGTCTCGGCACTGCAAGGTGATCTCAGGCGGATGGAGGAAATCGACGGTCATCCGACAAACATCCAGATTGCTCAGAGTGCTCAGGAGCTCGCTTCAATGAGCGGGACTGGCCTGGTGATCTACATCGATGACGGTCTGATGATGATATCGGATCTCGCGCAGGTCCAGCGGACGGCGGCGATCCGTCGAGGCACGGTAACCAACACGTTTTCCAGCACACCTCTGTACCAGAGGCTGCAGCAGGCGTACAACGAAGGTGTCGGATGGCTCCTTGCTGTCGATCTTCAGCAGACTGTCAAGCCGGATGATCCCGACGCGGCCAAACTTGGTTTCCAGAACGTGCAGCAATTGGTGCTGGAACAGAAAACCGGAGTCGGAAGCGCTGCTTCCCGGATTGGACTCAGCTTCACGGACGAAAGGCGTGGTCTCTCCGCGTGGCTCGGAGCGCCGGCGCCCATGGGAGCCCTCGACTTTGTCTCGACGGATGCTTACGGGTTTTCTGCGTGGCTGACCAAGGACCCTGACCTGATCTTCGACGATCTCCTCAGCTTTACTCAGGCAGATGGGCAGTTGGCGGAACGTCTGCGTGCTTTCGAGGAAACGAACCGGATCGATCTGCGGCGCGATCTGGCAGAGCCGCTGGGCAACGAGGTGCTCCTCGCTCTGGACGGCCCGATTCTTCCGAAGCCGTCATGGAAGGTTGTTTTTGAGGTCAACGATGCGCCGCGGCTCGAGAACACGATCCAGTTCGTTGTTACCAATCTCAATCGCGAACTCGCGGCGCGAGGCCTTCCGACGTGGAATCTGGAAAGCGAGACAGTGGAAGGTAAGACGTATTACGCATTGAAGTCGACCGGGTCGCCCCTGGAGATTCACTACACGTCATGGATGGGCTACATGGTCGTCACGCCGAGCAGAGCATTGCTGACCGAGGCCATTCGTATCCATGACTCGGGCAACTCGATCAGTCGATCCGCTGCATTTCGGTCTCAGTTGCCACCCGATGGAAGAGATACGGCATCCGCTGTGATGTATCAAAATCTGCAAAGCATGGCGCAAAGCCTGCCGTCCGTGGGCGATGTCGTCACGCGGGATGTGCGCGAGAGTCTTCGTACCGCGACGCTGTTCGAAAGCTCCCTGCCGAAAGTGGTTTTCGTGTACGGCGAGCAGGATCGAATTCTAGGCGCGGCACGTGGTTCGTTTGGTCTTCGCCTCGCAAGCATGCTCGGGCTCCACGGGATGATGGAAGCTACCGGCATGAGGGGTTTGTTGCACTAATTTGATTAGGAATGTGGTGGAGGATGGGACGTGAAAAGTTTTGGGCGAGTTTTCCTGGTTGTTTCAACGATGATCGCAACGGTCGTGCTCTCCAGCTGCCATGGAGAAGCCGGCGGCCCTTATAAGACTCGGTGGGTGAACGAAGCCGACAGCAAAAAGGTGCTTGAGGTGACCCTTCAGAATCCCTCCGCCATGGGCCGCGTGCACATGGCTATATTCGGGGGTAGAGTGAAGGGAACATATCTCCTCAAGGATGGTGACAAGACCACGGAGGGTCGCGTCACTGAAGTCGCGGATGCTTACCGCCTCACGGCAGAGGATGGGACGCAACAGCAATTCAGCGTAGAGCGGAACTCGGGATTACTGAAGGACGAAAGTGGAGCAACGTGGAAGTCGGACAATCCTCAAACGACCGCACAAACGCTGAAGAAGTGGTGACAAGGGAGACACTCTTATGAGAACCGGGAGGCATTTATCGAACGTTATCCTGTGCGCGGCGGTGCTGATGCTCGGCGCCTGCAGCAGTAACAACGAATATAAGCAAACCTTCGTGAGCCGGGACTCGAACCGGGAACTTCTGCTGACTTCGAAGGTTGGCATGGTGCGGCCCGGAGGACTCCCTCAGAACATCCTGGTCCACATCTTTGGGCAACCCGACCTGAAGGGAGCATACGAGCTGAAGACTGCGGAAGGAACCTCGAAAGGAACGTTTATCGCAGGGAGGGACGGAGACAAACAGTGGATCAAGTTCACTCCCAATGGCAATGATGGAACGAAGGAATGGACCTTGAAACCCAGTTCTGCTGGGTACCTCGAAGGTGACAATACGGAATGGGATTTGAAAAGATCCACCGCGGATGTTTCGTATTCCGGGAAACTAATCGGTGAGGACCTCCAACGGAACCGGTGAGGGCGCGTTCTCGTACCATACGAGGAGGACAAGGATCGGGCGGAATTCGCTGGAAGGGCCCCGCGGCAAGCTCTCAGGACCTTGAGGTCGCTTGCTGGTTTTGACCGAATCCTGATCTGATAACGGATGGCATTTATCGAACTCGACCGACTCAGCCTGAGTCTGGGGGGCCGGACAATTCTCAAAGAATTGACCGGCGCGTACTCCGGACGATGCATCGGTCTGCTCGGGCCCAATGGCGCCGGAAAGACGACCCTTCTTCAAGTGCTGCTTGGTTTCTACCCTCCAACGTCAGGAACAGCCCAGGTTCTTGGCCTCGACATTCGCACGCAAATCCGTCAAATCCGGCATCGCATTGGCTATATGCCCGAGAATGACTCGTTCATCGCCGGCATGTCGGCCATTCGCTTTGTTCGGATGATGGCCGAACTTTCCGGATTGCCCCCCGAGGCTGCCATGGAACGCGCTCATGAAACGCTCTTCTATGTGGGACTCGGCGAGGCACGATACCGTGCCCTCGGTACCTACTCCCTCGGCATGAAGCAGATGGCGAAGCTCGCCGTGGCGATCGTGCATGGCCCCAGCATGGTGATTCTCGATGAGCCTACCAATGGACTCGATCCTGCGGGACGCGCGCGGATGATTCAACTCGTTCGCGAGATTCGAGACACGCACGACATCAATCTCATCATTTCGTCACATCTCCTTCGCGACATCGAGGAGTTCTGCGACGAAGTCATGATCATGAAAGACGGACGGGTTGCGACGTACTGCAATCTCGAAGAGGAGCGCCGAGCGAATCGAAAGTTCCTTCAACTGGAGACCCGCGGCGAGAATTCGGCGTTCCTGGAGGCTGCTGAACTTTTGGGTTGCGAATGCGCTGTCGACGGACGAAGCCGGGTGAAGATGGTGCTCCCGGAAACGGTCGAGATTCATGATTTGTATCAGTTGGCGCAAACGCATACGACACAGATACGTCGTCTGCAGTACAAACGCGACTCGTTGCAGGATATTTTTATGAAGGCGATGGAAGTGGGGAAGAAATAGCAGATCTTCCGAAAACTTCAAGATATTAACCATGGCAGTCTACAAACGAACCTACACCCGCTACTCCGGGCCTCTGACCAGCGAACGCTGGCGATGCATGATCATTCCGCGCTACGCTTTCCAAACGGTTCTTGCTTCCCGTTTCTATACCGGCGCGTTTGTTCTGGCCCTGGTTCCTCATCTCATAGCGTTGCTGCTGATTTATTTTCGCAGCCACATCGATGCGCTGGGAGGTTTGGGAATCGACGCGCGGGGGCTCCAGATCATTTCGATCAATGGAGGCTTCTTCATAAATCTATTCATCGTTGAAACTTTCGTTTCATTTTTTCTGGTTGCGTTGCTGGGGCCGGGTCTGATCGCGCCGGACCTCGCCAACAACGCGATGCCGTTGTACCTGAGCCGTCCGTTTTCTCGCGCGGAATACGTCATCGGCAAAATGTCGGTTCTTCTCACCGTGACGTCGCTAATCACGTGGGTGCCGGGCTTGCTGTTATTCAGCATTCAGACCGCCCTCGCCGGTCTTTCATGGTCTTGGGACAACTTTCGAATCTTGCCGGCGATTCTATTGGGGTCGCTGCTCTGGCTGCTGACGATCTCTCTTATCGCTCTGGCGCTGTCAGCCTGGGTGAAATGGAGGCCCGTTGCTGCAGCGGCGCTCTTTGGCATTTTCTTCGTGTCTGCGGGATTCGGCACGGTGACGAATGCTCTTCTTCTAACCCGGTGGGGAACGCTGCTTAATCTTGCATCCGCTATGGGGATGGTCTGGAGGTGGCTATTTCTGAACGAGATGCAATATCGCGTCGCGACATTCCCGTTTGAGACCATGCCGTCGTGGACGGGACTTGTTTCGCTGGTCTTCGTCTGCGGGCTTGCGCTCGTACTGCTTGCATGGAAGATTCGCCCTGCGCAGGTGGTGCGTTGATGCAATCGGATCGATTAATTGTTTTCGACAACGTTTCGAAGTTTTATGGAGAAGTGCTCGGCATCAACCGGATCACGTTGTCGATCGCGCCTGGCGTAACGAGCCTGGTAGGGCCCAATGGCGCTGGTAAGACGACGCTCATGAACCTGATGACAGGTTTGCTGCGTCCGACCAAGGGAGCGATTCGGGTGCTCGACATTCCGCCATCCGATCCGGAAAGGTTCTATCGCAACATCGGATACTGCTCGCAGTTTGATGCCTTTCCCAAGGGTCTTTCCGGCTACCACATGATCCACTCGATGATGTCGCTTCACGGATTCAGCGGCAGTGAAGCGGAAAGCCGCACATGGAATGCTCTCGAGCGCGTGGGTATGACTGACGCCGCCCATCGCCGGGTTGCAGGCTACAGTAAGGGGATGCGCCAGCGCATCCGTCTGGCTCTGGCATTGGCGCACGATCCGAAAGTTCTGGTCCTCGACGAACCGCTGAACGGCCTTGATCCGATGGCGCGGGCGGAAGTTATTGATCTGTTTCGCAAGTTTGCGGATTCTGGCATGCACGTCATCATCTCGAGCCACATCATGCATGAGGTCGATATTGTGTCGGATTCCGTGATCATGCTCAGCGGAGGCTACGTCGTCGCGGAAGGCAACATCCAGGGTGTCCGCCACGAGATGGAGGATCATCCTATTCAAATTCTCGTCAGATGCGATCGACCCGCTGTCGTAGCTTCCAACGTCTTTCAACAGGATTCCGTTGTTGAAGTGAAAATACATACCGACGGGAGAGGATTGCTGGTATCCACCCGAAACCCGGACCAGTTTTACGATCTTCTTAACCGGATCGTTCTCGAGAACCGTATCGCCGTCGAAGGGGTGTCGCCGGCAGACGAGAATGTTCACGCCGTCTATCAGTACCTTGTCGGTTCGAATGGAGCAGGTCCGCTATGAATCTCTGGATCACGCAAGCTCTGACCGTGATGAGGGTGGAACTCAAACGCTATGTTCTCGCGCGACGATGGATTGGGGTCTACCTCGCTGCATATGCCCCCGTTGCCATGCTGCTGTTCGCCGCGGTTCAGATGGCGGCACGTTCAGAGCGCTCAATGGGCGGACGCATGCCCTCGATTCCAGATCTTTCGGAAGTGTATGCATTTTTCTATCAGACGTTCATGCTGAGGCTGGCGATCTTCTTTTCATGCGCTCTGGTGTTTTCACAATTGTTTCGTGGAGAAGTTCTCGAGAAGACTTTGCATTTTTACCTCTTGTCGCCGGTTAGACGTGAGGTCATCGCGATCGGCAAGTTTCTGGCGGGCACCGTCGCGATGGCGCTGATCTTCTCAACTAGCACCATCCTGACCAATCTTCTTATGTACGCAGCGGCGACGTCCGGACCCGCCTTCTTCTTCGAAGGCAACGGGATTCCCTATCTGCTGCGGTATCTCATCGTGACCGTACTGGCGTGCACGGCCTATGGTGGCGTGTTCACCCTGACCGGTCTCCGGTTTCGCAATCCCGTCATACCGGCGATCATTGTCGGCCTTTGGGAGGCCTTTTATTTCTTTCTCCCGGAGACTCTGCAGAAGCTGACCATCATGCACTACCTGCAGTCGCTTTTGCCGCTCATCATCGACAGAGGTCCCTTCTCGGTTGTGGTTGACGCCTCGAGCGCCGTATTCAGCGTGCTGGTCCTCATTGGCGTTGCTGCGCTGCTGGTATGGGCTTCAGGCAAGTTGCTGTGCCGGACGGAAGTCACGTACAGCTCGGATTAGTAAAGCGGGACAAGAGCCTTGCGAAATTCGCTCTATCTCACGTAGATGGGATTGGACATGATCCACGGCAAACGGTCGAAAGGCTTCCCCAGCGCGTCCAGATAGACCTCGACTCTATACGTACCAGGCTCTTTTGGCGTGAACGCCAGCTCGTGTGTCGAGCCTGCCTCAGAGACCTGCTGGCCGTCCTTCAGCAGGACGATTCGAGAATCCAGCGGGACCGTCACGGTCAGTGACAACCCATCGGCGAGCTTTATTTCGTCCCCCTGGATCTTCCATCCAGCCGAGAATGAGAATCCCTTCGTGTCGCCGAGGACATCAAAGCCGATATAGCAGTGACCCTGTTTCAGAGCCTCCAGGAGGGTCTCCTGTTTAAGAGTTTTGCCATTCTCCAGGAGCACGTGAGTTCTCACGACGCGAAAAACATCGGCGTAATTGTCGAACTTGAGTCCCACAAACTTCTTGCCGGTTTCGTCACCCAGAAGATGAAGTCCGATATTCGAATGAGCGTCGCTTCCGGCGAAGAGGGTAAGCCTGCGCGTTTTTGCCGACTCGTCATACTTCTTTAAATTCCCATCCGGGCGCGACAGGTGGGTCGCCAGGGTAAGGTCGGAGTGATCGTCATAGGCCCAGAGCATATCGAAGATGAAGAGGACGTAGTTGACGTCTCGTGTACTGGTACTCAGGTTGAAGACTTCGATACCGTCCACGTTCGCGGTGTTCCAGCTGCGAAACCTGTCCGGGTAGGCCACAAAGGCCAGCCTGCCTTCCTTCTGAAACGGCGGTAGGAACTCGGGTGTTTCGATGTTCCGACGCAGGTAGGCTTCATGTGTGCCGGGAATCAGGAGAAGCCGGTCGCTCGTGTGTGTGTCGAGTTCGTTTCCCCCAACAAACAGCGTTCCCTCGTATGTTCCATTGAGGGTCAGCGCCGCAGTGTCCAGCAGGTTTGCGGTATGCTCGGTGATGACTACGTAGTCGAGTCCCTTCGCTCCCTCGATGAGTTCTTCCAGGGTAGCGCGGCTGTGCCCGCCGAGGGCCGTATGAACGTGAATGACGCCCGTCAGGTCCTGATAGGGTGGATCGTGGAACTTCCGATTCTCATTGAGAGCGGCGATTCGTTTTGAAAGTCTTTCAATCTGGATGTGACGGTAGAGGAACGGGATCTGCGAAAGAACAGCAAGCACCAGGAGTGCAAACGCAATTTTCTTCCGCCGCTTCACCGATGCTTATCCGTGGAATCCGTATCAGTCGGCAATTGGCGCTGCAGTGGCGGTCAGTGGGTCATCGATGCGCCGGGCAAGTGCTTCGTGCTCTTCCCACATAGCCCTGGGCATATGACGACCGTATGATTTGAAAAAATCGTCTTGTCCGGCGATGGCCTCTACCCATTCGGCGGGATCCACCCTGAGAAGGCCTTCCATGACGCTGTCGCTGATGTTAAGCCCCTCACGATTGATTCCATCAATCGTGGGCGTGTATCCAATGGCCGTTTCCAACGCCTTTCCGCGGCCTTCACATCGTTCCAGGACCCACTCCAACACACGGATGTTGTCTCCAAATCCCGGCCAGATGAACTTCCCTTGATCATTCGTGCGGAACCAATTCACTCGGAAAATCTTAGGAGGATGTTTCAGGCCCTTGCCGACCTCGAGCCAGTGTCCGAAGTAGTCGCCCATGTTGTAGCCGCAGAAGGGAAGCATGGCCATTGGATCGCGCCGCAGAACCCCGACCTTGCCAGTCGCGGCGGCCGTTGTTTCCGAAGAAAGCGTGGAGGCAAGGAATGTTCCGTGCTGCCAGTCCCGCGCCTCATAGACGAGCGGTATGCGCCGTTGCCGCCGGGCGCCGAAGAGCATTGCATCAATAGGAACTCCGTTGGGATTCTCGAATTCGGGAGAGATTGAGGCGCACTGTGCGGCGGGAACAGTGAAGCGGCTATTCGGGTGCGCGGCCTTCTCCTTGGATTGTGGCGTCCAGGGGCGGCCCTGCCAATCGAGCGCTTCCGCCGGCGCTGGATCGTCGTGGCCTTCCCACCACGGTGTGCCGTCCGGTCGCAACGCCACATTCGTGTAGATCGTATTGCGTTGGATCATGTCGAAGGCATTCGGGTTCGTGACGCGACTTGTGCCGGGCACCACACCGAAGAATCCAGATTCCGGATTGACAGCCCAAAGACGACCATCGGGGCCTGGACGCAGCCACGCAATGTCATCGCCTACGGTCCACGCCTGCCATCCGGGCATCGAAGGGGGCGGAACCAGCATCGCGAGGTTGGTCTTGCCGCAGGCGGACGGAAATGCGCCCGTGATGTAGTGCATCTCGCCTTTGGGGTCCTTCAATCCCAGAATGAGCATGTGCTCAGCGAGCCAACCTTCTTTTCGCCCGAGGTAACTGGCCAGGCGCAACGCCATGCATTTCTTGCCGAGAAGCGCATTCCCGCCATAACCCGAACCCACCGACCATACGGTGTTTTCTTCCGGAAAATGGACGATAAAGCGGCGATCCGGACTGAGGTCGCCCAGAGAGTGCAGGCACCGGGTGAAGTCTCCTGTGGAATCGAGGTGCTCGAGCGCGATCTTTCCGACTCGCGTCATGATGCGCATGTTCAGGACGACGTATTTGCTGTCGGTAATCTCGACGCCGACTTTCGAGAAGCGGGATCCCGGCGGTCCCATGAGGAAGGGAACCACGTACATCGTGCGTCCCTTCATGGCGCCTTTGAACAAGGGTGTTACCTTCGCCCGCGCATCGGCGGGAGCCATCCAGTTGTTGTTGGGCCCTGCGTCTTCCTGCTGTTCTGTACTGATGAACGTGAGATGTTCGGTCCGGGCGACATCGTGGGTTGCGCTGCGGTGCAGGTAGCACCCTGGCATCTTTTTCTGGTTGAGTTCGATCAACTCAGCCGTCGCGAGGCACTCCTTCGTGAGGCGCTCGCCCTCCTCGGCCGAGCCATCACAATAAACAATCTGGTCCGGCGTCGTAAGCGCAGCGATTTCCTTAACCCATTTCTCGATTGCAGGGTGAACTGGCGGCATCTCTACTCCTAGTAAGCGTTCCTCGGGAAAAACGCCCGCAACAGCTTAGTCGTTCTGGGACGCTGGTTCAAGGGCTTGCAAATTGCAGGAAACAAACGCCATCCTGAGCGGCATCAAGCATGCTTCGCTGCTGGAAGCATCCGTTTACGCCTGTGCTGAGGTATCCTTCCCCGCCATGAAAATCACTGAACCCGCAACAATGATCACCGATTACATGCTTGCACTCGCCTGCGCGGTCTTTGCGATCCTGACGCTCCGGCTGCAGACTCCGCATCGCGCGGTGCCCATCTGGTTTCTCGCGTTCCTGACCGGGTCTGTCGCAGCACTCCTCGGAGGCACATTCCATGGCTTCAAGCTCTATTTCAGTGCGGGGAGAGGCAAAGGCATCTGGGACTTCACGATGATCCTCATCGGCGCGAGCGCCGCCTTTATGATCGCCGGTGCGTTGGTTTCCTCTATTGGGCGCGGCGATTTGGAATCGGTGAAATGGATCCGTCGTGGACTGATTGTGAGCGCCGCCGGCTTTGTGATTCAAAAGATTGGCTGGGATCTCCACCAACACCTGAACCACAACGATATCTACCACCTGATTCAGATCGCGGGGTTCTGGTGTCTCTATGAAGGCGTTCACCAGCTGGGGAATTAGGGGACGGATTTGTGATGGATTAACTATGAATTGTTATTTGTTAAGTTTCGGGGACGCTGTTGCATTTAACAAATAACAATTCATAGTTAATCCATCAACAAATCCGTCCCCTGATTCCCTGTTTACTCGACGGTGCCCTCGGCTTTCGTCAAGCCGTTCTTAATGGCGTTCCTGACGATCCACTTAATCACATTACCGTTGTTGTAGACGTAAGCGACGATGTGATTGAGCGTGGAGAAGCAGTGGAGCTCGCACTCTTTCTTCATGGTAGCCAGCTGCTGTCGATCGAACTTCGGAGCACCGGCCACTCCCCAGTCATACGTCGCCGAATACATCGGGAAGCACGGAGCGAGAGTCCCATCCGTCCGGATAATCAGCGTGTTGATACCGGCGCGGCAGCCCCAGGCTTCCGTGTGGCCGCGCATGAAAGTCTTCATTTGCAACAGGCGATCGCGCTGGTTGACTACCTTCACGCCCTGCCTCTGCTGATCCACGATCCAGTCGATCAGATCATCAACTGCGGGGTAATCGTCGGGGGTCAGGAACGTGCTGTTCTTGTTGAGGTGCTTGAAGTGAGGAGAATCGATCAGCGGAGACTCCACGATATGGAAATCGATGCCGATGTCGAGGTCCTTGGCGATCTTCGTGAGTTCCTTCACGTCCTCCATATTCGTCCGGCAAATGCAAACGTTAAAGAAGGTCGAGATTTGATGCTTCTTCTGAACCTTCATCAAATATTCGAAATACGGACGGATGGGCTCAAGAGCCTTTGCCAGTCCGGGCTTTTCCTTCACGGTGTCCACCGCAAGGTTCACGGTGCCGAGACCGGCATCCCCAAGACGATCGATAACGTCCGGCTTCATCAGACGCCCGTTCGTAGGCAGGTACGTGATGAAGTCCTTCTTCGAAGCGTAGTACGTGATCTTATGTATGAAGTGTGGTCGCAGCAGCGGCTCTCCACCCATCAGCGCAAGGAAACGGTTGCCTGTCTCGTGAAGCCAATCGATAGATTTCTTCGCTACAGGCTCGGTCATTCCCTTGATGCTGTTGTCGTATGACCAGCAATAATGGCAGTCCAGATTGCATTTCCATTCGCTGAATAGATACGCGATCAGCGGCCGCAGCTCCCACGGCATCATCTTCGATTTAAAGTAGGGAGCGCCGAGACCTTTCCACGTGCGCAGCCGTTTGAAATTGTTGTACGCGCGCTGCGTCTTCCAACGTGTCGACGGATCGGGATACTGGGGATAAACCGGCTCGGGCAGTCCGCCTTCGACCGGACCGATGGGATCGTCGAGGTCCTTCAAGCCGTGGCTGTCCTTCAGCATGTCGTGAAGGCCGACATCGATACGAAAGGACGGAGCGGCGTCTTTCGGGGTCTCAGTAGTACTCATCAGTAAGAATCCTCCTGTCTAAAACGCCCATATTTATCGCACAAATCGAAAGCCAATCCCAACAAAAGTTGGGTAGTTGTCTCAATTTACACGTTTTTGCCAGTCTGCGTACGGATTGTGCACAATGACTGGTGCAATGCGCCATGGCTCGGCGATTCCTCTGAAGAGAAGATATTCTTTCGGTACATACTGGAACACCGTTTGGGGCGTAGTCATGCGCGTTTCTGAAAGCCGCCTCTTTTTGCGGTCGCTATTCCTGCTGATTGCCACGACCAGTGTGTTCTCGCTGGCAGTTCCGTCGTTCAAAGCCGAAGCTTTGCCGGGTGAGATTTCCGATGAAGTCTTCTGGAACCTCGTCGTCAACATGTCGGAGCCCGACGGCTCTTTTCAGTTTGAGAATTTTGTGTCCAACGAATTGGGTTACCAATGGGTCATTCCACGCCTTCAGGAAGGGACCAGGTCTGGGGGCGCTTATCTGGGCGTGGCTCCTGAACAGAACTTTACGTATGTTGCGGCGTTGAAGCCCAGGATTGTGTTCATCACCGATATCCGGCGACAGAACATGATCGAGTTGCTGATGTACAAGGCCCTCTTTGAGTTGTCTGAGACGCGCGCCGATTTCATCTCTAAACTGTTCGCAAGGAAACGCCCCGACGGACTCAGCGAGAAGTCAACGGCGATTGAATTGTTCGACGCCTATCGGCAGGTTCGACGCGATCCCGATATCCAGAAGCAGACCCTTCAGGCGATCAAGGATCTCCTTGTCAGGACTCACAAGTTTGAATTGCGCCCCGGAGACCTCTCGGGTTTTTCGAGCATCGAGTACGTCTACTCCGTCTTCGCGGATGCCGGTCCCTATTTGGACTACTCGACCGGCGGCAGGGGCGCCGGCATTAACAATCCGTCATATGAAGACCTGATGGTGGCCGATGACGGAGCGGGACAACGCCGGAGTTATCTCGCGAGTGAGGAAAATTACCGATTTGTACGCGAAATGGAGAGAAAGAATCTCATCGTGCCTTTAGTCGGAGATTTTTCGGGACCGAAGACGATCCGTGCTGTCGGGCAATACCTGAAGGATCACGACACACCGGTAACCGCTTTTTAACTCTCCAACGTCGAACAGTACCTTTTCAATGATG
>Ga0163162_10000993_pt1 | contig 26422 bp, 30 predicted proteins | sample S55metaG_FD_115310 | JGI IMG/M metagenome (GOLD analysis project Ga0163162, IMG submission 115310) | Switchgrass rhizosphere microbial communities from Kellogg Biological Station, Michigan, USA - S5-5 metaG | ecosystem: Host-associated > Plants > Roots > Rhizosphere > Soil | place: USA... | reverse complement strand
TTCGGGAATGGGAAGTTTCTCGGGCTTTCCACCATTGTCCGGGAATTGATACATCGTCATTCGTAACACATCGATGATAGTATTAAATCCGAGACCCTGGTTCAGCGGGTATTGAACAACTACGACATTACGTCCGAAGTGATCTTTTGCTTGTCTGACTGTTTTTTCAAAATCTGCTTTATCCTGGTCGAGTTTATTCACTGCGAAGATCATGGGAGTTTTAAATCTTTCGGTGTATTCCCAGATGATATCGGTTCCTACTTCAACACCAAAACTTGCATTGAGAAGCATGACGCCCGTGTCAGCAACACGAAGCGCCGACAGCACCTCCCCCGCGAAATCATCATAACCGGGCGTGTCGATTATATTTATTTTGTAGCCTCGCCATGGCGTGTGCACGAGTTTGGAAAAAATAGAATTGCCGCGTTCCTGTTCGAGTTCATAGAAATCACTAACAGTATTTCTTTCTTCAACGCTTCCGCGGCGCGTAGTGATTCCTGCTTCGAAGAGCATGCATTCGGTGAGGGTAGTTTTACCGGATCCTGCATGGCCAAGCAGGACGATATTTTTGACGTGAGCGGTATCGAAGTTAGTCATGACAAGCAGTTTTATTTGTATTAAGTTAAGAAAATGGGTTTGGAAATGGAAATGATTTCGACGAAAGAAGAGGTTTGGGTTTACGTGGAGGTTGAGCGGGTGAATGCGCGGTAAGAGATGGACGGCAGTGAAGAGATCGAAGAGCAGCGAGTCGGTTCTTTATTGACCTGCTCTCAGCGCTCTATTCTGTTATGTCGTAATAAATTAACTACATCGGAGGATAGGAACATAGGGAGAATTTCTAACAGGAAGTTGCAAGCAATTTTGGATGCAAGCCCTAGTTTTTTTACTTTTGCGCCCTTATCGAGGATTAAGGACTATGATGGATTTTGAAGATCAGATCCGCGCAATCTACCCTAATCCGCAGAATTCGCGATTATGGTCCGGTAGCTCAGCTGAATAGAGCGGCAGCCTTCTAAGCTGTAGGTCATTGGTTTGAATCCAATCCGGATCACGCTTTAAAGCGTCGGCGAGAAATCGTTGGCGCTTTTTTGTTTTGGGACCGTTTAAATTTCTTTCTCCGTTGTTACTAATAAAATAGGAGAGAAAGCACTGGTAAATACGGGAAAAAGCCGACAGCGATTTGCAAACAAAGTCCGTAGCTTAATTCTTACATTCACCTCTAAATTATTTTTTATGCGGGACATTAAAAATACGCTCTCATACAAATGGTTCCAAAATGTTTGGAATGAAGGCCGCCGTGATATGATTGATGAAATGATGAACAGGGAAGGCACTTTCAATGATCTCGTTGGAGATGATCATCCGCAGGGACTGGAAGGATTCAAAACGTTCTATGACAATTTTCGAAAAAGCTTTACGAATATAAATGTAAAAGTAGAAGACGTTCTTCAGCAGGATGACATGGAAGCTACGCGTTGCGTGGTTACTTTAACAAACGTTGACACCGGGAAAAAGGCAACATTTTCAGGAATGACATTCACAAAAATCAGAGATGGAAAAATTGCTGTGGGTTGGAATTGTTTCGATTTTTTGGGGATGTATCAACAGATGGGAATGGAGTTGGTGGGTAGGTAGAATTTGTTGCTGGAGGCACGAGTTGTTCGACTGTGATTGTTGATCTTGAATGTTGCGTTTAATTAACCGTCGAAAAACTCGCGCCTGTTTAGCAACTCTAGGTTCTCCGGCGAGTCTCCGCAGTCGCGACTCGCCAAAGAAGCGAGATTCGCGGGACTCGCCGTGGCAATAAATCCTTAATCAAACGCCGAGTCCCGCGCAGGTCGCCAACACTTTATGGTCTCGAATGCGGAGACTCGGCTAGGGAGCAAGATTGACAACTCGTGCCTGATTTCTTTTTTTATCCTTAATTGATGTCACATCTCGCCGTTGCCGGTATGGTATTCACTCTCTGATCGCCGTTGTTGGTGTTTGAATTAAATGCATCTAGCCGAGCTATGGACAACACCAACAACATCCATTCAACTTGCATCACCAATCAACCCAGTTGCACCTCTTGCGGATCAAAGCAGGCATATTCAACAATGGTGTTGGTGTTGACTCTTGCTCAGTGAAATCCATTTATTTTAACACCAACACCGGGAAAGGCGAAATTTCAATTGAGCATTTCTTATTATCTTCATCATCAGCGGTTTTATTAGGCTTCAATTGTCGGCTGACGAATATCAAATATCAACAGCAAACCGTGGACGTTTCCTGCTACCTGAATGAAACTGAGAAAGCAAACGAACAGACAAAAATAATATGAAAAAAGTAGGATTAATAGGTGGAATAAGTTGGGTTTCAACAATGGACTATTACAAATTTATTAATGAGGGAGTGAACGCTAAACTCGGTGGACTAAACTTTGCTGAAATATTAATTTACTCTTTGAATTTTGGAGATATTCAAGCAAAAAGTTGGGAAAACTCTTTTGACCTTTTATTCAATGCTTGTGAGAGTTTGAAAAAAGCAGGCGTAGACAGTATTGTTTTGTGTGCTAACACCGCTCACTTATTTGCAGATAATTTACAAAAGAAACTAGATTTACCAATTATAGACATTGTAACAGAAACTGCGAAAGCAATTAGTAAAGAAGGCCTCAAAAAAGTGGGACTTTTAGGAACAAAATTTACAATGGAAATGGACTTTTACCGAAGAAAACTTGAAGGATATGGACTTGAAGTATTGATACCAGAGAAACAAGAAACGAGAGATTATATTCAATACACTGTAAAGGAAGAATTAGGGATTGGTTTTATAAACCCCGAAACTAAAGAGGAATATATAAATATTGTTGCAGAATTGGTAGACAACGGCGCTGAATGCATCATTTTAGGTTGTACAGAAATTCCAATGATAATAGGACAAGACGACTTTGCGATACCAGTTTTTGACACAACAAAAATTCATTCAAAGGCAATTGTAGATTACGTTCTATCATAGTAGAAGCAGACAAGCAACGAGATAAGAAGCGCGGCAGGCAACATTTCTTTCCACGGCAAGTCCTGCGTAATAACGGCCTCTTGATCTAAAAAGATCACTTAATTTTATTTGGTAGAATGAACAGAGAAGCGAGTGTAAATAACTCTCGACATTGCCAGTTTTAAATTTGCAATAAAATTATTTATGCACGATAGGATCTGCAGTGCCATCCGGATCATTCCTCGCTGTTCCTAGCGAATGAATATTATTTCCATCGAGCAATAATAGTCCTGCTACGTGTGGTGTAGCCATGGATGTTCCGCTCATGATTGCATAATGCCCGTTCAGAAAAGTTGAAAGAATTCGAACTCCCGGCGCAGCAATATCATTACCGTAATTGGAGAATTTTGCGAAATTGCCGGTGCTGTCGACAGCGGATACCGTAAAGATATTAGCTCCGGTTGCCCTTGAAGGTGAATAATTGGCCGAAGGCTTGCCATCGTTGCCTGCCGCAATTGCAAAGAGAATTCCCTTCGCCGCAATATTCTCAATTTGCTGGTCGAGGATATTTGAAATTGAATCTGCTCCTAAACTCATATTCACTACATCGCCTGGTTTTGCGTTTGTATTTACATACGACAGCGCCTGGATGATAGATGACAAATTTCCTTTTCCATCTTTGTCCAACACTCGTAATGAAACGAGATTGGCTCCCGACGCAACGCCTAATACACCAAAGAGATTATTCTTAGCTGCAATCACACCTGCTACATGTGTACCATGTCCATTTTCATCTGCTGCGGAAGTTTTTCCGCTGATAAATGAGCGACTCCTTGTTTGATCAACTGAAAGATCCGGATGTGTGAAGTCAATACCCGTATCGATTACCCAGGCCGTTTTACCGGTGCCATCTCCGTATCCAACCCGATTAACGTTCCATGTAATCAATGTAGGGTCAGCTACCATAAAACAAGTGCTCAATGCAATAATCCTGTCTTGCTCCATCGCAGCAATGCGGTCATCTTTTTTGAGTCGTGCCGCTTCAACGGCAGTAAGGTTTGCAACAAAGCCAGGCGCATCGCCATCAAAGTATTCGCGGATGGCAGATGTGCTGATATTATTTTTTTGAAGAAGACCGAACCTCAAGGCATCCGCTTTGGTCGTGGCTGCCATGCCATCGACGACGGCAGGCTTATACGTGACGATATATTGCCCTTCAATAGCAGCAGTCCCTTCGCTGACTGAATTAGTGACCACGCAATCGTCCGGCATGCTCGAAGAAGACGTGCCACTTTCCTTTTTACACGCTGCAAAAATCATCACAGTAAATAATGCAGCGCCCGTATATTTTATATTCCGCATAGATTTGAATTAAGGTCATAACGCAAAATGTGGTGCGTTGGTCAGCAGGCACGGCGTAGTTTAACAAGGTTTTAATTTTTCGGGGGTAGATTTTCCACATTCATGGCAGGATCTAAAATGCACCCGCGTTGTTCCGGTGGCTTTCTTAAATTCACCGAATTTATATTTAATCATTTGAACCACTCTGGTCGCCGTTGTTGGTGTTTGAATCAAATGAATCTGGCCGGGCCAGGGGCAACACCAACAACATCCATTCAATCTACTATCTCGGCTTTGCCGGTGCTCTTCCCAGGTAGAACGTACGTCATCAATGAACCACATTTGAAACTTGCGGATCAAAGCAAGCGTATTTAAGTATCGTGTAGGTGTTGATCTCTGCCTAGGCGAAATTCATTTATTCAAACACCAACACTGGCGAACCGAAAGCAATATTGAAAACAGATTGGAAAATCATTACAGAAAGAGGCTGCAAGAAAATTTAGAGCGGTCCTCTTATATATTAATAACTTCATGACAGATTTGTCTATGATAAAAAACTAACTATTCAACGTACGAGAAAATCTATTCATGAATAACATCAATGATTTTTTTCGCGAACTGTACAAAAACTTCAACGAACGCAACATCGATATGGTCATTTCCCAAATGACAGAAGATGTTACGTGGGCAAACGGTATGGATGGCGGCTATGTGTATGGACACGACGGAGTGAGAGCATACTGGACAAAACAATTTGCGCTAGTCAGCTCAAATGTTACTCCCGAAGAGATTGTCATGGAAAATGACGCCATCAAGATCAGAGTTCACCAAGTGGTTCATGACATGGCTGGAAAACTTTTGGCCGATGAAATAGTTTATCATTTCTTCCAACTGCGGAGCAATCAAATTGCCCGATTTGATATCGGATAAACCTGAAATTAACTTTATTCCGAAAACCATGAATATAAAAACCCCCGTTGTAAAAATATTTGGATTACTCATCACTTTATTTCTTGTCAACATCGCATGCGCACAAGAAACACTTGAAGTAAATACCGACTTGTGCATTTTGCGTCTTAATACAGGCAACGGTAATCTTGTAGGATTGCATTGGAAAAATCCCGATGAAGAAATAATAAAAGAAAGTCGTTTAGGAGAGAATTTTCGTATCCTGCTGCCTTTAAAAAATTATGAGGCCAATTATTTTGTGAGTACTAATCAAACAGTCAGGTTTGAAAAAATAAAAAATGGAATTGTTTGTCATTATGATAAGTTGACAAATGAACGTCAAACCCTCAACGTCAAAGTTGACTATAGAATAGAAAATAAAAACGGGCAATTGTCATTTTCAATTACAGTCAATAATATTACCGATCAGCCTCTCGCGGAAGTTTATTATGGAATCATCGGTGGACAAAAAGGTCTGCGAAATCGCTCCGACACACGGACATTGGTCCCGGGAGGGACTACGAATAATGACGGAGAAATGTTTACTCACTTTACAGGCGGCGGTTATGGCGGTGGTAATCTCGGTATCACGTATTCAGCGACGGGATTAAGTTATCCAAGCTGGATGATGAGCATGAGCTGGATTGAAATTTTCAATAACAAGGAGGATATTGGGATGTATTATGCCCAGCAAGATCCAATAATCCGAAAGGCAATATTCTATTTTGAATTGCGGCCTTCAGAAAAAGGAAATGTGATTGGCGACAACTGGCCAACAGAAATCGATGTTCCCGAACGAACTCCAATCGGGCTGACGATGGGATGGATGAATATGCCTTATACAAAAAAAGGAATTTTCTCCTCGGCCCCGGTAGTGGTGCAGTTACATCATGGCGATTGGCATGAAGGGAGCAGGATTTATCGACAATGGTTTGACAAATTTTACAAAGTAAAGCGTCAGCCTACCTGGCTCCGTAATGAAATGGCATGGCAGAGTATTATTATGTCGAATAGTGAAGACGTGATTAATTATAAGTTCAAAGATTTGCCCAGGCTTGCTGCTGATGCAAAAAAGTATGGAGTCACCACATTCGAAATTTTAGGATGGGACAAAGGTGGGATCGATCGCGGATATCCCCAGTATGAACCAGATCAACGACTCGGAACAAAAGAGGAATTTAAAAAAGCATTAAATGATATAAAGAAATCAGGAGTGCATCCACTCATCTTCGCGAATATACAATGGGTAGATACTGATATTCCGTTATACTACAATAAGCTTAAAAAATATGAAACGAAAGGACGCTGGGCCGATGATCTCATTCTTTCCGGGTGGGGCGAGGGAACTATTAGTGCCCGTAGTGGAATTACAAGGCATAACATGACACAAATAACGCCATCTTACCCGGAAGTGAACAAACTACTGGTGAATTACTTTCTTGATTTGGTAAAATCTGGCGCGGATGGTTTTCAATTTGACAAATCGACTACGATAGACGTTGACTTTAATCCATTGCTTACTCTTGGTCCCGACCGGGCAATGCCCCAAGCCGTTTTTGATATGCTTGGGAAAGTTTTGGTGGATGGAAAAAAAATTAATCCGCAATTAGCGATTGCATCGGAACTGATTTGGGATCGTGCGTTTCAATATGTCGATGTGTCGTATCTGCGCATGAATGATATAGATATGCATCCTGCATTAAAATATACTTTTCCTGAATGGACATCAACCATTTTCGCAGAAAGTCCTTTCGATTTCAACATCATGAATAATGGTATGCGTTATGGTTTCGTATGGGCCATGGCTCCGCGGCATTATAGCGCTTCACTCGATGAAGAGTTAACACGGCCACTATCGAGATATGTTGAAGAACTAATTCGGATCCGAAAAAGATATTCGGACATCCTGTTTACAGGTCGATTTATGGATACGATCGGGGCATCGGTAAAATGCGGAATCAACACAAGGTTTTCTGTATTTGAACCGATGGACGATACGATAAGAAAGGCCGTGGTGTTAGTTAACTTCGACAATAAAGAAGACGATGTGGAAGTCAACTTTAATCATATACGGGATGGAGAAGTAATGCTATCTATTCCATTTCAAAAAGACACGACAATACAATTGCCGGCAATAATTAAACTACCTCCAAGAACTTGCGCCGTAGTTGTTCAGTTATGACTTCCCAGCGCCTCACAAACGCTGCGAGTGTTCAATCGCGCTTAACTAATACATCTTGGATACCTTTCTTTAATTTTCCATGATTGGTCACTATTCTAAAATATTGCCAGATGGAAGGTGTGGTGTAACTCTTGCCATGACCCTGAGGCTTTGCATTTTTATATAAATTGTCGAAGTCTGCCACCACTTTTAATAGGCCTTTCGCCGAAGCTTGTAATAAAGAAAACGATGTTTTGGAAATTGTCTGTCTTAGTGTGTTTTCAAAAATAATCGGAATTGATTCTTGAAGCAGTATTTCCCCGGTATCAATATGCTTGTCAATTTTGTGTATCGTATAACCGGTGACCGATGACATAGAATAGATCTGCCAAATAATACTTTGCGCATTTTGAAAAGCCGGTAATATTTCGTGATGGATATTTAACATCCCGTACCTGGGGATGCTAAAAATCTTTTTTCCAATATATCCATTTCCTAAACTTATACCCAGATCGGCATTTGCTTTCTTAAATAGCTCGATGGTCAATGGAGTGTTTATGCCGGGCGTTGTATGAAATGGAATATTGTTGTTCCTGCAGATCTCTTCCAGCTCGCCGATTTTTTCAAATTCGGGACCCTGGTCAAACCATTTTCGCATTCTAATTCCATTCAAAGCCCCTAAAATTCCAATCTTGATGACCTTGCGAAATTTATTTTTAAAATGTTTTTTTTTGTTGACGATAGTCCCTTCGCTTAAAACAACCATTGAAATTTCGCAAGATCTGCTTTCAATCAGGTACGGTAAATGATGAGCAGCTGTGCCATATCGGGAACTTGTTAAAACTATTATTTTCATTGGCTCTTGTATGGAAATAAGTTATTGGAAGTAGTTGCTTTTCTTGCATTATTAGCTAAAAAGTGGAATATATGATCTATGTTCCAATCCAAAATAACGTGATCTCTCAAAATGCAAAGTTCTTGTTTTAAAAGTGATCTGTCGTGATTGATATGGCACCCGCGTTCTGCCGAAGCACACGAGGTAAAGCCGGAATTAAAAACAATTTTGCGCCCCATTTCATTAAAGTGAAAATAACGACCGTACGGAAATGCAAAATGTTTTGCTTTGCCACATTGTTTTTGCAGTATCTCAAAAGTTTTACTACAGTCTTCAAGAAAAATATCCTTTTCAGTATTTGCCACTTTGATATGTTCCATTGTATGAGAACCGATCTCATGCCCCATTTTTTGAAGTCTTTCAATATCATTCCAATTCATAAATTCTACCGGGGGAAAATTCAGGCGATCTTTACAATGTTTTTCTATCTCATCAAACGATGTATTCCCAACTATAGAAGGATTAATGAAGAAGCATGCCTTTACGTTATATGCATTTAATATTTCAGCTGCCCTTAAATTGTTTTTAAAACCATCGTCTGAACTAATACAAACATAGGGCCTGTCGATTTTCCTTTCTAATATTTTACCTACACTTTCTGAATAGGAGAGAAATTCATGATTTAAACTTAGTCTCTTTAATAACTTGTCTAAAGCAATTTCTTCATCTTTAAATACATGGTGTATGTATAAAAATTGAACTCTTGGTGTATTCAGTTCCCGCTCAGTACCTTTCAATTTATCCCAAACCGATAAACCATCAAGTGCGAATCTTCTCAATTTACCTCGTAACCCTTCCGGCTTAAGCTGTTTGATTTCCTTGTACGTATCAAAATATTTCATTAGAGATCTTTATTCAGCATTTTTCGCAATGCTTTGTGCTGCCGCCAATTGATGTTTGGAACACTCAACTATGTGTAACCACAAATAAATTTTTAAAGATACAACAGTTAGACCTAGCACAAAAATGGAGAAGCGACTGAAAAATGTAAATGGCCGAAGCACTTTACTTCCGAGAGCATGAGTCAATTGACTTCGCAACTTTAACTAAGCTGATAAAAAAATCAGAACAGAAACAATAGGGGGCGGAATTCTTGCGCTGGCGATGTTTCATACTACATAATTCTTTCCGATACATTAAACCAATTCCATTCCCAGGTCTTGCCTTTGTCAGTTGAAAAAGCCTGGCTCCATATCGGGTGGTCCTTGTCTCTAACATCCCAGCGGAACACGACGATGATACTTTTTCCCTGGTAAGTATCTTTTGCAAAAAAATGTCCCACGTTATTTTGAAATGATCCTACCATCGGTGGATCCAGCACACCTGTATCACTTGCAACCCAATACAAGCTCCATAATTTAGTCTTTGGGTTGAAGAGACGCATTGTAAACCCTTCAAAAAGTTTTCCTTCCATTCCTGGCATTTGTGTCGTAGAATATGTATCCACATCCACGGTTCCACTCAGTATTTTGTGATTTTCGTCGGTCGACTCAAATTCGGTCCAGTCCTTACAATTTTCCAATCGCTTGTTTAATCTCCTGTGATGCATCTTCCATTTTCCAACTAAAAAGTCAAAATCTTGTTGCGAGGAATTTGGCGAAGCTATAATCTTCAATTCACCATTTGGATCAAATGCTAGTTCAGGAATGGTCAGGCTCGCGTCGGCGGTAAGAATATTTTTCTGAGCGAGGCAAGATAATGAGAACATCCACACCATCAGTGTTACCACGTATTTCATTTGATTTGATTTTATCGTGGCAACAATATTAGACCAAATCACTTTTTATTTTGTTTGCATACATCCATAGCAAATTGTTGTCTATGCGACAGAACTGAACACTCGCCCCCGGTACGATTTAAAATATTTTGTACATTAGGTTCTGATCTGGCGTAGTTGTCGCCAAATACCCGACCTCTAAATCTTAATTTGATATTTGCAATGAAAAAACCGGTAAAGTCATTTTTTTCACGTACGTACGTCATATTATTTGCTCTTTTTGTCCTGGGGTTTACTATTTATATTATTTATAGAGCTTCCATTAATAACCACAATATATTTTCTCTGAGTTTTATTTTTTTGTTGCTGGGACTAATTTTTGAGAGCTACCTGGTTTTGCAAAACTGGAAGCCAGTTTTTTGGTTTCTGATTGGTTCGTATGTGTTCAGTCTATGTGCATTTTTGCCAGGAAAACACGAGTACGTCTATACTTTTGAAGATCATTTTGAAGCTCTCCCTTATGTTTTTTTGTGTTGCTATACTTTTGGATTTGCGGTTTTTAAAACGAAAGAAACGACTGAGCCACTTACAGAGGGAATAACTTTGCTATTATCGCTTGCGATTATATATTGGGTCATCGACCACGGTTTTTGGGAGATTGATAATTGGTTTATAAGATGCCTGATAATTATATGCCTGGTTTTGTCAGCCTTTTCGATTATCAGCTCACTGCTTCATATTACACTTTCGAAAAAAATGAGGCTGGCGCTGAGCATTTGGAGTTCATTCGTGCTGCTTCTTTTTGCTATTGAAAGCATTTACAGGGCTTATCAGAACCAGGGTGTGCAGTTAACAGGAAATTTTTACCAGGAATTTTTTATAGGATTGCAATTCTTTCTCCTGGGTGTTTCAGCAATTTATATTGCTCAAAATGCTATGATGCTAATTGAATTTATGCCAGGACGGAAAGCATTTTTTAACTCGGTTTATTTTAAAGAATTAAAAGAACTTAAGAACAGGCATATTCAAAGATATTCTGATGAACAACTGAGTTCAAAGGACTCAGTAATAACCATAATTGTAGTTGGAACACTTTATACTATTAATTACAAATTCAATTTTCTGCCGAGACAAACCATTATTTGGGTAACTATTGTTTTAACGCCTTTTGTTTTCAGATTGTTTTATTTAAATAGAGCGAGCGAAAAGCTGCCGACTTCAGCTTCTTAATATTTTAAATTCTTTTTTGTTGAATTGCTGAAAAGCGACCTTCTAAAATGCTCAATTATTCAAAATAAATTCACCTAATGCAGTGCCGGCTGCCGCATATGCGCCTTCGATATGTTCACCGGTTTCAAAATGTGGTCCTGCTTTTCCAAGGGCTTTGGTGATTTTAGCCCGGCCAAGGACCTGCGATTTGTCGCCTGCTTTAATGAGTATCAACTCTCCGCGTACTTCGGGATTTTTATGGACCAGGATAGCAGCTGAACTGAAGCCCTGCTCTATGTACGTGGTATGGAAAATGAGTGTATACGCGGCCGTTACTAAAGTGTCTTTGCCCGATGCACCAGTAAATGCTTTGGTAAAGGAGGGCTCAAAATGGAGTTTGCGTTCGCTTACCCAGTTGGCTGCCCATTCATCACCTTTTCCCGGATATTTTTTATTGATCTCCGTGACCCGCTTGGAAACATAGTCGGATTCATTTTTGTATTTGCCGACCTGCAGGCTATCGTAGGTAAACTCCAACGAAACGCGGTTTTGACCATTCAACGCCTTGAAGTTGCCATCAAGCAACGTTACATCCTGGCAAAAACCTGTAGAAAATATGTTTAAAAAAATAACTACAAAAAAAATCCTTTTGAGAAGTTTCATATTTACAATTTGTTGTTTTTAAAAATAGAAAACACCATTGATTTCTTTATTTGATGAATGTTTCTTTATTGCCCTGTACATTTGCAATTGTACTGTCAAATGATTGAACTATGAAACACGATTTTTTATTGTGCTTTTTTTTGTTAATATCATCTTCAGTGGTAACTCTTAATTGCAGCGCACAGTCAAACAAAGACATTTCAACTGCTGATAGTTTGTTCTATGGAACGTGGAAAGGTTCATCTATTTGCCAGATAAAAAATTCCGCATGTCATGACGAAAACGTGGTGTATTATATTTCCAGGCTAAATAAAGACGCGATATTAGAAATCAAGGCGAATAAAATTGTTGAAGGGAAAGAAATTGAAATGGGAACGATTCAATTTCATTATGATTCGAATACAAAACAAATTACTTCTGTATCTCAGCCAAACGCAATTTGGAATTTTCAAAGAAAGCAAAATACAATTGAGGGGACTCTTTATAATAATAAGGAACTATATCGTATTATTAAATTATCGCAAAAGTAGTAATTAGCTTCTCGTTGTAGCAATCAGAGCCAGGCTAGATTTGGCTGCCCCAAAAATCCATGAAGTCAACAAATCCCTTAATAAAAATTTCATCTGTTGATTCAGATAATTTTGTTTTCATATCTGCCATTGCTTCATTGTTGAATTGCATATGGTAGTCCACCCCGTTACCCATAATCGAGTACTTCACACCTTCAGATGTAACGGTCCTCGAAAAGGAATACTGCTTGTCTTTGTAGGTTAAATGTCTTTTTACCGACTTCATAGAAGATAAAGATATTGATTCTTTCATGCACTTGCTATTTTCGACCGCTCGGCAAAAAATCAACTTTTACACTTGAACAGCCCGGCGCAAGTGTTCCAGCGCCGCGAATGGAAAATTCCAGGCTGGCGTCGTGGTATTTACACATCAAAATGGCGGATTGATGTACGAGATATCAGTAAGCGCGCAAAAGTTTAGGTACACCGTATTTGATTTCGAACTTGAACTCATAATAGTGCAGGAATCCTATTCTTGCATCTAAAACAGTTGACGTAAGTGTTTTCCGCAATGCGGCAATAATTCTTGAGAATCATCAATGTTTTTGATACAATAGCGGATACTTGTTGTCGTTATATCAATTGTCAATACCCCTGACTTCAATTATTCTGTCGATCCCTACTTCGAAGTAAGCAAATTTCAAAAATCTCTAAACTCCTAAACATGAAAAAAAGTTTTTTATGCACCTTGTGTTTTTGCGTGCTGCTCAGTTGTTCAACGTTCGCACAAAAAGATCGCAGCAATGAAGAACGAATTCCAGATGTTGTTAGCCTGGGATTGGGTCTTGGTTTTGATTACGGCGGAATTGGTGGTAACATCACCGTATACCCGCAGCAGAACGTCGGACTGTTTTTTGGGGGCGGATACATCATTGCAGGTTTTGGTTACAATGCGGGTGTGAGACTCAGGCTCATCCCAAAAAAAGCTTCTGCCGTTGATCCTTTTTTTATGGCAATGTATGGTTATAATGCGGCCGTAGTCGTTTCAGATAATAAAGATCTCAATAAGATATTTTATGGGCCGAGTTTTGGTCTTGGCATTGACGTACATAAAAAAGGACCGTCCGTTGGTACATGGTCATTTGCAATTACTATTCCCATCAGGAGCAGCGAGGCCAATGATTACGTCAAAAATTTACGAGATAGCTACGGCGTGTCACTAAACGATTTCATTCCAATTGGGTTTTCTGTAGGATATAAGTTTAAGTTGAATTGATATTTTTAAGAACGATGCGTCGCGGCGCATTATAAATGCTGTTTAACAAATGTTAAATTGAACGGTATTTATAATTTGAATTATTATAAATAACCAAATGAATTTAAATTGGTGGATGCAGCCAAAACGCGCGATTCTTATCATTGCAACCTGCATTCTCGCATTTCATACTTTATTTGCGCAGGGCAAAATTCCTTATGGATCTAACAACGGTAAGTATGTGCTGGTGTTTAATAAAAAGATTTATTACGAGGAGTATGGCCACGGTGTTCCTCTGATATTGCTCGAAGGTGGTATGAAAAGTATTTCGGATTTTTCATTGGTTATACCGGAATTATCGAAACATTTTAGAGTGATTGCTCCCGATGACCCCGGCCAGGGAAGGTCTGAGATGTTGGACACAATGACCTACGACCTGTTGGCTGAATATGTGTCAAGGCTTATTGATGTTTTAAAATTGGACACCGCATACATCATGGGGTGGAGCGATGGCGGAATTGCAGGATTGATTTTGGCAGCAAAAAGACCTCAAAAAATAAAAAGATTAATTGCTGCTGGCGCAAATTATACCAAAAGTGGCTATGTCGTGCGTGACTCTACCGCAAAGGATTCATTAGAACTTCTCGCGCCCGATTTTAAATTTTCGCCTGAGGATCAAAAATGGGCAGATCAGTATTTTGTAGCCAATAAGTCGAACTGGAGGAAAATAATTAATGACAGGATAATAATGTGGTTCCAGGAATTTTGCTTCCCAAAAGAATTATTTAGCCAAATGCAGATACCGGTTATGCTTGTGTTTGGCGATCGGGATATCATTAAACCCGAACACGGCCTGGAAATGCATCGGTTGATAAAAGGAAGTCAGTATTGTGTTCTTCCCAATACTTCGCACGCAGTTTTTACAGAAAAACCTGAGCTCGTAAGCAAAATTGCTGTTGATTTTTTTTCCAAATGAATTTACGTGTTGCTGTTCCCGTATCAATGTCACGTTGCCTGGCTAATTCTCATCTTGAATTATTGTATAGCCCTTCACTCTGCAACGATCTTTCCCTGCATCGTTCCCCAATGACCGGGGAAACTGCAAATAAAATCGTATACACCTGGCTGTGGTATTGTAAATTCTAATTCAGTTGTGTTTCCACCACCCACCATTTTAGTATGTGCAATCATTAAAGAATCCAATGACGCCGGGGCATAATCTTCATTTTTCGCAGTGCGTGCCACGTCAGCAAAATCGGCGATGTCGGTTCCTTTTTTTAAAATAACTACATTGTGCGACATCGTAGTAGCTAAATTCTTACTCGTATTCGTAAAAATTAATTTAAGTTTTTTACCGGCCTTTACCCGAAACAACTCATTATCGAATCTCATATTTTCATTCGCTTTGAGTTGAATGCTGTCTGTGAATGCCAGCTTTTCCACCCCGGGGACAGTTATCAATGAACTATCTACAGCCTGTTCAGCTTTGGCCGCGCCTTTTTTTTCAGTTTCATTTCCTCCTCCGCATGAGAGGAAAAATAACATGCCAATAGGAAAATATATCCAGGCTTTTTTCATGTATATAATCGTTGAGTAAGTTTTTTGAAATGCTCGGAGCTTTGATCTTTCGTTAAAGTGGTTTAATTTTTATATCCCTGAAAGAAATTCCATTTGTCCAATCCTGGAGTGCAAGATGACCTTTCGTTGCAACGCCAAATTCAGGATACTGGTTCATTGAACTGCCCGCCACTAATTTTTTCCAAGCATCGCTTTTCAAATCCACCTGCACAGTTTGAACGCCATTTAACCAGAATGTGAGTTTGCCATTTTGTTGAAGAATGCGCGAGTGGTTCCAGTCACCAGAGTTTGGAACGGAATTACTTTCATTTGGAATGATTCCAAAAATGGAAGCTGCCTTATGCGACAAATTTTTTAAGTAGTCTGCCTCCATATTTTTATCATCGAGCAATTGATATTCCGGTCCGGTTGAAAAGGTGGTTGCTAATTCAGGACGTTCTTGCACATTCACAAACAACCCGCTGTTTCCGGCTTTGGAAATTTTCCAATCAAACACCAGGTCAAAGTTTTCATATACGTCATCTGTGACGAGGTCGCCGTGTTTTACATTTTTTGCATGCGGATTGCATACGAGGTTGCCGCTGTCGACATTCCATGCCGACGAAATGTTACCCCTGTTAAAAACATGCCAGCCATTTAAATTTTCTCCGTCGAAAAGTAATTTCCAACCATCGGACTTTTCCTGGTTCGAGAGGACATTATGTTTTTCTGAATTGCCGGTGCAAGCCTGAAGCAATACAAGAAAAAGTATAATTGGGCAAGTGTTGATGGAGAATAAATGTTTTTTCATATGTGATCGTTGTCTGGTAAACTGAAAATCGAGTGTTAAGCAAAATTTTGGATTGTAATGTTATGTAAATTTTCACCTGTGCACAAATAAATGATTGGGTTGATCGGGTGTTTTTTAACGCAAGGGCGAGAAGAAAAGTGAAGGAGCAAAGGGCCCCGAAAACTCTAATAAACACCAGGTCCTCCAACATCCCATTGGCAATTGCGTGAAAAATTTCTCGTTTATCATTTAAATTCGTAATCACTGCGTGGCGATCAGGCCGACGGCAATATTAATTTCCTAAAAAAATGCGTTACCAGGTCTATGTTATAGAACTTTCAAAGCGTGTCTTCACAGAAAACAGAAAATTCCGCGAAGCGAATCCGCAATTCAACGGCGTGCTCGAATGTCTGTATGTTGGTATGACCAGTAAAACTCCGGCGGAACGATTCAGGCAACACAAATCAGGAGCGCTCAGCAAGAAAGGTTATAATCTATCGGCAAGTATTGTTCGTCGATACGGCACCTACTTACGGCCAAGCCTATACGATCATTTAAATCTGAAATCTATGAGCAGGCAACAAGCACTGCTGATCGAGAAGAAACTCGCGCTGGATTTAAGAAGGCAGGGTTACGCGGTTTGGTTTAATTGATATGGTAAGCTGTGACGTGCCACTGAATACCATAGCAGGATTCGCTGAAATTATTTTCTTCACGCCACTAATTGCGCATGGAACGTCAATATAAGTTGGTTAAAAAGTATGCTCACAAGGTCAACACAAGTTATCCATGCAGTGATAAATGAAAACCTCAGCCATTTAAGGGGTTGACTGGATAATTCATCCGGTTGGTTGCTTCTGCCAATCAGGTAAAAGACATATGCGAGCAAATACAGAACTAAATTCGCAATGTAAAAGAGAGTGATTGCCCTGACATCTACATATGGTAGAGTAGTTGTCATCTTTAATAATTTGTCTTTATTCGTATCGAACCCGATAACGCTAAAGCCACCGGCAGAAATTGCCGGGATGGCGATCATCGGCAACCACACGTCTTTAATCGTTTTCCAAGTTTGTTTCTTCACTGTATCTTTTTTTATGGTAGTTATGGCGAACAGGAATAAAACAATTGCATATACCAAAAGAAAATTATGCATGAAGATAAATTCCAGGGTTACTTTCTTATTTTTTAAAAACAGGAAAACCAATATTCCGGCAGCGAGTACAATTGCAATACCTAAGTAAAGTTTTTGACGCGTACCTGGACTCAACTCTATCCTTAGAAATTTTCGCGTAGCTAAAAATTTAAAAAGCGGCCAGCATATCAAAACAAAAGCCGCCAGAGATAACAAACTAAAATAGACGCCCGATGGGAGCGTAGATTCGCCATTGAAGTTATATTGGTTGAAATCCAACTTGAATGACACAAGTGCCTTCGCAATCGCAGGCACCAAATTGGCTACGAGGATAATGACGCCGGCGGACAATAAGATTCTGAGGAATTTTTGCATGGAATAAGGGTTGTTTTTTTAGTGCAATGGGAAGGATAACTAAAATTACAACAAAGAGAAAGATTTGGAATATTATTTAGCAAATCTGGTTTTAATTGGCGGGGGTTTGAGTATGTCATCTTAAGAACCAGAAATGCATGCAGCCTTTTCGATGACTAACGCATTTGCAACTCTGCGAATGAGTACGGGTTTCCTTGGGTACGGTAACAAAAATCCGCTCGAATGAATATTTACTAATCTGTCTTAATTTTGGAGATGAAAGTTTTTATTCTTCCCGACGATATTTTCGCAAACAAGACAGAGCTTGAAAGTGCTATCATTATTCATCCCTATATTTCCAGGACAAGTCGCATTAAGGAGAAGTCGATCCTCCAGCGAAACGCAATTAGCCTCGTTATCCAAGGACAAAAAACGATTCGCTTCGCAGATAAAGCTGTTGATACGAATGATAAGGAAATTCATTTCCTGTCGGCGGGAAATAGTATTGCATCATTTGATATTTCAAATCAAAAAGAATTTCAAAGTATTTTAATTTTTTATGATGACCGCGAGTTAGCAGATTTTTCTGTTACTAATGGTGCACTAATTGAAAAGGCACAGAAAAAATATCGAACAACTCCAAGTCGCTATGTTTCGTTTGAAAAAGATGATTTCATTCGAAACTATATTCGGTCGATGCAGTTGATTGTTGCCAGCGGTAAGCAATGGCCGGCAGCCATGAAAAGGATCAAACTGTGGGAACTGCTACTGTATTTGCTCGAAAAACGAACCGAAATATTTCTTTCATTTCTCTATCGCGGGAATGCCTTGCAAAATGAGATAACTATCCGGAGTGTTGTTGAATCAAATGTGACGGAAAATCTCACGCTGGAAGAAATGGCTTTTCTGTGCAACGTAAGTCCGTCTACTTTTAAAAGGCAGTTCGGTAAGATTTATAACATGTCACCCGCCGCGTGGTTTTTAGAGCAGAAAATGAAATTGGCCGCACAATTGCTGGGTAAGCAAAAAGAAAGGCCGGGCGAGATATGGTTCAGGCTGGGATTTGAAACGCATGCCGGTTTTACTAAATCATTTAAAAAGCATTTTGGCGTATCTCCAAAAGTTTATGCAAATAGTTTGACCGTTAAGGAACAACTTTTGAACAGTTAGAACTAACGGCATCACTCCATGAACCTCATCTTTGCCTAAAATATTTGAAAGATGAGTACAGAACAAAACAAGGCAATCGTAAGGCGTTTCAACGAGGAATGCATTGAACAGGGAAAAGAAAGTTCCTTCAATGAATTGTTGTCTGAAGACGTAATCAACCATTCTGCGCGCGATGGATCACCCAATGGTAAGGAGAGTTTTTATTTTTTCTTAAATGAGGTGTTGCGAAAAGGATTTCCGAATCTTACTGTAGAAATATTCGAGCAAATTGCCGAGGGAAATATGGTAGCAACGCGAAAAAAAATCAAAGGAACTCACACGGGTGAAATATTTGGTATTCCCCCGAGTAACAAGGATGTTGAAATTAATGTAATCGACATCATTCGCATTAAAGACGGTAAATATGGGGAGCATTGGGGCCAGAGTAATTTTGATGAGGTGCTGGCCCAGATTGGACGTTGATTAATTTTTTACCAAAGAAATATTTCCCAATTAAAATCCGCAGATCCGCAATTATAGCAAGAATCAGGTTTTTTCATTCAGCGTTTAATTGAAATTTTATGCATAAAATATTTCTTATGCATAGAATAAGTGAACCGGCAATTCTTTATTTCGGGACGCCCGTTGTATTAATTGGAACGGTCAATGAAAATGGAACATATAATCTTGCGCCGATCTCATCCGCGTTTTGGCTTGGGTGGCGATGCATCATTGGGATCGGCAGCAGTTCAAAAACTACAGAAAACCTCATTCGCACAAAGCAGTGTGTGCTCAATCTGCCATCGGTGAATGAAGTAAGGGCGGTGGATCGCCTCGCATTGACAACCGGTTCGAACCCAGTTCCGGAAACGAAAAAAAGAAGAGGTTATGAGTTCGAACAGGAAAAATTTGAACGAGCCAATTTTACTTCGCTACGGGCAGATATTGTGGATGGGCCAAGAGCTATGGAATGCCCGGTGCAAATGGAATCAACCGTAATTGCAATAAACCCGCTTTTTACTGACGATCCATCACAACAAGGGAGGATCGTGACGATCGAGCTCAAAATCCTCCGTGTGTATATCGAAGATTCTCTTCTGATGGACGATCAGCCAAACAGGGTAGATCCCGATAAATGGAAACCGTTGATCATGAGTTTCCAGCAGTTTTATGGACTAACTGATCGCGTGTATCCATCGACGTTAGCGAAAGTGCCGGAGCGGCTTTATGCGAAGTAAGGTTGGGAAATGGGGGAAGGAGATGTTGGTAGGTTGGTTTCACACAAAGGCACAAAGCATCACTAAGAGTACAAAGGCTTGCGTTAACTCTTTGTGGTATTTTGTGCCTTTGAGTGAATCCAAACTTACAAACTTCTTAGCCTCGGAACAAAGGCAATGTTTGAATTCTCGCCTCTTTTTGTATCTTTGATCACCCTACTTGCGTAAGCAATATTGTTCATCCCTACTTCACTTTATCCGCATTCCATAATTGGCAGAAAATTAACTCAAACCCCCAAATCATGCAGACCGAACAAGTAGAAACGCATCTACTAGATGTCGAAAGTACATTGATCAGAGCCAGTACTGGCAAGCGATTCGCAAATTATATAATTGACGTCCTTCTATTTTACGCGATTGTTGTTGGCGTAGGAATAGCTATTGTTTTATTTTCTCCTGTCACAGCAGACAGCCTTGGAGATTCTTCACCCATAACTGTTATGGACAGAATAATAGGGCTTGTGTTATACGCGGTATTTATGTCACTCGTTGAAGGTTTGTTTAAGGGAAAATCGCTTGGCAAACTTATTACTGGCACACGGGCGGTTAATCTGGATGGAAGTAAAATTTCATTCAGAAAAGCCTTCGCCAGAGGATTTAGTCGCGCTGTTCCGTTCAGTGCTTTTACCGCTTTTGGAACTCCCTGCGATCCGGTTCAAGATAGTTGGACGCATACGATGGTGATTGATGAAAAGCAATCGCATATCATTTAATAGCAAGAATCAAAGCATTTGTTGATGAACCGCCTTCGTTCCGACGGAAGTTTGTGAGCTGTCTATTTTTTGAAGTGGTTAAATTCTCACTATATTGAACGGATGAAAACTAAACAGGTTTCTGCGCACATTTTTACCATCGATAACTTTTGGACCAAGCAAGAGTGCAAAGATTTTATTTCCAAAAGTGAGGAACTTGGCTACGAAGCCGCAACGGTCGATACTGACAAAGGCGCGAAAGTGATCCAATCGGTTCGCAATAATAATCGCGTTATATACACCGACTTTGAACTTGCGAAAATTATTTGGAAAAAACTTCAGTCGTTTGCGCCGGATAGGATTGGAAACAGTATAGCCGTCGGCTTGAATGAAATGTTCCGATTTTACAGATATCAACCGGGACAGGAATTTAAAAAACATATTGACCAGAGTTTTATTCGCAGTGAGCTGGAAGCGAGCTACTACACTTTTATGATTTATTTGAATGAAGATTATGAAGGTGGTTCAACAACGTTTTCAAAAATTAGTATTCAACCGCGACAAGGGATGGCGCTCATATTTTTGCACAGTCTCGAACATGAAGGCAGCGCTGTAACACGAGGCATAAAATATGTTTTGCGGACAGATATCATGTATCAGTTAAATGAGACGGAGTAAAAAAAATCCATTCACCGAAATTTTCGGTCGTTAACCGGAAAATATTTACTTGTCAACTATTTTCAATTCTCCCATTTTTCATTTTTGATTTATTTGCGTGCTCAAAAAAATTAAACAACATGGAAAAGAGAGAAATTGAATACTCGCAGGTAACAAATATTTTTTCGATGACCTGCAGGGTAGAAGCGAAAATACATGCTAAGGCCGGGAACATTTGGCAACTGTTGACGGATGCAAAGGGATTTTCACATTGGAACTCGACAGTAAGTGGGATTGATGGAGATATCAGGCAAGGCCAACGAATCCGGATTCATGTTCCTGGTACCACTCGAACATTTAAGCCAATAGTATCTGGTGTTGTTGCAAATAAGACGATGACATGGAGCGATGGCATGCGTTCAATTTTCAAGGGCATTCGCACATTTGAATTAAGGCCATATAGTGATGAGTTGACTGAGTTTGTCATGGAAGAGCAGTTTAGTGGTTTTGTGTTTGCTCTTGTAAAAAATAAATTGCCGGACTTTAAGCCAATATTTGAGACTTATGCGCTTGACTTAAAAAATGAGGCTGAGCGTTTGGACTGCGAGGAGTAATCCTGAATTGAGTCGCCGGAAAGAACACATTTAATCCTTAAAATGATAAAGACGATCTATTGTTTAATCGGTACGTTTGGAATCATTTTGCTTTTAAACTCGTGCACAACATACCATATACCTGTAGAAAGTTTCAGGCAGCAATTTGAAGGATTAGACAGCTCTACGTATGTGTATGTTGTCACTCGTACACCATGGGGTGAAAAGGAAAAATATAAAACCTTTCCAATCGAATATGTTCGCTGCGTCGATAAAGACGGCAATTCCATTAACCTAAAAAATGGGCCATCATTGGAGATTCGCTTCACTGATTCAAATAATCGTAAAAGTGTTTTTTATTTTGACCGTATTTCCGTTAATGACACAGTCGTAACAGGAATTCAATCGCGGATTTTATGGATTAGAAAAACAATTCCCATCAATACTATTAAAAAAATAGAAATCCAGGATGGAAGGAAAAAATACAAATATGTGAATGAATGAACGGTGAGTCTTCGCGTTTAATCATCTCCGATAGCCGACCATCTAATAATTCCAAGCAACTGGAAAGTCCTGCATTTTCCGGTTGCTTGTCTTGCTTAGAGATTGAATAATCAATGTTTCACCATTCTTAGGCATCAATTTAGTATTACCATAAAATAGCATCATAGCTACCTGTGGGATGATGGTTTTGGATAATCAATTTTGAAATCCGTGGCAATCATCGGATTCACAGGCAAAATACCATCTGAATCATTTAAAATTTATTTACATGAAAACAAAATTGCTGCCTCTGTTACTTCTCATTTCCTGCTCGACTTTTGCCCAGGAGTACAAAAACGACGATTTTTTTCCCCAGTTTACATTTGGTATTGGGGGATCATTTCAGAAGTTTGACAATCTCAATGAACGTATCGCAAAATACCCTCAATACAAAAAATTACCCAATTACCAGGGAACGATAGAATTGGGCGTCTTGAAACAAAGACATCGTGTTGTGTCCGATATGAACCTGATGCTTGGAAGCAGTTTTACGGATCACAGGAAACAAGGAAGTGTGATTCGCTTTGCGGGGATTAATATTGGCGTGGGATATGACCTGGTGCCTGATAAACGCATATCATTTTATCCGTTAGTCGGCATTGGCGTGGAAGCGTTCCAGGCACGATTCTACGAAAATGTTTCTTCCACTTCGTTTGAAAGTTTACTGCAGGAACCAGCTACCCAGGCCGATATTCATTCAGTCGATTTTACAAATTACTTTTTTAATTATCGCGCCGGGTTCGGCGTTACTTTTATTTCAAGCAAAAAACCTTATGGTTCAATTGGCCTCCAGGCGGTGTATACCGGCAGTTTCAACAAACAGATTTGGAAAAGTAACCAGGGACAATCATTGGGTGCTGCCCCGGAAGATCGGTTGAATCAATTTCATGTAGCGCTGTTGTTTGGTATGCAACCGATGATGATGAATCATTGATGCGGTAATTATGTTTTTATTTTTGGCTACAACAAAATGCGTTTTGACTACAGCTGTCGTTTGATTCATCCAGAATTTTGCTGTATCAAAAAACAGCAAAATGAAAATTGTAGTCACAGGTTCGTTGGGCCATATCAGCAAACCTCTTGCACAAATGCTGGTGCAAAAGGGCCATTCGGTTACCGTTATCAGTAGCAATTCACAAAAAGAAAAAGACATTCAATCGTTGGGTGCGAAAGCAGCCATCGGCAGTATTGATGATGCAGATTTTCTCACGGCTGTTTTTAGCGGCGCAGATATCGTTTACGCTATGGAGCCGCCAATTGACTTCAAAAATTCCGATTTTGGATTTTGGATAAACGTTGCCAATAGTTACGTCCACGCGATTGAAAATTCCGGAGTAAAACAAGTTGTGCACCTTAGCAGTATTGGTGCGCATACCGAAACAGGAAATGGTCTGCTTAGGTTCCACTACCAGGTGGAGAATATTTTCAGGCGACTTTTAGAAGATGTTGCGATTAAATTTATGCGTCCTGTAGGTTTTTATTACAATATGTTTGCATTTATTTCTGCCATCAAATCACAGGGAGCTATTGTTTCAAACTATGGAGGTGATCAGAAAGAACCATGGGTTTCGCCAATCGACATTGCATTAACAATAGCTGATGAAATGGAGAAGCCTTTTGACGGAAGAGAGATTCTTTATATCGCGAGCGACGAAGCGTCTCCTAATGAAGTAGCCGTTATTTTAGGCAACGCAATTGGTAAACCAGACCTGCAATGGCTTGTTATTCCTGATGAACAACTGTTGAATGGTTTGCTTTCCGCGGGTTTGACTTCGCAGGCTGCATACGGACTCGTGGATATGAATGCAGGGCGACGAACCGGCGTGCTTTATGAAGATTATTACCGCCACAAGCCAACATTGGGAAAAATAAAACTGAGAGATTTCGCAAAGGAATTTGCAACTGTCTTTAATCAATAGTTAATACTTCTTCAAATGAAAAATAATCCAACTCAGCGGATCAAGTCGATCGGGCAATTCCATCAACTCCGTGGATTGCCAAAGCCGCAACATCCATTGATCAGTGTAGTGGATTATGGTGCGATCAAACATTCACGGGAAAATAATGAGGTCAGTTGGATTTTTGATTTTTACTCAATTTCCGTGAAGCGGGGTATGAAAACTAAAATGAGATATGGACAACAGGAGTATGATTTCGATGAAGGCGTAATGTACTTTATGGCTCCCGGACAGGTTTTGCGGGTTGAAGTTGACGAAATCGCTGATGCTAATCGATCCGGATGGATACTGCTGATTCATCCGGATTTTATTTGGAACACGCCATTGGCGAAAACGATCAGGCAATATGAATATTTTGATTATTCGGTGAATGAAGCGCTGTTCCTTTCCGAAAAAGAAGAAGCGGTCATCAACAACATCATCCAAAATATTCAGCAAGAATATCATACCAATATCGATAAGTTTAGCCAGAATATTATTATTTCACAAATTGAAACGTTGCTTAATTATTCGGATCGGTTTTATCAACGCCAATTTATCACTCGTAAAAAAACGAATCACCAGGTACTTGATCGCCTGGAGACATTACTGACAGATTATTTTAACAACGAAGAATTACTGTCGAGAGGTTTACCAACGGTTCAATTCATTTCAGAATCTTTGAAAATATCTCCAAACTATTTGCGGGGACTGCTGAAAGTGCTAACTGGACAAAGCACACAACAACACATTCACGAGAAATTAATTGAAAAAGCGAAGGAAAAATTATCTACCACCAGTTTATCGGTTAGTGAAATTGCCTACGAATTGGGATTTGAGCATCCTCAATCATTCAGCAAATTATTCAAGACAAAAACGAAGCTTTCGCCGCTGGAGTTCCGGCAGTCGTTTAATTGACGAGAGCGAAGAGCGACTCTTATGCGCTCTCCGCTCTCTTTGCTTCGTTTTCGTCAATCAATTCTGATTAAAGAACAACCCATTTTCCAGTCCGTATAAGAAGAAATCATTATAGGCATTCACGGCGAGTTGCCATTCTCTTTTCTTCGTGCTTACTTTTTCAATGGTCTTTTTATCGATTAAGCCGTTTTGGGTAATCTTTGATTGCATAGTTAAATTTTCCTCAGCCTGCAGGTACTCACTATATTTTTTTGTGACCTTATCCCGATGCTGTTTGAGAAATTTCCTGAATTCCAGTACATCCATACCGTCAATTTTTAATGAACTGATGTAAGCAATTTACTGAATTCTTTCCTGACCCCTACAAGATATTTGGGATCTCAAATTGGGACGATTTTTATCTCGTACAAAGCTTTCGAAAATGAAAAGGTGTTAACGATTTAGTTTTTCTGCTAGATATTTTTCTAATTTGTCTACATTTTGTCTAAGACCTTCGTCAGCCTTAAAAGTATTAACAACTATGTTGAACAGTTCAGCGGTTTCAAATACCATTGTCCATTCCATAAAAGTTTCGTTTCCTTTTGGCTCGAATAAGACCGTCGCGAGATAATTTGGATTGAAATGTTGAAATACGATTTTTTCTATTGGAACTATTTCAAGGAAGGTGCTTTTATTTGGAAATCTCTTTCCATCTGCTCCAAACATTGTTAAGAGCCATTCGCCATTTGGCGTCACGTCCATTTTATGAATGGTGGAAGTGAAGCCGGCCGGACCCCACCAATGGGCAATATGATCAGGTTTCGTCCAGGCATCCCACACAAATTCAAGTGGTGCACGTAGCACTCTTGTTATGCGCATTTGTCTATCAGTTGTGTTACTTACATTTTCCATATTTCAAATTTTCGCACCTTTAATTTAGATGATTTAGTTTAATATTTTCATGATACGGGTTCTTCCAATTGGTAGTTATATATGAGCGCTGTTAAAGCAAATGAAAGATGGGAGAAATATTACTTCATACGGCAAGCAAATTCACCATTAATTTTTTTTTCTTTTGTGACCGGAGAAAGGTAAAAGATGTCATCGTCCCGTTAAACAGAATTAAATAAATCGGCCATAATAAATTGATTAGGGAGCCATTCA
>Ga0163162_10000989_pt1 | contig 26455 bp, 25 predicted proteins | sample S55metaG_FD_115310 | JGI IMG/M metagenome (GOLD analysis project Ga0163162, IMG submission 115310) | Switchgrass rhizosphere microbial communities from Kellogg Biological Station, Michigan, USA - S5-5 metaG | ecosystem: Host-associated > Plants > Roots > Rhizosphere > Soil | place: USA... | reverse complement strand
TCATATCGGCCCTTAATGAACTGAGCGACTACATTTATGCCGATGCTGTAAAGCACGACGATGGTCATACTTTTGCCGATGTGGAGTTAACCGTGCTGCGTACCAATCTTGGTGTTGCCGAAAATGGTGCACTTTGGCTTACTGAAAAAGAAATGGGCAGCCGGGTATTGCCTTTTATTGCCCAACATTTGGCAGTGGTGATTGGCAAAGATGATTTTGTGCCTACCATGGCGCAGGCTTATCAAACTATTGGCGAGGCTGATTACGGTTATGGCTCGTTCATATCAGGCCCGTCCAAAACCGCTGATATTGAGCAATCACTGGTTATCGGGGCGCATGGACCGCGGAGTTTATCGGTGTTTATACTTTCTTAAAGCTATTCAAAAACTCATGTCATTGCGAGCGTAGCGTGGCAATCTCGTAGCCAATGCATATTCGCCCTGTGAAGCTACGAGATTGCTTCGTCGTGCCTCCTCGCAATGACATTTTTTTAACACTCGCATTTGTTAGCAACGAGCGCAACAATCACCAATCCACCCTAAAAATCAACAATTTACAACAATGACAAATGGATGATAAAAAAATATACCGATTGGTATATTTTTGTACTGTCGAAATTAATGACACACAACAACATGAAAACTTCAGAAAACACCGTATTGATTACCGGCGGCAGTGCCGGCATAGGTTTTGAAATAGCTAAACAACTATCTGCCAAAAACAATCATGTAATTATTATTGGCCGCAACCAGGAACGTTTGGATAAAGCAGCCGCCCAATTACAAAACGTAACAGCAATTAAAGCCGATATATCTAATGCAGAGGATGTAGAAGCTTTAACCGCACGAGTAAAAAAAGATTTCCCGCAACTGAACGTGGTGATCAACAACGCCGGTGCAGCCTCAATTAACGATTTACTTACCACCCCCAACGTTTTTGAAAATGCACAAACAGAAATGTTTACAAACTACATTTCAGTGGTACGCCTAAATGAAAGATTGCTACCTGTATTACAACAGCAAAGCGAAGCAGCTATCATAAACGTATCATCAATAGTTGCCTTTTTGCCTGGCAAACAAACTGCCACCTATTCAGCCACTAAAGCCGCTTTACACTCTTACACCATTTCGTTGAGAGCCGCTTTAGAAGACACTAACATTAAAGTATTTGAGCTGATGCCTCCATTGGTTGATACCGAATTTTCTGCAGAGATTGGTGGCCACAACGGAATCCCGGCTTCACAGGTTGCAGATGAATTTGTCGCTGGTTTTGAAACCAATAACTACGAGATCCGCGTTGGTGGCACCGAACCATTTTACCGTCTGTTCCTCTCAAACCCAGCCGAAGCATTGAAAGCCCTTCACCAGAGATAATTCTCTGGTTTAATTTTTTTGCCCTAAAAAATACCAATCGGTATTTTTTAGGGCAATTACAATTCTATAATTCTTACTTCAATGAAAAAAAGCATCCTCATCATTACCGTTATAGCTGCCGCTATTATGGAACTGATAGACACTTCCATAGTAAACGTAGCCCTCTCGCACATGAGCGGTAACTTAGGTGCCACGCTTGAAGATACCTCATGGGTGATCACCGCCTATGCCATTGCCAACATCATCGTAATACCAATGACCAGCTTTTTAACAACCAAGCTTGGCCGCCGTAATTATTATATCGGGTCTATTATCGCCTTTACGTTCTTTTCGGCCATGTGTGGATTTGCTTCAAACATATGGACACTGGTTGCTTTCCGCTTTTTACAGGGCATTGGCGGCGGCGCACTTCTATCAGTATCGCAGGCAATTGTATTTGAAGTTTACGGTAAAGCACGTGTGGGTATTGCCAGCGCATTATTTGGCGTGGGGGTATTTTTAGGCCCAACCATTGGCCCTACCCTGGGCGGCTTTATCACCGAGCACTATACCTGGCCATGGATTTTTTTCATCAATATTCCTATCGGCATCGCAGTAACTATATCAAGCTTGTTGCTGGTTACCGAACCCGAGATCAAAGTCAAAGCCAAAAGTGTAGACTGGTGGGGTATTCTCTTGCTTGTAATAGGTATTGGCTCACTCCAAACAGTATTGGAACGCGGTGAAACTGATGATTGGTTTTCGGCAGGTTACATCATTGTGCTTACCATAGTGGCTGTTATCAGTCTTAGTACTTTTATCTGGTGGGAGCTTACAACTCCTAACCCAGTTATTGATTTAAGGGTACTGAAAAGTAAATCACTTGCCGTTGCGGCTATATTAACCTTTGTAACCGGTTTCGGGCTGTTTACATCGGTATTCCTTACACCTGTGCTTGCACAAAGGGTGCTGCTGTTTCCGCCTACTATTACCGGGCTTATTTTGTTGCCGGGTGCGGTACTTGCAATTGTAGGCTTACTATTTTCGGCCACGTTGCTTAAAAAAGGAGTATCACCATTAATTATTATCACAGCCGGCTTCATCATCTTCATCACCTTTACCTGGCAAATGTCGCGCATGAACTTAGAAGCCGCTCCTGGCGATCTTGTTGGTCCGCTAATTTACAGGGCTATGGGCATTGCATTATTAACTGTTCCGCTTACTGCTTTGGCTGTATCGGGTCTCGAACCTAAAGATATCCCACAGGGAACCGCGCTGAATAATATGATGCGGCAGCTGGGCGGTTCATTTGGTATCGCCGTTATTAACACTTACGTAGCCCAGCGTTTCGGCTTGCACCGCAGTGACCTGTTGGCTAATATTAATATCTTCAATGATCAAGCTACAGCACGGATAGCTAAGCTTACCAATTATTTCAGCAGCCGGGGTTTTTCGTCATTTGATGCCCAGAAAAAGGCTATTGCTGTTATTGATAATACCATCAACAGGCAATCATATCTGCTAAGTTACCTGGATGCGTACCTGTTTTCGGGTTTAGTATTTTTACTGGCGATGCCACTCTTATTCCTGGTTATCAACCGTAAAAAACAAGCCAGATCTATTGTAATAGTAAGTGATCACTAAAAACTAAATACCAGTTGGTATATTTGTATTATGGAAAACGAATTGTCAAAAGCCGAGCGTACACGCCAATTCATTATTGAGCGTACCTCATCCATATTTAATAAAAAGGGCTACGCAGGCACCTCTCTGTCTGACCTTACCGAGGCTACCGGTCTTACCAAGGGTAGCATCTATGGCAATTTTAAAAACAAGGAAGAAGTAGCTGCCGAAGTGTTTGAATATAACTCGGGCAAGGTGCGTAAGCAGATCCAGGAACGGATTCAACGGGCCACCAGCTATCATGACAAATTATTGGTTTACGCCCAGGTATATCACAGTTTTACCCGCGGCGATTTTATTCCCGGCGGCTGCCCCATCCTGAATACTGCTGTTGATGCCGACGATACCAATCCATTACTGAAAGATAAAGCGGCCCGGGCAATAACGCGCTGGAAAACCGGTATCGAAAACCTCATCAAAGCAGGTATTGAAGCCGGCGAACTGAAGCCGGATATCAATACCATCGAAACAGCGCTAACTATGATAGCGCTTATTGAGGGCGGTATCATGATCTCAAAAGTGACCGATTCGCCAGCAAATCTGGATATAGTTTTGGCATCAGTACATAGTATGGTGGATAGCCTGAAGCTGTAAATATTATATATTTTTAGAGCCTCAGGTTGCTACTTGATTGTTACAATAATTGGATTTAACTTTGAAAACAAAAGAAACGCTCCCCGCGTTATCTTCTTTACCAATTATTAATTATGTCGAAAAAGATATTGATCCTTGATGATAGCGAGGATATTTTGGAAGTGATGAAAGAAGCTCTTGAAATGGAGCACTATGAAGTTGAGGTACTGAACTATACTGATGACATATGCAAAGCGGCACTATCAGCAAATGCCGATCTTGTAATTTTGGATTACATTTTGTTCGGTATAAACGGTGGCGAGCTTTGCCACATGCTAAAAACCACCCCGGCGACGGCACACATCCCGGTAGTGATGGTATCGGCCTACCCGCGCGTGCTGGAATCATTGGGCAACTACGGTTCAGATGCTTTTATTGCCAAGCCTTTTAATTTGAGTGATGTTATTGACACGGTTAACCACTGCTTTTTAACAGCAGGTGACGATGTGGCGCATATGGCGTAAAGGAATCGTCATTGCATTCTCTACCCCGTCTTTGCGAGGAACGAAGCAATCCCCTAAATACAGAGCCGCTTTTAGGATCGCCCTGTAAAGTTCGCGGTTGCTTCGTTCCTCGCAATGACGATAGTTTTAGACATTAGTAGCCCTACCTGAACAAATCAAAACTATATTGCGCCATACTCCAAAACTCATCAAGCGCAATGATCCGGGGCTTAAAAAAGGAGATAAGTGCCGGCCAGTCCTGCTGGTTAAATACACTTACACCGGGTAAGGTTTTAATAATACGGCTTACAGTTTTGTTGTACTCATCGGTTGTATGCAGCTGCCATTCCCATTCCTCATCAAGCTGACCGCTAAGGATATTTTTCAATTCAATAAATTGATCAAACATCAATTGCTGGATGTCTGCATCAGGGTGGCTCATTTCGATGGCGATGAAAGCTGATCTTTTATCAGCCTCCATTTTAAAATACAGGTGTTTGATACCCGTTTTATAATTCACCCAGTTAGTGCGCAGGCCATCGGCCGAAAGCTGGGGTTTGAGGTATTGTCCAAACGCTGTCCAGAAAGCCTGTTTTAATTGAGTTGCCTGTTCTTTTGAGTACAAATTTATGGGGATTGATGAGGGGCAAAAGTAAGGGTTTTTAAATTATAGTTTGTTACTGGCATGAAGCGGATCAGCCTGTACCATTGAATAAGCACGCAAAGGCGCAGAGGCGCTAAGAAAAAACCTTTGCGTCTTAGCGCCTTTGCGAGCAAGCAATGATGGATAAGTGCAGGGGCCTAACCACTGTGCTTTTTTAACATTCTTGTCCAATAAACCATATCTTTACAAATCCCACATTTATATTTTATGGCAAGCTATCAGGTAAACTGTATTGATAAACCCAAAGCATCAAGCACACACGAGCAAATAACCCATATAGGTTATTATGAATCGTTAGACAGGCCAAGGGTGGTGATCTCCGTTGCCGAAGCCATAGCCCGTATTGAAGCCAACAGCCAGGCTTTTTATGTAAGTACCGAAAGAGGCAAAACATATCTAACTGTAGTAAAACCCGAAGATGGCGGCAAAAAACACCTCAAATCGTTAACCGACAGGGCTGGCATTGATAACCTGCTTACACTGGAAGAAGTTTAATCATTCCTCTTAAAAACCTTTAGCCTTTAGCCTCAAAAAACAACTCAGTCCTTTTTATCAACTATGTACGATGTAACCGTTTTCACCTTATCGTTTTCCAGTTCATAGAAATCGGCATAGTACATTGCCATGTCTTCTCCATTTTTGCCTTTGCACTGAACAAGGCCGTCAACAGCGGCAGTGTTGCCCTCCACAACAATATGGTCCTTGGTTGACGAAACCATTTTTACATCTTCCATCCCGCCTAAAAACTGCTCCACTTCACTCTTCCCATTCATTATAGTTATCGACGAACCTTTCATAGTCCATGTTACGTCATCGGCAAAAAAACTTAGGATCTTTTCAACGTCGTTATTATCAAAAGCGTCGATAACCTGTTGCACAATTTCTTTAGTTGTCATGATAGTTTGATTTTGTTTAGAATAAAGTTAGACCTTATATTACGAGAATAAAGGGGGCGAAAATGACATTATCAGGGTGTTTTACGACTGATAGCAGGAGATACCCACGTCCGGCAAACAACAATAAAATCGCGTTTCGGGTTTTGAGTTTATTATTTAACTTGGTACAACAAAATACCAGCCATATCACATGATCAGTAAACAACCACAAAATCAAAGCCCGGCGACTATCGTAAAAACACTTAGTATTATACACATGGCCCTTGCAGCAGGCCAGATTTTATTTGCAGCGGTTACATTTATAATTCCTAAAAGCCAGGAAAAAGGCGCAGCCAATGATATGCTAATCTATATTGCACCTGTTTTAGCCATTACTTGTTTTATTGCCGGACATTTCCTGTTTCTAAAACTTTTAAGCAACATCAGAAGGGACACCCCACTGAAAGCAAAACTCATTGCCTATCAATCGGCTACTATTATCAGGCTCGCGTTACTTCAAGGTCCTTCATTGTTTAGTATTATAGGCTTTTTATTAACCGGTAAGCTTATTTTCCTGGCCATAGTAGGTGCCCTTGTTGCCTATTTCATTTACGTGCGCCCCAGCAGGCAAAAAATTGAAGACGACCTGAATTTAGATTATGAAGAGAAGGCAGAACTTGATGGAACTGATAAAGTTTATTGAACTATCATCCTTCTTAAACATATGAAATCTAAATTCAATTTTTGGCCAAAGTTTTTTCTGCTGATGTGCCTGCTTTTGAGTATCGTGATGGTCGCATATGTTTTCATCTATTTTGACCGCTTTTTTGCCCATGATAAACCCTTTCATTTCCTAACATTTCCTTATATGATTTTTAACTGGACTATATTTAGTTTGATAGGGCATCGATTAAATTATAATACACATAAAATCATTATTGATGACGACACAATAACCAGGGTCCGCAACTTTGGCTTTGGTTTGAAAAAGGTTTATAAAATCAATGAGATTGCAGGATTTTTAACCTATTCTATATCTGGCAAGAAAAATGCGAACGAATATTTATACCTGATTGCAAGCGATGAAAAGGTAGCGAAACTATCCACCTATTATCACCAAAACTACCAGGAATTAAAATCATTAATGATTCAGCATCAAATTCAAAACTTAGGAAATGAACGGTGGACCCTATGGAAACATCTTTCGGAACGAACTATTTGAGTTTTAATATGAATAACAATTAGTATTTGTCAGGATATTTAGAAATACTAATTCGTGTAATCCGATTCAATTCGAGAAATTTGTGCCCAATAATATGTATCCCGAACTCATCAACCATATTAAACGCTATGTTCAGCTATCTGCGGCTGATGAGGAAAACATATGCCAACATTTCGAACTAAAGAAATTTAAAAAGAAAGAGTTCATTTTAGAGCCCGGCAAACTTTGTGCAGGTAATTACTTTGTAACCAAGGGACTGGTTAGGCAGTATTTTGTTAACAACAAGCTTAACGAGCAAATCATTCAATTTGGCCTGGAAAACTGGTGGATTGCCGACCAGGACAGTCTGCTCAACCACCAACCGGCTACCACTTACATTCAAACTATTGAGGCTTCGGAATTACTGCTGCTTAGTGAAAAGAACCGCGTAGCATTGTTTGAGGCAGTGCCACATATGGAAGGGTACTTCCGTGTTATGATGCAAAAGGCCTTCGTTGCCTCGCAACGGCGCATTGGCTATATCTTCAATCAAAACGACGAGGAGCGTTATCGCCATTTCACCAGCCTCTTTCCAGCTTTTGTACAGCGGGTGCCCCAATATATGCTGGCCTCTTACTTAGGCTTCACTCCACAGTTTTTAAGCAGGCTTAGGGCCAAAAAAATCTGATTTTCTTAAACTCAGTTCATTTTTTGAGGGCATGTTTATCCCCAACTTTGTATTAACAAAAAGATAAAAACATGAACCGCTTAAAAATGAACACCGCCGAACCGGCTGGATACAGGGCCCTGATAGCCCTTGAAAAATATATTGAAAGTACTGGTTTAACCACCCGTCATAAAGACCTGATCAAGATCCGCGCTTCACAAATTAATGGCTGTGCCTTTTGCGTGGATATGCACACCACCGATGCCCGCAAAGCCGGCGAAACCGAACGCCGCATCTACAACATCAGCGTTTGGCGCGATACTCCTTTCTTTGATGAGCAGGAGCGTGCCATACTGGCCCTTACCGAAGAAGTAACCCTGATCACCGGCCGCGTATCCGACGAAACTTATAAAAAAGCAGCCGAAGTGCTTGACGAACTTTACCTGGGCCAGGTAATTATGGCTATTATCACCATCAACGCATGGAACCGCATAGGTATAGCTACCGAGCTTCAGCCACCGCTTAATTAAGCTTTTAATTTCATTGTTTTAATAGAAGCCGCCTGTGCAAACGGGCGGCTTTGTTGTCAATTACATTAGGCAGGCAAAATCGGCATCATCAACGCCACTTCATAACTACCCAGCGCATTGGCCGGGTCATTAGCTATCAGTTCCTTTACCTGGGCTTCATCATCTACAGCCAGGATACCTAAGCCATAAACACCTTTCGGATCGAAAACAGGGCCGAAGATAAGCACCAGTCCTTCTTTCATTTTTCCCTTCAGGTATTCGGAATGAGCTTTCATGATGGCCCGCTCATCGTCGGTCATATCATTCGGAAACGTTGGGCGGTTTCCAACCAGCTTTATAACGAAATGCTTTTTCATAACAATAAATTTAGGCTATTTTTTGTTCCAATAGTTCGGACGATTGTTACGTTGGTGAAACCATAAATCTTTACAAGATGATTAAACCTTTATCACCTGGAATAGTCCTCTCAATTGTTACTTTACTAAAACCATAAATCTTTACAAAATGACCAAACCTTTATCACTTGGCTTAGTTGCCTTCCTGCTGCTTATCAACGCACGTACAAACGCCCAACAAACAGTAGTACATACATTTGAAATTACCGAAGTAAGCTATGGTATCTATACTTCAAAAACAGTAGCCAAAGACCGTATGGCCGGGTCGCCATCGGGCAACCATAACGTAGCAGACACTTCAATACTGGTAAAAAAAACGCTAAGGATCCCGGCTAAATTGGGCATCCAATTTGGTGCTGATTACAAAGTATCGGCCGATGGAAATGAGACTGTTCCTGTTGAAGTTGAATGGGTATATCCGGAAATGCATGATCCTGCTGGGAGAATCACCAATACAAGCTTAAAGTATCCCCTGGCTATCCCCGCAAACATGGTTAATAACAGCAGTTATACCCTCGAAAAAAAATACGAAGTTTTAAAAGGCAACTGGGTGTTAAATATTTACCATGACGGCAAAATAGTTTACAGTAAAAAATTTCAACTGTATTAAAACTTCTGTTCAAAGCACTGCTTAGGAATAATTATTGTTGGTTACATAACAACATTGTAAACCAAAAAACAATTCCTATGACAACAGAAGCAAACTCCCCACAGGGCAGTGCCAACGAGGTAGTACTGTCATTTATAAAAGCACTAAACGAAGAAGATTTTGCAACAGCACGCAATTGTGCCGACGACGATCTTAAATTTATAGGTGTGCTTGGCCACCGCGATGGTGCCGACGCTTATTTTACCGATATGCAACGGATGAAGCTGAAATATGATATTAAACGTGTGTTCAGCGATGGGGATGATGTATGTATCTTTTACGATATTGAGATGGGCAGCACTACCATATTCAGCTGCGGCTGGTACCATGTTATTGATGGTAAGATAAATTCTATCCGGGTGATATTTGATCCGAGGCCGTTATTGTAGGTTGCAAAATAAATTGTTTGTCCATAAAATCCAGACTTACGAAGTTTTTGAAACTTCGTAAGTCTTTAATAAAAATGGATGCCATGCTAAGCCAGTCGAAGCATGGTGGGCAAGGCCTCCGCGCACGCCCCTTCGACAGGCTCAGATGACAGGTCCTCTAACGTCCCATCAGGGTCTCTCGCAGAGCACCCTGATCTATACGCCATGCAGATTCCCTGCTCTGGAACATGATTTTTATTACTTACCCACCCAGTTATCTGTACGGAAAGGCGAAGCCGGCAAACCGACGCCGTTATATAAGGTGATCACCGGGTTATTGGCCCAGGCATACCTTACCGCAACCGGGTTTGCAACATCCGGACTGCTCACAATAACCTTGTTTCCTTTTATAACGGCGGTAGCCCAGTGAAACTTCATATCCTCACCGGCAATGGCAAAGCCCTGCATTGTTTCGCCGCCTTGCGCTTTTAAGCCGCCATCGGTATAATTAAAGCTTAGCTCAATTTTATCGCCATCAATCTTTTGCGATTTGTACATCGGGCCCGAATATGGCTGCGACTTATGATAGGTTTTATCTAAAGCAACCAAAGCGAGGCGACGGCCAACTTCCTGTTTATTTTTGGGGTGGATATTATCCGCCTCGCCCAGATCGGCGGCTACGGCCATACCTGTATTAGGGAGCTCAAGCGTTTGTGTTTGCGCTTCTCTCAATTCGGCCCATCCTGATGGGATAGGCTCAGCATCGCGTTTTTGCCAATTGGCTAACTGTACAAAATAAAACGGAAAATTGCCTTCGTTCCAGGTAGTGCGCCAGCCGTTTATCATTCCTTCAAACAGCTCTTTGTATTGGCCTGGTCTGCCGGTATTAGCTTCACCCTGGTACCAGATGGCGCCGCGGATAGCCATAGGAGTAAGCGGGTTGATCATGGCATTGTACAATGCAGCCAGCCTGTTCGGGTTATCGCCTACGGGCATAGGCGGTAGGCTTTTGATATTAAAACCTATTTTATAATCCCAGTTACCGGCCAATGAAATCTTTTCGCCCGATGCTGATACCAATTGCATTTCATCAACGCCGTACAATCCACCGCCGCCGCCGCTGTCAAAAACGCGCACAGTAATAACAGTTTCGCCCGCTTTTACCTTTGCAGCAGGAATAACGTAGTTGCGCGACTGCAGAAAGCCGTCGGTAGCGCCAATTTTTTCACCGTTAAACCATGTTATCTCGTTATCATCTATCTTACCTAAACTGATTTTAACATCCTGCCCCGCCCATGCTGCAGGAATGCTGATCTTTTTACGAAACCAAACAACGCCGTCAAAATCTCCCAAAGCGCTTTTTTCAAAAAACTGAGGTAATAGCATACTCCGCCAGCCGGTGGTATCAGCATTAAAGGCGTTATTATTGTTGTAACCCCAATCGGCGGCAGTGGCCAGTTTATTCCAGGCATCCAGCCTTTGTGCAAAGGTTGTTGAGGTTTCGGTTTTAGCAGTTTCCTGTTGTTGTTTGATCTGCTCGCTGAAAACAGGGTTATTGGTCAAAGCATTCTCATCGCTCCAGGCTTCGATCATAGTACCTCCCCAGTTTGTGCTGATCAAACCGATAGGAATATTTGCCTGTTTGTTAATTTCTCTCCCAAAAAAATAAGCTACCGACGAAAACTCCCCGATAGTTTGAGGCGAGCATACCATCCAGCCGCTATTACCAACTTTCACATTGGTTTGAGGGGTAAGATTGGTTGCCTGCGAGACCTGCAATAAACGGATCTCGGGATAATTGGCGTTGGCTATTTCTTCCTTATAATTATTCACCTGTCCCCAACCGGCTACAGGCATTTCCATGTTCGACTGGCCTGAGCAAACCCAAACCTCCCCTATCAGTACATTATTTAAAACCACAGGGTCGCTGCCATCGGTTATGGTAACCTTGTAAGGGCCTCCGTACGATGGTGTTTTGATCTTCACTTTCCAGTTACCGTCGGCATCAGCAACGGCTGTATAAGTTTTATTATTCCATGACGAGGTAATGGAGACTGTTTTACCGGCATCAGCCTTGCCCCATACACGGGCCATGGTTTTTTGCTGTAAAACCATATTATCACTAAAAACGCCCGGCATTGTCACTTTAGCAAAAACGCCGGTGCTAAGTAAGAAACTTCCGATAATTACAGGTAAACACTTTTTCAGGTTCATTAATTTGAGATTTAGAATATAGGTTTTGTTGATGAATTGACTGGCCTTAAAGTTAAGTGCTGCAACTGACAATTAAAAAACGTTTTAGCAACATTTAAATCAGAAGCGCGATTTAATCCATTTTATTGCGATTATTTCAAAAAAAGGCATCCAATTCTCTTTATTTAGACTTATTATAAATAAAGATATATATTTGCCGGCGTTTAAGTTCCACTAACTCATATTTACTATTGATGAAACCCTTATTTTCCATCATCCTCGCATTTTTATTCATCACACCGTTTACTTTACAAGCACAAACAACAGGCAATATTACAGGTAAAGTAACTTTGGTTGATGGTCAGCCGCTGGCATCCGGTTCGGTATCTATCACCGAACTTGCTAAAACCACGCTTACCGACGAGCACGGTAATTATTCCTTCAATAATATCGCCGAAGGCAATTATACCATCAAAATACAGGTACTGGGAGCGGCCGAAAAAGACATCCCTGTTAAAGTAATTGCAGGGCAAACCCTTACGGTTAACTACCAGCTGCCTAAAGAAAACGTGCAGGCCCTCCAGGAAGTGACCATATCGGGCAATGTTAACAAGTTTTCAAAAAAGGAGAGCGTTTACATTGCACGCCTTCCGTTAAAAAATCTTGAAAATCCGCAGGTTTATAACTCAGTTTCAAAAGAACTGATCCAGGAGCAAGTGGCGGTTGACTTGGGCAGCATTTCCAAAAATGTACCGGGAGCAGGTATCCCTATGATTGCCAACCAGGGCAGGGTTACCTTCCGTTCACGCGGCTTTGAAACTGAGCCTAATGCTCGTAACGGTGTTGCAGGTGCGGCATTTTCTTTTATCGACCCGGTAAACCTTGAGCGCATTGAAGCCATCAAAGGGCCATCAGCAACATTATTTGGTACCAGCATCTCCAGCAGTTACGGTGGTTTATATAACCGTGTTACTAAAAAGCCTTACAACGGCTTTGGCGGCGAAGTTGCATACTACGGCGGCAGCTGGAATTTTAACCGGATTGCCTGGGATGTAAACACCCCGGTTAATGCCGATAAAACAGCATTATTCCGCTTAAACGGTGCTACTTCCTTTCAAAAAAGTTTCCAGGACCTGGGCTTTACCAATACCATAAGCCTTGCGCCAAGTTTTTCGTACCAGATAACCGACAGGCTTTCCTTGTTGCTTGACGTTGAATTTGGCCAGGCCAAAGCTACTTCAGTGGTACGTTTTAACCCTTATGTTGGCAACAAAACCCCGGTAGCTCCAAAATCAATTGCCGATATTGGCTTCCCATATAATAAAACCTTCCTGAGCAATGATTTGGCCTACTCAACCCAGATGATAAACATCTTTGCCCAGCTCAACTACAAGATCTCAGAAAAATGGACCTCGCAAACCATTATTTCCCGCGCCCGTTCAACCATAAACGGATATATTACTGCGCTTAACGGCAAATCGGCAACTACCATGAGTCCGCAGGTTATTGCCGGTAATACCTCGTTCATAGCAACAGATCTTCAACAAAATTTCATCGGCGATTTTAAGATCGGTAACCACCGCAACCGCGTGGTAGCCGGACTGGACTATTACAACAACTCTAACAGTTTTGACAGGGTAACTGTTAACCTGCCGGCAATTGATTTTATCAATGTTCCCTCAAGCTATCGTATTAGCCGCTTTAAGATCGACTCACTGACCAGCAAAGGAACATTGCGAAAAGAAAACAATGGTGATAATACTTACGCGGCATACATATCAGACGTATTTAATGTTACCGATCAATTATTGGTAATGGCCAGCCTACGTGCCGATCGTTATCAATACGGCGGCGTATACAATATTGCAACAGGAGTAACCGCCGGTGGCCTTGGTGCCAATGGTGTACAAACAGGCCCGTATGGGCAAACCGCTTTCTCTCCTAAACTGGGTGTGGTTTATGAGTTATTTAAAGATAAGCTATCACTATTCGGTAACTACATGAATGGCTTTTTCAACAAAAGCGGCGTGTTTAAAGATGGCAGCAGTTTTAAACCAGAGCATGCCAACCAGCTTGAATTTGGCGTAAAAGGCGATGTGTTTGACCACAGGCTTACAGGTACTATCAGTTACTACGACATTGAAGTAAAAGATATCATCAGGCCCGATCCGGCCGACCCGGTAAACTATTCTGTACAGGATGGTAACCAGCGAAGCCGCGGTGTTGAGGTTGACCTTACTGCCAACCCGTTTGCGGGTCTTAACATTGTGGCCGGTTACGCTTATAACGACAGCAAGGTTACCAAAGGAGATTCGACAACAGTGGGCCTGCGCCCAGGTTTGTCAGGCTCGCCGCATACTGTAAACTTCTGGGTTAGTTATAGGATACCAACAGGTAACCTGAGAGGCTTAGGTGCCGGCTTTGGCGGTAACTATGGTAATGCTTCGTACCAAACCAATACTACACTTACCAAGATCATTATTCCATCATACACCCTGCTTGATGCAACGCTGTTTTATGATCAGCCTAAATACCGCATCAGCTTTAAGGTTGATAACCTGGCCAGCGAAAAAGCATGGTCGGTAAGGTTAACGCCACAGGCGCCTGCCAGGTTTATCGGCAGTATGAGTCTTAAGTTTTAAACAAAAAAGGGGCGTTAAATCCATTGATGGCCGGAAGACTAAATCTTTCGGCCATTATTTTTACCTGTCAGCAATAATTACCTCACGATGCTTCTTCCCCCAGTCGGCAAGGTCATGAATAATGCCTTGCAATGTCCAGCCGTATTCGGTTAAATTATAATGGACGGTAACTGGTTGAGTGTCCAAAACAGTTCGCTTTATCAGCTTATTCTGTTCTAGCTCTTTTAGTTCTTTGCTTAGCATTTTGTTTGATATGCCATCCACGTCATTCAAAATATCAGAAAACCTTCTCTGGTTATAATAGCAAATTGATGATATAATGGAGATTTTCCATTTGCCGCTTAATACGTCCATAGCATCATGGATGGCCATGATCTCCTTTTTGTGCCCTGCTATACAAGCATTGATGTCAGTCATAAGTTACCTGGTTACTCAAAAGTTACTGTTACTTTTAGTTACAAAGTAACGAAAATAAATCAATCTACACTAAGTTTGCATTATAAACAAACGAAAATTTAAAATGAACTTCAAAGACAAACATGTAGTTATAACTGGTGGCAGCACAGGAATTGGCTTAGCAAGCGCGCAGGCATTTATTAACGCAGGCGCAAACGTATGGATCACCAGCAGAAGTGCCAACAACCTTCAAAAAGCAGCCGAAACCATCAACAGCCCTAAATTAAAAACCGTAGTTGCTGATACTTCAAATTTAGAAGGGATTGCAATTTTAGAAAAAGCTGTTGCTGAAAGCGGCAATCAACTGGACGTGCTTTTCCTGAATGCCGGTATAGCCACATTCACACCAATTGAACAAGCCACCGAGGCTGATTTTGATGCCCAATTTAATACCAATGTTAAAGGTCATTTCTTTACGCTTCAAAAGTTAATTCCGCATTTGGCAGATGGCTCGGCAGTAATATTCACATCCTCAACAGTGGCAACAGCGTCAAATGTAGGCACCAGTGTATATTCCGCTACCAAAGGCGCTATCAATAAAATCGCCCAGATCGCGGCAAATGAATTAGCTGCCAGAAAGATTCGTGTAAACATTATCAGCCCTGGGCCAATCCAAACACCCGGATTAGAATATGCTGTACCTGCTGAAGCTAAACCGCTTTTGGCAGCCGCCACAGCCCTCCAACGTATAGGTGACGCAGAAGAAGTTGCCAATACCGTACTGTTCCTTGCTTCTGATGCTGCAAGTTTTATTACCGGAACGGAAATCGTAGTTGATGGCGGTTATCTTACCTACGGATTAAAATAAAGCAGGCTATATTTCTCAAACGAAAGAAGGGTTTAGTGAATTTCATGGGTTGAGTTTTTCTCATCCGTAAATTCACTAAACCCTTTTTATTATCTATAATATAGATGGTTATTTACCTGTAGTTGATGAAGCCGGAACCTGCAAACAATAATTACAACGATGGCGAATTGCTGAATAAGCCACGCCATTGTAAGTTCCGGACGACGGGTCTTCCCAATCTTCCCTGATAATGTAAAGGCCAGGCATGGTAGGTTTAAAAAAGGCTTCACCCTGCTCGTTGGTAAGCAATTCCTTTTCCCAGTTTTCGGGATTAAAAACCCGTAAAGACGTTTTAGGTTCAGCAATGCGGCCATCTTTAAAGGCTTTAACAGTTATCAATCCGTTTTTGCCTGTGGCGATGATATCCAGTAGTTGGGCAGGGGCAGGGTTTATATTTCCTTCGCCCACCTGGTAAGCAGCACATAAATAATCTATCGGTCTGATGTTTTTCCCTCCACTTTTGGAACGGTCAACAACCGCGTGGGTGTCATTTATTCCTAATATCCTATAAAGTCCCTTATGTGTTGGCGTAAAGGCCGCTTCCCAGCAGTCTGCCTTTTTTATCATAGGCAATGCTGTTTTGTTACCGTTTTCATCCAGAACAAATACTTCAAAATCGCCGGTGCGGGCAAGTTCAATACCTGTATCCCGGTGACGGACGCTGAACTCATCAATGTTACCGTAACAAACCTGGATATACGCTGTTTCGTTTAATTTCCCGGAGCCTTTGACCTCCATCCAGTAAGCACTCGCGTTACCGGCAAACGGCATAAATATAAAAAGCAGGATAACCCTGAATACAGATAACTTCATTGCGCCAAAAATAACAATTATAAGCGGGCATTAATTGAAAACAGGCATCTTACTCCCCTCCCTGATTAAAAAAATGGTAGTACATTTGGCTTGTATACAAATGAAAAAAACAGGAATCGAATTAACTGGTGTTAAAGAAATTGCCCGGAGAGCAAATGTATCCATCGGCACGGTAGATAGGGTGATCCACAACCGTAAAGGCGTATCAGAGGAAACCAAAAAGAAAATAAATGCCATTATTGAGGAGATGGATTTCCGGCCCAATAAAATGGCAAGCCTGTTAGCTTCGCGTAAAATATTGAATTTCGCTATCCTGATCCCGGCCGTTTCTGATGAGACAGATTATTGGAGCTATCCTTTAAACGGTATAAAACAGGCAGCAGAAGAGATCAGGCAATTTGGTGTAACTGTTAACTATCATTTTTACGACCTCAATTCAAAAAGCAGCTTCCATACAGTGGCTGAAGAGATGCTGCAAAACGAGCCCGATGCTATATTGATGGCTCCTTCATTTGTAGAAGAGTCGATAATATTTGCTCAAAAGATCCGGGAACTTGAACTCCCGCTGGTATTTATTAATTCGGACTTACCGGATCAACCCAGCCTCTCCTATATTGGCCCCGAGCTTTATCAAAGCGGTAAACTTGCGGCACAGCTTATCAGTTTTGCTATTCAAAAGCAGGATAAGATTTTAACGCTGAACATATCAACCGATCTCGAAAACAATCATCACCTGCTGCGGAAAGAACAGGGTTTCAAAATCTTTTTTGAAAGCAGCGGGAAACTGAACGAGGTGATCACACTCAATATAAACGACACCAAACTTGCCGCGGCAGAAAAAGCGCTATTACCTGTTTTAGAAGCTGAGCCGGCAATCAAAGCTATTTTTGTAACCAACTCAAGGGTGAACCTCATAGCCGAAATTTTAGCACAGCACAAACGCACAGATATCTTGCTTGTAGGCTATGACTTTTTGAAGAAGAGTATCGATCACCTAATAACCGGCCAAATCACCTTCCTGATTTGCCAGCGCCCTAAAGAGCAGGGCTATCTTGGTGTTATGGCACTTTATAAGCACCTTTTTAAAATAGGTGAGGTTGAAAAATCAACTTATATGCCTATTGATATCATCACGAAGGAAAATTATTTGTTTTATAATGGGTAACTGAAATGACATATCAACGCTGTCATGTTGAACTCGTTTCAGTGCCCGCAACAGCCGCTTTGATTAGCAACCGGCTTAGCAAATGGGCCGTTGAAACAAGTTACTCATGACATAATTAAAAAAACTGTCATCCTGAGGCACGAAGGATCTTCTTCAACAAGCATGGCCGCCATACAAAGCGAAGAAGATCCTTGGTACCTCAGGATGACAAAGGGGCAAATGTCATCTTTTCCCTGCAAAGTCCCTGGATTTTACCTACTCAACGCGACAGAAACCTTTGTTATGCTATACGTTAAGCCCCCCTCATCTTATTTTAGCCAACCGATCATACATTACATGGATCTTTTGGCTCCTTAACAGGTTTTCTTCATCCAATGCCGGTTTATAAAGAAAATCTTTATTGAGCGAGGTAAACTCAGCATTCAGTCTTTGTTCATCAGCTAATAGTTTGTTGAGTTTTGTTAAGTACACCGGAACCTGATCGGCAGAAAAATCGGGGGAGTTTACTTCGGCCTCAATTTTCATATAGGTAAGGTAATACACCCGGATATCGGCCATCAAAACATAATGCTTAAATTCCTGTGCTCCTTTTACAGGCTGTAATGATTTCAGCGTATTCAGGGCATTGGTAGCGCTATCCAATAGCTGACTTACCGTTATTTCCTTTGGTGATATAACCTTGCCATGAACTACGTTATACGGCGTAGCAAACAATGCATTTTTAAACTGCATCGCCTGCTGTTGATTTAAGCCATAATGTGAACTGCAATAGTTGATGATAAACTGATCATTGGTTAACTTTTGCCCGGCATTTAATGTGGTTAAATAATAGCTGACCAGGATATTGAAACCGTTTAAAGGGTATACATGACGGATAGCATATAAATCGATCAGCTCATCTTCCGATTCAAACAGGGATGAATAAACGCCCGAGGTTGACCATGATGTCATGACGATGCCCTTATATCCTAACTTTCGGGATAAAGGAATAAAATCCCTGATGTTATTGAAATGCTTTTGCCAGTCGGTAAGGAAATAATTATCAGGGTAGCTCCTGATGGCCGGTGATCCCCAGATCTCGTAGCCCGATTTTAACAGTTTGGCATGATCGCCAAAATGGTTCACGTCCCAGCCGTAATTCCAGTCCACAAAAATAGTTTCTTTAGGCAGCAGGTTGATGTAATCAGGGTATTTCAGAGCGATATCGGCCCATACAACTGGTCTTTTCCCCAAGCTAACTACAATATCGCAAAGCATTTTAATATGATCAAAATACAACCGCGATAAACCTATTTCAGCAGCCCGTTTCTTGCACTTTTCGCAGTGACCCAATAAATAGGTTTCATCACCGCCAATATGGATATAAGGCGAATTATGGGTTGAAGCCAGATCGGTGTAAAGCGTGGTGAACAGCTTTTTATTTAACTCAGGCTCACTTGGGCAAACCTGGCTAAAATCCTTCTGATCTTCGCGCAGGGCAACGTATTTATAATTGCGAAGGATATACTCCACATGCCCAAAGCTTTGCTGCAGCGGGATTACCCGGATATGAAGAGAATTGCAATAGCTAATAAAATCGCGGACCTCTGCCCTTGAATAGGCATACCTATTGGCTATAAGCGGTTCCTTCGTAAACGGATAACTTCCCTCCCATTCCATTACCAGGGTATTGATACCGTTATGGCTTAAGTTGAGCACAAACTTTTTTAATGCAGGCAGCTTCATCACCTGGATGCGCATATCGAGGTGAAAACCTTTTATCTGAACCGAATCAACCGGTTTTGCATTAATGGCCGATGCCGAATAGCTTAACCTCACAATAAGCAGGGCTAAGATTAAGCTGCGCTGTAAACAAGCTTTCATCATATTTTTTAAAGGCTTTTTAATAAATCGGTTGGGCTATTGCTTTACGTGTACGCACACGTAAAGCAATAATACACATTTAATTATTTTTATCACAGTCAAATGCGAATAATAATGTGTACCCAGAACTACCTTTAAATGAATATGTTCAGCTTATATTAATTCCATATAACTATAGTCAACATTGGTTGTAATTGGCGAAAAGCGTTTCATCATTTCTTCGGCCTTAGTAACCATATTTTTTGAACCAATGAAGATTCCGGAGCGCTGGTGTAGTTCTGTGACCTCCAGGTCCAAAATACGTTCGTAGCCGTTGCTGGCTTTTCCTCCGGCCTGTTCAATGATGAAGGCCATGGGGTTACATTCATATATTAAGCGCAATTTTCCTTTTGGGTCACTTGCATTGGCAGGGTAAATAAAGATCCCTCCCTTTATCATATTCCTATGCAGGTCGGCCACCATCGATCCGATATACCTTGCTTTAAACGGCCTGTTTGTTGTTACATCCTCCACCTGGCAATATTTAATATATTTCTTTACGCCATCAGGAAAATGGGAGTAATAGCCTTCGTTTATAGAATAAATAACACCATCATCGGGAATACGCATTTTGGGGTGCGACAGGCAAAACTCGCCCAGGGAAGGATCTAAGGTAAACCCGTTCACCCCTTTTCCGGTGGTATAAACCAGCATTGTTGATGAACCATAAATCACATATCCTGCCGCTACCTGCTCGGTGCCATTTTGTAAAACATCTTTAATAGTAGCTCTTCCATCCGTTGTCTTCCGGCGGTAAATTGAGAAAATGGAGCCTACGCTCACATTTACGTCGATGTTAGACGAACCATCCAATGGGTCTATCGCTACAATATATTTGGCATGCTTTGAGATCTCGCTGTCAATATCAATATATTCATCACTTTCTTCCGATACCACCACACAACATTCGCCGCCTTGTTGTAGGGCCGAAATAAACTGTTCATTGGCATAAACATCCAGTTTCTTCTGGTGTTCGCCCTGTATGTTTACCGAACCGTTATCAAGGGTCAGATCAGCCAACCCTGCCCTGTTAACTTCCCTGTTAACAACTTTTGCAGCAATACCTATATCTCTCAGCAGCCTGGAGAGTTCGCCTTTGGCGTAAGGAAATTCAGCTTGGTTTTCAATAATAAACTGACCTAAAGTTTTCACCGTTTTCATATAAATAATATTTTAAGATTAGTACCGCTACCCGGAAGCAGGTAGCGGTTGTTAGCATTAGTTAATATATTTCAGTTGTCAGGCAGATAAGCAGAGCCGTTTTGCTGCTTCAATCTCATCCTCTATTTTCCGGATTGCTATTACGGTTTTAAAAAACGAATCGGGCGTTACGGAGATACTGTCAATCCCCTCTTCCACAAGGAACTGGGCAAAATCAGGATAATCAGATGGCCCCTGCCCGCAGATCCCCACTTTCACGCCTCTTTTCTTCGCTGTTTTTATCAATGATGAGATCATAAATTTTACCGCATCATTACGCTCGTTGTACAAACCGGCCACTAAGGATGAATCGCGGTCGAGCCCCAATACAAGCTGGGTAAGGTCATTGGAACCAATGGAAAAACCATCTACATAATCGGCAAACTGCTCGGCCAAAATCACGTTAGACGGTACTTCGGCCATCAGGTAAACTTCAAGCCCGTTTTCGCCACGTTTCAGGCCGTATTCGTTCATAGTTTCGTATACTAACAAAAGTTCGTTCACTGTCCGGCAAAACGGGATCATCACCACTACATTATCAAGACCCATTACTTCGCGCACCTTCCTGATAGCCTTGCACTCCATTCCAAAGGCTTCTTTGTATACCTTAGAATAGTACCTGGATGCCCCCCTCCAGCCTATCATCGGGTTTTCTTCGGCCGGTTCAAAATATTTACCACCCGGCATATTGTAGTATTCATTGGTCTTAAAATCCGAGAAACGAACGATTACCTTATTGGGATAAAATGCGGCGGCTATCTTTGCTATCCCATAAGATAGCTTTTCAATAAAAAATGCTTCTTCATTATCATAACCCAACATAGCTTCTTCAATATGGGCTGTTAATGAGCTATCATTCAAACTCCTGTGCTGAAGCAGGGCCAATGGGTGAATTTTTATATAGTTATTGATGATAAATTCTTCCCTGGCAAGGCCAACACCTTTTCCGGGATAATGCGCGTATTGAAAAGCAATTTCGGGTGAGCCAATATTCATCATCAGCGGGGTTTCAATTTCAGGCAAATCATCCAGGTCATGTTCCCGCATGGTAAACGCCACTATGCCACTATATATAATACCGGCATCGCCTTCTGCACATGAAGCGGTTACTTCATCGCCGGTTTTCAGTATGGCAGTTGCGCATTCGCAGCCAACTATAGCCGGAACACCTAACTCCCGGGCCACGATGGCAGCATGACAGGTGCGGCCACCTTTATTGGTAATGATAGCCGATGCTTTTTTCATAACCGGCTCCCAGTCGGGGTCGGTCATGTCGGTTACCATGATATCACCGGGCAAAAAGTTTATTTCGTGGATATTTTGTTTTCCGATTCCTGAAAGATTGTGCACCCTGCCGGTCGCAATTTTATCACCAACGGCGATGCCTTTCAGCAAGATCCTATCCGCTCTGTCCGGATCATTGATACGAAATTCGGTAAGCAGGTTTACTTTTTTACGGGAGTGAATGGTTTCGGGCCGCGCCTGTACTATAAATAACCTACCGCTTATCCCGTCTACCGCCCATTCAATATCCATGGGGCACCATTTGCCCTTCAATTTGGTATAATACTCTTCGATGATAATTACCCAGTTGCTGAGTTGAATGATCTGATCGTCAGACAAGCAAAATCTTGAGCTTTCATCAACCGGGGTATCAATGATTTTTACGGCCCCCTCCCCTGGATTTCCATAAATCATTTTTTTATGTTTTTTGCCTAATTTCTTTTCAAGGATTGACCGAAAACCGCTTTTCAGCAATGGCTTATAAACAATAAACTCATCGGGATTAACGGATCCCTGGACTATCATTTCGCCCAGGCCGTACGATCCGTTAATAATAACGGCGTCTTTAAAACCGCTTTCGGTATCCAAAGAAAACGCGACTCCGGAGACACCTTTATCCGAACGGACCATCTTTTGAACACAGACAGAAAGCCCAATGTTAAAATGGTCATAATTGAAAGATTCCCTGTAACTAATGGCTCTGTCGGTAAATAATGAGGCGAAGCAATTTTTTATGGCTGTTAACAAGCTTTCTTCCCCCCTTATGTTTAAATAAGTATCTTGCTGGCCTGCAAACGATGCATCAGGCAGGTCCTCTGCAGTAGCCGACGAGCGAACTGCAACATCGGCGGAATTGCCAGCATATTGAATCAATAGCTCTTTATAAGCTTCAACGATCTCATTTTCCATAGTAGCAGAAAACTGACCGTTTTGGATAAGCTCCCTTATTTTACTGCCACAGGATAGAAGAACCTGCAAATCGGCAACATCTTTATCTTCAATAATGCCCCTGATCTGCTTATCAAGCTGATTGTCTGCGATGAACTGGTAGTAGGCCTTGCTTGTTATGATAAACCCATCAGGAATATCAATGCCAAATTGAGAGATGTTCTGCATCATTTCTCCAAGCGATGCATTTTTACCTCCTACTAATTCAATGTCTCCTATTGAAGCTTCAATAAGTTTCATAGTAAATTTCTTTTCCTTCATGGCTAAAATTTTATAAAACGAAGTTAGCCGCCCAGCAAATTGCCCCATGCTTAAATATTCATAAGAAGTAATACTATATTCACAACATATTATCTATTTTTACTTTTTTATATCACTATAGTATAAAATGAAAGATTTTTTCGAGCAGATTTTAAAGGTCGACAACTCCGCTTTTACAATAGCCGAAGCAAATACTTATCATGCCATCAATAATTTCCACAACCATCCGGAGCTGGAACTGATCTACGTTATAAGCGGCGAGGGAACTTTTTCGATAGGAAATACTTCAAAAAGAATTTCAGGAGGTACCATGATCATGATCGGTTGTAATGTACCCCACATGTTCAAATTTGAAACCAACCGCTATTACGATTATTCCATGAAAAGCGGTAAAATACCCAAACCGCTGCAACTGCTTACGCTTCACTTTGACCCGAATAAATTAGGAAGCACCTTCATGATGCTGCCCGAAAACAGCCTCCTGAACAATCTTTTAAACAGTGCTAAAAACGGGCTGCTGATCAACAGTAATTCAAAGGTCATGGCAATCGAATCTATCCGGCAAATAGAAGGTTCGGCCAGGCATGAACAGCTTCCGCTATTGTTGCAGCTGTTAAATAAAATTGCAGAGGGAGAACAAATTTCAAATCTGGCCGGTGAAACCGAAAAGAAGATCTTTAACAGGATAGACGAAGTGCGGTTAACGAAGATCTACCTGTATACAATGGATAACTTTTATAAGGATATTAAACTTAAAGAAATAGCAAACATTATCCACATGGTACCTAAGGCATTTTGTCACTATTTTAAACTGCGTACCGGCCAAACCTATTTTGATTTTTTACTGACGGTAAGAATAGAGAACTCGTGTAAACTGATCAGGGAGACCAACGAAAACATAAATTCAATTAGCCGTGATTCGGGATTTAATAATCTTTCAAACTTCAACAGGTATTTTAAATTAGCTACGGGGAATACTCCAATGGAGTACCGGAGGAAATTCCGGGAGTTTTAAGATCAATAAAGTCCTTAAAAAACAAATGCAGGCTGTTACACGGCCTGCATTTGCTAAATAAATAATAGTAGTTAAATTAATAACCCGGATTTTGTACCAGTTTCGGGTTCAACTGCATTTCGGGTCTTGGGATCGGGAAAATACGTTTGTTAGGATTAGCATCTGTCTTTATGCCCCACGATTTTTCAAACTGACCAAAACGGATCAGGTCATTACGACGCCACATTTCCATAGAGAACTCGCGGCCGCGTTCATCTAATATATCAGACAGGGTTACAGCTGCTAAAGCTGAAGCTTTTGCACGTGACCTAACCTGGTTAACCAACGATAAAGGCGAATCGCCATTGGTTGCTGATGCACCGCGTAAAATAGCTTCTGCTTTTTCCAGCAAAATATCGGCATACCTGAACATAGGCACATCATTACCCTGGTTACGATCTGTGTTCAGGCTATCCGGATAAAACTTATTATTCCTGTAGCCTTCTTCATTGGCAAGCTCATCGTTACCGATATCAAAAGTTGCCGGGTTTTTCCACACAATATCAGGTGTAAATTCCAATTGGTGGATCACCGTAGCATTTGGATTAGGGCCGGAGTAACTTGCATCAAGCCCGATGTTGGTTGTGGTAATATTTATTGGTGTGCCGTCGTTATTGTACTGCTTGCCAACTAAAAATTGCTTTTTGCGGATATCATTGGCATCATTAAACAAAGCATAATATTCTTTGTAAGTGTACACAGGCCCATCGGGCGTGTATGGCATTTTATACTTGTTTTTCAAATTCGGGTTCAATGTCCAGCGGGCGTAATATTGCCCCTGTGCCTGCACACCATCATAAGGTATGGCAAAAATAAAATCCTTAATACCCGGGCCATTATTAGGTTTAAACATGCCTAAATAATCAGCATCTAAAGAATACTGACCGCCTTTTATAACATTATCGCACATGGTAACAGCATCCTGATACCTTGATGTACCAATGTAATATTGCGCGTTCAGGTACATTTTTGCAAGTATGGCATAAGCTAACCCTTTGGTTGGCCTGCCGTAGGTAGTTACCCCCGAAGTAGCACTCAGATCAGGAATTTGCGCAAGTAATTCACTTTCAATAAATGCGAATACAGTAGCCCTTGGCTGGGTGCCCAGATTGGTGGTATCGCCAAAAGTTTTGCTGATAGGCACGTTACCAAACAAATCCATCAGGTAAAAATATGACAGAGCACGCATGGTTTTAATTTCGGCAATGGTTTGTTTTTTCGCGTCACTTTCAGGCGTAGATGCAAACAATGACAGCACCTGGTTACATAAACTTATGGTTCCGTATCCGCCAGACCAGCAGGTTTCTGTCATGCTGTTATCAGGCGTAACGGTGTGCAGGTTTACCGTTGAATAGGTACCGCCGTCAAGCCAGTTACCGCCACGTGCAACAAGTACACATTCATCGGTACTTAGGTTTTGTAACAACCAGTATTGCCTGCCCGGTGCACCGCGAAACGAGGTGTAGATAGGCCCTGTTGCGGCTACATACTGCGCTGGTGTGGTGGGGAAGTTAGCTGTTGTAAGCGCCGATTTTGGTGTAATATCCAACTTAGTACAACCCGAAAGGTAAATTGCTCCCATAAACATGGCAATTAGGCCAGGTTTTATATATCTTTTTAAATTATTCATGTCAGTTAGGTTAAAATTTATTATAAATCAACTTGTACACCGGCAAGGAAAGTCCTTGTTTTTGGATAGAAATTATTGCTGTCTACCCCAATAAAATTGCCGCTTGCCTGGTTATCGATGTTCAGGTTTAATTCAGGATCGACGCCTTTGTATTTGGTGATGATAAATAAATTGGTACCGGTAACATACAACCGGATGCCATGTACATAATTACCCGCAACATTTATTTTATAAGCCAGGGTTGCATTACTTAACCTGATAAATGCACCGCTTTCGAGGTAACGTGTTGAATATAAATTGGCATTAACGTCGGTTCCTGGCTCACTTAATGTTAAAGCGGGTACGCCATGCGCCGAAGCCTGGGTAGGCTGGTTAAAGCTTGCCAGTGATGCATTCATGATCTTATTACCGCCCTGGCCTCTGAAAAAGAAATTAAGGCTAAAGTTTTTGTAAGTAAGATCATTACCAAAACCGAATGTGTATGTTGGCTGTGCATTGCCTGCATAAGTTTGATCAGAGCTTTGAGGTGTTGTTGTTGGCTGCCCATTGGCGCCCATGAAGGTAGATACGCCATTAGTACGGCCCAGATACTTCAGGGTA
>Ga0163162_10000988_pt1 | contig 26458 bp, 18 predicted proteins | sample S55metaG_FD_115310 | JGI IMG/M metagenome (GOLD analysis project Ga0163162, IMG submission 115310) | Switchgrass rhizosphere microbial communities from Kellogg Biological Station, Michigan, USA - S5-5 metaG | ecosystem: Host-associated > Plants > Roots > Rhizosphere > Soil | place: USA... | reverse complement strand
TCTGCGGATGATCATCCTTTCCCATGCTCAAAGTCTTCGACTACCTGGGCCACCGTGCGGAATCGATTGATACCACCCAACTTTTCGTCCAGGCCCGCAGCCCGCAATCGATCTCGTACAGAAGCTCGCGCTTCGACGACTTGCATTCGGATTTCCTGGGCGGCGAGATCGTCAGCTAGTAGCTCTAACGTTTGTGCACTTTGAAGATCCACTCGGGGCGACGCGGACAGATCACATACTACGAGTTCCAGCGGAGAGTTTTCTAAGCGCACACGTGTCAACACCGTGTCGCGAACATAGTCAACGTTGAAGTAAACAAGACCGGCTTCGACCCTGAAGATCAAGATCCCCGGGATCGCGACGTTATCCGGGTTTCGCTCGCGATCCGAAAACCGGTCTGTTCCAGGAATTCGTCCCAGCCAGGCAACATGAGGCTGCGATCCACGCCGCAAGAGTTGCACCAATGAGATCAACGCTCCAATCAATACGCCGCGCAGAAGTCCTGAACCCAAAACGCCCGCCAGAGCAGCTCCGGCAACAATGAATTCGCTGCGGTCTGCGTGCCACAGATGTCGTAACTCAGAAACTTTGAATAAGCCTGCCACCGCCATCAGAACTATCGCTGCCAAAACTGGTTGCGGCAAATTGTGGAGCGAGTCAGAGAGAAAGAGACTGACGATTACGATGACGCCCGAAGAAAACAATCCGGATAGTGGTGTGCGTGCGCCGCCGCTTTCGTTTACCAACGACTGTGACATTCCACCGCTGACTGGAAAGCCCGCAGCGAATCCGACCGAGAGGTTAGCAGCAGCTAAACCAAGAAACTCCTGGTTGCTGTCGAAGCGCCGGCGATGTTTGGCAGCGAACATTCGTCCGATCGCGGCAGTTTCAACTGCACCGAGCATGAAACAAGCTATCGCCAGAGGAAGGAGGTTGTTTAGGTCACTCCACTGCACTGCCGGCAATGCCAAAGTGGGGAGGCCTTGCGGTACTTCTCCCAGTAGCTTTACGCCACGCGCTTCCAGATGCATGAGGGATGCGACAACAACGCCGCCGATAACTACGAACAAACCGACAGGTCGATTCTTCAAAAACAGTTTACCCAGAACAAGGACGGCGAGTGCTGCCAGTCCGATCGTGAGCGATGCAGGGTTAGTTTCGTTGAGATGCAAAAGGAAGTGACCACTCCGCCTCCAGAAACTCCCTTCGCCGCCTTTGAAACCAAATAGTTTCGGCAACTGTGTACTGGCGAGATAAAGCGCTACACCGGCTTTGAAGCCTGTCATTACAGTTTCAGAGATGAAGTTTACAATTGCGCCTGCGCGTACTAGCCACGCGATGAAAGCGATCGCAGCAACAAGCAACGCAGTGCAAGCTGCCAGGGCGCCAAAGCGTGCAGGATTTCCGTCGGCTAGTCCTCCCAGTGATGATCCAACCAGAAGGGAAATAGCGGACGTAACGCTAATGGCTGTTTGACGTGAACTACAGAAGAGCCAGAAAACTAATCCGGAGAACAAACAGGCGTAAATACCTGCCTGGGGTGGCAAACCGGCGAGTGAAGCGTCGCCGATTCCTGCGGGAAGGATGTATGCAGCTAACGTTAGACCAGCGACCAGGTCAGCTCTTAGCCACTTACGCTCATATGAGCTGAGCCATTGTAGTGCAGGGACAATTCGCGAGAGGGCTCGCGGTTGGGAATCCACCGTTTCAATGTCTCCCTCCGTCGGCACGCCCACAATGCGGTTGTCCCTTCACGTATCATTAACTCATTAATGCCTGTCGTGCTGCTTCTAACTCCGCGAGCTTGTCCTTGCTTACTCGCGGATAGGCAAGATCAAGCGAAGCTAGTGTTTGAATTACAGCTGAGGCTACAGCCACTCTTGTAAACCACTTGTTGTCGGCGGGAATCACGTACCACGGTGCGTACTTGGTAGCAGTGTTTCGGATGGTGTCCTCATAAGCTTTCATGTAATCGTCCCAGTACTTTCTTTCCTTGGCATCGTTGGTTGAAAACTTCCAGTTCTTGGCCGGATCATCGAGCCGCGCAAGAAAACGCTTCTTTTGTTCACCTTTCGATAAGTGAAGAAAAAATTTCCGGACAACAACACCATTACAGGAAAGGTACTGCTCGAAATTACGTATATCCCGGAAACGATCCTCCCAGATGTTTTTGCCGACAACTGCTGCGGGCAACTTCTGAGCGGCAAGGAACTCCGGGTGAATCCGTACTGCCGTTGTCTCTTCGTAGTAACTCCGATTGAAAATGCCAATGCGTCCGCGTTCGGGGAGTTCCTTCAGACAGCGCCACATATAATCGTGGTCAAGTTCCTCAGCCGATGGAGACTTGAAAGAGTAGACCTGGCACCCCTGCGGATTAATGCCTGACATGACATGTTTGATAGCGCCATCCTTGCCTGCTGCGTCGAGCGCCTGGAAGATGAAAAGAACTGCCCAGCGATCTTGTGCGTACAGCATGTCTTGCAATTCAGCGAGCGCTTGGACACCAACCGCAAGTGCTTCTTTGGCTCGAGGCTTGTCTTCCGATTTCAGATCCAGAGTATCGCCTGGGTCGACTTGTTTGAGACGGAAACTCTTTCCGTCCGTTACACAAAATGGCTCGGAGAGTGGCTTCGAATTCTTAATAACTTCCTTTAGCTTCACGTGGATTCCTTTTCTACTGCCAACCACCGCCAAGTGATTTGTAGACTTGCACAACACTGACGAGTTCATCCCGACGCGCTTGGGCGAGGCTTCGCTCTGCATCAAATAGACTTCTGTCAGCATCGAGAGCGTCTAACAACGTCGCAACGCCACCGGTGTACCGTAAATAAGAAAGACGCGAACGGTCGCGCAGAACGCCTACCAGCAACTCGCGCTGCTCGCGCACTTCTCTTACTTTTTGATAAGACACCAGTGAATCCGACACTTCGCGAAAGGCCGACTGTATAGTCTTTTGATAGTCAGTCAACAAGAAGTCGCGCTGTGCTTGTGAAAAGCGAACATTTGACTTCAGACGTCCAGCTGTGAAGATTGGTTGAGTAAGCTCTCCACCTAGAAACCAAACGTTTCTACTGTTTTTAAACAGATTCGATAGCTCACCACTCTCGAATCCGAGAAACGCCGTAAGTGAAATTCGCGGAAAGTATTCCGCCTTGGCAACATCGATACGCGCGCTCGCGGCAATTAGACTGTTTTCAGCCGCTCTTATGTCAGGTCTGCGTTCGATCAAATCCGAAGGCAAACCAGCCGGAACAGTCACCGGTAACTGATGGTCAGTCAGACTCAATCCGCGCGCAATATCACCGGGGTTTCGGCCGGTGAGATAGCTCAGGAAGTTTTCAGCAGCGGTTATTCCTCGTTCAATGTCCGGTATGGTTTCGGAAGCACTGTAAACGAGATTCTCCGCCTCACGAACCTCCAATAAGGTCGCAACGCCCCGTTGCTGTCTGAGCGTAATTATTCGGAGCGACTCTTGTCGGGAGGCGAGAGTACTCTTTGATATTTCAAGTTCATAATCCAACTCACGCAAACTGAAATAGGAAGTGGCCACGTCAGCAATAATGGTCACAATTATTGCTCTGCGCTGTTCTTCCGTCGCTAATAGATCTGACTTCGCGGCTGCGGTTTCTTTACGCACCCTTCCCCAGATATCCAGCTCAAAACTGAGCAGATTCAAGAGAATACTCCCAAAGGATCGATCGCGTTTGACGGGCTCAGGAAGAGTAACCTGACCGCTTCGTGACAACCTTTCATTCACCACATCGGCGCTGACTCCAATAGTGGGAAACCGATCTGAGCGAACAATACCGTAATTCGCGCGCGCAGCGTCGATGCGGGCGACCGCCTCGCGTAGGTCATAGTTGTTCTCGAGGGCCTCACGTATCAGCGCCTGCAACTTCTCATCTTTGAAAAGTTCAAACCACTTAACGTCTGCCAGTGATTGAGGATCTGGCTGAGTTGCGGTGTCTCCGCGAAACGCGGTTGGAGTTTGTACTTTTGGCCGTTGGTATTTCTGGCAAAAGACGTAAGTGTGAAACGTGCAAACAAACAATAGAGATAGAACTACGCGTTTCATTAGTGTTCACCTCCCGCATCGGCCGTAGCCGGTACTGGTGGCGGTGCGGGTGCCTTTTTGCGCCAACGACTTCCCAGGCTAAGGACAAAAGTGAAATTGCCTGGGATGATGAATACTCCCAGGGCAGTGGCGACGAGCATGCCGAAGAACACACCGACGCCCATGACGTTTTGCGCGCCGGCTCCTGCACCACTGGCTTTCATCAGTGGAATAACACCCAGGATGAAAGCGAAAGCCGTCATCAGAATTGGACGAAAACGCAACCGGGCCGAAGTAAGCGCTGCGTCTTCGAGTGACAAGCCTTCATCGTGTTTTGCCTTCGCAAACTCCACGATCAAGATCGCGTTCTTAGCGGCAAGGCCGATTAACATAACCAGACCGATTTGAACGTAGACATTGTTATCATATCCATATATCCAAACGCCGAATAGAGCACCCAATGCTACCAACGGCGACCCGAGGAGCACGGCCCATGGCAAGCGCCAACTCTCATACATAGCAGCGAGTAACAAAAAGACGGCGATGATTGCCAGGATCAGCGTTGGTCCAGCGGGTGGAGCGATCTTTTCCTGATATGAAAGAGATGAGTACGCGAAACTCATCTCCTTAGGCATAGTTTGCGCGAAGACTTCTTCAAGCGCCGCCAACGCTTGACCAGAGGTATAACCGCGCGCCGGCGATCCCTGGAGCTCTACAGATCGTAACAAGTTGAAGCGCGTCGTAAGTTCAGTACCGGCGATATCTTTAATGGTGACCAACGTCGAAAGTGGAACCATCGAATTCGTTGTTCTGGAGCGAACGTAGATGTTCCCTATATCCGTTGCCTTCAACCTATCCGCTGATTCAGCCTGGACATACACACGATAAAGCCGCCCAAATCTGTTGAAGTCGTTTACAAACGCTCCTCCCATTGCCGCTGACATTGTTTGGAAAACTTCATTGACAGGAACGCCCAGGGTTCGTGCCTTTTCGCGATCTAACTCGACTTTAACCTGCGGATAGTTGGGGTCGAACGAACTGAAAAGATTGCCGAGTTCAGGTCGTTGACGGCCCGCGGCAATGAATCGTCTTGTCTGTTCACCCAACTCATCAATGGTCATCGTTCCGGTGCGATCCTGGATCAGAAAATTAAAACCTGACGCCGCGCCGAAGCCGCTGAGAGTTGGGATATTGAACGGAAATATCACGCCTTCTGGAATCGCGGCAAACTGTCTTTGAAGTCCCGCCATGATTCCTTTGACCTTTAGTTCTTCACTATGACGTTCTTCCCAGGGCTTAAGCCGTGCGAAGAGTGAACCGTAGTTGGACTGATACGTGTTGGTAACAACGCCGTAACCACCAATCGTCTGATACGACTCAATGCCCTCCGTTTTTGCGAGTATTTCCTCCACTTTCTTGAGGACTGCACTTGTGCGTTCCAGGGAAGCTCCGGGAGGCAATTGCACGTTGACGCCAAAGATTCCCTGGTCCTCATCGGGAATAAAGCCGGCAGGGATTCGTTTCGCAAAGAACAGGGCGCCGAGCACAACGACACCTACGATAGCGATAGTAATGATTCCACGACGGACGAGCAGGCGAGAAACGTGAACGTAACCGCTTGTGGTTACGTCAAAAACTTTATTGAAACCGCGGAAGAACACACCAAGCGGACCTCGCATCGGCTTAGGTTCTTTCAATAGCAACGCACACAGTGCGGGAGTTAACGACAATGCGTTGAAGGCTGAAAGCAACACCGATATCGCTATGGTTAAAGCGAACTGCTTATACATGCTTCCAACCAGACCACCCAGTAATGCAACGGGAACAAATACGGCGGAAAGAATCAGAGCTATACCGATAACCGGCGCAGAGACTTCGCCCATCGCTTTGATCGTTGCTTCTTTAGGAGCCAGACCATGTTCGAGGTGATGGATAACTGCCTCAACAACGACGATCGCGTCGTCCACCACGATACCAATCGCGAGTACCAGCCCAAACATTGAAAGCGTGTTTATGGAGAAGCCCAGGAGCGGAAAGAAGATGAATGTACCGACCAGAGAAATCGGAATCGTGAGAAGCGGAATGATCGTCGCTCTAATGTTCTGCAGGAAGATGAATACGACGAGAGTGACGAGTATCAGAGCCTCAACGAATGTCTTCAGAATTTCATGAATCGAGGCTTCGACTGCAGGCGTCGTGTCGTAGACGATCTTGTAATCCATGTTCGGTGGGAACAGCGTCTTGGCATGCTCCATCGTTTCGTAGATCGTCTCTGCTGCTTTAAGTTGATTGGCGCCAGGAAGGAGATAGACAGCCATCGCACCGCCGGGCTTTCCATTTAGTCGACCAAACGAGTTGTAGTCCTGCGAACCGAGTTCTGCTCTTCCGATATCTTTTATTCGAACGACCGCACCGTTAGCCGTCTGGCGAACGATCACGTTCTCAAACTCTTCAGGAGTGATGAGTCGACCAGGGGCACTAAGGGTTTCTGTGAACTCCTGATCTTTCGGAGTTGGCGCACCACCCACTTTTCCTGCGGGCGCCTGTAGATTCTGTTCTTTAATTGCCGATATGACATCGGAGGGAGTTAGGCCTAATTTGGCAAGCCTGTCAGGTTTAATCCAAACCCGCATTCCATAATCAGTGCCGCCAAATAGATCAACCTGGGCAATACCGGGGATTCGAAGAATCTGGTCCCGCAAATTGATTCCGCAGTAGTTGATAAGGAAATTCGCATCGTAAGCGTCGGCCGGAGAGAAGAGCGAAATCACCATCAGAATGCTGGGGCTTTGCTTTTTAACCGTTACACCTTGTTGGTTCACTTCAGCAGGCAGACGCGCGGCGGCTGTAGAAACTCGGTTCTGAGTTAGAACGTTGGCAGTGTCCTGGTTAGTCCCTACTTCGAAGTTCACATCAAGCAACATGCGACCGTCACTCGTGTTGGACGATTTCATGTAGATCATGCGGTCGACGCCGTTGACTTCCTGCTCGATCGGAGTCGCTACTGATTGTTCGACAGCTTCTGCTGAGGCGCCAGGATAGGTAGCAGTTACACGAATATTTGGAGGCGCAAGAAACGGATATTGCTCAATCGAGAGTCCACGAATTACAACGACGCCAATCAGAAGCGTCATGATTGAAATCACGATGGCAACAATCGGGCGTCTGATAAAGAAGTTAGACATGACTCATCAGCCCCCTTGAGTCTTACTAGAAGATTCACCAACGACCGAAGGATTGACTGCACCGCCGGGCCTTACTTTTTGCATCCCCTCGACGATTACACGTTCACCCGCGTTAAGCCCTTCGAGCACGACAATATCTTTGTCAGCCTTGTCACCGACCTTGATAGTGCGTACCGAAACTTTGTTCTGTGCATCAACCACCATGACAGTCTTTGCGCCTTGAAGTTCCTGAACTGCACGTTGTGGAATCAAGATCGCATTCTCTCGTTCCGCAACTGCGACTCGTACTCGGGCAAACTGTCCGGGCCTTAGATAACTGCCGGGATTAGGAAATACCGCTTCGACCTTCATCGTGCCGGTTGTCGGATCGACGACGCGATCTAAAACCTTGAATTGACCCTGGTACGGATGAACGCTTTCGTCGGATAAAAGCAAATCGAAACGCAACGTTCCCCTTCGAGCGCTTTCCTTTTCAGGCTCTGTCAGTTTCAGGTAGTCAATTTCGCTTACGCTGAAATCAACGAGTAGAGGATCGGATGCTGAGACGGTGGCCAGGAGTGTCGCGTCGCCGCGTCCCACAAGGTTACCTTCATCAACTTGAAGGAATCCGATTATTCCAGTAATGGGGGAATAGATGTCGCAATAACTTAGCTCGAGTTCGGCCTGGTCGACTTTTGCTTTGGTGCCATTGACCTCGGCTTGAGCACGCTCGATCGTGTACTTCACTGCGGCTTCAAGATTCGTCAAATTAGCCTGTCGCGATTCTACCTGTGCTTTTGCTGACTTTTGGTTAGCGATTGCCGCGTCGAGGTCTTGTTCTGTAACCGCCTTTTCTTTTGCGAGAGGAACAAGACGCGCCACGTCCTGATCAGCCCGTGTCAAAACCGCCTTAGCGTCTGCCAACTGAGCCTGAGCTTGAAGTACATCAGTTCGTTGCCTGGCCTCGGCGAGGTCTGAAACGGCTTTGGCGGCTAGTGCTTTAGCTGATTGCAGTGACGCCTCAAACGGACGCTTGTCTATGGTGAATAGGAGTTGGCCCTTTTTAATGTGCGTGCCTTCTTTGAAGTAGACCTTCTGCAGAATTCCCTCGACGCGCGCACGTAGTTCAACCGTGTCATCTGCCCGTGTTTGGCCGACGAATTCGCTATAGATAGGAACGGTTTTTTGGTCAACCGAGGCAACGACCACCGAAGGAGGCGGAGGCGCAGCCGCGGTGTCGTGCGCATTTTTGCTTTTGCATCCCAGGCTGATTAATGAGGCGATCATAATGATCGGCCCAACCAACTGAACGCTCATACTGGGTCTGTACAGGATTTTCATTTCTCCTCCCGTCCTTAGGGCGTGGAATGGGTTTTGACCTGATGACTATCGGAGTCGGATTTTAGGACGGTGAGAAGGGTGCCAATACTGGCAGAATTGACAGTGCGGTCACAGAAGGTATTCGCGAATACTAACCGCCGAGATCGTTAGCGGAGCAGGTCTGGAACGGATGTCCATCGAACTCTTAGTGGCAGTGATGATTGCGTTTTTTTGCCTGTTACTTCACGTAACGGAAATGCTGGTAATAGCTGAATGGTTGTTGCATCGGCGCGATTATATGGAGGAAACAGTGCCAATGGTAGGTTTTGGAATTTTGTTACTCTTTCTGTTTTCGATGATGATGATCTTGCATTTGGTTGACATCACCCTCTGGGGGATTTTTTACTACAGTAGAGGATGGTTCGCCGATTTTGAGTCCGCTGTCTATTTTTCGTTGAGTAGTTACACTACCATCGGTTATGGAGACGTCTTGCTGCCGCAGCGATGGCGATTGCTCGGTGGGATTGAGGGCATCGCTGGAGTCTTATTATGTGGATTGTCCACCGCGTTCCTCTTCGCGGTAATGAATGCAATTATTCAAATCCGAATTCAGCGTCGAAATAGCACTGGCAGTTGAGGCGCATGAGTCCACGCGACTGAGGAAGAATTAGCAGCAGCAGTTGCACTACCTCAACCTGGCGCTGGTCCCTTCAGTGGTCCGGGAGCCCTGACAACCAACGAATAAAAAAGATGGGTCGAGACCTCCTGTTTTCCCGACCCATCAGGAGTGTGCATTAATGCCGTCCTTCTTAGGATGACCGCAATCGCACACATCCAAACGTTGCGCGAGTTGTTTGTTTATCCTGCATCCTACCCGCTAACGTCAGTTACCAATCCTAAAAACCTTAGTGGCAATTGATACTGTCAATACTGACAGGGCCACTTGAAATCTCAAAAGACCAGTAAGACAAAGGCCCCGTTCTGTGTCCTGTCAAAAATAACAGTACCTCTGATATCAGGTGTCTCTACAGTAGTACCTGTAACAAGCGCATCACGGTCCAACTTCGTTATAGCGATGGTGAGATATTCACGATGCAATGGCTTGAGCGCTATCGTCTCAAACTCTATATCCATAACTCGTTATGGATCTTTCCCTCGCTAAGCATAATTGTGGCATTGGTTGTTGCGGCTATGCTCACCCGAATTGAGACAGCTTTCGGTTGGAGAATGAATCTCAGCCAGGATACTGCACGCGTGGTGATGAGCACCGTGGCTGCCGCGTTATTTACATTGGTTGTCGTTGGTTCGTCGGCAGTCCTCCTTGTTGTGCAACTGGCCAGTGCTCAACTCACTCCGAGGGTAATTGCATTGGTCTACCGCAATAATGCCAGGAAGCTTTGTTTGTCGGTATTTGTTTTTACATTCACGTTTTCAGTGGCAGCGCTCGTTCGAATTGAGAATAGTGTCCCATTTTTGACTAGCTACCTTGCGGCCTACGGATTCCTGGTCAACCTTGCGCTTTTTCTCTATTTCATCGACAGCATCGGTAAAACTGTTAGACCAAGTTCCGCTCTTCAAGTTGTTGCTTTCGCCGGTAGAGAAGTCATTCGAAGTGTTTACCCATTGAGGCTCGACGACAGAATTTCAAACACCCTTGAGCCTGCTGATGACTTTAAAGATGAGCGGGGACGAGTAGTTGTCAATAAGGTAGATGGAGTAGTCTTGTCGTTCGATTTGAAAGGCCTTGTCTCATTGGCTGAGCGTTCAAACTGCCTGTTGGAGCTGGTACCACAGGTAGGCGACTACGTGGCGTCCGGTGATCCGCTGTTCCGCATCTTTTACGGCGGCGAGAATATTCGAGATGACAGCCTGCATAGTGCGGTCGCGATCAGCCAGGAACGCAATCTTGATCAAGACCCAATGTTTGCGTTCCGGATTATTGTAGACATAGCTTCTAAAGCACTTTCACCTGCTATCAACGACCCGACAACAGCAGTATTGTCTATCGACCAAATTCATCATCTCTTGCGAGATGTTGGCAGCCGACGTTTGGCTGAAGGCCGTGAAGTCGATAGAAAAGGGAATCTACGCCTCATGTATCGCACGCCCAACTGGGAGGACTTTGTTCATTTGGCGGTCACTGAGATTCGCCAGTATGGTCGCGACAGCATTCAGATCATGCGCCGGCTGAGGGCGATGTTGGAAAACCTAATTGAGACCTTACCTGATCGTCGTGCGCCGCTACTACGCCAACAACTTTTGCTTTTGAGCGAATCGTCGAAACGTAGTTTTTTGGATGCGGATGATTTCAATCTTGCTGAAGAAGGTGATTTACAGGGCATGGGCGGGGGTGGCAAAGAAGCTAATTTTGAGAAGTCAGCCGTCTCAATAATCAGTTAGAGTTTAACGACTAGTCACTTCACGCTCGCTCAATATTCCGCTGCGATCGTTCCTGACTCTCACAAGCGTTCAGTGTTTTTTACAGCTTTAGAACGCTCAACGATGTGTAACCAATAGCGCGGAGGGCTCTAGTTCAGGGCACTGCGTTCCCACGTGTGGCATTGCCGTTTGCCTGTCAAAACTAACAGTTACGTAGAGTTCGCGGTTCATTAAAATCAACCCTCAACCGGCGTTATATCTGTAGGACAGGGCATTCGTCTTTAGAGAGCGTCGAGGAAAAGGTGAGATCTCTTATGCAGCTGACAATCATCACATTCTGTAGCTTCCTTGTTAGTTTTTCGTTGCTGGTACCGCCGCGCTCGCTAAGCGGTGTGAAGACCAATCCTGGTTTCGGTTCGTACCCGCAAGCGCCGCAGAGTGTGTCCCAATCGTCGCAGTCGGCTGCCGATCGCGGATGGCCACGCGGGTACAGTTTACCGAGCGAGGCGCAGATGGTGGTCTTCCAGCCCCAGATTGCCAGCTGGGATGGACAAAAGCACGCTATAGGTTTTGCAGCAGTTTCTTATGTTGCCAAGGGAAAGGAGAAACCCGAATTAGGAACAGTCAAGCTGGAGACCGACACAGAAGTCTCGATCGAGAAACGATTGGTTAGGTTTTCTGAGCTAAAGATTACAGAAACAAACTTTCCTACACTCTCAAAGGATCAAACTCAAGAAGTCATAACCGAACTTGAAAAGAATATTCCCGATGAAGATCGCCTGATTGCCCTCGATCGCGTACTCGCATACGTCGACAAAAGCACCATCAACCCGAAAAACGTCGATGGCCTTAAGAGTGACCCGCCAACGATATTCATAACCAACACTCCATCCATCCTTGTGAGTTTTGACGGTGATCCAATCTGGAGTCCAATCAAGGACAACGAGCTTAAATTCGCAGTTAATACTAACTGGGACGTTTTCAAGCATGAACCGACTGGAATGTACTACCTGCGCAACGACACAACGTGGCTAAAGTCTACGAGCGCCAAGGGACCGTGGTCGTCGGCGGGTCGACTCCCGGATAGTTTTACAAAACTGCCAGACGACGATAATTGGAAGGATGTCCGTGCAAGTCTGCCGGGAAAGCCGGCGGGCCAAGTCCCATACGTCTACGTCACCTCTACACCTGCTGAGTTGATCGATATACAAGGTGAACCCAAATACGTTCCGGTTCCTAATACAGGATTACTATGGATCAGCAACACTGAAAGCGACCTGTTTAGGCTTGGGAAAGATGGTCCTGTGTTTTACCTGGTGGCGGGTCGATGGTTCAAAGCGCCAAACCTAAATGGAAATTGGAGCTTCGCGACGCCAGATCTACCTGAAGACTTCAAGCTAATCTCTTTGGAACATCCACGCTCGCGCGTGCTTGCTTCAGTACCGGGGACACAGCAAGCGGCTGAAGCGGTTCTCCTGGCGCAGGTGCCGCAATATGCGCGGGTGAATAAGAACGAGGTCAAGGCCCCTGATGTCGTCTATCAAGGTGAACCGCAGTTTGAAGCGATTGCGGGTACTAAACTTTATCGTGCGACGAATACGGACAAGGAAATTATCAAGGCCGGTAGTGCGTACTACATGTGTTTTCAGGGCGTGTGGTTTACGTCAAACACTGCGACCGGTCCGTGGACTTTATGCACTTCAGTTCCTGCAGAGATCTATGAGATTCCGCCCAGCTCTCCGGCTCATAGTGTGACTTACGTAACCGTTCAGGACAGCACTCCTGACTACGTGACATATGCAGCGTACGCAGGGTATACGGGCCTGATGATCGGGTGGGGTTGTGCCGTTTGGGGAACTGGTTGGTACTACCCACCATATTACTGGTACGGCGGCTACTACCCGATCTATTACCCGTACTTCCGCACATACGGATACGGCGCCTGGTACAACCCGTACACAGGTATCTACGGGACTGCAGGAAGGATCTATGGACCATACGGCGGCGTTGGTTTTGGCGCACGATATAACCCTGCGACAGGAACGTATGCTCGGGGCGCATTCGCTTATGGACCTTATGGAGCGCGTGGCGCGGCACAAGCTTATAACCCACGCACAGGAACTTACGCCCAGACCAGACAGGGTTCCGGTGTCTATGGTAGTTGGGGCTCGACACAGGTACAGCGTGGAGACAACTGGGCTAGTACAAAGCGATTCACCAACAGTGCGGGAAACACAACTCGTGTTACGCGTGGTTCCCAGGGCGGAATGATCTCGCGTCGTGGCCCGGAGGGTGGCGGCTTTGTCGGCGCAAGGGGCGACAATGTTTATGCGGGACGAGATGGAAATGTTTACCGGCGCGACCAGGGTGGTAACTGGCAGAAATGGGACAACGGTAGTTGGAATTCGCCTAACAGACCTACGCAAAACAATGCTGCACGAGACAGCATGTTGAATGACCGCGCAAGGCAGACTGAGCGACAGACGCGAGACAATGCTGCTCGCGGTGACCGCGCCGGTCAGTCGACTTCAAGGTCGACTCAGATGGATCGATCGACAAGATCAAGTCTCGATCGCGATAGAGCAGCTCGCGCGAATGGAGCAAGACGCACCCGCGACTACGGAAATTACAACCGCAGCGGAATGGGCGCAGGTAGTTATCGTGGGGGAGGCTTTAGAGGAGGCGGTGGATTCAGGGGTGGCGGTCGCAGACGCTGAGGAGAGTAAGGGGCTATTCTCCAAGCGAAGGTGACTTACCCCCGCGTGGCGGCCGCGATCTCGGCAACTAGTCTTGTCAGGGACATTGCTAATCAGTCGGGTTCGCGGCCCGCGCTTTCAAAGTCAGTATTTGTCACATGCGGCACTCAAGATGAGGGAGGAAAAAATAATGTATGACCCGACGTTAGATGTTACACTTGTCATCACTCGTTCGAGCCCCGATACCTTAGTCAAACTCCTCCTCCTTAAGGCGTTTCTCTAAAATCTTCAAAGGATGTCGAGAGGCGTCCACCTAAAACTATTGAGAGTTTTGTCATGGGACCCCTACATTCTCCCCGGGTGTCTGCCACTCTTTCAGGCAATCATTTTCTGACGGTGTTTCGCAGAACCAAGCGTTCATCTCGCAGACGGCTTCTTCTCATCCTGAGCTCATTCCTGTTACTTGGCTGCTTTGCACTGTTTACCCCGACTAGCTATGGCCAAACGCAAACGAAGCGCGTTCTGATTCTCACTGGTTATGATCCCAGTCACCCCGCTGTTTCAATAATTCTGCAGAACATCACGTCGACGATCCGATCAGGTTCAAAGGACCGTGTCGAATTCTTCTATGAATTTCAGGAGAACATTCGAATTCCCAACTCGAAGTACGAGACCGAAATGGTGAGTTATCTTCAGCGGAAGTATGAGGGAGAGCACATTTCTTTGGTTCTGACATTGGGTGCACCCGCCCTGAAATTCCTATTGGATCATGAGTCGGAGGTTTTCTCACAGGTTCCAAAAGTCTACTACTTTCACGATCAGCGCGAAGAAATAGCTCGCAGCTTGTGGCCTAGAGTAACGGGGGTCTGGGCAAACCTGGAACTAAGTAAGGACGTTGAGATGTTGCTTGATCTCCAGCCCGATACGCGAAGTATTGTCGTCGTGTCAGGTAATTCTCCGCAGGACAAATTCCTACTCGAGGAGGCCCACATTGCATTTCACGAGTATGAAGATCGCTTGCGATTTACCTATCTTAGCGACCTGACCATTGAGGAATTGAGAGGCAACATCGCGGCTTTACCGCCACACACTGTTGTCATTTATCTTTCATTCTTTGCCGACAGGATGGGCAATAGTTTCTCAGGACCAGAGGCGCTTTCATTCGTTGCTCCGACTTCGAGCGCGCCTATCTATGGAATCTCGGAGACCTACATGGGAGCCGGGATCGTAGGAGGTGCTTTATTAGATTTTGAATTACTCGGAAGGACTACCGGCCAGGTGGCTCTTCGCATTATGGCAGGAGAGAAACCTGAGAACATTGCACCTCAAACTGTTCCTACCGTCCCGCGTTTTGACTTCAGACAACTTCAACGATGGAGGTTGCCTCAGCGGAAACTACCGGCAAACGCCATCGTAGAGTTCCAATCACCCACGCTATGGGCTACCTATAAGTGGTACGTGCTGGCCGCAGTGGCAGCTTTTCTTGTGCAGGTATTTTTAATCATTAGCTTATTGATCAACAGGAATCGAAGACATCAGACTGAATTAGAAAGTCACCGCTTAGCTCATCTTGCCGAGACAGAGCACAAACGACTCGACGAGGTAGTGTCGAACGTTCCTGTAGTTGTTTGGGAAACTCGGATCGATCCAGCGACCGGCGAATTCAAGACAACTTTTGTTAGTGATCACGTTAAGAAGATGTTGGGCTATACGGTAGATGAATGGATGTCCACATCCGGGTTTGGGGTCAAGATAGTGCATGAACTGGATCGGGAAATGGTTGTAAGCGAATTAGAAAGGATCGTCTCACAAGGTGAGGAAAGGATTCTTCAATTTCGTTGGCTAACGAGTGATGGTCGGACAGTCTCCGTCGAAGCCCACCTGGCTCCGATCGTTGATGACGGGAAGACTGTTGGGGTTCGCGGAGTCACGCTTGACATAACTGAACAGCAACTGTCTGAGGAGGCACGAAGGCAAAGCGAAGAGAGAAATCGTGCGCTGCTGCAAGCCGTTCCAGACCTAATGTTTCTGCAAACACGTGACGGGGTTTATCTCGATTACCACGCTAAAGACCCCAAGGCCATGGGGCTCCCGTCAAATGGTTTCCTTGGTAAGAACATGCGCGATGTTTTGCCTGCACAACTGGCCGAGGGTTTTCTCAAACGTTTTAAGAGAGCAGAAACAGGCGAGCCGCAGATCATGGAGTATGACCTCGAGGTCAATGGAAATCACGGCTGGTTTGAAGCTCGCATCGTCCGAACAGGTGACAATATTTTAAGCATGGTGCGTGATGTCAGTGCGCGGAAACTTTCAGAAATTGCTCTCACCCAAAATGAGGCACAACTCGCGAGGATCATCGGGTCGGCGATGGATGCCATTATTACTGTCGACAAGAACCATAAAGTCGTCGTTTTTAATGCAGCAGCTGAAAGACTCTTTCTTTGTTCGGCAGCGGACGCTTTAGGTCAGCCACTCGAGCGATTCCTTCCGGAACGCTTCCGTAACCAGAACGACCTCAATACTCAATTATTTGGCGAAGAGGCCAACCCGGACACGATGGGCCTGCGTGGGGACTTGTACGGTCTCAGAGCTTCTGGAGAAGAATTCCCTATTGAAGCGTCAATCTCATACATAGATTTGAATGGTCAACAGTTTTTTACGGTAATCATTCGCGATATCACTGAGCGCAAACGCTCTGTTGATGAATTGCGGAATAGTGAAGAGCGTTTCGCCAAGGCTTTTAGATCTAACCCTCAGCCGATGTCGTTAACGACTCTTGACGGTGGACGATACTTGGACGTCAACGACAGCTTTCTTCAAATGAGTGGTTATACCCGCGCAGAAGTTATTGGTCGTACCTCTCTTGAACTGAATATCTGGGAAACACCCGATGCTCGCGCTTACTTTGTGGATCAATTAAACAGAGCAGGGTCTGTCGTAAATTTGGAAACCAAGTTCCGGACGAAACGAGGTTCTTTGCGGGTTCTGTTGTCATCGGCTGAGCGATTGGACATTGCAGGTCAGCAGTGTTTGCTTGTGGCCTCAAGCGATATCACTGAACGTGTTGCAGCTCAACAAGCGTTACGCGAAACCGAAGCGCGCTTTCGCATTCTGGCCGACAGTTCACCCGTCCTTATTTGGATTAATGGGTTGGAAGGCTGTGAGTTCGTGAACCGGAGTTATATCGAGTTTGTGGGTCGCTCTGTGGATGAGTTGCTCGGTATGAATTGGTGTACTGCAGTCCACCCAGACGATCTGGAGGCGTATCTCGCCAACTATAGACATGCATTTCACAGGCGTGTCCACTTCGAGGATCAGCTTCGTTTCAGGCGCGCCGACGGTGAATACCGTTGGTTTAAATCTATTGGTGTGCCGCGCTTCACTCCCGACGGAACTTTTCTCGGTTATGTGGGATCGTCTGTGGACGTCAGCGACATCAAGAATTCTGAAGAGGCTTTACGTGAAAGCGAAGAGCGTTTTAGAAACATGGCTGATACTGCTCCCGTTATGATTTGGATTGCGGACGACAGCAAGGCGACCACCTATCTTAATAATCAATGGCTTGATTTCACCGGACGCAGACTGGACGAAGAACTCGGTGATGGCTGGTCAGCGGGCGTTCATCCTGAGGATCAGGAACATTGTCTGCAAACCTACTCTCTCAGCTTTGACCAACGAAAACCTTTTGAGCTCGAGTTCCGGCACCGGAGAAATGACGGGCAGTACCGCTGGATCTATGCCGCGGGTAAACCACGGTTTTCCGCTGAGGGAGTATTCCTGGGGTATATCGGTTCAGCAGTGGACATTACCGAGCGAAAAGAATCCGAAGTAGCTTTGCAGAAAGCGCACGAAGAATTGAAACGGCTAAAAAATCAATTGGAGGCTGAGAACATCTATCTCCAGGAGGAGTTGCTGTCGGACAACACGACCGGTGAGATCGTGGGCCAGAGCAGTGCGATTAAGTACGTCCTTTTCAAAGTTACACAGGTAGCTCGCACCGATTCCATTGTTCTAATAACCGGCGAAACAGGTGCCGGCAAGGAACTTATCGCTCGCGCTATTCATGCCGAGAGTTTGCGTAAGGATCGACCTCTTATCAAGGTCAACTGTGGGGCATTGGCGCCGAGTTTGATCGAGAGCGAATTGTTTGGACATGAGAAAGGGGCTTTTACAGGAGCGACTAATCGAAAATTAGGTCGCTTCGAATTAGCAAACGGCGGCACGATCTTTCTCGATGAGATTGGCGAGCTTCCACTTGAGCTGCAGGTGAAGCTCCTGCGAGTAATACAGGAGAACGAGTTTGAGAGGTTGGGTGGCACCAAGACCATAAAAGTCGACGTCCGGGTGATCGCAGCAACGAACCGCAATCTCAAACAAGAAGTTGAGATGGGAGAATTCCGAGAAGATCTCTGGTACCGCCTGAATGTGTATCCCATAAACGTGCCTTCACTACGTCAAAGGAAGGAAGATATTCCCCTCCTTGTCGAGCATTTTGTAGGCCGTTTCGCAAAAAAGGCAGGCAAGACCATCTCTGAAATTTCCCCTCGCGCCATGCAGATGTTGCAAGCTCATTCATGGCCAGGAAATGTGAGAGAACTTGCCAACGTTATTGAGCGAGCAGTCATACATACACCGGGAAGTGTTTTGCAACTAGTAGATCGTTTTGAACCGGTCAGAGAAGAAGACACTTCTTCGTTGCAAACACTCGAAGAACTCGAACATGATTACATTGTTCGCACGTTAGAAAACACCGGCTGGAGAATTGAAGGCCAATATGGTGCGGCGAAGATTCTGGATTTGAATCCGAGTACTCTTCGAACACGAATGCTAAAGCTCGGAATACAGCGGCGACGCGCAACGAATGTCGGAGATGGCGGCCTCCGAAATACTACTGAGATATGAGTAGAGAGCTGATTTTTCCTCACTGCGGAGTAACGCGGATCCCGCGAAATACAGTGGCAACATAAACCGAGATCCCCCGCCACAACCAGCCTGTAGGAACCCTAAATTCCTCATAACAAAGGACGAACATTCTTTTCATGCTGACGATGATTTATTGGTGAACGCTAATTGCAGTAGAGAAGTCTACCAAGGTCAGCTCAACTCGTAGCCGAACCATTTTGGCAGGAAACAAACGTTCGGAAGTGCGGCCGATGTTGAGGGAGTCGTGTCTTTGGTTCACCGTCCAAGCGATTCTAAAAAGCAATTCTATTCTCGCGCGATTGTAGGTTTGAACATTTTTGAAGTGTTAATACAAACCGGAAGCAATAACCACAACACCGCAGGTGGGCGTAGGGAAGAATCTGAAGCCCACCAAACAAACGGACGAACAGTATGTTAATTAAGTCCCAAACCAGAATGCTCTCCGCCCGACCCAAATGGCGGTCGAAGTCGGCAGACAACTTGTCCCCTTCAATCATTTCAATTCTGACCGATGAGCCGGCGAAATCCGTCGAGTTCGCAAGACCCAACGAATCAGATAATTTTCTTAAGGCTATTGTGGATGCTTGTGTTTCGAACGTTGCAGTTCTCGACGAGGCAGGAAACATTCTCTACGCCAGTAAAGCCTGGCGCCTGGTTCAACAGGCAACTGCTATTAGCGCCAAATGGCTGGAGATGGCGCCTTACTATTTTGAAAGTTGCAAAAGACTGACCAACTCGGAAAACAAGGGCCCTGAGATCAGTCTAAAAGATGATCTGCAGGCCATCCTATTTGGTGAGGAAAGGGAATTTCATCGACAGTATTACTGTCGCGCCTCCAATGAACAGCGACCCTTCGTCATGCATGCGGCAAAACTAAACCTGCCGGGCGCGACTTTCAGGGTGCTCATCACCCATGAGGATATGCCGGTTGCTCAAGAGGATGCTAAGCGCAGTGAAAAACGCTTAACGCAGCTCTTGGAGACTACGAGAATTCTAACCTGGGAAGCAGAGGTTCTGAATCAGCGTTTTACGAATGTAAGTGAGCAAGCGTTCAAGATGTTTGGTTATCCGGCAAATGCCTGGCGTGAACCAAATTTCCTTGCTTCGCATATTCATCCTGATGATCGGCAGCGAGTGATTACTGCCTACTTGAATGAAACTCAGGTTAAGGAGCACTTCGATCTCACTTTTCGAATGCTTGCTGCTGATGGACGGGTGCTTTGGGTTCAGAACCTTGTAAGTGTCACTGCCGACAACGGCGTGCCAACCAGAATGCACGGCTTCTTGATCGATGTATCGGAGCGCAAACGTGCCGAAGAGTCTTTGAAACATCTCAGCAGGCGACTGATCGCTGCTCAGGAAGAAGAGCGTAAACGAGTAGCACGGGAATTACATGATGATTTGAATCAGCGTATGGCGGTGATGTCGATTGAACTAGAACAGCTGAATCAAGGTAATCATCTGCCTGCTGGCGTTCGTAAGAGTATTCAGAAACTGCAGTCGCAGGCTCAGGAGATTTCAAGTGATATTCACAGGCTGTCGTATAAGCTCCATCCTGCGAAGTTAGACCATCTCGGATTAGCGGCCGCAGTTAAGAGCTTATGTGACGAGCTGCCCGTGACGCCTAGTGGTAAGCCTCGAGCTCACTTTCATCAGAGCGGTTTCCCGGCCGACATTCCAAAAGAAGCCGCACTCTGCATTTTCAGGATTGCCCAGGAAGTCTTGCGCAATTGCGTGAAGCACAGCGGTGCGGAATCCGCTCAGGTGGTCCTGACAAAAACCAACCACGCTATTCGCCTTTCGGTATCCGATAACGGATGTGGTTTCGACACAAAATCAGACCTGATGGAAAAGGGCCTCGGCTTCATCAGTATGAAAGAACGTCTGCGTATTGTTGGCGGTGAAATCAAGATTTGTTCGCAACCGCTGCGAGGTACTCGTATTGATGTTTTGGTTCCCCTGAACTCCGAGACTGAAGATTGATGAGTTCTTTCGGAGCGACGACACGAAGAGGTCTCTCCCACTCGTAATCGACTAATGAACCCGATTTAACGAAACCCTTAAAGTCAATGGAGGAATTATGACTCGTCCCCGAATAATTCTTGCAGATGATCACACGCTTGTTCTAGATGCACTAAAGAATCTGATTGAACCAGAATTCGATGTGGTCGGCACATTCAGCGATGGTATCTCGCTAGTAGAAGGTGCAGCCGAGCTCAAGCCAAACGTGATAGTTCTCGACGTCGGCATGCCCAAAATGAACGGCTTAAACGCTGGTGAACGGCTCAAGCAGACGATGCCGTTGGTGAAACTGGTTTATCTAACAATGAATCAGGATCCTGACATTGCAGGAGAGGCCTTTAGGTTAGGCGCTTCAGCATACGTGCTCAAGAATTCAGCGGCAAAGGAACTGCTCCAGGCGATACGCGAAGTCGTGCGTGGTGGTTACTACGTCACTCCCCTGATGACGGAGGGTATGAGTGGTTCATTTGTGCGGAACTTCAAACAAAGAAAGAGCAAATATCATTTGACTCTGCGACAGAAGGAAGTACTTCAACTTCTGGCCGAGGGTCGTTCGATGAAAGAAGTTGCATTTGTGCTTAACGTATCCCCACGCACCGTTGCTTTTCACAAGTATTCCATGATGGAGCACTTGCACATACGGAGCAGCGCTGAGCTCATTGAGTTTGCAATGAAGAGTTCGCTTGCTCCCGCATAAGTTCGCGTTGCAATTGTGCAGGCAAAAGGCTTCTTCTTCCGAGCTAAAACCTCGCGTTTATTGATCGGCGTAGCCTGGTGTCGCTTGGCACCAGGCTACACTCTTGTGCGCCTGCTTTTCCAATGCATAGCTCGGTCTGACCGAAATCAGATAGAGACTGATTTAGTCACGCAAAGCAAGAATCAAAACTAATTCGTTAGATAGGGAGATCACGAGACGAGACTTGCAGGACGAGGTGCGCCCTGAATACTTATAGGAAGCTGAGGGGCGCAACAAACCCTGACAAGTCGCTCGCGATCGCGCTGCATCTCTTTATCATTTTCAAGCCAGGTCATCACGTCTTTCAAAACTCGCGCGGCGTCAGGGTCTGGTGGCTCGACGATACGGTAATGCATCCAGCTACCGTCACGTCGTGCGCCGACAATGCCAGCCCGTCGCAAATATGCCAGGTGGCGGCTGATTTTGGGCTGGTTGGTCTTAAGAATTTCGACGAAGAAGCAGACACACACCTCATCGCTGCGCATTAGGTTTAATAGACGCAGTCGTGTGCGGTCAGCGAGAGCGCTAAAGAACGCCTCTCTATCGAAGCTTGTTGCCTTCTTACCCATACTGAAAAGCATTTTAGCATGTCAGACTATATATGGCTTGACAGATGTCAGACCCGCGAGCATACTGCCTGGCATATTTGCTTATGCAGATATAGGTGATCGAGTGAAGGAGTAAGGATGACAAACGAGAAACAAGTGAAAACTTTGAAAGCCCATCTGGCTTTGAACGTTCATAACGTTGACCGCAGTATTGAGTTTTACAAGAAGATGCTTGGGATTGAGCCGTCTAAGGTGCGAACGGGATATGCGAAGTTTAACGTGCAGAACCCACCGCTTAATCTCACGCTGAATGAACATTCGTTTGGCGAGCGCGGTGCCTTATCACATCTGGGGATTCAGGTAGCCGCTACTGATGATGTTTTGGCAATGCGCCGGCACTGGGAGCGAGCCGGACTTCTTACGCGCGATGAAATGCAGACTAACTGTTGCTATGCATTGCAAGACAAGACCTGGGTGCGCGATCCCGATGGTAACGAATGGGAAGTGTTCGCCGTGCTGGAGGACAATCTGGGCGAAACGGCTCCCTGTGAATGCGGTGAGAAGGTTTCAGACGCTGAGATAGTAAGTAGTCCTCGAGTAGTTTCACCTACAGCGTGTTGCGCGCCAAAGCCCGTTGGGATCACACATGAACCAGAGCTTAGTGAAGCGTCTTGTTGCTGAAGCCGTCGGCACGAGCCTGTTATTGGCAGCAGTTGTCGGCTCCGGAATTATGGGTGAGCGTCTGGCCGGGGGCAACGTTGCGATCGCGCTCCTGGCAAACACGATTGCAACAGGCTCCGCACTCGCCGCCTTGATTCTGGCCTTTGCTCCAATCTCGGGCGCTCACTTCAACCCGGTCGTAACGCTCACAGACGCATGGCTGAAGGGGATCGCGTGGCGGGAGAGTCCTTTATATATAGCAGCCCAAGTCGCGGGAGCACTCGCTGGAGTGGCTTGTGCTAACACCATGTTTGGGTTGCCGGTGTTTTTCGTTTCGCACCATGCACGAGCAGGTTCTGCTCAGCTTTTGAGCGAGTCAATCGCCACGTTCGGCCTGTTGGCCGTTATCTGGGGATGCACACGTTCAAGATCAGCAGCGGTTCCGTTCGCAGTAGCCGCATACATAACCGCTGCCTATTGGTTCACTGCTTCCACATCATTTGCTAATCCTGCAGTCACGCTGGCACGTTCGATGAGCGATACGTTCGCCGGCATTCGCCCAATCGATGTGCCAGGCTTCATTGGCGCGCAACTTCTCGGTGCATTTGCGGCGACGGCGCTATTCCGATGGTTGACTCCACCGTTGTCGCAAGATGCAGATGTTCTTCTGGTTTCGCAGGAGAGTGGTAAAGATGGAAGCGAACGCACAGCCTTACAAAGTACTGTTCCTGTGCACAGGTAATTCTGCGCGCAGCATCTTTGGCGAGTACTTGCTCAAGCGTGCGGGTGGACATCGTTTTGACGTCCAAAGCGCGGGCTCATTTCCGACCGGCAAAGTAAATCCATTTGCCATCGAGGTTCTAAGGGATGCATACCACATCGATGCCAGTGCAGCCCGTAGTAAATCATGGGAAGAGTTCGGCGACGTAGAATTTGATTTTGTGATTACTGTCTGCGACAACGCGCGCGAGTCTTGTCCTGTTTGGCCGGGCCAACCGATCATCGCTCACTGGGGCGTTCCTGATCCGGCTCTAGCCGAGGGCAGTGACGAAGAGAAGGTGCGCCAGTTCAAACAAGCAGCGCAGATCCTTGCTCATCGCATCGGTTTATTCTGTGTCTTGCCACTCGAAAAACTGGATCGATTGCGACTTGCTGCATTAACACGCGATATCGGAAAGAGCGAGTAAAATATCGACGGTGGTTCCGACAAGGTGAAGCATATCGGACATCTCATCCCATCACTGCTCCGAAGGCATTCAAGAAGGATTTCATTTCTGAACTCGTGCCGATCGTGACGCGCAGGAAACTTGGAAGAGCAGGGAAGGGCCGCCCAACTTCTACTCCTCGCTTAGACAATGCTGCAATGATTGATGGGACTGTAGGAGTCGCGGCGTGTGAGCAATTGCTGGAAGGACCACACTTCGACGAAAGATCGATCATCATGAAGTTCGCGTGCGACGGGATGTAGCGATAGCCTAGTGAATCGAGTTCCGAACAAACCAGTCTTTTAACCTCGGTGTTTAGTTTGCGCCCCTGAGCTACGTGCGCCGGATCCTTCACGCTCGCGAGCGCGGCCACGATCGCCATGATATTCACGCTGTCAAATATTTGATGAACCTTCATCAGCTTGATGTTGTTGGGTTGTGTTACACAGTAGCCACAACGCAGTCCGGCCATGCCGTAGATCTTTGAAAAAGTGCGCGCCACGATCAGGTTTGGATGGTTCTTCACTAGCGGGATTACACTTTCATACTCTTTAGTCTCGACATAATGGTGATATGCCTCATCAACCAGGACCATCGTGGTCGGCGAAACCTTCGTAAGGAAGCTTGAGACTTCGGTGCTGGGAGTAATGCTGGCTGTTGGATTGTTTGGATTGCAAATGTAGACAAGACCGGCGCCATTCGTAGCCGCGAGCATCCGGTTCAAGTCGTGCCTGTAGTCTGAGGTGAGATCGATTTTAACGACCTCAGCATTGGCCACCCCGGCGTGTCGTGCAACCGCTTCGAACGTTGGATTGCCGATAACAATCTTTTTATCGTTTCCAGTAAAGGCAGCTGCGGAAAGTTTCAAAATCTCTCCTGAGCCGTCGCCGAGAAGAATCTGCTCCGCTGGCACGCTGTTTAGCGTTGCCAACTCCTCGGTCAACAGATCGGCGTACTCGTCCGGATATCGCCAGGCGAGATGAAAACTATCCCTCATCGCTCTTAAGGCGGCGGGTGAAGGCCCGTACGGGTTTTCGTTCGAACTCAGGCGCACTAGCGTTGACGAGGGCGAAGCTGCTCTAGTCGAGTTGGCAAGAGGAAATGAGCCGGATGCGGCATAAGCAGCGCTCAATCCCATTAGGCGCGAAAAACTGCGACGCGAAAGTGTCTGATTGATCATCATTCACCTTTTCTTTATTTTGGACTAGCAGTGTGATCGGTTCTCAAAAACGGACTGGAGCCCTGCAACGGATCTCTGTACCGGTTCGAAGCAAGCCATCGGCGTTAGTACTGGCGGGATGTTACGGCAATAGACAACTTCAAGTCTAAAGTTTTTATCAGCGCGTCGTGATCGAGAAGTGCTCCGCAAGTGAAAAGGGCCGCAGTAACGCGGCCCTTTTTGCATTTGATTTAATTTGTTGCTATTTAGCAGCGACTTGTTTCGCTTGAAAATCTCGCCAGTAGTCCTGAATGAAATCAAGCTGTTTTCCGTGGCCGTTGCTCGTGTAGAAGTCATAGTCCTTCATTTCAGCGTAAGCTTGATCAAAGTTCCAGTGATCGTGATTAAACCTGTACACGGCTCCCATGATTCCGGTGCGGTGCCTTCCGCCAGCGCAGTGAACATAAAACTTACCGGTCGCGGGATCGTTAACGGTCTTCAGAAACGCATTTGCCTGTTCGACTGATGGATACGCTTTGTCCACAATCGGGATGTTTATGTAGCGCATTCCTGCAGCTTCAACTGCTGGTTTTTCTTTCTGCATGGAATTGTCGGTCAAGTCGATAACTGTATTGATTCCGAGTGCCGCAAGCGCTTTGAGGTCCTCGGGGTTGGGCCTGGACCCGCGATAAAAGCGCTCGTCCATTTGACCGAAATTATCGATCGAAATGTTCGGAAATCGACTGTCGTGTGACTTCGCAAATGAAAAAGAAGAGAACGCAGCGATTAGCGCTACGATGGCGATAAGGGTTGGTGTCGTCTTTCTAATAATACTCATCTTAAATTCTCCACCTATGCTCGTTGAAAAATCGAACTCATTAATCGGGGGTTCAGGTGTTGCGAATCAAATCAATGGTCAGGAATTTGTTCGCATCAAATCATCGACTTTAAGATTCAAAAGATTCTCACGTAGTTGCACAAAAAGTCACACACCTTTTGCGACGAAGATGCCCGATTTGGTAGGAATGTTTTGGTCAGTACCACCTCGCGATAGCGGGTGGGTGCGAGCCTGCTTTGTAGAACGTATCAACCGAAATCCGTCGGCACCCGCCCGCTACCGCAGGTAGTACTGACATTGGTCGCAGGCTGCTGGCTATGGCCCGTCTTTGTCTCGTTGAGTCTCCAGAAACTTTAGATCTTCTTTCGCTTCAGCCAATGATCGGGTTCGTCCGCAGCCTTCAACAACAAACTCGTTCTCGTTGGTTTTGTCTGTCTGTGCGTAAACGAGATACTTCTCTCCAACTTTGAACTCATATCCCCATTCGAGTCCGCCCATTCTCGTTGCAATCTCAATCTCGTCTGTTTTCTTCCCGCGGTAGACGTGCTCGACTGCAAGTTTCACCTTGACTCGTCGCGTCAGGTCAAAGACCACATCTTTTTCTCCAGCAGGAGGCAAGCCGGGATCATCCAGAAAGACTACCTTTCCGACAAAAACTACTTTGGCTTGATGAAAAGCTCCCGCCGGCGTTTGCACAACGCACCTCGCAGATGGCGCAAATGCAAAGAAAGAAGTTGATAACAGCAGCAGCAGC
>Ga0163162_10000986_pt1 | contig 26476 bp, 16 predicted proteins | sample S55metaG_FD_115310 | JGI IMG/M metagenome (GOLD analysis project Ga0163162, IMG submission 115310) | Switchgrass rhizosphere microbial communities from Kellogg Biological Station, Michigan, USA - S5-5 metaG | ecosystem: Host-associated > Plants > Roots > Rhizosphere > Soil | place: USA... | reverse complement strand
TATCCGAGGATGCCAGAAGTTTAGTTTTGGGAGCTCCAACCGTTTGGGAGTCCCATTACGATCCATGAGTGCGAGGGTTCTTTTCTGACCGGAGTCCGATCCGCCCACGATATAGATCAATGACCCGTTTTCCGAAATACTGAACTGAGCTGTGCCAGTGTTGCCGCCAGCGGTCTGAACACCTTCAACAATAGGGACCGAGCCTCCGGTCCCTGTCAGACTCTTCACATCAAACGGCATCGCCAGAAGCGTACCGGAAAGTGCGTAAATCAGATGGCCAGTCGGTATGTAACGCGCATCGCTTCCGGCGTCGATCACGACCTTGCGTTGACCGGATTTCAGCGACTGCACCACGATCTTTGCTTTGTTCCACCGGTCTACGGTATTACCGGTGGCCAGCGTAAAGAGCACGGCGTCACCTCCGGGCAACATCTGGGGCCCGTGCGCGATTTCATTCTGCTTTACGGTGATGATTGTTTCCGGTTTACCTCCGTTGGCGGAAACCCGAACGATTCCTTTGCTTCCCTGACCGATGAGGATTTCGTTGTTCGGTCCCCAACTCATGCCATACGGAGCATCCACCGAGCCCAGAGTGACTGGCACTGCACCGGTGAGGGTGATCCGCTTGAGTGTCTTGTCCGTATTCGAATAGAAAACCACCGACTGGCTATCCGGAGAGAACACGGGATTCAATACACCTGCGGGGATCTCCGTTCCCGGAATGACATTCGATGAAAGGTCCCGCATGGATTTGAGGTAAAGTCGAAAATTGGCGGAATAGACGATCTGCCTGCCGTCCGGCGATATCGAAATGACCTGACGCCCCGCATTGGTAAATTGCTGACCATCGGGGAGCGAGAATGGGAATCGGACGATCATTGTGTCGGGAATTGGCTTCAAGTGCCAGGCACCGAAACCCGCGATCGCAGCAAATACGAACGCAAGAATCGCGACGGGAATCGCACGTTTCCAAAGTGGCGGGGTGGAACGTACGACCGACGGCGCGAGTGCAGCAGGCTGGTTGAGAACCTGCAGAATGTCGAGCCGTACGTCGGTGGCATCACTGCGCCGGTTCTTCGCATTTTTTTCAAGGCATAGTCGCAACAGATTTCGAATCCCTTGCGGCAGTTCATTCGGAAGATGCGTCCAGGCCGGCTCACTCTTCAATACCGCACCGAGAACTTCAGGCACGTCCTCGCCTTCAAACGCGGGTTTTCCACTCAGCATTTCAAAAAGCAGACAGCCAAATGCAAAGATATCGGTGCGCTTGTCGACCGCTCGGCCCTTCGCTTGTTCCGGCGACATGTATGCTGCGGTTCCGAGGATCATGCCTTGTTGGGTTGCGGCCAGACTGAGCGTAGGCGAATTCGAGAGGCTCGCGCTGGTGGCTTCTGTTTCGTAAGCCTTCGCCAATCCAAAATCGAGCACTTTGACTTTGCCCTCCGGCGTGATCTTCACATTGGCCGGCTTCAGATCGCGATGGATGATGCCCTTCTCATGTGCTGCTTCCAGAGCTTCGGCAATCTGTATCGCGATGTTCAAGGCATCGGCGACAGGAATGACTCCGACCTTGATGCGTTCGGCCAGCGTTTCTCCGGGCACGAGTTCCATCACCAGATATTTCCGCCCGCCGGATTCTTCCACTCCATAGATGGCTGCGATGTTCGGATGATTCAGCGCAGCCAGAACCCGCGCTTCCCGCTCGAATCGTGCGGCGCGGTCCGGATCGTGCGTGACAGCCTCGGGTAGGAGTTTGATTGCAACATTGCGGCCCAGCTTCGAATCCGCCGCCTGGTACACCTCTCCCATGCCGCCTGTTCCCAGGTGGCTGATGATTTCGTAATGCGCGAGCTTTGTTCCAATCATTGGTCAATTGAAAATGCCGCGCGGATTCTAGCAGAAGCTGCGGGGATCGCTCAGGAAATCGGGGTGCGTGGAGCAGGAGTCACCGGTTCGGATCCCGGTTGCACCGAGGGTTTCGACTTTCGCAGGCTCCGCGATTCAGCAACCGTTACGCCACGTGCTGTTCGGTCTATCGAATGAGCTCGATCTCCGTTATCCACAATCTCCTAGTTTGCGTTTGACAACGTTGCATACAAGTGATTTGATGGCGCCGCCTTCACAGACGGATCATTTGGATCATGTGAAGGAATCCGGGGGACAGTACAGGCAATATGTCTGGATTGAATTTAGGTTGACGACGAAAAGGACTTTCACCTGCCGCCATTCCGACATTGGCAAACCATCCGGGTGGATCACTCCTCACCTAGCCTTCTTCTTGTTACCTAGCCTGCTTCCTGTTTCGATATTTCCGCAATTGAATTTCTGGGGGGAATTGACATGCGAAAACTTCTGGCAGTTTTTGTTCTAGTCCTGCTGGCGACCGCAATGGTCGCAATGAGCGCGTTTGCGCAGGCGAATAACGGATCAGTGAGTGGCGTCGTTCAAGACGCCAGTAAAGCGTTGATACCCGGAGTCACCATCACGTTAACCAATACACAGACTGGCGTCGTCGACTCCAGGTTGACGAATGAATCCGGCGCATACAGTTTCCCAAGCGTGCTGCCGGGAACGTACAAATTGACTGGCGACCTCACAGGCTTCCGGCAGGCCGTTCAAAATGCGATCCAGGTGGGAACAACAGCTCAAATCCGAATCGACCTGGTCATGCAGGTCGGTGCGGCGCCGGGCGAGATTGTGTCGGTCGTCACCTCGAATGAGAACTCGATTCAGGAATCGGCTGCTTCGGTGGGCAACGTTCTAACCGAGCAAAGAGTTCGCGATTTGCCCATTGTTGGAAACAACGTGCTCGACCTCCTGGGCGTTCTCCCGGGTTTCCGAGCAGGCACCACTGCGATCGGTGGCGCGGGTGGCGGGACAGTCGGCGGTATGGGACTGGACTCGGTGAACGCGACTATCAATGGTCTCAGCACAAACAGTTCGCGAGACTCCGCCGGGTTCTGGGGCTACCAGACATTCACCACCACAGTCGTGAACCCTGACCTGGTCGGTGAAGTCCGGTTGATCCTCGCTCCGGTGGACGCAGAACTGGGACGCGGCAACGCCCAGATCCAGATTCAAACGCGATCGGGAACCAACAAGTACACGGGAAGCGCGGTCTGGAATGTTCAGAACACGGCGCTCAATGCCAACTCATGGATCAACAACCATACTCCGACATTGCAGAATGGCGTTCCGATCAGCAACAGTACCAATCCCGACTGGCGGAATATCCAGGAGGCCAGTATTTCTGCTGGCGGTCCGATCAAGAAGAACAAAACGTTTTTCTTTGTGCTGTATGACCAGCAATTCAACAATTCCCGCACGTTGATAACGAACACGGTGTGGACCGACACGGCGCGTCAGGGCATTTTCCGCTACTACGAACAATGGAATCCGGGAAACGCCGCCTTCCCGGTTCCGACGTCCTTTACAGGCAGCACCACAGCAACGTATCCGGTAGTTGACTTTCAGGGCAATCCCCTGGCACCTGCATTCAATACCAACGGCACACCATACACCGGAAACCTGCGATGCTTTAGCGTGTTCGGAAATGTCAAAACCGACGGATCCCCATTTACTGCGGCCGATTGTCAGGGGGGAATAGCCGTCCTCCCGAACAACGGACTCGCATGGGATACCATGCGTCCCAACGCCGACAGCACGGGGTACGTCCAGAGAATCATGTCCCTGATGCCTAAGCCTAACAACTTCGGCCTTCTCACTACCGCTAACGGTGTAACGACACAAGTTGGAGACGGCCTGAACACGGCTGCTCAACGGTGGTTGCGTCCCGCGCATGGCAGCACGAGCACCAATGCCTCCATTGGCGTCGTCCAGACTCCGGCCGACTACAACAACCGCAAACAGATCAATCTGAAGATTGATCACAATATTAACAAGAGTAATCGCATCAACGGCCAGTGGACCTACGAGGCCGCCGACAGCGTAGGAACACCGTCCGCCTGGGAAGGTGGACCAAACGCTCCTTTCCGCCGGAGGCCTGAAGTGTTTACGTTGAACGGCACATCGACAATTACGGCGAACATTGTCAATGAAGCGCGCTTCGGCGTGAACTACAGTTCCGAGTGGGCCTCTGCACCCTGGGCCAACCTTAAAGATCCGACAAGCTCTGCACTCGCTAAGTCTTTTCTGATTGATGGAAGCACGAACCCCGCCAACGGAAAAGTTTACCCAATACAGTACACGCCAGGAGCCAATGCCACCGGTTTCTGGGGCACGGGCTTCGATTTCGCAAACACCAGTCCTCTCTGGGACTATTCGGATACGTTGCGTTGGTCGCATGGCAAGCACTCCTTTAGCTTTGGCGGCGAATACCGTCGCCCCATGACAACAGGATTCAACAATAGCGCTTACCCCACGGCGACGACGGGTAATCCGAATGGCGCGACTGCGCCCCCGCTTGCCACCCTGACCACGTACCCGGAGTTGGTCGGCCTGGTCAATGGCCCCAACAACGCCTTTGTCAATGGCTCTAACAGCGCCAACGGTGCCCGCAGCAACGCCATCAACCTGACATATTTGTTGAATGGGTCGCTCGCAACAGCATCCACGGCGTTCTGGATAGATACATATAGCGACGTCGCCGCAGGTGTATGGAAGGACACCACGACTGCTAAGGACATCATCACCACTGGAAATCCGGACTACGGACACCAGGCCCGAACCCAAATCTCGAACGAGTGGAGCGTCTTTGCAAAAGACGATTTCAAGATCCACAAGCGTCTTACTCTCAACCTCGGACTGCGCTGGGACGAAAACTTTTCGCCATACCTGCGTGGCGGTCTGACCAACAGGTTCCAGGGCGATGGCATCGGACTCTACGGTGCGGGCCGCCCGGCCAGCGGCGATATTCTTTCCCAGTGGATGGTGCCTGGAAACCTTTTTATCACCGGTTACGGGACCAACCCTACGACGGCGCCTCTGAGCTGTCAGACAGGTGTCGTCACTGCCGGCCTTCCGACCTCAACGTGCGATCCTGCATTGATGTCGACCGTCGAGTTTGTGGGACCGGGGTCGAATCATCCGAATGAATCTCTGGTTCCGGAAAACGGACAGTTCAGTCCGGCGATCGGATTCGCCTGGCAGCTTCCCTGGTTTCACGAGAGCACGACGATGCGTGGCGGAGTGCAGCGCACGTACGGCGGTGCCGGTTCCAACTTCAGTGGTGGCATTGTCAGCGGATACGGTGGGGATTCCCAGGCACAGGGAATCATTCTAACGGACCCCAAAGTCGCCAACATTCTGGCGACACGGGCGTTAAATCTTACCGACTTGAAGACCTTGATTCCCACTTATCCGGTTCGCGCACCGGGTGTGGCGATTCCGATCGCAAACCGCATCAACGGCGGTCAGGCGGCAGGTTACGCCATGTATGACCCGAACTATGTGACTCCGTATACGGATAACCTCACGCTATCCATCACGCGAAATGTCGGGAGTAAATATACTGTGGACCTTCGCTTCGTGGACACCTATGCACACAAGCAACCGGGTACAGGCGGTGGAGGAGTGGGGGCTGCGGGAAGTTTCAATCTCAATACCGTGAACGTTTACCACAATCCGGAACTCTTCAACGCTCTGGAAGTGACACGGGCAGGCGGAGACGACCCGTTGTTCGATCAGATGTTGATGGGACTCAATCTCAACAATGGTGTGGCGGGATACGGCGCTGTGGGCACTTGCGTCGCTCTGCCAACGTCTCCTCTGGCGGGTGTCGGATGTCCCGCTGGCCAAGTCATGCAGCGCGGTTCGGGCCAAATTCGCAGAGCGTTTGCAACAGCCCTCGCCAACGGCGATTACCAGGGTGTTCTGGCTGGTGTTGGCGCAACACCAGGCCTTCTGACAATCATTCCTACTGGTTTACAAACGCTCCCCATCGATCCGTCCACCGGGCAGCAGTATTCCGGGGCGGCGCAGGTTGCGCTCCGGAATGGTTGCAACCGCATCGCAAACGGGCTTACTACGGGATTTACCATAAACGGGACCACCATTGACCCTCGCTGCTTCCCGGAAAATTACATCATCACCAATCCTCAGCTCACTCAGGCGCAGTACGCGAAAAACATCGGACACACCAACTACCAGTCGGGCCAGTTCCAGTTTACAGCCCGTCCGATCCAGGGCGTCAGTATCCAGGGTACATACAGTTTCAGCAAGACCATGGCCCTGCCGGGCAACGGTTTCACCGATCCCCTCAATCCACATTTGGATTACGGTGTGTCGAATACAAGTGTTGGACAGGAGTTCCGTTCCAACGGCACATTCGAACTTCCAATCGGCCCGAATAAACTGTTGCTTGGAAACAGTAGCGGTTGGCTTGCCCGCGCCATTGAAAAATGGCAGACCAGCTTCATCTACACGCTGCCTACAGGGTCTTTAACCTCGCTTGTCGGTAGTGGCAATATGCTGTATGCCAACCCACGTCCGGACGTCGTTGGACCGTGGGACAATCCGCGCGGAGACGTGACGTGGCAGGGTAACACCGGAAATTACTTCGGATCCCCTTCTCCTTATGAATCTTTCAAGGATCCTCAGTGCACCAACGGAGTGGTTGCTACGACTCCGGACGGGAATAATTTCACCTTGAGCCCGGCTACAGGTACCTCGAGTTGCACCTTGACGGGCCTGGGACAAATCGTTCCCGCAGGTACGCCGGGTTCTATCGTCAATGCGGACGGGAAATCCGTGCTGCCGATTCTTCAGAATCCGAGGCCGGGTCACAAGGGCAACCTGTCGAGCAATACGATGCATGTGCCATCGCACTGGACACTGGATGCCAACATCAGTAAGCAGTTCCGAATTACAGAGTCCAAGTCGTTTCAAATCCGGATCGATACAATCAACGTGATGAATCACCCGACACCAGGAAGCCCGACAGGACTCGGCAACAACAGTCTGACCGACAATTTTGGCCAGATCACGGCTAAGAATGCTACAGCAGGGTGGACCGGCCGTCAGTTCCAGGGTCAGCTTCGGTTCACGTTCTAGGTCGTAAATTCATTCGTAAAAAATCCCCGCAGTTTCCTGCGGGGGATTTTTTTGCATTCGAGTGCCGTCGGATTTAGTCTGACAGCGCCATGAGCCGCCGAATCCACAGATTACCTTCCATTCTCCTTATGATGATTTCATCGGTGTCGGCACTGATGTGCAGGGGGCGAACTACACATCGCTTGAGCGAGAACTTCGCCTTGGAACGCTCCGTCACGCTCGCGGACGACACGCACATCCAGTCCTACATTGACCGGATCGCCCAAAACATTGCGACAGAATTCCGAAGCGAAGTTGCCAATCACGATCAAAGTATTTCAGTCCGACAATGTGAATGCGACGGCGCTTCCTGGCGGTTTCATTTACGTCAGCAGCGGCACAATCAAGGCAGCGGCGACAAAGCGGAGTAGGCGTTTGTAGTCGCACACCTGGTCGGGCATGTGGCCGCACGGCAGGCGACCGAGAACAACACGAAGGGTACTCAGCTGCAGATCGGAACGATTCCAACGATGAAAGGGTCTGGCCCGAATCAATCTTCTTTGTTCAGCACCCGCCGACGGCCGATCGAATCACGCTGATGGAGAAGCACATCAAAACTGTCATCTCGACACGCGCGAAGGGATGTGCAAGCAGCATTGAGGGAACGAGGGGACTGTCCCCTCATTTCCCTCGGCCCGCTGGCGCGGCCAGAAAGATTTTTACTTCAAAACGGACGCGAATGCGGGTTTGGTTTCCTGAAGGATTCCGAGAATGTTCGCTCGATCTGTTTCTGTCAGATGCGCGAAAGCTCGAGATTTGTCCTCACCGGTCAGGATCTGCCGGAAACGGCGGTACACATAATCTCGCACCGGAGCCGGCATCGAATCAAACGACTTCGAGTAAATCAAATAGCTCATCGGATATTTGAGCAATCGATGCTGCAGGTCCAGATCCTTCAGCGAGCGACCGTGGCTGTCGCGTATTCCGCCTCCCGAAAACTCTGCAGCGAATCCGGATGTTCCTTTAATGGGATCGGTGTATGCCGCTGCTCCGGAAAAAAGCATCGCGTTCACCAGCAGGTCCCCATCTTCTTTCACCAGCTTGTCGACCGTGTCTGGATGGGACTTCACGGCTTCCGCGACTTCGTAAGAAGCCAGCGTCATAAGGTTGTGGATGTGTGTTTGATGCGCAAGCAGCATCAAGGCCACGATATCGCTGTTCGGATTCGGATACTGCTTCGTGTCAAAACGCGTGCTCAGATCCGTCACGTTTGCGCCCGGCTCCAGATTCAATCGCGGAATGTAACTCTTGATGGAATCGATTTCCGACGCAGGTGCACGCACCATCATGTTCCCGAGATGCCGCTGCGCGCCATGGGTTCCGGTTACGTAGAATCCTCCCCAGCGTTCGATCATCGGGCTCTGGTCATTTGTCAGCAGAGACTGCGCACGCAGCGCGTTGCCGGCTGGATTTGGAAGTACGGAAAGCATGAGAAGACGCGGAATGGGATTGTCGTTCGACGATGAATCGTGGCAGACAATGCAGTTGCGCGTGTGGGACTGAGGCTCAATTTGTGGCCTGGCCGTTTGCTCGCGGCTGATGGTGTAAAACACCGGACCAAGTTTGGGATCCTCCGCTGCGATTTCAATCACCGGACCCGTGGGCACGAATCCCACATACACATCGTCATTGAAATACAACGCCCGTGGCGATTCCGGCGATATATGGTCGAGTTGAAAACTGGATTTTGCAAAAACCAGCGTCTGTGACGATTCCGGTATCTTCAGGTTTTGAAGTAACGATCGCAGGTACCCTTGTCCCGGTTCATATGTCAGTTTCGCTTCTCCGGAATCCAGTCTGCGTTGAAGATGGACCGCGGCGTCATCCGCATCGGCAGCGTATCCCGCAGTTGTACTCATAGCAGGAGGTGTCGTTCTGGAAGACTGCACTCGCAGCAGGGCATATCCCGCCGCGGGAAGCAGCAGAATCGCTACCACTATTCCTAATTTGCGCCGTCGGGAATTTCGGACGGCCGAAGCCATGCTACTTCCCTCCTGTATTTGCCGATGACTGACGTTGCAATTCGTCTTCAATGATTTCGCGAATATCGGCGTAGGGCTGGCTGCCGGAAAGAAACCGTCCATTAATGAACATCGAAGGAGTGCTGTTTACGCCGGCCTTTGTTCCTTCTTCGATATCCTTCTTCACAGAGTTGAGCTTTGCGCCGGTATCGAGGCAGGAATTGAACTCCGCGGTGTTCAGCTTCAAATCGGCGGCACGCTTCTTCAGATCATCCACCGTGAGATGCATCTGGTCGCTGAACATGGAATCGTGAAATTCCCAGAACCGTTTTTGGTCGTTGGCACAAAGGGAAGCTTCCGCAGCTTTCTGCGCGAAGGGATGAATATTCGTCAGAGGAAACTGTCGATAGACAAGACGAACTTTATCCGGATAACTTTTCTCGATGGCTTTCAATGTCGGAAACAATCCACCGCAGAAGGGGCATTGGAAATCCGAGAATTCCACAATCGTTACGGGCGCTGTATCCGGACCCTGTGAAGGATAACCCGCCGTTACAATCTCCGTCCGCACCGGATCGAGGAGAATTTTTACGGGAAACTGTTTCTTCAGCATATTGACCATCGCATCGCGGTAGCGTTTGCGTGCCTGATCCATCATGTACTGCTTCACGCGGGGAATCGCCTGGTCGTGCGGTATGGTAATTTGTGATTTATTTGCCTGGTAAAATGCTTCGACTTCTTCGGATGAGGGAGTTGGAACATTGCTCTCGATTTCCGAGTAAATCACCTGCTCCTTTGTAATCCGATCCCGAGCCGCCTCCGCGGCAACCAGCTTGTCTTCGATAACGGAATCCAGAGCGGCGTGCATAATCACCAGCTTGTCCCGCTCATAGGTGGTCGGATTCTGGGCCTTCTTCGATTCCAGAGCAGCAAGTTCCGAGGCGGCAATTGTCGTCACCTGCGCCTCCGTTATGGCCTCGCCGTTGACGAGAGCCAATGTCTTTGAAGGGGCCTGGGCCGTGGCCGAAACGGCAGTGGTCAGAATGGCAATGGCGATAATGTACCGGGGGTTCATGGCAGGACTCCTTTAGAGGCAGAATTTTATCAGAGTATACCGTCTAAGCTCACTGGAACGGTCAATGACCGCTCGGGACCCTTGAACTGTGCGACGGTGCGGGGTCATCGACCGCGCCTGGAGCACGAATTTTCTGGTAAAATCCCGTCCCTGAAAGGCGAGGAAATATAGAAATGAAGTCAATGCGCGGGAAGACTGCGTTGTGGGGTTTGACTACGGGGCTCTGGGCCGTTGTGGCCTTTGGAGCAGGACAAAATGCTCAAGATGCACCAATGACAGACGCCAGGGGTGAGCAGATACTAAATCAATCCTGTTCCAGCTGTCATGAACTCCGGAACATTGATATACAGGCCATGGACAAGGACGCATGGACAAAAGTGATTCGTTCCATGATGGAGAAGGGATCCTCGATCAAGCCAGAGGATGTTCCCGGCTTTGTCGATTATCTGGTCCGAAAGCACGGGCCGTTACCCGAAGGCGCTGGCAAGAAGATTTTGCTGGACGTGTGCACTCAGTGCCATGATCTCGAACGGGTGCTTAAGACTCCGGCATCAAGAGACGAGTGGGAAGCAACCTTGTTGTCCATGTTGAACGAAGGAGCACCGCTTTCCGATGAAGACTTTCCAGTGATCCTGAATTATCTGGCCAGAAACTTCAGGCCCAAGGACTAAAAAAAGCCCCAACCTCGAATTGAGGTTGGGGCTTTTTCCAGCTCTGAATAACGGATCTGCTATTTCGCAACGTCCTTGCAGAGGCCGTCGACAACGCAGATGGAATCCACATTCCGATTCTCGGCAGGAACTTCCAGACCACGTTCCATCATCAATTTGCGGAGGAGCTTCGCGGTATCGGGGAAAAGAACCGCCGATTGGACGCCAACGCGAACCAACCCTTCGGCATAATCCACCGCCTGCCAGGTGTGCCCGGCAAGCTTGGAAGCCAGTTTGTCCGTGTCGCGGCTTCCTTTATCCCGCGTTTCAAGTTTCGCGCCGCGATCGACAAGTAATTGAATGACGTCGTTTCTGCCCTTCAACGCCGCGCCCATCAAGGGAGTCCGGCCATCGTTGTTGGCTCCATTGGGATCGAGCCCCAAATCCAGGAGCATCTTGATGGCTTGATAGTTCTCTTCCTTGGACCATTCGTAAGTGACGCCTTCCACCCATCCGATGCCGGCGGCGGCAGAAAGTGCCGTATCGCCGTAATCCGTTGCAATTTTCGGATTCGCGCCCCGTTCCAGGAGAAGCTTCATCAGCGCGGTATCGCTGGACTGCGAAGCGCGAAGAAATGGAGTTGCGCCCCGTTCAAAAAGCCACTGCATGGTGAAGATCGTACGGGTCAGCGTGTTCTCTCGTATTTGGGCATTTACATCTGCTTTGTGATCCAGCAGAGCGCGGATGTATTCCAGGCTGTCCATGTCGGCCTTTGGAACCGGAAAATCTCCGCCTTCAATGTTCCGATTGTCGGTAGCCAGATACAGATTCGTCCACGACGATTTATTGGCCAGATTGACGTCTGCGCCATTCTCCATCAGATATTTTCCGAGAATGTAATGTCGATTCTGTGTCGCTGTCAGCAGCGGAGTCCAACCGTAGTCGGATGGTTGATTGATATCGGCTCCAGCCGCCAGAAGGAGCTTCGCCGATTCCAGATCACCCTGGCGTGACGCGAAAATCAGTGCTGTGAGCCCACCGCCACTGTTGCCAGTAGCTCCGGCAATCGGGCCTGCAGCATCGTCTCCACCATCATCAGCGGCTGCATCCGCTGCGGCCGCAGCAGGTGCTGCGGCGCCACCGCGGTTTGCGCCATTTCCGCCGCGGTTTCCGCCACGATTTCCGCCACCCTGCCCGCCGCCGAAACCACCTGCTGCCGCATTTGCACCAGGAAGAGGCGGAGCAACTCCAGCCGCGTTCTGTCCATTGGCGGCGCCCGCACCACCGGCGCCATTCCGGTTGTTACCACCACCGCGACCGCCGCCTCCAGCAGGAGCCGGGGGAGGAGCCAGACCGGCCTTTTCAGCGGCCAGCCGAGCCTGGGCGGCCTGAACCGTTGCGACGTTCACCTGATTCGCCATGTATGCCCGGGGTACTCCGGCGACAGCCGACTTGAGGCTGTAGTCCGCCTTTGCATCCAGCAGCGCTTTGACGGCGGCCGGATGAGACTGCTCCGCAGCCCACATTAACGCGGTCGTCCCACGAAGACTTTCTTTCGCATTGACTTCGGCACCTGCTGCAATCAACGCCTTGATCGTATCTGGATTGCCGTTGCGGGCGGCCAGCATCAGCATCGTTTCTCCACTGAGACCACGTTCCTTAGCATCGGCCCCTGCCTTCAACAGCTTCGTCACCATGGAGGTATTTCCATAAAGCGAAGCCATGGCGAGGGGGGTGACGCCTTCGCGATTCGCGACTTTCACTTTCGCTCCCGCGGCGATGAGCTGATCAAAGGTGGCAGTGTCATTGTTGAACACGGCCCAATGGATTGCCGTAGTGCCATCCACCTGAGGCGCATTCACATCGGCCTTCTGTGCCAGCAACCGGCTGACTTCAGCCTTGTTGCCATTCATCATGGCATCGGCAACATCACTGCGGGCGGCAGCTCCGAAATTGAGTCCTGCCAGCGTCAGCAACAGCAGCGCCGCGCAACCCACGACTATTCGTCTGCACTGTAACTTGGTCATTGATCGTTTCCCCTGTCCCTTCAATTACAGTTTTGCCAGCCGGCCGGAGTAAGGCCAATCCGGTACATTGCTGTCGCCCTGAGTTTCATTGTGAATCCCATACATATCCAGAACGCTTAGCAGCAGGCTGCCCGTCCGCCATGTCTTGCGGTCGAACGCGATTTGCCGTCCGCCTTTGTGTTGCCCACCGGCACCGCCAACAAGGACATGGGGGACATCGTAGTGCTGATGCTGATTGGAATTGCCCATGTTGGTTCCGTAAAGGATCAGGGAATGATCGAGCAGGGTTCCGTCACCATCTGGTATCGACTGCAGTTTCTTTGCGAAGTACGCCATTTTGGAAACATGGTATCTGCCGATTTTGGCATAGTTGGCGATATTCGCCGGAACGTCCTGATGATGCGACGCACCATGGTAGCTGGCGCTGGTACCGCCATCCGGGAATAAATCGCTCTTGGGAAGTGGATACGATGCACCTGTCAGGTCACGGGCGCCAAGCAAAGTCGCCACGCGGGTGATGTCGGCCTGGAAACCAAGAGCGATCAGATCGTAGTGAAGTTCGATGTGCTTGTCGTATGTCGACGGTATGCCGTTGGGCTCATCGATGGGGGCCACCGATGTCGACGCGGTCTTGGCCAGTCCCAGCCGGCGTTCGATTTCCCGAACGTTGTCCGTATACTGATCCACGGTGCGACGATCCGACGCACCCAGATTTTTCTTCAAACCCGACAACTCGCCCAGAAGAGAATCCAGGACACTGTTGGTCTGCTTCATGCGAGCGGCCCGCACTTCCGGAGTGGCGCCACTGCCGAACAGTCGTTCAAAAACAACCTGCGGGTCGAGTTCCATCGGAAGCGGAAGCGTTGCTGTTTTGTCTTTTGGATCGTTTGCGGAAACCCACGAAATCGAGTTCGTATACGAGCAGCTGTAACCCTCACCGCAATTACTGGAACTGCTGTTGGGATCTTCAACCGCGACCTGCAAGGACGGCAGAATGGAGCCTTGACCGATCTTCGATGCGATTTGTTGATCGATCGTCGGTTCGAACACTGTGGAGTCGGATCCGGAGGTTTTCCTCGGCTTGTTGCCACTGAGAAAGGCCGCGGCCACCCAGTGGTCCGAACCCGTCGTTCCCGGAGGAGCCTCAGCAGACGACGACCATATTCCGCTGATAACAGTGGTATGGCTGCGAACCGGCTGTAGCGATTCCATGATGTTGGACATTTTCTCGGGCAGTCGACCTTCCGGATGCTCCCAATGCCCGGGCGCCATTCCGTGCGGATAGAAAATGCCCATGAACCGTGGTGTCGGAGTTGCAGCAGTCTGGGCCAGGGCGGTCTGAGCGGGAATCATCGCATTCAATAACGGCAGGCCCAGCGTCACACCGGCGCCGCGAAGAAACGTCCGTCGCGGCATGTGCTTCTTGGTAATAAACATTTAATTGCCCTCCTTCTTCGAGGTACTCGCTGGAATTGCGGTTTCCTGTACCTTCATATTCATTTGAAATGGCTTGCTCTTCACAACTGCAAGAACCAAAGCCGAAAAGCGATTGTTATTGCGCCCGGCATCTCGTGCGATAGCTCGGACCAGCGGCATATCCTGATATTCCACTCCGCGTCCCAGTGCGTAGGTCAATAGCTTTTCTGCAGTGACCTCCACAAACTGACCGGAGTATTTGTCCACGATCCAATTACGCAGACCAGACGGGCCATTCACGGTTGTGCCGTCATAAACGACTTCGGACTTGGTGATGGGAGTACCCTCATCTTCCGTCCGCCAAACTCCGATGGCGTCAAAATATTCCAGGGAAAATCCAATCGGATCCATCATCTTGTGACACTGAACGCACGCCGCATTTGCAGGACTACCGATCATCGCGCGGTGGTCTTCCATCTTCTGCCGCATGGTCGGCGTTTTGGCGTTGCCTCTGGCATCATTGGCCGTCGGTTTCAGCGCGGGGACATCGGGCGGCGGGTCCGGCGGGCCTACGCCGATAATGTTGGCCATAATCCATTTGCCGCGTGTCACTGGCGAGGTTCGTTCCGGCTTCGCGGTGGTTGTCAGGATAGCTGCCTTTCCGAGCAGACCTCGACGAACATCCAGCTCCGGAGGGAGAATGACGCGCCGGAACTGGCTCCCATAAATTCCCGGAATGCCGTAATGCTTGGCAAGCCGCTCGTTGACATAGGTGTCATTTGCGGTCAGCAGGTCCACGACATTACGGTCTTCACTGACGATACTGTTAAAGAGCAGCTCCACTTCGCGTCGCTCCGCCTGTCGCAACGGATCGTCGAAGTTCGGATACAACAAAGGCAGCGGGCCAACCGCCTGCATGCCGCGAAGGTTCAGCCATTGTCCGGCAAAGTTAATTGCCAACGCTTCGGATTTTGGATCCTTGAGCATTCGACGAACCTGCGCTTCCAAAACCACGGGATCCTTCAGTTGCCCCTTGCTCGCCAGATCAATGAGAGTCTGATCGGGGCGAGTGCTCCACAGGAAGAACGACAGACGTGACGCAAGCTCGATATCACTGATGCGATATGCCTGGCCGGGCTTCACGGTGGCCGGTTCCACTTCCATTCGATAAATAAACTTCGGGGAGGCCAAAATGCGACTCAGAGCTATTTCGATGCCATGATCGAAATCCGACTCTTGTCGGCCAGCCTGGTAAAAGTCCATCAGGGAGGACAAATCGTCGGATGTCGCCGGACGGCGGAACGCCTGTGTCGCCAGGTTCGTGATGATCTTCCGCGCACAAGCGGCTTCATCTGCGGGTCCTGTAGGACGGCAAATGAAAATCTTGCGGCGGCTGGCGGAATCCTGAGCATCGACAGCGTTGTACGGTCCCTCGATTCGGATGGTCCCCACATGAGGAAAGAAGGTGTAGCCCGGCGTCGGACCTGTCTGAACAGTGTCGCGCAGAGGATGGATATCGATATCCAGGATCGGCGCGAAATTGGTCTGAAGGAAAGTTACAGCAACGGTATGCTGACCTGCCTTCGCGGCAAATCGAATTTGCATGGGGGTGCCGCCGCGGCCACCGCCTCCGCCGCCGTTTCCAGCACCTGCACCGTTTCCACCGGCTGCGGCCTGCGCTGCTCCCTGGCCTGCACCAGCGGTGGACGTCTGTTCGCCCGCTCCAGCTGTTGCACCCGCTGCCGGAGCTGCGCCCGCAGCCGGAGCTCCGCCATTTCCAACGTTGCCGCCGCGCTGGCCGGCGTTCCCGCCACGCTGACCGGCATTTCCGCCGCGCTGGCCTCCACCTGCAGCCCCTCCGCCGCAATTACCGCCACCACCTCGACCGCCACCCTGCCAGTCCATAATCTGCAGCCGTTCGTTGTCGAGCAGGAACTCGATTTTTTCGCAGGGGACTGTTCCGAAGCCCTGGGGAGACATGTTGTCGCCAAATATGGGGGTCACCGTGATGGTGTATTCACCGTCGGACGGGAAGACATGCTTGACGAGTAATCCACCGCGCGTCCCCAACGGCATTCCCAATACGTGGTAATCCTGGGAGGTGTCTTCGGGGGCTCGATACACTACCAGCGACGGCGTTGTTGCATCGCCCATCGCGAGCCGGCTGATCTTTCCTGCTGCCGAAACATATGATTCCACAAGAGTTGACGAAAGTCCTAATGCAGCGGCGATGTTGTCGAAGCCACGCGTGGAATCGTCCGTCGGCAGGTATTTGCCGGGATCAATTTCGAGATCGAGAAGATCATGGATCACATTGCCGTATTCGGTTCGATTGAGGCGATGCAGTCCCGGAGGAGGCATGTAGGGAACCGCGTTTTTGTCCAGCTCGTTCTCGAGCCAGCCGACCAGAGCCATTGTTGCCGCCCGATCCGGGCGAGGGTTGCCAGAGGGGGGCATCATGCCCGCTCGGAGCTTGCGGACAATCTTTTCCCATGTCTGCGCATCCTTGCCAACATGCGCTGGATCCAGCTTATCGATCAGCAGACTTGCGACCCGGTCATCTTCGTTATGACAACCAACGCAATACTGATCGAGCATTTTTCGTTGTGCCGCGCCAACGGGCGCTGCTTGTGTCGAAGCAGTTGCGGGAGCTGCGGCTGGGCGCGGCGTTGTCGCCGATTGCCCGAAAAGGACGTAGGCGATCGACAAAATCGCCAGACTTCCCAATATCAGAACTTTCTTCTTCATGATGGATCGCTCCGGTTCACGAACTAATGAGTTAAATTGCCAAAAATACCTATGATCGGCCCAAAAAGGACTACGACGGAATCCGGCGGAAGGATACACCAATCGCGAGATTTTTCTTCAATTCGAGAGAACCTGGGTGAAATTGCGACACGCGATGGAATTTCGCTCATTTTCAGATATTTACCGCCGGTCCGCCTGGCTTTTTCGGTCCTTCCATCATACTTCCGACCGAGCTGCTTTCTAAGCATTTACTTAATGTCGCTGAACTTCTGAAATCTGAGGCTTTTGCCGCCAGGGCAGCAATAGACCGGTGAATTTGCTCGCATGGTAGTGTATGTCCGGGAAACCACACGTCATGAACCTGCGAGACATACGGATACTCTATCTACGCGAGCTCCGGTCCGCACTGCGCGACCGAACCATCGTCACCGGAAGTATCCTGATACCAATACTTTTGTATCCGTTGATCCTTTGGCTTGCATATGCCGGGTTCACATTCGTTTCCGGTCAATCCGCGGATCTGAAATCCCGGGTCATGCTTAAAAACGTTCCGGCGGCACACGCGTTTCTGCAGCAGCAGCTCCAAACCGATCCCAGGATTGAGCTCAAAAATTCCAGGGACCCCCAGCATGAAATTCGTAATGGCACCCTGGACGCGTTGGTTGAATTTATCCCCGACGACACTCCTTCCGGTTTGGATGCCAACTTTAAGGCACGAATCATGTTTGACGAATCCCGTGACCGCAGCGATACGGCGGAATCGCGGATAGAACAAAAAATTGTCGAATACCGCACGAAGGATCTCGAACGTCGGGCAGGCCAGCTTGGCATATCGAGGGCGGCATACCAGGATTTCTGGGTCGATACGGCAAACATCTCCAGCAACCGTCAGATGGCACAGTTTCTTCTTGGCCTGATGTTGCCCACTTTCCTGTTGGTAATGCTTGCCACCGGTGCGATGCATCCGGCTATCGATTCCACAGCGGGTGAACGAGAAAACTCCACCTGGGAAACGGTGATGACTCTCGCGACGCGGCGAAGCAATGTGCTGATTGCCAAGTATTTGTACGTCGCGACCATGTCGTTTACCGCAGGTCTGCTGAATCTGATGGCAATGATGTTCTCGCTGCGGGCCATGCTCACTCCGATATTCCGCCGGAACGGATCCGACGTGTCGATTTCCATTCCAATGGAATCGATGCCGATAATCCTCCTTGGTGCATTGTTAATGGCGCTGCTGGTGTCGGCGGTGATGATGATTCTGGCGTCGTTCGCTCGCACTTTCAAGGAAGGCCAGTCGATGGTCAGCCCTTTCTACGTCGTCATTATGATCCCCCTGATGTTTCTCAGCGCTCCTGGTATCGAATTCACAACCAAGCTCGCTCTCATTCCGATCATGAATGTCACAATGATGTTTCGAGAAGCGATTCAGGGCACCTACCATTGGCCAATGATCGCCATTACAGTCGCTGTCGAAATGGCTTGCATCGCTGCAGCAATGTTCACCGCAACACTGCTCTTACGGTACGAGGACGTCGTGACGGGCACATACTCCGGAAGCTTTCTTAAGTTTGCCCTGGCCGGGATCAAGCAAAGAGGATCCTCACGATAATGGTCGCCCCAATTTCCGTTCGCGACCTGTCGAAAACCTTTTATGACGAAGGACGCGGCGAAATACATGCCGTAAATTCCGTGAGTTTTGAGTGTCACGAACGCGAAGTTTTTGGCCTGCTCGGAGCCAATGGCGCAGGAAAGACGACCACCCTTCGAATGCTTTCCACGATTATTACTCCGAGCTCTGGCGCAGCCTCTGTTCTTGGCCATGATGTCGTCACAGATGCGGAAGGCGTACGAAAGAATCTGGGATTCTACTCCGCGAGCACGGCGCTTTATCCCCGACTCACCGCGCGTGAAACCATCGAATTTTTCGCGCAGATCAACCAGTACCCGGCCGATCACGTCACGGACCGCGTCAATTCTCTAATCGACCGATTCGGTATCACGAAATATGCGGATTCACGGGTGGACCGGCTCTCGTCCGGAATGAAACAGAAGGTTTCGATTGCACGAACCATCGCACACGATCCCCGAATCATCATTTTCGATGAACCAACGGTAGGACTCGACGTGCTCAACGCGCTCGAGGTTCAGGAATCGATCCGTCAGCTTCGATCGGAAGGCAAGACGATAATTTTTTCAACGCACATCATGAGTGAAGCGGAAAAGCTGTGCGATCGGATCGCGATCATCCACGGCGGCCGCATCCTTGCATGCGACACGCTTGCGAACCTGCGTGCCGCGACCGGCGAACATTATCTCGAAGACATTTTTGTACATTACGTGAAGGATCCCGTGAATCCGGTGAATGGAAAATGAACTGGCATCAGTTCCGCCTTCTCTACGTTCACGAGATGCGAATGCTCCTTCGGGCACGTCGCACCATCGTTCTCTCCATCCTGTTACCGGCGCTGGTCATGCCGATCATGCTGCTCGCATCGAGGTACTCCAACGAACAGCGCGTGCAGACTCTCGCCGACACAACATACAAGTTCGCCATTGTGGGGCCGCTTTCCGTTCGAGTACGCGGTCTCATTGAACGGACAAGAAACCTGCATTCCACATCTACCCGCCCATTCAAATTCGCCGAAATCCTTACGGAAGATCCTGCGAAAGCCCTCGAAAACGGCGACATTCAGTTCTACATCCGCACACGGACTGCAGAGGAGGCTGACAAACTTTCGGATGCTCCAAAGGATCGGCTCAGTGGCGTCCCCACGGTCACGGTTGTTTACCGTGGCAATCAGGATGTGTCCAGCAACGGGCGCGAACGGATCGTCGAGCTTCTGGAACTCGCGCGCCAGGGCGATACGGAACTTGCTCTTGGCCGGCATGGATTCGCGGGCGATCCCCACCAGCTTTTCGTCATCAGCACGACAAATCTTGCAACGGGAGGACAGGTCACCGGGCTGAGCGTGGGGCGGCTGATCACGGCCATACTGGTCATGTTGATGCTTACCGGGGGATCCGTGGCGGCTCTGGACATCATCGCCGGCGAAAAGGAACGCGGTACGCTCGAGACTTTGCTGACAACAGCGGCGGGAAGAACGGAAATCGTCGCAGCGAAGCAGTTCGCAATCAGTTCCGTTGCGCTGGCGATCACGTTGATCCAGGCACTCAATTTCCTCCTGTACATCAAATTGAAGGTGATTAACCTGCCGGAAGGTTTTCGATTCGAGTTGTCATCCAGCATGGCGATCACGCTGCTGCTGTTGTTTGTCCCACTCGCCCTGACGTTGGGATCGGTTCTGCTGATGCTGTCTGCATATGCGAAGTCTTACAAGGAAGCTCAACTTTATTTTTTCCCGGTTTACCTGCTGAGCCTTTTACTTTCGCTTACTTCTTTATTGCCTGGCATTCCGCTGCGATCCGCGATTGCAATTATTCCCATCGCCAATGTCAGTGTCGCGGCACGCGAGATCCTCGTCGGAAGGCCGGACCTTCCAATGATCCTCCTGACGTTTCTGGTCATGGTGGGTTTCGCGTCCTGGCTGATGCGCACCGCCAGGCTGATGCTCTCGCGTGAAAACATTGTTCTACCCGCACACGCGGAGCCCGCCGAATTCATTGGTGGCAAGGCTCTGTTTGCAAAGCGCGTGATGCGATGGTTTGCACTGCTGTGGGCGGTGGAATTTGCCGCGGCGGCAAATGTTCCGGCCCTGGCTTCGTTTCAGCGGCAGATCGTATTCAACGAAATTTTCCTGATGTTGGGTGCCAGCATACTCATTGTCAGGATCTACAAACTCGATCTTCGCGATACGTTTTCGCTGCGCGCCGTAAAGCCGGTGGTATGGCTCGCAATTCTTTGCGCGATTCCCACAGCCAACTCGGCGGCGGTGGCGGTTTTCCGATTGACGAATATTTTCGTTCCCGTCTCCGAAGAAATGTTGCGCAGTACGTCGGAAAGTCTTATCCCGGCAGGAATGCCGCATTGGCAGCTATTCATCTTTCTTGCGGTACTTCCGGCATTGTGTGAAGAAATCGCTTTCCGCGGGATTCTGCTCAGCGGATTACGTCATCGTCTGCGGCCCGTGATGCTGACCATCGCCGTTGGGCTGGTGTTCGGATTGTTCCATATGACGTTATTCCGTATTGCTCCGACCGCGGTGCTGGGGGTCATACTGACGGCGATCGCACTGCTGACGGGATCGATATTCCCAGGAATGCTTCTTCACATGGGAAACAACGCGTGGGGGGTCTGGGCGGGACTGCATGATTTCGATGCCGATAACTTCAGCCCATGGCATTCCGCAGGAATGATTACAGTCTTCGCGCTGTCCATGTGGATCATATACCGGAACCGCGTGCGGTCTGGAATGAGCCATACACGTTCGTAGCAAGCGCACCAAAACCAACCAGGACGAGAACAAAATGGATCAGGCCGCCAATATACGGGAGGTTGATGGCGATGAAAGTCAGAACCAGACCAACGAGCAATGCCAGTGCAACGGAACCCATGCCGTCACCCTGCGATGTGAGAAGCGTGCGACCAATGAAATTCGCGACCACGATTTTTGCCAGATAAAGCCCTACCAGCCACGTCACAAATCCGACCAGGGCGACAGGTATTCCAATCAGGGTGATGGCCACACACAGTGCCGCGATGGGCGTGGCGAAGACGAGCAGGAATCCGATGCCTCCGGATTTCAGCACGGAAACAATATCGGAGAAGCCCGCGTGTCGGAGTTTCGGAAAAATCAGCAGGAGCAGAATTCCTGCGACGAAGGCCGCCGCAACATGCAGCAGCTCGGAAAAATAAAATCCGACCCTCGAGTACCGGCTCGGCCCGGGCTTCGTCACTTCGACCGACTGCTTGCCTCCGATCATGGCTGAAGGATCGACATGGACAGCCTCCGCTCGAGATACATAGGACGTCAGATCCCCTGTAATACGCGCCGACGGAAGCACGGACAGGTTTCCGCCACGGAATGTCACATTGCGTCCGACGCTTCCGGCGATGTCTGTCATTCCGAACGCGTAGAAACTATGGGCAACGGCTCCATTCATATGGGGGTTACCGAACCCCGCTGCATCACCACCGATGGTTGCGTCCTTTCCGATGATGACGGACTGACCGAACCCCACCGCATTGCGCCCGACCTTGCCGTCGATCTGAATATTCTGGCCACCTGCAAGAATGCTGCCCTCGACAGTTCCCGTCACTTCGATGTTTGTCGCACCCGTAATGACGTTTCCCTTTATGGTTCCATGGATCGTGACGCTTCTCGCAAAGGCAATGAGATCGCCATTGACCGTACCATCAATAACGACGGTGTCTCCAGCCGCGAATAGGTTGTCATCCACAGTCTCATTGGCCCGCAACGTGACGTTCTTGTTCTCTCCGGCAACTCGCCTGTCCATGGCGAAACCTGGAGCTGCCGAAACGATCAGAAGGATCAACCCCAGTGCCGATACCATCGCGCTCCGGCTAACGGATCTCCGCAGCAGCATCACAATTCCGGTAACTATCAAAACAATCAATGCGACGAAACTGAGACTATCGGCAAGCGCTGTCATGCTGGAAACTCCTTCTGCCGCAAAGAATGCGATGGTGCTCATGAGCCAGTTCAAACTGCCGGAAAAATTCGAGGGATTCAGCCAATCGAGATTTACAGGAATGGATGGGAGGGCGAGCTGTTCCGGCGACGACATTGCAATTCGGATCAGCGCCGATAAACCGATCAACATTCCGCCCCACTTCACGATATCCACCGGGCGTGCCGCCTCCATGACCGGTTCAGCGGACGGGTCCAGTACCTCCGCAACGGAAAGGCCCGTCATATCGATCTCCTGAATGCTGGCAATCAGCAGACGATTTTCTTCACGGAATGCCGCAGACATCGCCCTGCAGTTCTCGCAGATTTTCAGGTGATCTTCGACCTTGCGGGACTCCAGCTCCGTCAGTTCCCCGTCGACAAAAACCGACCACGTGAATTCAGTTAGACATTCCACGGTATTTCTCCTTTTGTAGCTTCTGGCGCAGTTGCTGCTTGGCTCGAAATATCAAAGTCGCAACCAGATTTCGACTCAACCCAAGAGCCGATGCGATTTCGTCGTAGCTCATCTCGTTGTAGTACACCAGCACAAGAGGTACGCGATACTTGTCTGCCAGCTGCCCGAGTGCATCACGGACATCCTTTCCCCGTTCTGCAGTCAGGATCTCCGTCAGCGGTCCGGGACCATTCGAAGGCGAATCCAGACTTTCTGAAGACGCGAGGTCGAAGAGTCTTCTTTCGGTTCCGCGCCGCCGCAGAACGTCAATGCAATAGTTGGTTGCGATTCCGGATAACCAGCTCGAGAGGGGCAGTGACGCGTCGTAGGTTGAGATTCTGGCTTGAGCACGCAGAAATACTTCGTGTGCGGCATCTTCAGCAGCATCCACGGAGTTCAGCAGGTATCTGCACAGTCGAAGCACACGACCATGCTGCGCTTGATAGATGGCTGTAAAATCCTGTTCCGAGTTTTCCATAGGTATGGAGGGTTCCATCAGCACTGACATGCTTTTACTACGAACCATCCCGCGGGAAATTACGAAAAATCAGTACAATGCCGGAGCATGATTTCAAGTCACGAGGTCCGCTGGTTTCTTCAAGGCGGTATCGATCAGCATCCGGCGTTGCGGCATTGGGTCGAGGAAGACGCGAAGGATCCTCAATGGATCGGCCGGCTGGGTGGGAAACCTGACGCGTACCTGCTTATCCCAGGTGCATCCGACATGGGAATCAAGTGGCGCGAAGGTCAGCTGCAGATTAAGGGGCTGGAATGTGCCCTTGGAACGCATAAGTTCACCGGATCCTTCGAAGGAATCGTTGAGCGCTGGATCAAGTGGGGCTACGAGGGCAAATCCGTGGAGGGTGCGTTTTCTCAGTGGTTCAAACCCTCGCAGGACGCGCCGCGAATTGTTGAAGTGCACAAGACACGCTGTCTTCGCAAAGTGCGGCTAAACCCGTTTGCGGCAATGCCGATCGAAGTGGATTCAAAAACTTCCATTGATCGTGGAGGCGCACTGGAGGTTACGGACTTGCGTGTTGGAGTTCAGGCATTCACGTCGGTCGCATTTGAAGCGTTTCCCAACGATTCCGGAATGCACCGGGATTTCAGCGTATTCGTGAATGCATTTCTGGGAAGGCTGAGCAGTGTGGAACTGACGGAATCCAACTCCATGAGTTATCCGGCATGGCTGCAAACGCTGGGATGACAGGGCAGAGCTGCATACCGACCTGCAAGAAGGATTTATCCCAGCCGGACTTCGCGTCTCGAGAATATGATGCAACCGATAATGAAGAAGATTGCGCAGTAAAGCAGGTTTTCAAGAAGAGTTTTCGATAGCGCACTGCGATCCAGCGCCATCGTCGCATCAACAGCATTTACGAATACGCTCTTAAAGCCTGGTGGTACGACCCAATTCAGAACGACTCCAAGCATGTGTCTCCACGGAATTGTCTGATCTTTGAGCAGCGTCACGAAGTCGGGGATGAAATACATCACGAATGAAACTCCGGCAGCGACCATCCAGCCGCCGATTGTTCCAAGAGCAAGTGCAAGGGCGCTGTAAAGCATGATCGCTACCATGGAATGCAGAAGGGCAAGCCACAACAGGCTGGAAAAATGGAACCCGAGGTACTGACCTGCTGCAAATTGTATCGCAACGCCAACGGCCATGGACATCAGGCCAAACAGCTGTATGGCCAGCCACTTCCCGAGCAGCAGTTCCCACCGCGCGATGGGCCGCGCCAGAACGGTGATAATTGTTTTGGACGAAACTTCCGAAGCCAGCACATTCGCACCTAACAGAATTCCAAAAAAGATAGCCAGTGTCGTCCAGGTGCTCAGGCCATTTGCAAAAGCGCGGGGCCGATTCCGTTTAAACTGCTCTTGAACTTGTTGAGCTTGCATTTCGAACTGCTTGCGCTGATATTCCTGCATTTCTTCGAATTGCTTTTGTTGCTCCGCCGTCATGCCGGTGGGAGCCTTTCGCTGGCGTTGCCCAAAACCCGCGATGTTGGGCGCGGCATCCCTGAAAATGATTTGCGGGGCAAGTTGAAGGCCGACGATGAGGATGGCGACAATCCAAAGGTACATCGAGCGGGCAAACAGGATCCCGCGGAATGCATTTTTGAACACCAACAGAATGCGATCCATCAGGCCCTCCCCACATGCTTCATGTACGCATCTTCGAGAGAACCGGTGCGCCGGCGTTTCATGCCGCCAATATCCAGCGGAAGGGAAAGCAATGTCTTGAGCACATCCCGCTTGTCCTCTGTGGTACACAACAGGACGGCGTCCTCACCGTTGACACTCACCACACTGCACTTCGTACCCAGAACCTCAAGAATCGAATTGTTGAATCCGGCGACTTCGATTTCCCATTCCTGGCTGTCGTTGGAAAACGAACTGACCTGATCGGAAAATGCGACCTGTCCCTGACGCACCATCACGACTTCATCGCAGGTTCGCTCAACGTCCGCCAGAATGTGGCTGCTCAGGAAAACCGTCTTCCCTTTCGCTTTCTCCTCGCGAATGATTTCAAGAACCAGACGGCGGCCTTCCGGATCCAGACCACTGGTAGGTTCGTCGAGTATCAGCAGTTCGGGCTCATGCAACAGAGCCTGCGCGAGTCCAAGCCGTTGGGTCATCCCTTTGGAAAAACCGGAAGCCTTGCGGTTCGCCGCGGCGGTGAGTCCCATGCGCTCCAGCTGCAAAGGCACCGTTCGGGAGAGCACGTCTTTCGAAACTCCTGCCAGCCGTCCGTAATAATTCAGTGCCTGAGTTCCTGTATAGAACGGATAGGTGTGGAAGATTTCGCATTGATATCCCACACGGCGGCGCAGCGATGCCGATCCGGTTGGCTGACCAAACAGTCGGATGGTTCCATGGTCGGGCTTCAGGAATCCCAGCAGCGAATGAATCGTTGTCGTCTTTCCCGCTCCATTAGGGCCCACGAATGCGACAATGCTTCCCTTCTTCACGGACAAGTTCAGGTTGCGCACCGCAAACACCTGGGATCGTCGTAGACCGGAACGATAGGTCTTTGTCAGATTTTCAATTTGAATTACAAGTTCACTCATAGGGCAAAAGACTTCTCAATTTCCGTCTGTACGCTATTGGTACGAGCCATCTCCGTTAAAGTTGCGGGAATTCGCGAGCGGGCGGGGATCATGAGGGCAGTCCTGAGCGGACCGCCCCAATGCTTATTTAGCGAACTTTTTTCACACCTTTAAAAACGACCGGCTGTTCGGCGTAATTGCCGACAGCGATACTTTTGGCGACGGTGTCTTCGACGACTTTTCCAGTCAATGTCGTCCGGCCTTCACCTTCTCCTTTATCGTTTAGCCTGAATTCAAATACGGTAAACGGCAGGTTCGTCGGACTGGCAGTTCCGGTCGGCTTCCACCACTGTTCGCTCCAAATGCCGAGACGACGATCCGTGGCGAAAATGATACGCTCGCCACCATCCGGCGATGTTATTCGGTAGGCGAGCTTGATGGAGTA
>Ga0163162_10000985_pt1 | contig 26500 bp, 16 predicted proteins | sample S55metaG_FD_115310 | JGI IMG/M metagenome (GOLD analysis project Ga0163162, IMG submission 115310) | Switchgrass rhizosphere microbial communities from Kellogg Biological Station, Michigan, USA - S5-5 metaG | ecosystem: Host-associated > Plants > Roots > Rhizosphere > Soil | place: USA... | reverse complement strand
TAACTCAAATATATCAACATGACAAAGGCCGGGAATACTCCTGGCCTTTTTTATTATCCGTTCCCTCCAAAATTATTTTCCCCGGACAACAGTGAACTTGTTTCAGCACCCCACAGGACAGGTATGCGATTTGATTAGCAAGCGGCTTAGCAAATGGGGTGTTGAAACAAGTTCAACATGACCACTATTTTATTGTGTAATGGGTGGGGACTAAGTACTGATCTGCCAAAAATTTTCAATTTTTAATTATTATTCGTTAATCTTGAATAGTATTCTGAACCAGTTAAACCTGCTGCGCTGTTGCCAATTATCAGCGTATTATAACATAGATACACTTTATGAACAAAACTAAAGTTGCCATACTGGGTGCCGGTTTTATAACCGATATCCACATGGAATCGTACCATCGCTTTATCCCCGAAGCCGATGTAGTGGCCTGTTACGCCCGTAACCCAGAAAAAGCCAAAGCCTTTGCCGAAAAATATCATATAGCTCAATGGTTTGATGATATTGATAAACTCATTGCCGAATCGGGCTGCGAGGTAGTAGATATCTGTCTGCCCAATTATTTGCACGCCGAAGCCACTATTAAGGCAGCCAAAGCAGGAAAGCATGTGATTATCGAAAAGCCGCTTGCCGTTACGCTTGAAGAGGCCGACGAAATGATTGCCGTATGCAAGGCCAATAATGTAAAACTGATGTATGCCGAAGAGCTTTGCTTCGCACCAAAATATGAGCGGGCACGGCATTTGGTAAAAGAGGGCGCTGTTGGCGAGATCTATATGCTGAAACAGGGCGAAAAGCATTCGGGCCCGCATTCGGACTGGTTTTATGATATCAATTTTTCGGGCGGTGGGGTGATCATGGATATGGGCTGCCATGCTTTGGGTTGGTTCCGCTGGATGCTGGATAATGCCAAACCTAAAAGCGTTTATGCCAGTATGAGCACGGTGCTGCATAAAGGCCGTACTAAAGGCGAAGATAATTCTGTAATTATTGTTGAGTTTGAAAACGGCGTAACCGCAGTGGCCGAAAATAGCTGGGCTAAACATGGCGGTATGGACGACCGCTGCGAGATCCACGGTCTTGGCGGCGTTATTTATGCCGATCTTTTTATGGGCAATGCGGCGGTAACGTATAGCCGCGATGGTTATGGCTACGCCATGGAAAAATCAGACACTACACAAGGCTGGAGCTTCACCATTTTTGAAGAAGCCTTTAACCAGGGCTATCCGCATGAGTTGAAGCATTTTATTGATTGTGTACAAAATAACAAGACCCCGCTGGTAACCGGCGAGGATGGGAGGGCGGTGCTCGAACTTATCTACGCGGCCTATGCATCGGCTGGAGCAGGTAAAAAAATTGAGCTGCCGTTTTCGGCAAAGATTGATAAACCGGTAAACCTTTGGCTCAATACTAAATAGAAAATGAAACTACATACATATCCCGATTACAACACCATGTCGAAAGCCGCGGCCGATTTGGTGGTTACCCTCGTTAGCCAAAAGCCCGATGCGCTGATCTGTTTTCCTTCCGGCGAATCGCCGACAGGCTTGCTCAGCTACCTGGTTCAATATGCAAGCCATGGTCAGGTTGATTTTAGCCAAACCAATTTTGTAGGCCTCGATGAGTGGGTTGGCCTCGACCGCACTAATGACGGCAGTTGTACCTATTTCCTCGAAAAACATTTCTTTAAGCCGCTTAATATCTCACCCAATAAAGTGAAATTTTTTAATGCTGTTGCCGATGACCTGGATGCTGAATGCCAGGCCATGAATAAACATATTGATAAGCTTGGCGGCCTGGATATGATGGTAGTTGGCGTAGGGCTTAACGGGCACATCGGCCTTAATGAGCCCGGTGCCGATTTTCATTCGTATGCGCATCACTCACCTTTAGCGCCTATTACGGTTGAAGTTGCTCAAAAATATTTTACTACCGATACTGTTTTAACCGAGGGAATTACGCTTGGTTTACGGCACCTGGCCGAAGCCGCTGTACCAGTGCTGATAGCCAGCGGAAGTAAAAAAGCGCCAATTATTGCCGAGGCATTGCAGGGATGTGTTACCAATGATGTACCTGCTTCCATATTTAAAACGCTGCAAAACGCACAGGTGTTTTTGGATGAAGCTGCTGCGGCGCAACTGAGCTTAACAGTATAAAAGCCGTTATGCAGATATGATGGGCTGAAAGCGCCGGGCCAATAGCCTTAGGCCTTTAGCTTTGCGCTTTCAGCTTTTATATAAAACCTATTGGCAATTAAACAGTTTATTAACCATAACCCATTGTACCAATGCCCGACGAACCTAAAAATACTGCCGATCAGTTTACCTATGATGCTATTGTAATAGGCTCGGGCATTAGTGGGGGATGGGCAGCTAAGGAGCTTTGTGAGCAGGGTTTAAAAACCCTGGTGCTTGAGCGGGGGAGGGATGTGCAGCACATTAAAGATTACCCCACCGCCACCATGGATCCCTGGGAGTTTAAGCATCGTGGCGCTATGACGAAAGGCTTTTTGAAGGAAAATCCGCTCATTAGTCGTGCCGCCGGTTATGGGGAGGATGATGCCCATTTTTTTGTGAAAGATAAAGACCATCCCTATATCCAGGAAAAACCGTTCGACTGGATCCGCGGTTACCAGGTTGGTGGTAAATCGCTTACCTGGGGGAGGGCCTGCCAGCGCTGGAGCAAATATGAGTTTGAAAACCCGGCACGTTTTGGTTATGGTATTGAATGGCCTATTGGTTATGATGACGTAGCGCCATGGTATTCACATGTAGAGAAATTTATAGGCGTTTGCGGTAATAAGGACGGAATTGAGTCCATGCCCGACGGCGAGTTTTTGCCGCCTTTTGATATGAACGCAGTACAGGAACACATCAGCAAAAAAATAAAAGAAAGCTATCCCGACAGGCATTTGGTACATGCACGCTGGGCGCATATTACCGAGCCTAAACAAATCCATATTGACCAGGGCCGGGTTAAATGTATGGCGCGAAACCTGTGTATGCGTGGCTGTCCGTTCGGTGGCTATTTCAGTTCGGTAAGTTCAACGCTGCCATGGGCCAAAAAAACAGGTAATCTTACCATCCGGCCATTTTCGGTTGTGCATTCCGTTATTTATGACGAAAAACTGGGGAAAGCTACCGGTGTAAAGGTTATTGATACCAATACCAAACAGGAGTTTATATACAAAGCACGTATTATTTTCATGAATGCCTCGGCGTTGAATACCAACCTGATCCTGCTTAATTCAAAATCGGAGCGGTTTCCGAACGGACTCGGAAATGATAATGGTTTGCTTGGCAAGTACGTTGCCTTTCAAAATTACCGGGCATCAGTAACGGCCGATATGGATGGCTTTTTAGACCGCTATTATTTTGGTCGCAATCCTACAGAGCTGATCCTGGCCAACTACCGTAACCTGCATCAACAGGAAACCGACTATAAAGGCGGTTTCACCACTTTTATGGGCGCTTACCGAAACCGGGGTTCGCAGGAAACAACCGAAGGCGAAGTTGGAGCTGCTTACAAAGAGGCACTTACCGAGCCGGGCGGCTGGAGCGCATACATGTACCTTCAGGGCGAAACCATACCTAAGGCCAGCAACCATGTGCGTTTAAGTGCCGAGCAGAAAGATCAATGGGGCATCCCGTTGCTGATAACGTCGGTTGAGTATGATGATAATGATGAGCGCATGATCCAGGATTTTTTAACACAAACTGCCGATATGTTTGAAAAAGCAAGGTGTACGAATATTCAAAAGCATGAAAACAAACAGGCCCCTGGCCTGGATATTCATGAAATGGGGGGCGTGCGGATGGGCAAGGACCCTAAAACATCGCTGCTTAACCAATGGAACCAGTTGCATTTATGTAAAAACGTATTTGTTACCGATGGCGCTTGTATGACCAGCACAGGTAATCAAAGCCCGTCGATATTGTACATGGCATTAACCGCCCGCGCTGCTACTTATGCTGTGGGTGAATTTAAAAAAGGAAATCTCTAAAACATATTAACTAAAACATAACACCAAATGAACAAGTTATTTTTAATAGCACTGACGGCCATAGCCCTAAGCGGCTGCCATTCATCTACCCCCAAAAACTATAATAAGGAAGACAGCACAGCCTCCACTAAAAAAGACAGTACAACCGCCGCATTTGAGCCTTTATTTGATGGTAAAACCACCAACGGCTGGCATGCTTACGGCAAACCGGCACCGGGTTTAGCCTGGAAAGCCGAAGATGGAGTGCTACACCTCGACGCATCGCAAAAAGGCGACTGGCAAACCAAAAATGGCGGTGATATGGTAAGCAACGAGGAATATGAAAACTTTGATCTGAAGCTGGAATGGAAGATCTCCAAAGCCGGGAACAGCGGCATTCTGTTCCTTGTTAAGGAAGATACCACCAAATACAAATACAGCTATTTTACCGGCCCCGAATGCCAGGTTGTCGATAACAAGGCGAACGAAGATGGCAAACTCATCAAACACCGTGCAGGTGATCTGTATGATCTGATCTCGATATCAAAAGAAGTAGTTAAACCTGCCGGCGAGTGGAACCAGGTGGAAATTGTTTGCAATAACGGCAAGCTTGATTTTACGATCAATGGCGAGCATGTGCTGTCAACCACCCTTTGGGACGATAACTGGAAAAAACTGGTAGCAGGCAGCAAATTCAAACAATGGCCCGATTTCGGCACGTTTAAATCAGGGCACATTGTACTGCAAGATCACGGCGCTGATGTTTGGTACAGGAATATTGAGATTAAGAAATTGTAAGGTATCTGTCTCCAATCGTCATTGCGAGGTACGAAGCAATCCCCTATTGGCAGAGTGGCTATATAAGTTGGCCCTGTATAGTTTGGGATTGCTTCGTACCTCGCAATGACGTTTTTATAGAATATTGGCGGTGTTTTTCCCTACTTCAACACCGGCAAATTAATATAACTATCATTAAACCACTTTATCTGCAACGGTGATTTAGCATCGCTGATGCTCTCATCGCTCACATTCCTCCCCGTCCCGTAATTGATCTGTTCAAAAGGGCTTTTATTGATATTGAGGAGGATCACTATACGGCTGCCTTTGCTGAATTGTCTGCTGGTGATGTAGGTGTTAGTAAACGGAATAGTTTCCATTTGTTCCGGTTTTAGTAGATGCCGTTTCTCAGGGTTCTTAGCATAACTCGCCCTGCCCATAAAGTAGGTGAGGTAAAAGTATTTCCCATCGGGCATTTCTTCGAACATGACCACGTGGTAGTCAATGTCCTTTTTATTGATAATGGTTTTTAACACCCCCGAAAATGCACCGCTGACAGTAAGCGCTTGGGTAAGCGGATCACTTTTAAAAACAAGGCTACTGCCGGTGTTCAGCGTATCATAAATAAGCTGGTTTAAAAAGTAATAACTGCTGATGCTATCCCGGTTGGCAAAATTGACCCTTTGCGATGCGAAAGCTTTCTTTAATGGTTTAACAGGGTTTAAACGGGAATTATCAAGATAAAACTTCAGGGTATCATTGCTCATTTGCTTTAGCGAGGGCACGTGCTTCCACTCATTGCTGCCCATAACTTCAAAGTTGAACTTATCTTTCAAAAAAGCTGGTTTAGGTTTGTTTTTGAAGATATAATCAAACCATTGGTAAATAATTTCGTGAATGTTGATCCGCGCCGCATCATCAATGCGGTAACCATTCAAAACCGAATCGGGATGTCCCTGTGAACCGAAATGGCCGTAGGGGCCAATGATCACATAATGATTGGCTTTGTAGTTATATTTCAGGTGTTCACGATAGTAATACATGCCGCCAATCTGCCCGCCGTCGTAATATCCCGTGGTTGTTAACACTGGTATGTTGATATCTGCAAATTCCTTTTTATAAGGGATCATGTTCTGCCAGTATTGATCATAAGTAGGGTGCGCCACCCAATGTCCAAACATATGATTAACCCCTCTGCCGGTAAGGCTGTCGAGGGTGTGGTAAGCCAACCCAGCGTTATACCATTTCCAGTACAGCTGGTTCCACTGCGGTCCGTTGTAATCTTTTTCATCAAGGAATTTGTTATTGCTGGTGTAGTACGTCCACGAAAAAACGAAACTCATTTGTACGTTGTTGGTCATAGGTACATCAAGTCCCGGCGCCACAGCAGCCGAAGGCACAATGGTTTTAAGTGCAGGATGAAGCTTTTTTGTAGCAGCCCATTGGGTAAAGCCGTTATAGCTTCCGCCATACATACCTACCCTGCCATCGCTCCAGGATTGCTTGCTGATCCAGTCGATCACGTCATATGCATCACGGCCATCGGTTTCATAGGCCAATGGCTCGCCGGGACTGTTCCATTTACCTCGGGTATAGGCCATTACACCAACATAGCCCCTGTCTGCAGCCTCCTGGATTTTTGACGTATCGCTGCGACGTGCATATATGGTGAATTGGAAAATGGTCGGTAGTTTTCCAGTTACCCCTTTTTTGCGGGCTATCATTACTGTAACAAATGCACCGTCGTGTGCTTTTAGCAGTACGCTATCCCGAAGGTAAGGTCCTGCGGCTTTTTTGTTCTGTGCCGATGCTATGCTGCTGAAAATAAGGCATAGCAGTAGCAGGGAGAAGAATTTTCTCATCATTTTAAGTGGTTAATATGTGTTTATAGTTTTAACTCAAGTGGGTGGGAACGTGTGATTCTCCTCCCGGGAGGGGTGGAGGGGGGGCTGCTTTGACAAGCTAATCGTATAACACACCCCTGCTATCGCTCTTTCCTTCGCGGCCCCTCTCGAGAGGGGAGTTAGATTTTTCCATATTTTTAATATTATATTTACTTACCCACCGCCCATTGCCTGAATTTTGCCGATTGCCGTTCGGAGACCTCCAGTTGGGCACCTGTGCTGATTGTTATTTTTAAACGGCCATCCACCGTTGTTATGGTTTGTATGTATTGCCGGTTGATGATCTGCGCCCGGTTGATCCTGAAAAAAGTAGCGCCATTCAATTTTTCTTCTAACTGATTGAGCGAGCTTTTTAGGAACACATTTTTATCGCCGAAAAAGATACGGGCATAGTTATCCATCGATTCAACGAGGTGTACTGAACCCCATTGAATAAAATGGTACTGCTGCCGGTCTTTCACAAAGATTTGCCCGGCGGGATCTGCTTTGCCCAACCGCTGTCGTGCCTGTACTATGGCTTTTTCAAATCTTTCCTCGCGGATGGGTTTTACCAGATAATCGAGCGCGCTTACCTCAAAGGCTTTAAGCGCGTATTGATCATAGGCTGTTGTAAATATTACCGGTGGTACTTGTTCTAATGATTCGAGCAGGTCAAAGCCGGATTTTTCGGGCATCTGGATGTCTAAAAACAAAATGTCCGGCGTTTGTTCTCCTATCATTTTTAACGCATCGTCGGCATTGGCGGCTTCTCCCTTAATTTCAAAATCGGGGTAACCGGCGAGCAGGCGCCTTATTTCACTCCGGGCGGCGCGTTCATCATCAATGATCAAAACCCTTATCTTTTTCATACTACAGGGATTTTAATGGTTGCTGTTACTGTGCCGTTTGTTTCGCTGATGCTGGAATGGGCAGTGCCTTTATATTGTAATTGCAAACGTTCGTTCAGGTTTTTAATGCCCAGGCCGTTGTTGGCTTCAACAGGGTTTAACTTGCCCGGATTGCTTACCGATATGGTTAAAATATTATGCTCATTGTTTAGCTGTATATTAATAAGCCCGCCTTGTTTGTGTTGGCCAATACCATGTTTAATTGCGTTTTCAACCAGGGTTTGAACACACAAACGAGGAATCATGATATTTTCCGGTTGATTGTTTGCCTCGATATGATATTGCAGCCGCTCTTCAAGCCGGAGCTTTTCCAGTTCGAGGTAATCCTTAACCAGTTCAAGCTCTTCTTTTACGGTGATCATCTGTTTATCTCCATTATAAAGGGAATTACGCAACAGATCAGCCAGTAAATCAATTGCCCGCCTTGCTGATTTGGGATCATCTATAACTAAAGCCTTAATGTTATTTAAAGAGTTAAACAAAAAATGCGGGTTAAGCTGTGCTGACAGGTTATTAAGCTGTGCATCGCGGGTAATAACCGCTAACTGGGCATTTTCTTTGGCTATGTTGATCTCACGTTTTGAATAATGGTATAGATGATAAGCCAGCAGCCAGATGGACATCAATCGTACTCCGGCCACAAAAATGCTATCGCGGTAGAAATCAAAAAAATCACCGAAGGGCTCTGAGAATCCCGGTTTAAACCACACCCTGAAAAGATAAACCTTTGAAACGGTTGCAAGCAGGTAAACCAGTCCCAATACAATAACCGCGGGTACCAACCGTGGCAATAATTTGTTTAATCCCAGGTTTTGCCAGCCCAGTTTTAAGGCAAGGCAACGGTACAAATGGGTAATGAGGACATAAACAGCAACGTCGCTAATAAATTGAAGAATACCCAGCAGCCAGTTAAATCCCGGCTGACTGTAGCCTGTATACCCCCAATACAGCGCCGTAACCGACCAGCCGATGAGCTGACATTTCCAATAAAGCGATATGGTTACCTGTTGTTTCAATTTACTTGCTGCCGATTTATTACCAAAGCAACAAAAACTATTATACAGTTAAAAGATAAAGTACATGAGCGCAGGGATTTGGGGGATGAACGCTGGAAGAGAAGCAAGACTTTTAGATACAAGAGCCAGGACAATCACAGGTTATATTTGATTAAACCTGCGGCAAATGAAACATAAAACATTATATCATTGCGAGTCGCCTGCCGGGGAGGTGCGCGGAGCGACATGGCAATCTCGTGGCTATGCATATTGAAGCGGCATTGGCGACGAGATTGCCGCGCTACGCTCGCAATGACATTTTTGTAAAATTATCCCACCGACAGTGTAACCGTAAACACAGTATATTCTCCCTCCTTACTGTCAATTTCAATTTTGCCGCCGTGACCTTTAACCACAATGTCATAACTGAGTGACAACCCTAAACCTGTTCCCTGCCCCGTTGGTTTGGTGGTGAAAAATGGCTGCATGATCTTTTCCTTAATACTATCAGGAATCCCCATTCCGTTATCGCGCACCGAGACGACCACCGAACTTGCTTTATCTATAGTGGGCAGGGCGACTGTTGTGACTATGACCTCTGGTTTATAAGCTTCACCTATTGCTTTTTGTTTTTGATGTACGGCGTAAAAAGCATTGTTAAACAGGTTTAATAATACCCGGCCAATGTCTTGTTGTACTATATTGATTAACGGAAGATTTTCATCAAAGTTGGTAGTCAGGGTTGTATTGAAAGTTTTATCCTTGGCCCGCAGCCCGTTATAGGCCAGTTTAAAGTATTCGCCTGTGAGGTTATTGATATTTACAGCTTCCTTACTGCCGGAGCCTGCCCTTGAATGCTGCAGCATGTTTTTTACAATGCCGTCGGCACGTTGACCGTGATGGTGGATCTTTTCAAGATTGAGCTTTATGTCTGCAGCAATGGCTTGGGCTTCTTCTGTATCGCCATTGGTTAGCTCCGTCTCCATTTCTTCTATCAACTCGATACTCACCTCCGAAAAATTGTTTACAAAATTAAGTGGGTTCTGGATCTCGTGCGCAATTCCGGCGGTAAGCTCACCCAAAGAAGCCAGTTTTTCGGCCTGGATCAGTTGCTGCTGGGTTGTTTTGAGGTTATCAACAGCCTCGGATAGTTGATCGCGCTGGGTAATGATCTCTTCCTGCTGTTCGCTTAGTTCCTTATTGGCCAGGCTCAGGTCGTTAGTGCGCTGCTTTACTTTTTCTTCAAGTAACTGGTTTTCTCGTTTAAGGTGCCGCGAACGATAGGTAATAAAAGCGTAAACCGCCGAAGCGAACAATATCACATATATTAACCATGCCCACCAGTGCAAATACCAGGCTGTAGCGATAATGATGGTTATGCTATCGCCGGTGTTGTTCCATTTACCCGAGCTGTTTGCCGCTTTTACACGAAATACGTATGTACCGGACGAAAGGTTATTATATGTCACCCACCGATCAGTCCCGGCGTTCACCCAGTTTTTGTCATAGCCTTCCAGTTTGTAGGCATACACATTTTGTTCCGGATTATCGTATTGCAGACCAATATAATCGATCTGCACCCGGTTTTGATCGTAGGGTAATTCGAGCGTTTTGTGGCCATATGCTAATGTTTTGTTAAATACCTTTTCACTTGCCGAAGGATTACTATAGATAACATCTTCAATATGTACAATGGGCAGATAGGGGCTATCATTCAAATCGTCGGGGTTAAAAACAGCAATGCCGTTACTTAGCGGGAAAACCATCCTGCCATCTGCAAACCTGTTAACGTTGTCGATTCCCCTGAAAATATCCTTCCCGGGCAAAATATCGTTCATTAAAAAGTTTTTCAATTTCATGGTGCGGGTATCTATCCGGGTAAAGCCCCGCTCGGTTATTACCCACAGGCGCCCCATGCTATCTTCATTAATACCCATTACCGAATTAAATATCAAGCCGGAATCTTCATTAAAATGCCTTACATAAATTTCCTTTTTGCGATCAAACTCAAACAGGCCATTAAGGTAGGTACCCACCCAAAGCCTGCCGGTTTTATCTTCAAAAATATTATCTACACAAATGGCTTTTCGTATGTCATTATTAAAATAGGATATGAAGCGCCCTGTCTTCCTGTCGAAACGATTAAGACCGCCGAAATTGGTACCTATCCAAAGGGTATTTTCATGATCTTCATAAAAAGTAATAGCGCGGCTGTCATCAAGCGCATATTTATTTTTTGAAGTGATTTTTTCATAAGAGCCCCGGTAAGGGTAGCGGGTGAACTTTTTGGTTGCCGGGTTAAAAGAGCATATCCCGGCATCAACATCTACTGCTATCCATAGTATCCCGGTATGGTCCTGGAACAGCGTGTGTATAAAATTGCTGGTAAGAGAAGTACTATCACCGGGGATGTTGCTGTACTTTTCTTTTTTCCCGGTGATGGTATTGTACACAAGCAACCCGCTTTCAGTTGCCACATATAACATGTTGTTTTGTCCGTAACAAAAGCCCGGAAAATAACCTTCATTAGGAGCCGCGTTGTATACCTTTTTGTACTGGTTAGCGATGATATTGCCTTTATATATGCCCTGCCGGGTAGTGAGCCATGCATCGCCATTGGGCCATGTTTTAATAGCTACCAGTTTGCCGGGATAAGTACCGGTTTTTGCCGGGTTACTTTTAAATATGGTAAAGGCACTTTTTAACTTGTTTACACGCGCTACACCTACATTTCCAAAACCAAGCCAAAGCGTATTGGTATGATCAACTGTTTTACCGCCTATGCCAAGGCTTGGTAAGGCGCCCGGATCATCCGGATCGGTGACATAACGCTTAAAAGCAGATGTTATAGGATCAAAATAAACCAAACCGGCCGACGATGAGATCCAGAGTTTCCCGTCTCGCGTTTCCTTGAAACTGATAAACTGATTTTTGGTAGCTGAGTTTATGGTATCAACAGGTATATAGTTGCTGAACGTATGGGTTTGCCGGTCAAATTTTGAAAGACCTTTATTGGTGCCTATCCACAGGCGTTTGCTTTTATCTTCGTAAAAGCTATAAATACCTGCGCTCAACAGGCTGTCTTTTGCATTAGCCTGGCCATATTCTTTAAGCTTGCCGGTACTAATGTCATAACGCGCAAATTTCAGGGCCTCGTCATGCCCATGAAAGGTATTCATATAAAGTACACCAGGTTCAGTTGGGGCTTCATAAACTGGATTTGCAGCCCGCATTTTCGAGGTATCATTTGATGTAAGATATTCGCTAAATCCTTTACCTGCGCCCATGTAGCGGTATATGCCATTATTTGAGCCGAACCAGATACTGCCGTCCGTGGTTTTAACGGGGTTATAATAAAGGGTTGCCCTGACATGATAGATGCCCTTTTGCCGGTTACCGAAAAGTTGGTACTGCCCCTTGCCGGGCTCAAACTTCATAATATTGGGGCCGTCGTTGGCCGAATCAAAACGTCCCCACAAATTGCCATCGTTATCTATAGTACCCACAATCAACTGGCCATAGGTTATAGTTGCCGGATAAGGATATTGTGTAAAGGAATCTGTTGCCCGGTTATACTTGAAAATCCCGTTTGCAAGGGTGGTTATCCACAGGGTTTTATTATGGTCTTCAATTATATTAAATACCAGCGTTGATACCTGCTTGTTGAATTTTGGTGAGCCAAGTTTGTATACCTTGTAGTGGTAACCATCATAACGAACCAGGCCATTTTGTGTAGAGAACCACATATATCCCTGGCTGTCTTCAATAAGGGAGCCCACGTTTGACTCGGGCAACCCTTTTTTAATATCAAAGCGGTCGAAATATAGATGGGCTGATTGGGCATCGGCATAGAGGCTTATGCTGTAGCACAAAATCAGCAATATGAGCTTTTTCATTAAGGCGTAAGTTTACAGGCTTAATGTAAATATTTTATCCTGTAAAATGAAATGAGCGCTTATTCACTGGGAACTTACTTCTTAGGAGCTTTCAGTTTTTTTTCGCGCTTGTTGTCAGATACCATTTTAACAATGGTTTTGCCCTGGGTTAGTTGTTTAGGGTCTTTAACTTTCGCCAGTGAGTTTTGCCAGGCCTCATCTACCAGCTTTTTTACTTCCTGTTGGGGGAAAGCGGTAATATCGCTTACCAGCAGATAGCGGTACTGTTTGCCTTCACCGATGAGCAGTTTCTGCGGAGCGTGAAGTTCTGATCCCCAGTAAAAACCAAAATGAGTATTATAGTTTACACGGTACACCGCAAAGGAGCAAAAAATATGTCCCATCTTTTCTGTAGGCGACCAGCCCACGGCCAAAGCATTGTAATTATCATAAATAAGTTCGTTGGCCTGCGGGTACAAATCCCATATAAAATCACGCAGCCATAAGGCCCGTTCCCGCACTTCGGAAGGAAACATTCTCAAAAAGAAAAGCAGATCGGCGACTTCTTCTTTTGGCATAATATAAATATACAACCTTTTATTTATCAGTAATAATAATTAGCTTTATATCACCCAGTTATAAACCTAAATATAGCCAAATTGAAAAACAGTAGCCTTGTCATCCGGGTATTTGTTTTTGCCCTTGTGCGCGCGCGTTTTGTACATACCTGCGCGATCTTTTTTGTAATGGTTTCGTTTATGAGTATGCAGTGCTATGCACAGGAAAAAGCCCCTGCTTCACAATTGCTTGAAATGAAATCGGTGCAGGATAGTCTTACCCGTCAAAATCCTGCCGAGAAGATCTTTGTTCAGCTGGATAAAAGTATTTATACCCCCGGTGATACGCTGTGGTTTAAGGCTTATCTTTTTAATGCCCCTACACTCAACCTATCGGCTAAAAGCGGTATCATGTATGTGAGCATTGTTACTGATAGCGATGTAGTGGTAAAAAGACAGCGGCTGCCTGTTGAAAAAGGATTAAGCTGGGGCAACGTGAGCCTGAAGGAGTTGCCCGCCGGTACTTATACACTTGTGGCCTACACCCAATGGCTGCAAAATTTTAAACAGGATTGTTTTTTTAGGAAACAGTTCACCGTTGCCGATGATGCGGGCAGCAATTGGCTGGCTAACTATACCTGCTCAAGCGTAATAACCGATGGTAAGGAACAGGCCCACGTTAAACTGATGCTTAGTGACGCTTACAAAACAATTATAGCCGATAAGCCTGTACAATTGTCGGTAATGAAAGCAAAAAGGCGTTTGTACAGGCAAAGCCTGCAAACCGACGAAAAGGGAATAATAGATATCACCTTTAACTTGCCGGCCAGGCCTGGCGATATTCACCTGATAGCTAACGATGCCGCAGGGAACCGGGTAAATATTCCGCTGGATTTTAACCGCACGCAGGATGCTGATGTACAATTTATGCCCGAAGGGGGCGAGCTGATAGCAGGCTTACCGGCACATGTCGGTTTTAAAGCAATAGGTTTGGATGGTAAGGGCATCAGTGTTTCGGGCGTAGTGCTGGATCATGAAAAACAGGTATTAGCTAATTTTGAAACACAACATTTGGGCATAGGGAGTTTTAATCTGCCGGTTGTTAATACCGGTGAAAATTATACTGCTAAGGTAACCCTGCCGGGTGGTGCAATACGTGAGTTTCCTTTGCCCGATGTTAAAAAGGAAGGCATAGCTTTAAATGTGATCAATTCGGCTTCCGAAGATTCGGTGAAAGTTTTACTGGCCGCGACAGATAAAATAGCGCGCTCGGGTGAAAGCTATTTTCTGATAGGTAAAGCCCGCGAAATTATTTGTTATGGGGCAATGGTTAATTTTAAAAATGGCGCGTCCATCAGCCAAAAGATCAGCAAGCGGCTTTTCCCCTCGGGCATTACCCATTTTATGCTGCTTGATGTAAACAGTAAGCCATTAAACGAACGCCTGATTTTTATTAACAGGCATGATAACCTGCATTTAAGCATCAATGCCGATAAAATGATCTATGCCCCGCATGACAGCATTGCTTTACATATCAACGCGAACGACGCTTTGGGCAACCCGGTAGCCGGGAATTTTTCGCTGGCTGTTACTGATGATGCATTGGTACATCAGGATAGCCTAAACAACGAAAGTATCATTACCCGCCTATTGCTCACATCCGAATTAAAGGGCTTTGTTGAGCACCCCAATTATTACCTGGCCGCTAACAATATACAAGGCAAAGAAGCACTTGATAACCTGTTGCTTACGCAGGGCTGGGTAAGTTACAACTGGCCCGATGAAAAAGGCCGGCCGGTTTACGCTGCCGAACCTGGTTTTGCCGTTAAGGGAAGGGTACTTAACGCTTTTAATAAACCCGTGAAAGCCACAAAAATATCCATGTTGTCAAAATCGCCTGTGCTGGTTGCGGAGGCTGTTACTGATGATGCCGGGCGTTTTATGTTTGATAAACTCCCTTTTACAGATACACCTGCCTATGTGCTTAAAACGGCTAAAAATTTTAATGTTGGCATTGTGATGGATGATGTGCCTCCGCCGATAATTAAATTTTCGGCAACAGAAACCAATCTACCCTGGTACGTAAGCAGCGATACAAGTTTATTTAACAACGTGAAAAATAACCGGGCCCGTCAAAACCTGGCCGATGATTTACCCGCAGACACACGTGCCTTAAAGGAAGTAAAGATCATTGCTAAGAAAGTAATAAAAGGATCGCAAAATTTGAACGGCCCGGGCGAGGCCGACATGACCTTTAATGAGGCCGACATGGAGAAGGCGGGCAAAGAAACCTGGTTCAGCTTTTTAAAAGAAAAGGTACCTGGTTTCAGAATGGGTATAATCAGCAAGCCCAGTGAATATAACCTGATTGAGTTATATCATTACAGCGCACTGATATATTCATTGATGGGGAAAAATAAAGCAGATGTAAAGGCATCCGCTGAGAATACACCACCTCCGGTAATAGCGTCCATTCCCCGCAGTACAACCTGGTACCTTATTGATAATAAACCCTTAGTGTTGATAGTCGATGGCGTAGCGTTTGGTTCTGTTTTTGCGAATCCGACTATAGATCAGCGCATCAGCTTTAATGACATTAAAATTTATCTTGAAACGCATGATGCCGAAGATATTAAAGGTATGGAGATCATTAGCTCGGGTAAATATGCTAACAACTATTACGGGCGATATATTCCCATGGATTGGAAAGAGGTTCTTGCTTCAAATGATTTTGCTTTTATTGAGCTAACTACTCGTTCGGGTCAAGGGCCTGTTCTTCAAAATACACCCGGAAAGTACTTATATAAACCTTTGCCGCTTAGTTTGCCGGCTCATTTTTACACTCCTCGTTATGCCGTTAAAGATAAAGCCAAGCCTACTGCCGATTTGCGCTCAACCATACATTGGGAGCCCAATATAACAATCGGTGCCGACGGAAAAGCAACCGTATCATTTTATGCGGCAGACAAACCATCAACCTATACCTATATTTTAGAAGGTACTAATATGGACGGTAGTGTTGGCTATTTCTATGGTAAAATAAAAGTAACCGATAACGCAAAACCGTGAAGGGTGCAGCGGCAGCTTATAGCTTTTAAGCACATTGACCTAAAAAAGCTTTCAGCCTTTAGCCTTCCGCTTTTTCATGCTTCATCAATATCCGGCCCTTTAATTTTTTTACGGTCAACGCCGCCTTCAAGTGAAAGTAAGAACGCCGGTAGTAAAGTCAGGTTGCTGATCATAGCCACCAACAGGGTTATAGATAACAGGATTCCCAATGCTGCGGTGCCGCCAAATTTTGATACGGCGAAGATCCCGAAGCCGAAAAATAACACAGTTGCTATAAAGATCATGCTCACTCCGGTTTCGCGAATGGTATCAGAAACTATTTGTGAGATGCTTTTTTTGCTGTGGCGTAACTCGTGGCGGTAACGGGTAATGAAATAAATCGTCTGGTCGGACGAGATGCCCATGGCTATGCTGAATATCAATATCGTTGATGGCTTAAGCGGGATGCCGAAAAATCCCATGATCCCGGCCGTAATAACCAGCGGAACAAGATTTGGCACCAGCGATATGGCAATCATCTTTATGCCCCTGAAAAGGATCCACATTACGCCTGCTATGAGCGCAATAGCCCAGGCCAGGCTTTCATAAAGGTTTTTTAACAGGTAGTTGGTACCCTTTATAAATATGATGCTTGAGCCGGTAAGCTCAACGTGAAACTTCTTAGGGTTAAAAATGGAATCGATGCGCGGCTGTAGTTCGGCCAGCACGGTATTCATTTTTTTTGAGCCTGCATCAACCATTTCAAAGGTAACGCGGGTAACGCGATGGGTGCTGTCAAGATACGTTTTCAACAAGCCGCTTGTGCCTTTGCCCGAATTACCGGCATAGTTAAGGATAAAGTTTTGCTCCAGTCCGTCGGGCAGGCGATAGTATTCCGGATTGCCGCCATAAAATGCCTGTGTACTGAATTTCAGCACCTGGATCAAGGATACCGAACGGCTAAATTCAGGGTAGGAGGAGATCAGTTTTTCCAGTTTCTCTACCTTGCGGATGGTGGCTAAATTCATTACCCCGTTTTTGCGTTTGGTGTCGATACTAACTTCCAGCGGTAAAACCCCTTTGAAATTTGACTCGAAAAATTTAAGATCGTGCAGGGTATTATTGCTTTGCGGCAGGTCATCAACCACATAGCCGTTAATGTTCATTTTAGCCATGCCAAAACCGGCGATAATGATCAATACCACTGTGGTGACGTAAATAACCTTGCGTTTGGTATGCACTAATTTATCCAATGTAGCCAACAGTCCGTCCATCAGTTTACTGTCTTTAATGCCGGTTTGGCTGGCTCTTGGTGCAGGCAGGAAACTGAAAATAATGGGTACGAGGATCAGGCTTAGCGCAAAGGTGCCCAGTATGCCTATTGAAGCCACCAGGCCAAACTGGGTAAGTAATTCGCTGTTGGTAAAGCATAATACGCCAAAACCTATGGCGGTAGTAATATTGGCTATAAAAGTGGTAATACCGGCGCGCTCCACAGCGACCTCCAAAGCCGCCATTTTATTACCGCTGATGCCGTACTCATGAAAATATTTATTGAGGATGAACACACAGTTAGGAATACCTATCACCACAATAAGCGGTGGAATAATACCCGTAAGAATGGTCATTTCATAATGCATCAGCTGCAGCACACCCAGGCTAAATACCACGCCCAATATCACGATCATCACAGGGAAAATAACCGGGAATACCGACCGGAAAAACAGCAGCAGGATAAGGCCGGTAATGACAACGGAAAGGCTCAGGAACAATGAAAACTCGTGAGCTACCAGATCGCCAACCACGGTACGGATAAGTGGTAAACCTGAGTAGTGTACTTTAATATGGTGTTTGTTCTCAAAGTGCTGCCCAAGCTGATCTATCTTTTTAATGATAGGTACACGGAAAGGCGTGTTGATGATCTTGTCGTCAAAAGTGATAGCCATTAAGGTACTTTGCCCATCTTCACTTACAACTAATCCTTTATAAAAAGGCATGGAAGCAAGCTGTTGTTTTACGCTGTCGACAGCTGCTTTTGTTTGCAGTGGACCGGTAACCAAAGGTTTTAATACAAATTTATGCTGTAGAGTATCCTTTTGCAGGTTGTAGATATTGGCGGCTGAGATCACTGCCTTTACCCCTTTTACTTTTTTTAGTTCCTCGCCAATCTGGTACCAGTCGTTAAAAACATCTTTATTATTGAAGATCTCCGGCGACTTGATACCGATAACCATCGATGAAGCATCCTGCCCGAAGGTTTTCTTAAACTCGGCATAGCGGATAAAGGCCGAGTCGGTAACCGGAAGTACTTTACCGCCATTGAAGGTGATTTTTACCTTCGAAGCTTCATAGCCCATAAAGGCACTCAGCGCCAAAACGCAAATAAAGATTATCAGCCTGTTTTTAAGAATTGCAGAAGCTATATGTTTCCAGAACATTAGTTATTGATATAGTAAGAGGAGGCGCAAAACTACGAAAAATGCGCTATCTGCCTATTAATGATAGTGATAATGTGACAAATATATAACTGGTAACGCGTTATGTTATGGTTAACAGATTTGTATACAGTATTTAGTGTTCAGTTTTTTAGGTGTGAACACTTGTGCTTGTTTTTAAAAATCAACAGCGTTGATAATTAAGTAGTTATGTTTTGTGAGATTGGGCCTTTTTGGGGGTGTGAACAAGTTGTTGCTGATAATCAGCTTCTTGTATTTTTGAAAAATAAAAAGCTGAACACCCGTTTTTAAAAAACTGAACACCTGTGTTATGCTGTTGCTGGTGTTGTTTATTGAAGATGAAATTTCTTTGTTAAACAAACAAAAAACATGTCATTGCGAGTAACCATCAGGGAAATCCTGAAAAAAAATGTGATGACGTGTTAAAAAAACACTATTGATAATCAATAACTTACAATCACGTCATTATAAGGTACGAAGCAATCGCACGGAGGCATGGTTGCTCTGTATAGCATGCGATTGCCACGTCGCTTCCCCGCTTTTACCCCATGCAGATCCTCGCAATGACATGGCTTTTTAAACCAATAACTGCGAGACGACAACACCAACAACGGCTTAGTTAAGGATAACAACAATACCGCAGTATAGCGTCTCTCCTTATTTGCGGCTAAACTTTGTATTTTTGAGCATGAAAAGGTTGGTACGCAGTTTTGGTTTCGCGTTTAAGGGTTTAGGGTATGCTGCCAAAACCCAGCCTAACTTCAGGTTTCATTTAGTGGCCGGCACAATAGCTGTAGCATTGGGCTTCTTTTTCCAGCTTTCAACTGCCGAGTGGCTTTGGCTCATGGCTTGCATTGCCGTGGTACTTATTACCGAGTTGCTCAATACCTCGCTCGAAACACTCACCGATCTTGTTTCGCCTACGTACAATGAAAAAGCAGGCCATGTAAAAGATGTAGCTGCAGGTGCAGTAGTTGTGGCCGCGCTATTTGCGCTGATAACGGGGATAGTTATTTTTTTGCCGAAAATCATTTTATTGGTAAGACATGCTGCATAAAACCCGTGGCATTATATTCAGGGCTACCGATTACGGTGAAAGCAGCGTGATCGTTCAGATCTTTACCGAAAAGTTTGGTTTGCAATCATACATCATCAACGGCGCTAAAAAGCCAAAAGCAAAAATAGGCCGGAACATGTTGCAGCCTCTGCACCTGTTAGACCTGGTTGTTTACCACAAAAATACCGGCGGTGTGCAGCGCATTTCCGAGCTGAAAAACGCGCCGGTACTGCTCAGCATTCCTTATGATGTTATCAAAAGCTGCATAGCCATATTTTTGAACGAGGTGTTGTATAAAGCGATAAAGCAGCAGTCGCCTGATGAAAACCTGTTTGATTTTGTTTTCAGCGCTATTGAATGGCTCGATCATCAAACAGAAAGCGTGGCCAACTTTCACCTGATATTTTTAACCCGGCTTACCCGTTACCTCGGTTTTTACCCCGACCGTTACATGGCCGGTAATGCCGATTACTTCGACATCAAAAACGGGCAGTTGACCCGTTTCAAGCCCGAAAGTGTTTCTTATCTCTCGCCCCCGCATACCCAAAACTTCGGATTAGTATTGCAGACCGGCTTTGAAGACATGCAGCTGCTAAAGCTGAGTAATGATGAACGCCGCTACCTGGTACAAAAGCTACTGGAATATTATGCCATGCATATTGAAGGTTTTGGCAACATCAAATCGGCCGATGTGCTGGAAGAGGTGCTGGCCTAAGTAAGCATTTATTCCTCCTGTCATCCTGAACGATAGTGAAGGATGTTCTGCAATTAGCACGTCGGATTTACAGGGTGAAGAAGATGTTTCACCGGGTTCAGCTTTACACAACTTGCGCGAGTACCCCCCGGGAGCTCAGCCTCACCTTGCATACTCGCGCCAGAATATGTCAAATATCGTTAAATGAGCCTAAAATTGCTGATTGCCATAGCTTGAAGTATTCGGAACCGTGATAATATTAAATTCATAGTGGGTTGCCTGGTGGCATGTATTGCATGCGTTGGTAAGCAATATAAAATGATCTTTAAAAGCGGTAGCATTTTTGGCATGGATCGCTTTTTCAATCGCATTTATTTCAGGATAGATCATCGGTGCGGCATTAGCCTCAGGTGTTCCTTTATGATACTTTTCAATTCTTTTAAAGCCGCCGAGTAACTGGTGTCTTTCATATTCTGCAAGTGCCCAGTTTTGATGGCTACCCGCAAGCCATAACTTATAGTGATGAGGCTGAACAATTCCATTCATAATTTCACCTGTGCCTGGAACATAAGCGGCCTTTAACTGTTTTTTTAAACTATCCACCTGGCTGGCAACGCGGTCGCCTGAGGATTGATTACAGCCGAACATGATACCCAGCAACAAGGAGAATAGTATAATTAAAACTGATAAACGTTTCATAGATTAAAGTTTGATTAATATTATTAATAGCCATTTGGCAATTTGGTTGTTTTACTGTCCGATTTTTAAATGCAAATAATATGATGCGCTTTTTTCACTGCCCTCACGCAAAAGGATCTTGTTGAATTTGATGAAAGTTAGATCATTAATGATTCGGAACCGCCCGCTTTTCGACGAACGGGCAAAGGGAGTCGTTGAGAGTATTTCAAATGCCAGTCAATCTTAATTGGATTAAAACAGGTGTATTGGAAGTTTTCGCCAGAATACATGACACGATAATCATATATATATTTGCTTTCGTTATCCCCAACAACTTGGGAGAGGCCTTTAAGGAGAAGTGATCGCCCTTAGCCTTATTTATTTCCTGTCATTTGTTTCATCCAGCCCATCCATATTCTTTATTCTTTCATCGATAAAACTTGCTATTGTAAAACTTAATTTTTACTATTGTGTAATAATGACACAAAGAGTTCGATTTTTTGCTGTTATTGTACCTCCAATTAGTGCCCTTTAACCTATTTAATTTTTAAACATGAGAATGAGCTACAAACTACACGTTGCTTTAGCATGCGTTTTATTAGCCGGTGGCATCCATCAGGTAACACATGCTCAAAGCAAAAATTCCGCGCCGCAGCTAAGTGCAACAAACGTAAAACAGATTGTTGCCGCAATGACACTCGAAGAAAAATCGAAGCTGGTTGTGGGGATGGGTTTTAAAATGCCGGGCGTACCGCCGCCTTCAAAGGATAAAAAGAATGAACCTATTGATATTGGTGGGTTTAAATTGCCGCCTTCCGATCCGGATGCTTATAATATTCCTGAAAAAGTGCCCGGAGCAGCCGGTCGCACCCATGCTATTGCCCGTTTAGGGATCCCTTCAATCACGGTATCCGATGGGCCTGCCGGTTTAAGGATCGAGCCTATCCGCAATGGCGATAAATCAAAAACGTATTATGCTACGGCATTCCCGGTGGCTACTCTGCTGGCCTCAACCTGGGATACGCAGCTTGTAAATAAAGTAGGCGTTGCCTTTGGTAACGAAGTGCGTGAATACGGTGTAGATATTTTACTTGCGCCGGGCCTCAATATTCACCGTAACCCATTGGGCGGCCGTAATTTTGAATATTATTCTGAAGATCCGTTGGTGGCAGGCAGCATGACAGCGGCCATTGTTAACGGTATCGAATCAAACGGGGTAGGTACTTCCATTAAGCACTACGCGGCCAACAACCAGGAAACCAACCGTAACTCCATCAACACTATTGTAAGCGAGCGTGCCATGCGTGAGCTGTACCTGCGCGGTTTTGAGATCGCCGTGAAAAAAGCACAGCCATGGACGGTGATGTCATCATATAATAAACTGAACGGCACTTTTACATCCGAAAGGCGCGACCTGCTCACTACTATTCTTAAAAAAGAATGGGGCTTTAAGGGCTTTGTCATGACCGATTGGTTTGGTGGCAAAGATGCCGTAGCGCAAATGAAAGCGGGGAACGATTTGCTGATGCCGGGTAACCCAACCCAATCTGAAGATATAGTAGCTGCCGTAAAAAGCGGTAAGCTTAGCGCCCAACAGCTTGATGCCAATGTGGAGCGTATCCTGAATGTGATCATTCAATCGCCTACATTTAAAAAATATAAATATTCTGATACGCCTGATTTAGCCGGTCATGCCGCTGTGGCCCGCGAAGCTGCGGCCCAGGGTATGGTGCTTCTAAAAAATGACGACCATGCGCTGCCGTTTGGTGCGGGTAAAAGGATCGCTGTATTTGGTAATACTTCATATGATATTATTGCAGGCGGTACCGGTAGTGGTGATGTGAATAAGGCTTACACTATTTCGCTGATGCAGGGCCTGGCTAATGCCAACTTTAAATTACAGGAAACGCTTTCCAATAATTATAAGGCCTACCTGGTTGATATGAAGGCTAAACAGCCAAAGCCTAAAAACTTTTTTGATCATCCTGCCCCAATACCCGAAATGGATGTAAACGCTATCGTAGCCGAAGAGGCCAATGGTGCCGATGAAGCACTGATCACCATAGGCCGTAACGCCGGTGAAGGTGCCGACCGTAAGCTGGAAAGCGATTACTATTTGAACGATGCAGAAAAAGGACTGATCAGCGGTGTTGCCAATGCTTTTCATGCAAAAGGCAAAAAAGTAATTGTTGTGCTTAACATCGGTGGTGTGGTTGATGTTACCGCCTGGCGCGACAAGGTTGACGGTATTTTATTAGCCTGGCAGCCAGGTTTGGAAGCGGGTAATGCTATTGCCGATGTGCTGAGCGGTAAAGTAAACCCATCGGGTAAACTGGCAACCACTTTTCCTGCCGACTATAAAGATGTGCCATCGGCAGGTAACTTCCCCGGTACTCCTGAAGGTAAACCTACACAGGTTATTTATGAGGAAGGCATTTATGTGGGCTACCGTTATTACGATGCCGCTAAAGTTACCCCGGCGTATGAGTTTGGTTACGGCTTGTCATACACCAACTTTAAGTTCAGCGATTTGAAATTGAGTTCAAAGGTTTTTAAAAACGTGATCACTGCAACTGTGACTGTTAAAAATACCGGTGATGTTGCGGGCAAAGAGGTGGTGCAGTTGTATTTGGCGGCCCCTAAAAAGGATCTGGATAAACCCGAAGATGAATTGAAAGCTTTCGGCAAAACCAAACTGCTGGCCCCCGGTCAATCGCAAACATTAACCTTTACTATCAAAGCAGCAGATCTGGCTTCGTTTTATACCGACAGACAGGCCTGGATAGCTGACGAAGGAAACTATAAAGTGAAAATAGGTTCATCATCGCGCAAAATTGAAGAAACAGCATCTTTTAGCCTCGCTAAAGATATCACTGTTGAAAAAGTAAACAAGGCGCTGGTGCCCGAACAAACAATAAACGAACTAAAACTAAAGTAAAACCAACCGGCCTCTGCAATATTTTTTGCAGGGGCTTTTTTCTTTAACCAGAATCATGAATGATCATGGCCAAACCAATTAAACTGATAACCCTGCTGGCACTGCTGCCCGCAACTGCTGCAATAGCGCAAAACAAGTGGACAGAAAGAAAAGCGGGCGATATTGCTTTTGTTACCAATACCGGCGGACAAAACTTAGGTTACTCCACCACATCCGGCGTAAAAATATTAACTGTTGATGGTCTTGCTTTTAAAGACCTGAACAAAAATGGCAAGCTTGATAAATACGAAGACTGGCGCCTGCCGGTTGATGAACGCGCTAAAGACCTCGCCTCAAAAATGAGCGTTGAGCAAATAGCAGGGTTGATGCTATACAGCCGTCACCAGCCTATCCCGGCGGCGGCGGGTGGCCCATTCGCGGGGACTTACAACAATAAGGTATTTGCCGAAAGCGGAGCTAAAGCTTCCGATCTTTCTGATCAGCAAAAACAATTTTTGGCTACGGATAATGTAAGGCACGTACTGGTAACATCGGTTCAAAGTCCGGAAATAGCTGCCCAATGGAATAACAATGCCCAGGCTTTTGTTGAAGGATTGGGTTTGGGCATTCCTAACAATAACAGCTCTGATCCGCGGCATGGTACTGTTGCAACGGCCGAATACAACGCCGGGGCAGGAGGGGCTATTTCCATGTGGCCGGGATCGCTTGGACTTGCCGCAACTTTTGATCCGGAAGTTGTAAAAAACTTCGGTCATATAGCCGCGCAGGAATACCGGGCTTTGGGTATTTCGACGGCGCTTTCGCCGCAGGTTGATATTGCTACTGATCCGCGCTGGGCCCGTGTAAGCGGTACTTTTGGCGAGGACCCGCAATTGGCTGCCGATATGGCCCGCGCCTATATTGATGGTTTCCAGACTTCGGAAGCTGAAAAGGAAATAAAGAACGGATGGGGCTACAACAGCGTAAATGCTATGGTTAAACACTGGCCCGGCGGTGGTGCCGGTGAGGGTGGTCGCGATGCGCATTATGCTTATGGCAAGTACGCCGTTTATCCGGGGAATAATTTTAAACAACACCTGATCCCTTTTACCGAGGGCGCATTTAAGCTGCAAGGTAAAACCGGTATGGCCGCGGCGGTGATGCCTTATTATACTATCTCCTATAATCAGGATGCCAAAAACCATGAAAATGTAGCGAATAACTATAACTCTTACATCATTAACGATCTGCTTCGAAAAAAATACAAATACGATGGTGTGGTTTGTACCGACTGGCTGGTTACCGGCAATGAAACCACGGTTGATTCATTCCTTTCGGGTAAATCATGGGGCGTGGAAAGCCTCACAATAGCGCAGCGCCATTACAAAGTGCTGATGGCGGGTGTTGACCAGTTTGGCGGTAATAACGAGGTGGCCCCGGTTACCGAGGCTTACCAGATTGGCGTAAAAGAGCATGGCGAAGCATTTATGCGGGCAAGGTTTGAGCAGTCGGCAGTGAGATTGCTGCGCAATATTTTCAGGACTGGCTTGTTCGAAAACCCTTACCTGGAACCTGAAGTTTCCAAACAAGTTGTGGGTAAGCCGGAGTTTATGGATGCCGGTTACCAGGCGCAGCTTAAATCGATAGTGATGCTGAAAAACAAGGCTAATATTTTGCCTTTGCAAAGCGGCAAAACGGTGTATGTGCCAAAGAAATTTACACCAGCAGGCAGAAACTTTTTAGGGATGGAAACACCCGAAAAGCTGGAATATCCTGTAAATATGGAAACGGTTAAAAAATATTTTAAAGTGACCGACAACCCCGATGAAGCCGATTACGCCCTGGTATTTATTGCCAGCCCAAACAGCGGTGGCGGTTACAACAGCGCCGACGCTAAAAACGGCGGAACAGGTTATGTGCCTGTTAACCTGCAATATGGCGCGTACACTGCTACTGATGCCCGTGCCACCAGTATAGCAGGCGGCGATCCGCTGGAGAAATTTACCAACCGGACATACAAGGGTAAGTCGAGCACTGCTATTAATGTTACGGATTTGGCTATGGTTACCGATACTTATGCAAAAATGAAAGGCAAGCCGGTTGTTGTATCTGTAAATGTGAGTAACCCGATGGTGTTTGCCGAATTTGAAAAGGATGCCAACGCCATTGTTGTTGATTTTGGAGTGCAAGGTCAGGCTTCGCTTGATATCATCACCGGTAAAGCCGAACCCTCGGCGTTGTTACCGTTGCAAATGCCGGTTGACATGAAAACCGTTGAAGCCCAGTTTGAAGATGTGCCGCACGATATGAAATGCTATGTTGACGAGCTGGGCAATAAATATGATTTCGGTTTCGGCTTAAACTGGAAAGGTATAATTAAAGACGGACGTGTGGATAAGTATGTGAAGAGTGTGGTGAAGCCGTAAAAACCTTACTAAAGCACTTGTCATCCTGAGCGATAGCGAAGGATCTTCTTCACTATTTATGACCGCTATACAGGGTGAAGTGGATTCTTCGTTGTTACTCTGGCATAATTAAAACGGGTGTCATGCTGAGTGTTTAAATCCGGCGAAATCTGAAGGTGAAATGACATACATTTGTTGAGCCGTGCAGCGTGTCCGATCGAGTTATAGTGCTTATTGCCTGTTGCTGAGTATGGTTCCGAAG
>Ga0163162_10000984_pt1 | contig 26506 bp, 24 predicted proteins | sample S55metaG_FD_115310 | JGI IMG/M metagenome (GOLD analysis project Ga0163162, IMG submission 115310) | Switchgrass rhizosphere microbial communities from Kellogg Biological Station, Michigan, USA - S5-5 metaG | ecosystem: Host-associated > Plants > Roots > Rhizosphere > Soil | place: USA... | reverse complement strand
CGGCGGGCCCGAATTGAGTCAGGGCCAGTCCACCCTCGCTGACGTTCAGGATCTTCCCCACGACACTGTCCCCGGTTCCCGAGAGAGTGATAGGCAGGTCAATTCTGTGGCGGAAATACCGGCGATGGTCCCGCTCCATCCTTGGAAGGGCGATCTCAAGCTGGCTTCGTAATAGCGTATCGGCGACGGGCTTGCCCATCACGAAGTTGGCCCCTGCTTCCACAGCTGCGCCGACGCTGGTCTTGCCATTCAAAACAGCGAAAACTACCGAGAGCCTGTTGGAGCGGCCGTTGCGTATGCTTGCCAGCGCCTCTCCTGCTCCGTGAACATCGTCGCAATCGATTACAAAACCATCGATGTGCCGCCGTCCGGCGAACTCGAGAGCACTCTGCGCGTCAGCGCGGACCTCAAGACCAACGCGCGAGGCGGCGAAGGTGGTGCGCACGACGTTCAGCAAAGCCGCGTCGTTCGTCAGCAATAGGCAAGTCAAAGCCATCGCTATAATCTACGCAAACCACCACGATCCCCAAAGTGACGGAGGTGCATGAGGTCTTGCCCTCCCGGATTGACCTTGAGGATCGCGAGCGGAATGCCAATTCCCACCAGCGGCCATACAATAGCCTGCGCACGGAGGAACAACGTGAAAAAGGATGTGAGCGGCGCAGGCACTGGCCTCAACAAGGTAGCCGTCATAACCGGAGCTGGCAGCGGTATTGGGCGAGCGGTCGCGCTGGCGATGCACTCCGCTGGATACTCACTCGTGCTGGCGGGTCGCCGCCTGGCGAATCTCGAACAAACAGCGGCGATGGGAGATTACAAAGCCGCCAAGATGCTCTCCGTGTCCACCGACGTTAGCCAACCCGATGACATACGCGCGCTGTTCGCCAGGACTCGCGATGAATTCGGCCGGGTGGATGTTCTCTTTAACAACGCCGGCATCGACGCGCCAGGAATTGCGATCGAAGATCTCAGTTACGAGCAGTGGTCGAAAGTCGTGGGCGTGAATCTTACCGGAGCGTTCCTCTGTGCTCAGGAGGCAATCCGCCTGATGAAGGTGCAGCAGCCGCGAGGCGGGCGCATCATCAACAATGGCTCACTTTCAGCTCATGTGCCGCGTCCCAATTCGACGCCATACACCGCCACCAAACACGCCCTCACGGGTCTTACCAAATGCATTTCGCTGGATGGCCGTAAACACGATATCGCGTGTAGCCAAATCGATATTGGAAACGCGGTCACGGAAATGACCGAGAAATGGGCAGTGGGAGCAATGCAGGCGAACGGCGAGACCAAGGTCGAACCGCGACTGGATGTAAAGCACGTCGCCGACGCCGTCCTATACATGGCCGGTCTGCCGTTGGACGCCAACGTTCAGTTCATGACCGTCATGGCGACAAAAATGCCTTTTATCGGTCGCGGATAACGGGATCTCGGTTTGCTTAGTCGACAATCGAAAGAAATTAAGTTCCCCCGAGAGTGATCGCATGATCGCTTACAAACCGGCGAATAATCGAGATCATGTCGGGATCTGGTTGCAAGCCCAGGCGCAACGCCCGTGAACTGTCGAAGACAGAAGGCCAACCTTCTACGATGCGCGCAATCACCGGATCTGGTTCGAAGCGTACTCGGTCCCGCGCAGCTTTACCTGCCACTGCCTCAAGCGCATCGAGCATTTCGCTTACTCGTGTGGTGAGCGCTGGAAGATTCACTGCGATGCGGCCACCCAGAGACTCGGATTCGCCGACCGCAATTAAGCCTTCGATTGCGTTGTGGGGAGATGCCAGCGCAACTGGCGTCTCAGGTCGCACGGGACAAACCGCCGGGCGGCGATGCAGAGGCTCGCGGATGATGGTGGAAAGGAATCCGGATGCCGCACCATTGGGTTGGCCGGGCCTGACGCTCACCGTCATCAGCCGCGCGCTGCGGCCGTCCATGAATCCCTTTCGCGTATAGTCGGCCACCAACTGTTCGCAGATGAATTTCTGAATGCCGTAGGAAGTCTGCGGCGTAGGGAGGGTATCGTCGCGAATGATGGCTGGCAGAGGTAACGCGGGATCGTTGCCGAAGACAGCAGCTGAACTGGCGAAGATGAGGCGCGGACGGTTGCCCGCTGCCTTGAGCGCATCAAGCAGCGCACGGGTAGTATCGAGATTCGATCGTAGACCGAGCTCGAAATCGGCTTCGCACTCCGCCGAAACAGCCGCTGCCAAATGGAAAACGACATCGAATTTTTCGTTGACGATGGCCGGGCACTGTTCGATGAGACGGCCCACCAGGGGGCGGACCCGAGCATCGCTTAACAGATCAGCTGCCGGTCGTGCCAGGTCAGCGCGCACAATCTCGTCAGGCATCCGGCCCATGAACTGCTCACGTCGTAACAAAGTGCGGGCCAGCAGCGAACCAAGAAATCCGGCACCGCCAGTGATCAGAATCTTCATGGATGGACTTTCGATTCGAACTCCTTGGGAATGGTGATACCCAATTCCGTCGCATTGCTGCGGCTGATCGACACTTCCTCAACCGCCACTTCTTCGATCGGCATGTCTTTCGGATTCTCGCCGCGTAGAACCCGGCCTGCCATTTTTCCTGCGACCAACGACGAGTATTGCATTCCCACGCCGAGGCACGCCAGGCCGCCGCGCGGCAGCGTCGAGCATAAGTCTGTAATTAGGGGAAGTCGTGCATCCTTCGCACCCTTTACCGCGCCTTCATATCCTTGAATGCCCGTATTGTCCGCCGGCAACCACACCACTTGAATATCGCGGCCAGCAAGTATCTGTACCGCTTGCAGGATCTCGTTCGATCCGCCGACGGCGATCTGCTCCAGTCTGATTCCGCGTTTCCGAAACACTTCGCTTGCGACTGCTTGTTCCTTCACGGAATTGGCTTCTGCCGGATTGTACATAGTTCCGACCGCGCGTAATCCCGGCACCAGCTTCTGCATGAAATCCAGCATGTGGCTTACAGGCGGGAAACTGCCAACCCCAGTCAGGAATGGCAAATGCTCCGTGCGATTGCTCCCTGCTCCGGCTGCAATCGGATCGCTGACGCAGGTGAAGACAACCTTCTTGTGCTTCACGGTGTTGCAGGCTCCGGCCAGGCAGGGCGTCGAGATGGTCATAATCAAATCGACATCGGAGTTATCGTAATTCTGAAGAATGGCCGGGATGTTGATCATCTCTCCTTGCGCATCCGCCCGCACAATTTCCAGGTTCTTGCCTTCTTCGAGGCCACTGGCTTTGAGTCCGTCAAGCAGCCCATTCACGCAGTAGTCGTTACTCACACCGTGAGCGTAGTACACGATTGCGGCTTTGAATTTCCGGCCGCTCGTGTCCGCTTTGGAAGCGGACGCCGTCCTTCGATGACCCAAGTCGGAAAGGAGCAATATCGACGAGAGGAGAATGATCAACGCGACGCCCCCTGCTAATCGCCTTAGGACGGACAAGACCGGGGACTCAGAGAGCGCGCGCATCATGCGGAGAAGACTCCTGTGGCGTGAGGCGACATTATACTGATCACGCAATTGTGGTGTGGAATGGCAGTTCCCTACCTGGCGGTCCATCCGCCATCAATAAGGATCGTCTCGCCAGTGACAAGCGACGCCGCTTTGGATGCAAGGAATACGACCACGCCCGCTACATCCATCGGCTCACCAATGCGGTGCAGAGCAGCAATGCGTTCTACTACGTCCGCGCGGAACGCGGGATCGGCGAGACAACTCTCCGTTCCCGGAGTGCGGATAAATGTCGGTGCGACCGCATTCACAGTGATGTTGTACTTCCCCCACTCAACTGCAAGGCATTTGGTCAGATGAACAATGGCGGCCTTCGTCATGCAATACACCGACTCGGTCGGCAGTGCAACGAATCCCGCTTGTGAACTGAGGTTGATGATGCGTCCACTCTTCTGTTGAATCATGACACGCCCTGCAGCCTGACTGGCGAAAAAGGTTCCCTTCAGATTGACGGCAAGCGTCGAATCAAAATCCTCCTCGCGCACGTTTTCCGCAAGATTGTCTGGCGCCAGGCCTGCATTGTTGACCAGGATATCGATACGTCCGAAATGCTTTACAGTGTCGTCAACCGCTCGAAAGATCTGGTCAAGGTTGCTCATGTCCATCTGTAAGGGAAGAGCACGCCGGCCCATACCTTGGATCTGAGTTGCCAGGTCTCCCTGTGCGTTTACGTCACGGAGGCCAAGTGCGATATCCGCACCAGCGTGAGCCAGCGCCCGCGAAATCGCATTGCCCAAGCCGCGGGCAGCCCCGGTGACAAGCGCCACCTGCCCCGTAAGATCAAACGCTGGAAAGTCGTTCAAATGTCCCTCCCGTTATTCGGCCGGGCTGTATTTTCCGTGAATAACTAAGCGTGTTCGAGAATTCTGCTTCCAACATTGGCGATGTGAAGAGAAGCAATCACAGATACTACCTCATGGATTCGCTCCAGCTAAACTCTGCGCCATTTCGCCTTATACGAGTATTTCTTTCGTTCGGCAATCATGTATTGTCCATAGTCTTGTCAACCAATCGCCGCGCGGCTATGATGGCCGTCCAACAGGAGGGTTGTAATGAAAATCCTTTCGATTGTTCTCTTACTGGTGTGTAGCGGAATCCCGGCATTGGCCGCGAAGAAATATTCTTATTTCCGGGTGGGAAGCGCGAACGACGTAAGTACTTCGACCACGCCTGGCACGGTTCTGATGGGTGGGGGGACCGATGTGGATGCCGCGTTCCAATGGATGTGCCAGAAAAGCGGCAACGGCGATTTTCTCGTCATTCGAGCCACTGGCACGGACGCCTATAATCCCTACATCCAGCAGCTTTGCCCGAACGAGAATTCAGTGGCGACCTTGATCATTCCAAACCTGGCGGCGGCCAGCGATCCATTTGTAGTTTCGACAATTCAAAACGCCGAGGCTCTATGGATCGCGGGCGGCGACCAGTCGAACTACATCAACTTCTGGAAAGGAACTCCAGTCCAGGCTGAGATCAATGCCGCGATCACGCGCGGTGTGCCCATCGGAGGCACCAGCGCCGGCATGAATGTCCTGACCCAGTTTGTCTATTCCGCGCTGGCCAGTCAGGGAGCGACGTCGAGCCAATCGCTGGCGGATCCGTTCAACCGGTACATCACGCTCGATCGTGACTTCGCAAATGTCGCCGCTCTGCAAGGCATGATTGGCGACCCGCACTTTGTGACACGCGACCGCATGGGACGAGACCTTGCCTTCATGTGCCGTATCTACACGAATGGCTGGTCGAATACTCCCCGTGACATCGCCATCGACGAACAAACCGCGTTGCTGATCGACGCTACGGGAAACAGCACCCTTGTTGGATCGAGCACCGCCTACTTCATGCAAGCCCCGGGCGCTCCACAGGTATGCGCACAGAAAACACCGCTGACCTACACCAACATCGCCGTTTATAAAATCACGACCAGCGGATCGTTTAACCTGGCAACATGGACTGGAACCGGAGGCGTGGCCTATACCGTGTCCGCCAACGTCGGCGTCCTCAGTTCAACCCAGCAAGGTGGTAGCGCCTACTGACCTCGCATTTTGAAAGGCCAGAGCTTGGTTTCGAAGTGCCGCACACCCGACTAGACGCTCGCGCCTTCAAAAAGCCCATTGGCCGGTCAATGAGTGTAATGGCGATTTTTCGCCGACAGTCCAGAGAGCCGACCCTAATCCGCCGGGCCGGGCTTCGACGACATTGCGGACGGGGGCTGTATTCCAGCACTTGAACTAGCTACATCCTGTGAACGATAGCGTGCCCACCGGAAAGCTGTTCCCGGGTGTTACTGCCACGGGGTTGCTCTTCACGTCAGTCTGACCGCAGACAGGAGTGCCGTCCGCGAGTGGCACGGGCTGCGCATCGACGGTGTAGCTCCCGCCAGTACTCTGTACGTACAGCGTGCTCGCCCCAGCAAAAGCACCTACAAAGGCATTCACCCCAGGGACAGCCAGCGTAAAGTCAACGCAATCGAATCCACCCTGACAAGATGCGCCACCCGCGGTCGTAACGTTCGAGATGGCCGCTGACTGCTGCACGAGTGGAATAGTAATCAGAAGGTTCGAGCCAGTAATCCCCACCGTCTGCACGGCTGAAAGAGTGACGATCTCGGAGACTGCACCAGAACTACCGCTCGTCTGCACAACACCCGTCAATGAGGCAGCCGCGGTGCTGGCCCCGTTTGTACTGGGCTCTGGATTTACTGGAATGTTGCCGACGGCTGTGCTGGCTTGTACACCTGTGTTCACGGTCGCCGCATAGAACACTCCCGCCCCATTTACCGCAGCAACTACCAGATCGTAAGTACCTGCCGGCACCGGACAGAGTACGAAGTTGCCATTGGCATCAGCTAGCGTGGACATTACAACCCGATCCACTCCACCGTTGTCCACTTGTTCAAGGGCTACCACCGTGGTGCCGCCAAGAATTGGTTGGCTCGTCGAATTGTCGATGACGGTTCCGTTGATCGCAGACGACAGCCCGACTTCCCCGGCACGCAAGACGGGCTTCAGAATGAACTGGCCGCTACCGCTAGCCACGATTGAAAGACAGGCGTTGAAATCTATGTCGAGGTCTTTTGTTTCCCCGGCCGAGATGGTGAACTTCCCTCCGGCGATCTGACCGGAAGGTATCTTTAGGCCGCTCTGCGCCTCGCTCGCCAGCTTCAGCGCGTGGACACTGTTGTCCGCGGCAAGAACCAGGCAGTTGGCGGGATTGCCGGGGGCTGAAGAGCACTGATTGCCAGATATAGACGTGTTGTCGGGAGCCAGGAAGACACGGATTTGCTGATAGCTCCCTGCCTGAATTTCAGTCTTTGAACCCAGCATGGCCAGAAAACATTCGGTGCTGGCCTGTGACAGCAAGTCCACCTGCTGCGGACTGTTCTTCAGGTTCGGGGTCAGATCAACCCAGCCGGAGTCATTCGATCCCGCATTGGCGCTGGTGTGAATCTTTACATCAGTCACGGTTACGAAGACATGGCTGTAGGGACCGGAAGGTGCCGAACAAGTGGGCGGATCGCTGGCCGATACATTTACGAATGCAGTCTGTGAAGCGGTGTTGCCGCCTCCTCCGCATGCCACCAGAATTAGGACGACCGTAAATATCAGCACGCATAACCCGACAAGGAAAGAACGGGACATTCATACCCCCTCAAGATTTCGTAACGATGAAGACGAAGGACCGGCAGCGCCAAGCGTAGTGTCTCCCGGTCCAGGTTTGATGCTCAAGGTTACGAAAGTGTTGACCGGCAGGCTGTCGGCGAATGACTGGTCATTCAAAGGTCGCTTGTTATAGTCAGGCGATTACACTCATTGACCAGCGTCCGGCTTCCCGCCGCCTGCACTTGTTGAAATCGGAATTGATTGCCCCAGATTCGAGTAGCACTGTGCTAACGAGTCGGTAAACCATCTTCGGGTTTGGTAACGCGGTTCGATTCTGACTGCGCGTTCGAACCCATGAGCAGCTTCTTGGTATCTTCCCAAGCGGAAACAACAGAGCGCCTTGAATGCGTGGGGGTAGGCTCGGTTAGCAGACATCCGAAGTGCGGAATCGAACACGGAAATGGCTTCCTCGTACAATCCGAGTCTTCCATTCGTATAGCCGAGCTGGAAGTATGCCAGCAGGTGTTTGGGGCGAAGGTTGATCGCTGACTGGAAATGACGAGCTGCAAACCGAGGATAGCCAAACCAGCCCAGCAGCCTGCCAAGCGACAAATGCCAACGCCAGCGCACCAGATTCAGCACTGACGTGAGGTCATCCGTTATCAATGGTTGATGCAAACAGGCGATTACCCTCATTGCCCGGGGACAGGGCTGCAGCTCTAACGATGAGTGCTATCGCGATGTTACGACAGCCAGTCGTCTAGAATCGAACCTTCAGGGCGTTTCGGATGAATACGAAACATCTCGGAATTCGGCTCTTAGGTTGGTTGGCTTTTGTTGCGGGCTTTGTTGTTGCCGCAGCGCAGCTTCGCGTTCTCATTTTTAGTCACATCACAAACGGCTGGATGCTCTTGGGCGAAGCCTCAGTTGCAGCGTTGGCTGCCAAAGTTAAGTCGTCCGCAATTCGCTGATAATACGCTGACGTCGTTCGACGCCGCTACGATCCGCCGACAGACAGCCATCCGCAGCGTAAGCTAAGTAGGATGGGAACGCGATCCATTGGAGAGGCAGAATCAGCCGTCCCGCCATGAAGAATCATCCACGCAAGGGCGGACACCGTTCAGGAAAGCATGGTCGGCGAAATCCTCGTTTCTCAGAGGAGCTTGACATCCTCTACGAAGACGATGCCGTCGTGGCTCTCAATAAACCTGCCGGACTCCCCGCTGTGCCAGTGGAAGGATCCGATGCACCATCAGCGTGGTCCCTGCTTTCTGCGCACCTTAAGCTGAAGAAGCAGCGGGCCTTTGTGGTGCATCGCATCGATCGTTTTACCTCCGGGGTCATGCTCTTTGCGAAAACTGAACGGGATCGGGACGCATTGGTTCAACAGTTTATCGCTCACACTCCCGTGAGGCAGTATCTCGCAGTGGTTCGCGGACATCTCGCCGCCAGAGAAGGAACGCTGGTTCACTACTTTCGGCGGGAAGGAATGTTTCAAAAGTTGACCACCGAAAGGGGCTTTCAGGCGGCGCGTGCCGAGCTTCGATATTTCGTCGAACGCCGGCTTCGGGCTGCGTCGCTCGTCCGAGTCACGCTGGTGACCGGATTGCAGAACCAGATCCGGGTGCAGTTTTCAGCGATGGGCCATCCGGTGATCGGCGACAGGAAGTACCACAAGCCGGAAGCATTGGAGCGGCGAATTGTCCGCGTCGCGCTGCACGCCGCGCATCTTCAGTTTATTCATCCACGTTCTGGAAACAACGTCTCAGTGGACTGCGAAATCCCCCACGACTTTCAATCGCTTCTCCAGGCTCTATCGCCGCCCCAACGTCCGCGCCGGTAAATTCTCCGAGACGCCGAGGACCGGAGCCTCGGGGTGCCATTTGTGTGGATAGAAAACAAATCCGGCTATCGTCCCAGCCCTATAAGCTCGGTATTGCTGCCTGGATTTCATTGGAGTAGGAACTTTGTGTTCCGGTCGAAGAGACCGAGGTGGTTACATAGTAGTAGTTCTGTCCTGCCTGGACGGAGCTGTCGGTGTAAGTTGTGGACGCATCAATCACCGAATTGATTTTAGCGTACGGTCCACCTGACTGGCTTGCCCGATAAACGTTGTAACCGACGACCTCGGCAGCCGTGTCCCACGAAAGACTGACGCTATGCTGCACGGGAGCCACTCCGGTTCCAGTCAAATTCTCGCTAGCTGCATTCGCGGCATTGCTGGCGAATGCCAGGGTAGCTGCTGCCTGACCCGACGCTCGCGGAACGAATGTAAGCGTAAACGGCACACTTTGTCCTGCAGCAATCGTGAGCGGGAAACTGATACCGCCGAGGGAGAACTCGGAATCAGTGACGCTGGCCGACGAGATGGTGACACTCGCTCCGCTGGCCACCAGTGTTCCGGATTGAATTTTGCTGGTTCCCACGGTCACGCTGCCGAAGTCACTCGATACTGGATTGACCGAGAGTTGCCCCTGGGCTGTGCCCGTTCCCGCCAGGGAAATCGTCAGGTTTGGAGTAGAAGCATCCGAACTGACCTGCACGCTCCCGCTGGCGTTGCCAGCCGACAGCGGAGAAAAGGTCACGCTGAAGGTTACGCTCTGACCCGCGGCCAGCGTAACCGGCAAATTCAGTCCGCTCAAACCAAAGCCTGTGCCACCCGCGGTGGCTTGGGCAATCGTGACACTCGAGCCTGCGGAATTGGTAAGAGTCGCGGACTGCGTCTGGCTGCTGCCAACTTGAACTCCGCCAAAAGCCAGGCTGCCGGGATTCGCCATCAAATTACCGGGAGTCACAGTTGTTTGCGACGCAGTGGTGCCGGTGCCGCTGAGGGAAACGTTAGTAGCTGCGCTGCTCACACTATTGTGTTTTCCGGAGCGATCGTGAACCGCGGTGGTGGAAGTCAGCAGTGAGATCGCGCCTCTGGCTCCGCCGCCCGTTACCGGGGAGAAGGTCACGCTGAATGTCGCGCTTTGTCCGGCCGTCAGGGTCATAGGAAACGCTGGACCAGTCAGATTGAACCCGACTCCGGTGATTGCACCCTGGGAAACCGTCAGATTAGACTTGCCGGAATTGGTCAGTATCAAGGGTTGCGTGGATAACGCGCCTACCTGGACGCTGCCGAAGTTCATACTCGATGAACTGACGGTAAGTTGTGCTCTGGCAGGGGCCGCACAAAGAAGAAGGGTTAGAGCGAGAAATCCGCTTATCTGCGATAACGAGTAGAAACGCTTCAAAGCGTCGCCTCTTTTACCGTGAGAGCGCTTCACGGGGGGATATGGTCCGCTGCGCCTGTCAGCTCCCTCGGTGCACGAACCCGCCTCGTGACTGAGGAAATTGAAAGATTCAGCATGTTCATTGTTGCCGGAGTCCTGGAAAATCAGCAGATCCCAAAAGGGTAATCAGGAGATGATTCTGGGCCAGCGTGCAGGTGTCGTTTAGTAACTTCGAAACTGCGGATCACGAGGAAAAGAGTCGCGAGACGGAGGCGACTGAAAATGCATCAAAAACTGCAGCGAATCACGGAGCGCGCCCCGCAATGAGGATATCGAACACCGGCGGAGTGACCCTAAGGACACTATGCAGAAAAACTGGATTCTGAGACTATGACCTCGTGCACGAGCTTTCCAACCCCAATCTGTGGCACCGAGGCCGCGCGGGAATGAACTTCTCCACCATCCTGCATTCGAAATACAGCTTCATCATTCTGCAGGTTCTTGACCTGGTGACGACGCTGGTGGCCTTTCATTTCGGTGCGTTCGAAGTAAATCCGTTAGTGGGGCACTTGACCACGAGACTTGGTCCTACAGGTGGAGTCCTGTTAAGCAAGCTCTTTGCAGTGGTCATTGCGACCCGCGTGAGAAAACTCCTTTGGGTTGCCAACCTGTTCTATCTCGGCATAGTTTGCTGGAACACTTTCATCCTTCTCGCCCTTTCGCACATCAAGCACTGACGAAAAGCAGCCACGGATCTTCACGGATTACACGGATCAAAATCTTTTTTACTTTTTGTTGCTTTATCCGCTTGAATCCGTGAAGATCCGTGGCTGCTTTTTCTTGCGTCCGCGGTCGGAACTGGAGCGCTGGTGCCATGCCTGTAGCACCACTGAGCCATTCCCGTTACCCCAACACCTCTATATCGTGATCATGCTGTATCGACACTTCGCAAGGAACACATGCGCCTGCCTCTGCTCTGGCTCTCTTTTTTGCTGTTGTTCGCTTTCTGGCTCGCCGCCTTTTTCTTCCATCTGCATGGTGGTCTGACGACCTACGCACTTCTGGTTGTGGGGATAGCGCTGTTTCTGAAGAAACCTCGCGTCGATGCCCGATAGCCAGTTCTATGCAAAGATTTGCACTCACCAAAACTTCATTTGACTGACGGTCCCAGGAGGGACTACGCTTCCGTCTGGTAAGAGGGGGATCACAATGAATAGCCGCGTTCTCCTCAGAATCGTTGTCGCTGTAGCTGTCGTAGTTCCCATTCCTGTTTTTGCCCAGGCCGCGGCCGAGTCAGCTTTGACCAACGCCCTTTCATCATCAGCGACGGTGAAAGGTGGGTCTGCCCTGGGTCATGCGCTAAACCAAAGCAGCACGCAACTCGGAACTCGCGTTCATGAGCGGACGACGAGTCCGACGCAAACTGGAACTCCGAGACAAACGCCGACAACGGGTTTGAAAAATTCCGGCACGACGATGCTCAATGCCGGATCTCTGCATACTGCTTCATCCCAACCAATGGGTGGAATCTCTGTGCAAGGCGGCGTGTCTAGTTGCTCTCCGAACGCTCAGGGTTCCCCGGTCAGGATGACACCTTCAACGGATTGCCATCGATCTACTTCCGGTCCTAAGCCGGACAATGACGCGGACAAATACAAGTCATTCGTCACGCTGCCCGCCCCAAAATAGAAGTTTAGATTTGAGTTCGAGCCTGTGCTCCGGCCGCAAACCAGACTGCTGCCTGCATTTGATGGATGAACTGCGGGGAGATTACTGAGTAGAGATGGCGAAGTTCACCGTAATACGAGTCTCACGCGGCACCGACTTACCCCCCTCTTGATGAGGCTTGAAGTGCCATTGCTTAACAGCGTCGAACGCGGCGGTGGTCAACATGGGGGGGCCACTGATCACCTTCAAAGCTTGAACGTTTCCGTCTTCGCCGACCTGGGCCTGCAGCACCACGGCGCCCTGAACATTTTCCTGTTGCGCCAGCAGAGGATAGACAGGTTCAACAGGACGCCCCACGATCTCCATTGTCTGGCCTGAAAAACGAACCTGCGCGCCCGTAAAGCCAGCGCTCGATTGGGAACCAGGAGCGCTTGCGCTCGCCACCGCCGTCGAAGGGTTGTTGGGGTTCTGTTTCAAATCAATATGGATGCCAGTGTCGCGGGCCACAATCGTCTGGCGTTGCCCGCTGGAATACGTGACATCAACCTGCAACGGACTAAGCGCCGGTTCCGGGGCATCTGTCATGACTCCTGTATGAGTCGCACTACTCGACGATGCGGTCTGCCTGGGAGCGGTCTTGTGAGTCGGTGCTGGATTGACGTGCGGCGTGATTCTTGTCACCGAGTCGGAAGTTGTGAAGTGGGCTAACTCTTCGACACCGAGAATGTCAGACCAGAACTGCCCATTCTTAATCACCACCAGTATCAGAGCGACAAGAAGTAAGGCCAAGGCGACGAGCAACTGGACGCGCCGCCTCGATTCGGTGGTCGTGGGGATCGAATCGAAATTGATCTGTGGTTCGTTAACTTCGCTGAACATCTCAGCGCTACCTCTACCCATCTGGGGTCAACGGCGCAACAGTATGCCCTGAAACGGCCAGCAAAGCTAGTAAAGATTGCACCGGTAACGAGTCAATCTGCGATACCTGAGAGATTTAAGAAATACGGGATAGAGAGTTTACTATCCCATTTGTTTGCCAGTATTTACGGGGAGGGGCATGCGACGCACGCGAAATTTAGAACGTCGATCCTGGCCGGTCGTCGGCTGCTGATACCTCCGCCAATCTGTGAACAGGAAGAATACGAAATATCACAAGCCTTCAATCCCGGGTTTTCCTTCGTGGATCTTCGTGCCCTTGGTGGTTCGTGTTTTTCGAAGTTGAGCCCGCGCTCTAAGGCAATGAAAACTTCAAAGTGACCTGAGTCTCAAATTCCACAGGATTGCCTTTGAGAAGATGCGGCTGGAAACGCCATTGCCGTACTGCATCAACAGCCGCCTGGACCAGTTCAGCAGCGCCGCCTATGACCCTGACATCCTGAACCGAACCGTCCTTCCCCACCAACGCTTTCATCACCACTGGTCCTTGAATCCCCTGCAGGCGGGCCTGTTCGGGATACTTGGGCACAACTCGCGTCAGCAGATATCCGTTGGTCGCACTGGAAGTTTGATCCGATGCCGGCGAACCGTTTTCATCGGCCGGAGCTTTGGCGGTTGTCGCTTTCGGTGGCGCTGTGCGAAACACAACTTTGCCGCGCTCGTACATCACCAGACCGCCATCCTGCGGAGGCGCTTCAACCTTCGCCTTCGAGGCTGGGTTGGGTGCAGACAAAGAAACAGGAGCCGGACTGGTGAATTCAGCAGTCTCGGTTGACGCCACCGGACTTGGCAAAGAGGCTACGGGATAAGGACTTTCTTGCGCCGCAGCGAGGACTTGCTCGGAAACGTTTGGACTCTGGCCTTCCGCTCGATTCACAGCCATGTTCCAACCGGCGCGGCCGACCAGCCAGCCCAAAAGGAGACACAAAGCAATGACCGCTGCACTCAAAAGACCGGTTCGGTACTCGCGCCGGCCTGCTCCAAAATTGCCTTCGGCAGGCACCAGGAAGAGGTTGCGAGTCACTGCTTCGGCATCGACCGGATGCCTCGCTGGATCGGTTCGCGAGGCGCGCTCGCCCGGATCCGGACTATCGAAATCCGACAATTTTCGACGAAAAGGGTCAGGTTTCAGCATTTAAGTCTTAAGGAATCCCGAGGGGACCAACAAGGCGGGAGGGAACAGCAATCCGAAGTTTCGCCTGAAATCAACCGCTTGTCAACAGAAATGGTGGCCCTGTAACTGCATGTAAATACACAACTTGGGAGGCGTCGGTTTACATATTTCGTCCGCGAGCGAACAGCTCAATCCTTCACCGGTTCGCGTTCAAATACGCCAGGGCCGATTCCAAATCTTGTGGCCTACGCGCGGTCGAGGAGTAAGTGAGTGCTATTTGCGCTCATTCGTTCTTCTTCATCTGTTCACCAGCAACTTTGAATCCTGTATTCGCCGCCGGAACTCCCGCATACACAGCGACTTGCAGAAGTAATTCCTTCAAATCGCACAATTCGAGTTCGCTTGCCAAGCCAGCCCGCACATGAAGGGCGAACTCTTCCCATCTTCCAAGTGAGGCGGTCACCGCCAGCACGAGAAGCCGCCGGGTCCGCAAATCCAGTTCAGGACGGGACCAGATCGTTCCCCAGGCGTAACGAGTGATCAGTTCCTGAAACTCACGCGTGAAATCGTCCGTCGAAGCGATAGCGTTGTCGACATGCGTGTCCCCGAGCACAGCGCGACGCAATTTGAATCCGGTTTGCAGGCTGTTCGCGCCAGCATCCGGTGGAAGAAGAAATTCGAGCAGCCCTGTGGTAAACGCCCTGGGCCGCTCAATATTGGAAAGATGTGCCGCGGCCAGATGAAGAGCCTTTGCGTCTGGGATCCCGGCTACCAGCCTTTCACCATGTCCGCTCCACGGCGTGGAGATGTCGTGGTCGCCGACGATCACCAGGGTTGGCGCTTTTATCTTCGACAGAAGATCGCTGTGATCCATGTCGCGAAGAGCAGCGCAACAGCCTGTGTATCCCACCGGATTGGTACCCAAAAACACCGAGCGGATCGAGGCCGCGTGCGGATTTTTCTTCGCCAGCGTTTCTGGCAAGAACATTCGTGGCATTACAACATCGACGATCCCCTGCATTCCACCTTTGAGCACAGCCTCAATTCGCGCCTCCCAATTTGTGCGCGGCACAAACTGGGGAGAGGTGTTGGCCAGCACCAGATGCGTTACGCGTTTCGGTGCATGGGCCGCAACCCATTGCCCGACGGCGCCACCCATCGACAGACCGCAAAACGCGAACTGCGGAATTCCTAAAGCATCGGCAAGGCCGAGTATGTCCCTGCCCAGCATCTCAACCGAATATTCTCCGGCCGGCGCGTCCGAAGCGCCGTGGCCGCGCGTGTCATAACGCAACACCTGGAAGTGGGGCAGCAGGTCGGCAACCTGAAGGTCCCACATCGAATGATCGGTGCCGATGGAGTGCGACAAGACAAGGACCGGCCGTCCCGCGTTTCCCTGCAGGCGGTAGAACATCCGTGTGCTGCCAACGGTTGCGAAGGGCAAATCATTGCTCCTTGTCGTCGTCTTCCTGGCTGGGCTCCGTGATCATCGCGTTTCGGAAAGCCTCGGCGGACCCCAGATACTGCTCCGGAGTTTCCAATTGTTTCAGTACGTCTGCACTTAACTGCGCGTTCACTTCGGGAACTTCCGCAAGCACCGCGGCGAGGTTCCGGTTTTCATTGACGCTTCTCCTCGCCGCTCCCTCGATGATTTTATGGGCGACATCGCGTCCGAGTTTGGCTCCCAGAAGCAGCATCGCGCGCTCGGCGAAAATCAATCCGTTCGTGTTTTCGATATTGCGGCGCATTTTTTCCGCGTCCACCGAGAGCCCTTCGGCGACTTCGGCCATCGAGGATGTTGCCACCCCCGTCGATTGGATTACAGTCGCCACCACCGGCCACTCTGCCTGCCATCCTCCAACGCCGCGTTCATGCTCCTGCAGCATCGCCGACAGGAAGGACGAAACCAGCCCGGGGACGCGATGCGCAGCGGTCAGAGTGAGTGAACACGCAGTCGGATTTCGCTTATGCGGCATGGTCGATGATCCGCCGCGGCCCTCACCCCCTGGTTCACTGGCTTCACCAACTTCGTCCTGCATCAGCAGCACAATGTCTCGCGCCATCTTCCCCAGGGATCCCGTCAGCACTCCACAGGCACAGACCAGCGTCGCCAGCTGATCGCGCTGGGTGTGCCAGGGCGCGCCCGAAGAATTCTTCAATCCCAGTTCGACGCTGAGAGCTTCAAGCACTGCAATTCCGCGGTCGCCGAGCGCTGCCAGGGTGCCGGTTGCTCCGCCGAACTGCAAAACGGCCGCATTGCGAAATCCGTTTTGTAAGCGACGCCTGCCACGGCGAACTGGGCCAAGCCATCCCGCAGCTTTGAGTCCGAAAGTTACCGGCGGAGCTGGCTGAAGCAGCGTCCGGCCGAGCATCACGCTATGTTTATGCTGATCTGACAACCCGGCAAGGGCCTTCTCTATCCGCAGCAGATCGGCAATCAGAATCGGTTCCGCGCGCTTGAGCAACAGGGACATCGCGCTATCGACGACATCCTGGCTGGTTGCGCCCCAGTGGACGAAACGCCACGCTTCCGGGTTGGTTTTTCGTACTTGCTCCGTTAGCGCTTTCACCAGAGGGATTGCAGGCGTGCCCGCTCGAAAAGCAGCGATGGAAAGAGCGGCTGCATCGAAACTGCCAGGCTTCGCCAAGGCAGTGATAATATCCGCTGCGCTTTTTGGGATGACGCCGGTTCGGGCTTCTGCGCGGGCCAATGCCGATTCAAAATCCAGCATGGCCGAAAGAACCGACTCATCTGAAAACAACTCGGCCAAGGGCGGCGTTGTGACCAGACTGTCGATCAGGCGCATGCTCATGATGGGCCCTGCGCCGGATCCAGGTAACAACTCGTGTTGCCGGTACACAAGCGGCTGATCATGCGAAGGTGGTTACACATCGAAAAACACCGTCTCGCCTTCTCCACGCATACGAATTTCTTTTGTCCAACCACCGTCGCGAGCCGGATCAGGGTGAGCGAATAGCGTCGCCCGCCTTTGTTTCGGCACTAACGCAAGCACGGAATCGGCATCATTGGCAGGATCTCCATCGAAATACACGCGCGTAGCTAATCTTTTCAGCAGGCCCCGCGCAAATATCGAGACGTTGATATGCGGCGCCTGCAGCGTGTCACCCGGACCCGGCACACGTCCTGGTCTGATAGTTTCAAAAGTGCACGATCCATCTTCCGATGTCGCGAGCCTCCCGAACCCGCTGAAGATTTTGTCCGCCGTCCCTTCGTCCTTATAGTTTCCTTCGGAGTCGGCCTGCCATAGCTCGATCATCGCGTCTGGAACTGGCAATCCGTCTCCATCGAGCAACCGAATCCTCAGCAACACTCGCTCGCCTTTTGCGTCCCTGCCTGCCATGCAGGAAACACTTTTTGTGTCCGTGAGTCCAACATGCAGAAAAGGCCCGGCAGTTTGCGACGGAGTTGGCGTCAGGTCCATGGTTAGCCTTCAAACGGCGTCGATTCGCGCCCGCGCAGCACAATATCAAAACGATAGCCGAGTGCCCATTCCGGCTTTGTTGTTTCCAGATCGAACTTCGAGATCAGCCGCTGTCGCGCTCTTTCGTCAGGAATCGACTGCAGAATGGGATCGTACGCGAACAGCGGATCGCCGGGAAAATACATTTGCGTAATCAGCCGCGTGACGAACGCCGGCCCGAACAAAGAAAAGTGAATGTGCGCCGGGCGCCACGCATTCTCGTGATTGCGCCAGGGATAAGCTCCTGGCTTGATCGTCACAAAGCTGTAGAACCCATCCTTATCTGTCAGCGTCCTTCCCGCCCCGGTGAAATTCGGGTCGAGCGGCGCGGGATGGTTGTCTCTCGCGTGTGCGTACCGTCCCGCGGCATTCGCCTGCCAAATCTCAATCAAGCTATTTGATACCGGGTGGCCATCACCATCCAGCAGTCGTCCTCGAACGATAATTCGCTCTCCCTGGGGTTCCCCGGAGTGCTGAGTGGTCAGGTCAGAGTCGCTCGGTTGAACATCGGAATGGCCAAACACCGGCCCCGTGAGTTCTGAACGCGTGTGTGGCAGAAAAATCAACGGGTGCGATGGCGCCCGCAACGTGGTCGCACGATATGCAGGATAGAGATAGTCCGGCTGTGTCCCCGGCTCATCATGGCGGTAGGCGGTTACAGCATTCTTGGGATTTTTAGCTTTGCCATGGATCAGCGAAGAGGACATGTCTGCCTCACCCCAAGTCATCGATCGTTTTACCAGTGCAGCAGTTCGCACCGGCCGCCGACACTGATGATACATCGGTTCAGTTCATAGCCTCAGTTCATGGCTTCAGTTCATAGGAAGACCGACGTAGTTTTCGGCGAATGCCTGCGCCGCGGCGCGCGAACTTGTCAGGTAATCCAGATCGGCGCGTTGCCGGTGCTCTTCGAAGCTGTCGCTGCCGCGAAAGCGGTGTAGCGTCGTCGTCATCCATAGCGAGAACCGCTGCACCAGCCATACTCGCCGCAGGCATCTTTCCGAGTAGTGCTCGAGCAGATCGCTGTTTCCCGAGCGATAGAATTCTGCAATCGCCTGCGCCAGCACGCGAACATCAGCCACGGCAAGATTAAGACCTTTGGCCCCTGTAGGGGGCACGATGTGAGCGGCGTCTCCGGCCAGAAAGAGCCGTCCGTGCTGCATGGGGTCAGCAACAAAACTCCGCATCCCGGTAACACCTTTTTGCAGGATCTCACCCTCGGTTAATTTATTTCCGCCCTGAGTGGCAAGACGTGTCTGCAATTCCGCCCAGATTTTTTCATCGGACCATTTGGCCAGGTCTTCATCTGGGGCGCACTGTAAATACAGCCGCGTGATTTCGGGACTACGCATGCTGTGAAGAGCGAACCCGCGTTCGTGATAGCAATAGATCAGCTCTTCGGAAGACGGTGGCGCTGCCGCCAAAATGCCGAGCCATGCAAACGGGAAGACCCGCTCATATAAGGTTAAAGCCTTAGCGATACTGGGACGGCACACGCCGTGAAACCCATCGCAACCTGCAATGAAGTCACATTGAATCTCCGCAGGCTCGCCATTCTTGATAAATCGAATCTTCGGTTCTGCGCTATCGAAGTCATGAACGCTTACGTCTTCGGTCTCGAACTGAATCTCAGCTCCAGCCGCGAGCCGCGCTGCAATCAGATCCTTGACGACCTCCTGCTGGGCGTAGATCGTAATCGAGCGGCCTGTCAGCTCTTTGAAATCGATGCGATGCCCTCGTCCATCGAAGCGAATTTCAACGCCGTCATGAATCAGCCCTTCACGCTTCATCCGGTCGCCAACGCCCATTTCTGTCAGCAACTCGACCGTTCCTTGCTCCAGCACCCCGGCCCGGACGCGTTGCTCACAATATTCTCGGCTTCGAGCTTCGACTACGACGGAATCAATACCTTCGCGATGGAGGAGCTGCGACAGCACAAGTCCCGCTGGTCCTGCGCCCACGATCCCTACCGGTGTGCGTATTCTCATCGCTTCTTTCGCGAAGGCTTTCGGCGTCGAGTACCGTTTCCCGCGGAGAATTTCTCGATCACTTCGAGTGGCACCGGTTTGCTTTGAATGCGTTCTGGATCATCGTCCGCCACGGCAGCCCAGACTCGCGTCTCAAAACATTCCACCGCCAGAACGTCTTTATTAAACAATCGATGGCGGACGCAAAAGCTGCTGCGTCCCCATTCGGTGATCTCAGACTCGACAATCACGGTGTCGGAAAATCGCGATGGCGCTTTGAAAGATGCCCGCACGTCAACCAGAGGAATACCAATGATCTGGTAAGTCTTAAGCATTTGCCGCTTGAGCAGGCCAGCTTTTTTGAACAGTGCCGTTGTGCAGGCATCGAAATATGCGAAGTAACGCGGAAAATGTACGATTTGAGCGGGATCGCAGTCGCCCCACTCAATATCGATCGTCTTCCGGTTGATGATCGCCGCCTTCTCGCTCACAAACGGTCCTCTTCGGTTCGTTCACCGGCGCAATTGTCTTAACGCCTCAAACTCCACACGTACGCTGCCAAAGCTTTTAACTGGTCCGGTGTAAGCTGCGCTCCGCCCATCGGCGGCATTGGGCTGCGATATTGCTTCGGATTTGGCACGCCTTCCGTGATCGATTTCAGGATTCCGTCGAAGCTGCCATCGCTCCAAAGCCATTTCTTGCCGCTGAGATCCGGCCCGACCGGAGAACCAGTGCCATTGGCGCCATGGCAACCCGCGCCGGCTGCACCACCCAGCTGACCGTGGTAGACGCGATCTCCGACGGCAATCATCTCAGGCGTCACGCCATCGGGCAGAGGCGCTCCGGCGTCAGGATGAGTTCCCTCGGGCGGATTGGCCGCTGCAGCGGCAACAGTGCCTGCCGGAGCCGTTGCGCTGGGACAGGGAGTGACCGCACCGCCACCCGCTGCGCCGCCCTTATAAACGATCCGGTAGATCCGTCCACCCACATCGTCGGCAACGTAGAGAGCGCCATCGGGTCCAACCGCGAGGCCCGAGGGACGATGTGCCGCGCCCTCAGGAGACACCACCGCTCCCGCAAAGCCGTCGGCAAAGATTTCACAATTGCCTGATGCATGGTCGCCGGAGAAGTGCTGAAACACTACGTTGTATCCGCCCTGCGGATATGGCGCGCGATTCCACGAACCGTGGAATGCGATGAAAACTCCATCGCGGTAGCGGGCGGGAAATTGTTTCTTGTCGTAATGCACCATCGCATTCGGAGCCCAGTGCGCGGGAAATACCGCAGCAGGAGGCAGTTTGTTCGCGCACACGCCAACCGCCTTGCCTCCGTCGCCGCCATACTCCGGAGCCAACACAAGTTTTTCCTGGAAGGGATCGTAGTAGCACTCGGGCCAGCCGTAATCGCCGCCGGACTTCAACAGCATGACTTCTTCGGCAGGCAATGTGGCCTCCTGGTCCCCCGGATAAAGATCGGGCCAGTTCGTATGCAGCTGATCCCGGCCGTGCTGCGTCACAAAAACGCGGCCGGAAGCGTCGATAGCAAAGCCTTCCCCGTTGCGAATGCCGGTGGCGAAACGCTCGGCCGGAGAAAACGTCTGGTTGGTCTTGTTCGCGTCAAAGCGCCAGACGCCGCCGCGAGTCTCCAGTTCAATACAGGGGTCCGCGCCAGGTATTTTCGGCTGACGGTTTTTTACCTGGCAGGCATTGGTGGCGCTGGCAACATCCACGAACATCGAACCTTTAGCATCGATGATGAATGGATGCATTGGGTGGTCTCCGCCCAGAGGCAACTTGGAGACGACAATTTCGGGCGCGCTGTTGGGGACAATACCGCTGGCAGGCAGTGCATACCGCAAGATTCGATCATTGTTCTCGGCATAAATCGATCCTTTATATATGCCGATGCCGCTGCCTCCAGCGCCGCCGGACTGTATGGTTTCCCCAAAACGTTCGATAACATCCGCTTTGCCCGCGCCGGACTTGTCCTGCAACGCCACCAGAAATCCTCCGGAATGCACCGGCGTGTTGTTGTAGTACTCACCAGACCATGTGTTGGCGTAAACCAACCCGTTCGGCGCCACGACCAGGTGGCGGGCATGGCCAATGCCGTCGGCAAACACGGTTGCGCAAAAGCCGGATGGCAGCTTCAGCCCGCTCTCATCGCCCGGGCACGCCTGCCTCATGGAGTCTTGCCCTCCGTTCGCCTGGGCTGATGCCAGCCAGGGCATCAAGCAGAATGACGCCAGCACAGCCGTGACCGATAGCAGAGTTCCACACCCGTGTCGCATTTGCATTGAGCCCTCCGAAGTCCAGCGGCGAGAGAAATAAAGCTGCAAGAATCGAAAATATAGCATAGTTGTTGAATCATCCTCGACCAGACTTCCCTCGCAAATACGCCCTATTCGTGGAAACCCTCTCGAAATGTAGAATGATGGGCGCGCGGTCGTGATGCGTGACTCCTGCAATATTTAATCGAAACGAACCCAGCAAATTCCTGGAAGACTTTAGTCCGAGCTAGATCACATGCCTCAGCCAACCGATTTTCCGCTGCCCTCTGATTTGCCGCGGCCTACAGATGACGGGGCAGCAGATCATCTTGTGGGAATGTCCATGCCCGCTGTTAGTCTTCGCTCCAGCTCTGGCCGCCTGGTCAGTCTTGCAGAGTTACCGGCGCTTCGGACTGTCATCTACTGCTATCCCATGACTGGCGTCCCGGGAAAGCCTCTTCCTGAAAATTGGGACGCCATCCCCGGCGCCCGTGGCTGTACGCCTCAGGCCTGCAACTTTCGCGATCACAATCAGGAATTTGTGGAACTGGAGACAGAGGTGATTGGCCTCAGCACACAAACCACCGAGTATCAACGCGAGATGGCCGATCGCCTGCAGCTTCCGTTCGAGGTTCTGAGCGACGCTGCTTTCCAGTTCTGTGGCGCCATGCGATTGCCCACTTTCGTTGTGGATGGAACCAGGCTCTTGAAGCGGCTGACGATTGTCGTTCGGGGACGGGCGCGTCGAGCACGTCATTTATCCAGTGTTTCCGTCCAACGAAAGCGCCGATCAGGTATTGCGATGGCTCAGGGAAAATCCGGTCAGGAATTGATGTCGCGCTGCGCCATGTTCAAAAATGCCTTTCGGTCTTAGGCCGATGCACGATGAATTCGGACCGACAAGAAACACGACCGGGACACCGTTTTCGATCCTGCTCAGGGCAGCTGCCCCACCTTTTCTGATTTTCGACAGAGCCTGCTCATCTCCTTTCCTTTATTATCGTTTCTCGCCTCACTAACATCGCCGTTACGAGGATTCCCTTGAAACTCTGCAGCTTGTTTTTTGTAACGTGTGTTGCCGTCTTTTGCTGTGCCCAGCGTGACACTGTCATCATTCGCCCCCAGCCGATTGATGACACCTTGCAAAACCCGAACATGGGGATCACCACGTTCAACCGCTTCAATGGGCAGGCGCTCAACCCGGCGCTGGAGTGGTCTGAGGTGGGCCCGACGGAAAAGGTGGCGCAGGCCGCCACCAAGCCGGATTTTCCTGAAACAACGATTGCCTACCTGCGCTGGTATTGGAATGTGCTCGAACCCGAGCGGGGAAAATACCGGTGGGACATCCTTGACCTTGCGATTGAGGAAGCGCGCACACACGGTCAGACACTCGCAATTCGCCTGATGCCCTATTCCAACAAAGATCCTCTGCCGGGATGGTACGCGTCCACTGGGGCTCGGCGTGCCAACAAGCCGACCGACAAGGATGGCTCAATCTGGCAGCCCGATTTTTCGGATCCTCTTTTTTTAAAATTATGGGGAGAATTGGTGGCTGAAGCAGGTCGGCGCTATGACGGCAATCCTTATCTCGATAGCGTCGACATTTCTTCGGTTGGTTACTGGGGCGAAGGCTGGAGCCCCTACATTCCGGCGTTTCAGTATCAGAAAGAACTGATCGACATCTGGTTTGACGCATTCCCCCATACGACCCTTCTGATGAATTTCGATGAGCAACAGGCGCTGACTTACGGAACCAGCCGAGGAGCTGGTTGGAGGCTGGACTGTCTAGGCGACCTTCGGATCAAATCCGATAATCCAAACTTCCAGCCGGAGATGCTGGATATCTACCCGCAACAGGTGGTTCGCGCCGGGATTCAGGAGGTCTGGCGCAAACGCCCGGTATCGCTGGAAGTCTGCGGCACAGTTTCGGAGTGGAAGCGCGATCACTTCGATGTTAATTACATTCTCGATCAGGCCCTTCGCTGGCACGTGACCTCGGTGAATTTAAAATCGTCGCCAATTCCTGAAGAGTGGAAATCCCAGTTCGGTAGTTTCCAGAAAAAGATGGGCTATCGCTTTTTGCTTCGCAGGCTGGAGTTCCCCAGGAAGGTCGTTGGCGGTTCCATGATGGCCGTACACATGTGGTGGCTGAACGCCGGAGTGTCGCCGCCTTACACCAACTACCCGTTGGCAGTGCAACTGCGTTCGGCGAATGCCAGCGCTACGATCAATGTCCCTGTGGACGTACGAGAGTGGCTACCCGGGGACGCCGTGTTTGATGGGAGCCTCTACGTTCCCGATACGTTGCCGGAAGGCGTCTATGACGTCCGCGTCGCCATGCTTGATCCGCGCAGTGGCAAGCCGGCTGTACGTTTCGCCATCGCGGGGCGTGATGCGGACGGATGGTACAGCGAAGGCCAGATCCAGGTAAGCAAGCGGCCTCAGTAGCCTCCCTCAGGAAAAAGAAAAGGGGGCGCCCAATATCATTCGCGATAGTGAGCGCCCAAGCGATTGGTAATAAACCTAGAAGTTGTACTTCAATCCAAACTGAACCTGCCGCTGTGGGATTGCCAGAGAAGTGATTACGCCAGCACTCCCCGGACCATCGTCAATAAAGTTGTCCGGCTGCGCGAAGTTCGGATGATTGAACGCGTTGAAGAACTCGGTGCGAAACTCGACGTTCTGAGTTTCCGTCACCTTGAATTCCTTGCGCAGCTCCCAATCGAATGCATTCTGTCCCGGACCGATCAGGCTGTTGCGCGGGGCATTGCCAAACCGAAAAGCGTCGTCCGGGAGCACGGAGAACGCGGTAATGTCGAACCAGTGGTCGGGAGTGCGCTGGCCGCGGGGCAGGTTGCCATTCCTCAGCTGATCGGGCCGGGGAATCCCCTGGGTGCCGGTGTTGGATGGATCATCCGCCTGGAACGCGGAAAATGGGAATCCGCTGGCCAGCGTGTAGATGCCACCGATCCGCCACCCGCCGAGCACCGCGTTCACCACTCGATTGTCCAGATGGGAATGGCTGCCGCCAAACGGAATCTCGTAATCGAAACTCAACACCCATCGCAGCTTCTGATTGAAGTCGGCCACTCCTCGTTCGGCGGGAAGGTCATAGCTGTTCTGCGCGAAGGGCGCTGCGCAGCAGATCTCCGGCAGATCGTTGATGGCCTTGCTGTAGGTAAACGCGCTTAACAAGTAGAGCCCATGACTGGCATGCTTTTCAGTCTTGACCTGAAGCGAGTGGTAGTTGGAGTTCGCGATGTTGCGGATCGCAGTAAATCCTCCGAATTGGGGAAAAGGACGGCGAGGTTGGACATCTCCATCACCCGGCGTTACGACCTGATTGGGATCCGTCACGCCTTGCAGATGTGTCCCCTTTGAACCTGCGTACGCAACTTCCAGGCTGACGGAACCCGGCAATGACCGCTGCACCGCCAGGTTCCAGCTCTGGTAGTAAGGAGTGTGCAGGCGCGCATCGACGCTGGTCACCCCGGGATTCACAGCCTGACTCGGATCAAGACTCGGAAATCCTTGCGAGACAGTGAACGCAGGCGTGTCGCCGTTGATAAACAGGGGCTCGTAGAAGAAGGGCAGGTTGTAAGCCAACTGCAACGGAGCCGCGGTACGGATTTCCTGGCCGCTATAGAAGAAACCGTAAGCACCTCGAACTACGGTGTTTCCATTAGCGGACGGAGTCCACGCAAATCCGATGCGTGGCGCGATATTGGCTTTGTCACCCTTGACCAGCGCGTCAGAAGCTCCGTTCGAACCCGCGGTAATCAGGGACCCAGTGGCATAATCGAAATTGCTCTGTCGATTGTTGGCTTCCACCAGCGGGGTAAAGTAGTCGTAACGAAGGCCAAGGTTGAGAGTGAGACGTGGGGTAACCTTCCAGTCGTCCTGAATAAATAAGGAAGGTACATGCTGCCGGTTATACATCCCAATCACGGTTGAGATGTTGGCCCGGCTGGGCATGCCGAGCAACATATCGGCCAACGAGCTTCCACTGTACTGGCCGTTGAACTGGAACTGTCCGCGTGGCGCAGCTTCCTGGGAAATATTGAACTGGCTCCAGCGGATTTCACCACCGACTTTGATCGTGTGATGGTTGCGGACCAGTGTCAGCACATCGTTGATCTGGATTTCCTGGCTGGAGAGAATAGTTGGCGCAAACCTTGGGTCGCCAACTCGTCGATAACCGCCAGTCGGCACGAACAAGGTCAGGCCGTTGACGCGAGCATCATCAGGCACACCGGGCACGCGCAGATCGTCAGAAGGAAGAACGTTTCCGTCCACCGGTACGCCGCGACGGATGTGCACATGATTGAAGCCGAAGCGGGCCTCATTTACCGTCGTCGGATTGAATACGTGAGTGAAGCCGAGTGAAGCCCCGTAGGTGTCCTCGTGGCCATCGCCTGTGCTGGAGTCGCCGCCATTGGCGAGTCCCGTTAGTGGAGCAGGGCGGATGTCTCTCCTTCCGCTCTCGGAATACCTGAGGAAAAACTGGTCGTGCTGCGATGGCGTGTAGTCCACGCGCCCGTCGCCCTGATTGATGCCGTCCTGCTCAATCGGGAAAATGATAAAACGGCCCCCCTGGTTGGCATCGGGGTAAAGGTTCATGTAGGCCTGACTGATGGGATCAATCCGGCCACCCGGAATAACGTTACCCGGGAATGGCAAGCCAGTTGCCGGATCGTTGATGACCGGTTCCCCAGCAGCAGAGAAGTCACCGCCGCGTT
>Ga0163162_10000983_pt1 | contig 26506 bp, 23 predicted proteins | sample S55metaG_FD_115310 | JGI IMG/M metagenome (GOLD analysis project Ga0163162, IMG submission 115310) | Switchgrass rhizosphere microbial communities from Kellogg Biological Station, Michigan, USA - S5-5 metaG | ecosystem: Host-associated > Plants > Roots > Rhizosphere > Soil | place: USA... | reverse complement strand
TTGATCAAAGGTTGGCCTGAACCTTTGCCTTTGAGTAGTCGTAGTGGTCGACTTACGCAAAGGGCCAATTCCTCAGGCTCGCGATAGCGTATCAATGCAAGCGCGAACGCGCAATGCATTGAGCCCCGAAAATAAGGGGCTTTCGGCGCGGACGAGGCGAAAGCGATGACCTGTACCCCACTTCAGAGGGCATCAAGCTCGCTCGAACTACAATGCATGAGCGCCCGCGCCATTCGGAAGCTGAGGGCACCAGGATGAGCGAACGCACGTGCTGAGGTGAAAGCGCCGGTGTCACGATAAACAATTTCGAGGGCGGCGCACGTATTTCTCAGGGCAGTTCGCGCCGCTTGCTTCGGCGCTCGCGCAATCTACGCGCTTGACGAGCAGCTCATTGGCAATCTTTTGTCGTGGTGCGCGATATTCTGCATCGCACTCGTCGCAGGGCTGATTCGAAAGGATCGCCCGTTAGCGGATGCCTGGGGTGTCGTCAGATTCAGCGGCCGGGTTGGGTCGGCGAGCGTCTTTCGTTTCGCACGAAAGCGGTCATGTGCCGCGCCGTCGTCCGCTCGGGTGCGGTGTACCTGCTGCAAGCGCGACGAAAGTGGAAGCAGGCTTGTCGAACGAGCCGCAGGGCGCTGCGCCGGTATTGGGTTTCTCAGCGGCTTGCCATGTCCGCCTGAGGGGCGAGACCGTCGATCAGAATCTGGTGAGTGCCGCGCGAGCATGGCTCGATACGCGCCACGACTCCAAAAACATCCATGAGACTGTCTGGCGTGACGACGTCCGCAGGCCGCCCGAAGCCGACAATGCCGCCGCGATTGAGCAGCATCGCGCGATCGCATGCCCGCAGCGCGGTATTGATGTCGTGCAGCACCACGACAGTCACCATGTTGCGGCGGCGCGTCTCGTCGCGCAGCATCTGCATCACGTGGAATTGATGGTTCAGATCGAGCGCGCTCAGCGGCTCGTCGAGCAACAGCACTTGCGGATCGCGCACGAGGGCCTGAGCAATGCCGGCAAGTTGCCGTTGACCGCCCGACAACTGGTCGAGCGAACGCTGCGCAAGGTCGCCAATGCCAAGCCGCTGAAGTACCGAAAGCGCGTGTGCGATGTCGGCGTCGCGTGTCGTATGCGTCGATCCAGAACCGTGGCCGCGCGTCGCGCAATAGGCGACCCGCACCGATTCGAGTACCTGAAGACGCACGCCGGCAGGCAGTGCCTGCGGCAGGTAGACGACGCTATGCGAGCGCGCGCCTGAAGGCGACAGCGCGAGCGTTTCGCCGTCCAGCGTGAGACGTCCCCCGCTCGCGGCCGTGAGACCGGCCAGCGTGCGCAGCAGCGTGGATTTGCCGCTGCCGTTCGGGCCGAGCAGCGCGGTGACTTCGCCACGCGGCAGCACGCCGGCCGCTAGCGAATCGAGTATGCGACGCCTGCCGTAGCGCACCGTCAGATCGTGGATCGAGAGACCCGGCGCGCGGGTTGTGGTCGTTGTGGTCGTCGTAGTCATCGTGTTCATGACACGCGCCCCTGTGAGCGCAGAACGATGCCGAGAAACAGCGGAATGCCGACCAGCGCGGTGACGATGCCGACCGGCACCAGCACGCCCGGAATCAGAATCTTCGATGCAATCGACGCCAGCGACAACATCAGCGCGCCGAGCAGCGCGCTGCCGGGCAGGTAGAAGCGATGATCCTCGCCGAGCAGCGTACGCGCGATATGCGGCGCGATCAGGCCGATAAAGCCGATCGTGCCGACAAACGACACCGCCAGCGCCGACAGCACCGCGACGCGCAGCAGCGTGCCGAGCCGCAGGCGGCGGATGTCGATGCCGAAGCTCGCCGCGCGGTCTTCGCCGAGCCGCAACGCGGTCAGCTTCCAAGCGTTGCGCATGGACAGCGACAGCGATACCGCGAGCGCGACGGCCAGCACGCCGATCTGCTGCCAGTTCGCGCGCGCAAGCGAGCCAAGCGTCCAGAACACGAGTCCTTGCAGCGCATCGGCGGAGGCGATGAACTGGATCAGCGACACGAGCGCGTGAAACGCGAACACCAGTGCAATACCCATCAGCACCACGCCGGCGGTGCTCATGCCGCGCCAGCGCGCGACCGCGTCGAGAACGGCCGCCGAGAGCAGCGCGAACACAAAGGCGTTGGCCGACACGATCCAGCCTTGCGGCACGCCGGGAATCGCGAGGTCGAGCACGATCGCAAGCGAGGCGCCGAACGCGGCCGCCGCCGAGACGCCGAGCGTGTATGGGCTCGCGAGCGGATTGTCGAGCACCGTCTGCATCTCCGCGCCCGACACGCCGAGGCTCGCGCCCACCAGCAGCGCCATCACCGCATACGGCATGCGGATCTGCCAGACGATCACGCGTGTCGGCTCGTCGACGGATGCGCGATCGAAGATAGTCCGCAGCAGCGTCGTGACGGGCAAGCCCGACGGCCCTGTATTGAAGTCGAACAGCAGCGACGCCGCGATCAGCAACAGGATCGCGACGAGGCAGGCGATGCGGCGGCGCGTGAGCCGCCGGTACTGGCTGATTGTCGCCGTTTCATGCGGCAAGGGCAGGGGACGGGCGTTGAGCGGAATCGACATCGGCACGTGCGCGCGTTCAGCTGGCCGGCTTGTCGACCCAGAACGTACCGGTCGGCGGCACGGCGAGGAAGCGCCGGTACAGTTCGGCCTGGGTGGCGTTCACGTCGAGGTTCCGGAACTGCTCGGGATAGAACCACTTCGCCAATGCTTCGATCGCGACGATGTTGTACGCCGAGTCGTAATAGTTATGCGAAATGCCATGCGCACGGCCGTTGCGTATGGCCGCAAGCGTGTCGAAACCGGGCCGGGCGACCAGTTGCGCGAGACTGCGTGCAGCGTCCTGCGGATTCGTCTGCGCGCCGATTTGCAGCGCGAGGCCACCGCTTTTCGCGTGCGAGCCGGTCGCGACGTAGACATCCGGCTGCGCGGCGATGATCTGTTCGAGGCTGATATCGCCGAGCACGCCGGGCAGAAGCGGCGCGGCGATGTTGCGGCCACCCGCGGCCTCAACCAGTTCGCCGAAATTGCCCTTGCCCGCCGTGTGGCAGCAACCGGCACCCCAGGCACCCGCCAGCAGGTCGATGAAAACCTTCGGACGCTGTGCTTCGGGAATGCGGCTGATGACCGATTGAACCCGTTGCAGATGCGCGCTGTAGAACGCGCTGTAAGCGTCGGCCTGCGCTTCGCGGTGCAGCACCTGGCCGAGCAGCTTGATGCTCGGCAGCGTGTCGCGCAGCGGATGCAGGCGGAAGTCGACGAACACCACGGGCGTGCCGGTCGCTTCGAGTTGCTCGACGAGCGGATTGTGCAACCCGACGCCCTCGCCGATGATGCTCAGGATCGCGAGATCGGGTTTCAGAGCAAGCGCCTTCTCGGGGCTGACGCTGCCTTCGCTCGACTGCCCGATGAGCGGAATCTGCCCGATGTTCGGGAAACGTTGCGCGTACGCGCGATAGGTCTGCGGGTCCATCGCGGGCAAATCGCCCTGCCAGCCGACGATGTGCGCGAGCGGGTCCTGTCCTTCGAGCAGCGCGATCGCTGGCAACAGGCGGCTTTCGCCAAGCAGGATGCGGTGCGGTTCGGCCGCCGGAATCCTGACCGTGCGTCCGGCCAGATCGGTGACCGTTTGTGCGGCGGCGTTCTGCGCCGGTGCCTGGGTTGATGCCGGTGCTTGAGCCTGTGTTTGCGCTAGCGCAGGCAGTGGCAGGCCCGCCAGCGACACAACGGCCACCACCGACACCGCAGCGGCAAGCGCCTTGAACAAGGCCGGCGCGCGACGGCGACGGCCGGAATCACGATGACAAGACAAACAGTCCACAAGCAGCCCGCGACAAGGAAATGACAATGGTTTCTATTCAGGGGGCCAAGTCTAGCTACGGGATGTAATGGGGATGTGTTGTCGAGGCCCGTTTTGTAATGGAATGTATTGGCGGGTCGGGCGGGTTGGGCGGGTAGTGGGGCGAGAGGGCGGTTCACTCACGCGGCCCTTCACCTTTCAACACAGGGCGTGACTCCATGCCAGCGCCCGGGCGCAATCAGTGCCTGCGCGATCCCGCCCGCACAGGGCGCGACCCAAAAGTAATGGAAAGGATCAAGGCTCACGCGTGCCTCTGGAGATCGGGAAACATAAGCTTTTGACGATGTATCGACGTTAAAAATACGAGTTTTATATTGTCCCGAGTTCGGTTACTTTGAGGCAACGCGCGGTGCGCGCCGTCCCCTGACTCATCACAAGAGGTTTATATGTACACGCAAACCATCAACCGACTTCGACGTGCTGCCGGCGCGGTGACGCGACAGACAGCGGCGTTCGGTCTTGCGGCGCTGCTCGCCCTCGGCGCCGTGGCGTCGAACGACGCCGAAGCGAAGCGGGTGGGCGGCGGTCAAAGTATCGGGCGTCAGTCGCAGACGGCGTCGCCGTCCGGGCAAGGGCAACGCAGTCAGCAAGCTCAACCGGCGCAGCAGGCCGCGCAGGCGCCCGCTGCCGCGCCGGCGGGCAACCGCTGGATGGGCCCGCTGGCCGGCGTTGCCGCGGGGCTAGGAATTGCGGCGTTGCTGTCGTCCTTCGGCCTTGCCGAGGGGCTCGCGCAAATGCTGTCGAACGCGCTCCTGATCGGGCTGGCTATTTTCGCCGCTGTGATGCTGTTTCGCTTCATCGCCAGCCGGCGTCGTCCGGATCTCGCTTATGGACATGGCGCCGCGAACCGGCAGCAAACGAACGGCTCGCAGCTTATGAATCAGATCGGGAAAGCCCGGCGCGATACGAATTTTCCCGGCTGGCCGCGCGCAGCGATGGGTTCGGCCGCAGCGGCGGGCGCGGTGACGGTGCCGGGGCTTCCACTCGGAACGGATCAGGCTGCGTTCCTGGCATCGGCGAAGACTACGTTCATGCGCCTTCAGGCCGCATGGGATCGGAATGAACAAGGTGACCTGTTCGAGTTGACGACACCGGAGATGTTCGCGCAGATCAAGCAGGATCTGGAGGCTCGCGGCCGCCAGCCGAGCCGCACGGACGTCACGCAACTTGATGCCGAAGTGCTGTGCGCGGAAAGCAATGCGGCTGAAACGCTGGTCAGCGTTCGGTTTTACGGTCAGATGCGGGAAGACGACGCGCAGACCGCCCAGCCGTTCCAGGAGATCTGGAACATGGTCAGGGATGCACGTGGCGACCAGGCGTGGCGGGTGGCGGGCATCCAGCAGATGGACAGCTAAAGCGGAGAGTGTGGTCGACCGGCAGCAGCTTGCTGCCGGTTATCACGTGCGCGTCAGCGTAGCCGACGCCCGGCCGGACAAACATCGTCAGCGAAACGAACGTCGATGGCCAAATCACGGAATCATTTCAGGGAACGAGACACCTGATATCAAGGCAGTCACGACGGGAGTCGAGATGCTCTGACAAAAGGGAGGCGCAGCAACATGCTCAAGCGTGTATTCACGATGTCGACGTTCGCGCTGCTTTCCTTCGTATTCTCGGCATGCGGAGAGAAACCGAGGAAGCCCAACTGCCAAACGGCCGAAGAATGTCTTGAACTCTCCAGCCGGCTCAACACGGTATGCAACGGGTGGTCTGGTGCCGCGCTTCGAGGCGTTCTGTGACAAACCGGGCGCCTGGCAACACGTGGTCAGTGGCAGATGCCGGCTTTGATGTTGTCGCCATGCATCGGCCCGCGTTACCGATCCTGGTTGCTGTGAGTTCCCATGGGTGAACTATAAAAACCCGATATGCACGCATCTAATCCAACAAAATGCGGGCATGAAAGAAACCAGGCCCACTTGACATTTTCGACCGTATTGATAGACTGTTCCCATATATAAACAGGAACACATCGATGCGTTATGACGAAGCCGAGGCCAGCAGTACGGTCAAATCCGCTGATCGAACGCTGGACCTGTTCGAGCTTCTTGCTCGATGGGGGCGCGAAATGTCGCACACTGAGATCGCCGAAGCCCTCGATATTCCAAAGAGCAGTTTGACGAAGCTCATACGCAATCTCACCGCTCGAGACTATCTCCGTTTCGTGCCGGAAACCAAGGGGTATCGGCTCGGCGACGCGATTCTCAAGCTGGCGCAACAGTCCAACCAGTTGCGCAGCCTCATTGCGTGCGCCGAGCCCGTGTTGAACGACATCACGCAGCAAACGAACGAGTCATGCGCGCTGAATCAGCTGAAGGGCGATCAGGTCGAAGTCGTGGCGACGGTCATCAGTCAGCAGCGGTTGCAGTCCCACATGCGCCTGGGCGACCTTGCGCCCCTGTATGCGGTGTCGGGCGGCAAGGCCATTCTCGCGTTTCTGCCTGATGTGATGCGAGACGAATACTTGCGGTCCGTCTCGTTCGAGCGCTTCACGAAGAACACCATCTCTACCAAAAAGGCCTTGCTCGGCGAGCTGAACGAAGTGAAATCGAACGGCTTCGCGCACTCGCACGAAGAGTACACGCCGGGCATCGTCGGGATCGGCGTGCCGATCCTGTCCTCCACGGGGTTTCCCCTCGGCTCCCTGAACCTGGCCGTGCCGGCCGTGCGCTACACGTCCGCGGTAGGCGAGAGAGTGGTGTCGATATTGAAGAGTGCCGCGGCACGCATCCAGCGTCAGTATCTGGCGGACTAGCGGGTCCGCGCTTATGGCTGGCCGGGAAGATGCGCCAGCGCGCTTCGCACCTTCTGCGCGATTTGGCGCGCCTGCTCGTCGAACGCGAGCCCGCGCAGCGCGCGTGTGGGCGCTTCGACGGCGAGCGTGAGGTCGGGCGGCAGTCTCGATAGCAGGTCCGCAAGCGGAAGCTCGCCGTCGCCGGGAAGCAGGCGCGCTGTCCTTGCTTCGGTGCGCCGTTCTTCGATCGAGGCCGGCGAAGCTCGCGGTCCGTCGCTGATCTGAACGTATTCGATCAGCGCGGGATCGATGGCGTCGATTGTGTCTGCGGTTACACCCGAACGGAAGAACTGCAATGTATCGATAAGAAGCCGTGCATTCGGCTGCCGACTGTCGCGGATGATCGAAAGTGCGGCGTCGGCGGTGCCGATTGCGCAATACGTAATGGGTTCGAGACCAACCGTCATCTCCAGGCTCGCCGCAGCCTCGCACAGACGTGCGAAGTTGTCGAGGAGCCGCGCGCGGTCGTCGTCGAAGCCCACGCTCAGGACATGTTTCGCCCCGAGGCGCCGTCCCGCTTCCAGCGGTGCGAGCAGGTGTTCGATGTGCGTGCGCGGCTGCAGCCAGATCGCCTCGATGTCGAGCAGACTCACGCCGGTCGCCGACATGCGCGAAGCGAGGTCGCGAATGAGCGCCGGATTGCCCGCTACATCGACGATCGTATCGGCTGCGGTGGGCGCGACGACACGCAGGCCGTAGTAATCGAAACCGCCCGCGTGCGCTGCATCCACGAGTTGCAACGGATGGGCGTCGAGCATTGTGAGATGGTGTAGCGACAGCTTGCGCATGATGATCTGTTTCCTTCGTTCAATTGGACCTGTGAGTACGGTTTCGATCGCATACTAGCGCTGCCGTGGAAGAACGAAGTCATACGCGAGCAACGCCGTGGCGGGTTCGACTGCGTGCCCCGCAGGACTCATTCTGCCTTCGATCGATTCGAGTTGCGCAATCAACGCATCCTTCACTCCGAAGACCACATCGGAATCGAGATACGCATCGCCGGCGATGAAGACATGCGTCACAATCGTTTCGAAGCCCGGCGCGCTAACCTTGAAGTGCACATGCGCGGGCCGGAATGGATGACGTCCCTGCGCGTCGAGCATCCTGCCGACCGGGCCGTCGCTCGGAACCGGATAGGCTGCGGGCACGATGGAGCGGTACCAGAAACGCCCTGCTTCATCGGTGCGAAGACGGGCGCGCAGATTCAGCGCGGACTTGTCTGTACCCCGCTGCACATCGTACAGACCGTGATCGTCCGCATGCCACGTCTCGATGAGTGCGCCCGCAATCGGCTCGCCTCGCGAATCGCGCACGTTGCCCTCGACGATCATGGGTGTTCCGTCCTGAGCGCTCGCGATGTGGGCACCCAGCTCGAAGTCGCGTGCCTGCTCGACATAGAACGGCCCGAGCACAGTGGTCTCGGTCGCATTGCCGGGGAAGCGGTGATTGATTGCGTCGACGAGCATCGACACGCCGAGCGTATCTGACAGGAGGTTGAACTCCTGCCGCGTTTGCGAGCATATCTGCCCGGTCTCGGTGAGGAGCGCTATCGCGCGGCTCCATTCGGCTTCGGTCGGCTCGATCTCTTTCACGAACGCATGCAGATGGCGGACGAGCGCTTCGCTGATCTGTTTTGTGCGCTCGTCGCGGCATCCGCTCAGACTGGCCAGGACGGCGCTCGTGATGTTGTCTTCGTTGAAGTTGCGCATGAGCGTAGTCTCGCTAATGGACGCGCGCGGGCGGCAAGCCTTTCCACGCGCGCTCCAGCATCTGTCGGATGAATGGTGCGTCGGGACGACGGGGATTCGCGTAAGTATCGCGGCAGGCGAGTTCGACGGCGCGCTCGATGCCGCTCTCCGGCATGCCGAGCTCCGCGAGCGAAGTCGGCGCGCCGAGCGACAGCGCGAGCGTGTGAAGTCCGATCCATGCCTCGTGGGCGTTCAGCGCGCGTGCGATGCGCTGCATCGCATCGGAAGCCGCATCCGCGTTATACGCCGCCACATGCGCGATCATGACGGCGTGTGTCTGCGCGTGCGGCAGGTCAAACGTTCCGCCGAGAACGTGGCAGATCTTGTGATGCAGTCCCATCCCCACGGAGCCGAGACACGTGCCGCAAAGCCACGCGCCGTACTGCGCGGCGCTACGCGCGGCCTTGGCCGAGGGACTCGCGCACAGGCCCGGTAACGCCGATGCCAAAGCGCTGATACCTTCTTCAGCGATGATCGACATGACGGGACTCACGTCCTCTGAATAGAGCGCTTCGACAGCGTGAGCGATGGCGTTGAGTCCGCTCGCCACGGAGAGCGCAACGGGCAGGCCGAGCGTGAGGTCGGCATCGTAGATGACGACTTCGGGCAGCACCTTGAGCGTGCGCTGCGTACGTTTCTCGCCATCCCGCGTTTCCCCGATGATCGGCGTGACTTCGGAGCCCGCATAGGTCGTTGGCAGGACGATCTGCGGCAGGTCCGTCTGCAATGCGATCGCCTTCGAGAGCCCTATCGACGAGCCGCCACCGACCGCGATCAGGCAGTCCGCCTTCGCGTGCGCGACCGCTTCGAGCGCGCGCGTGGTGACATTCCACGGCGTATGCATCGCGGCCTCGTGAAAGCACGCGACTGACACGGGAGCGAACTGGGCCGCAATCTCGTCCGCCAGCGCCGACAACTCAGGCGTGGTCACGATGAAGGGCCGCTCGCAACCCAGTTGCGCCGCTTCGGACGATACGTGAGCCCTGCGTCCCGCGCCGAAGAGCACGCGGCCCGGCAGCGCGGCGTGCACGAACGATTCGATGCGCGCCCGCATCACAGCGAGCCCGATTCCAGCCAGCGGCGGCCACGCTCGTACAGCGCTTCCACTGCGGGGCCGGTAATGCCCGGCATGTCCCGCTTCACCTTGTAGCCGATCTTCGTCTGGAGGTAGGCGAGGTGGCGGTAGCCTTCCGGAAACAAGCCGAGGATTTCCGGATCGAGGTCGAGCCTTACCCCTGTTTCGACAGGATCGACCCGGTCCTTTTCGTAGATCGGCTGGCGCAGGCGCAGCAGCCATCGCTCGCCGACCTTCTCGTAGAAGTCGTAGAAGCGCCCGGTGCACACCACATCGCAACGATGTCCGTCTACATCGCCGCGCTGCGAGATCGTCATCTTCGTCTGGGCAATCGCCCGGCTGCCCGCGAGATCGATCGACGTGCCGCCCAGAAAGTGCAGGATGCTGACGCCGCGAGCCCACCCTTCGCGCGTGACGCGTATGAACTCGGGGCCGGTGCCTTGAAACCACGTTGCCATCATGACGCCTTCCGGATGCCAGACGGTCGCGAAGCGTTCCCAGTCGCCCGCGTCCCGCCATATGGCCCAGTTCTCCACCGCGTCCCGAATTGCCAGCCTGTCGATCATTGTCTGATTCATTGTGCCATCTCCTGTTCTCATATGGAAATCAGTTCGTATAGTGATTTGGTGTCGGCACAGACGTCAAGTGAAATCAGCCTTGCCTCAGGACTATCCCTAGTTTGTTCCCATATGGAAAAAGCGAGCTGAAACGTATTGACAGTCCAAAACGGTAATTCCTAACATGGAACCAGATCGCAAATGGAAACTAAATAACCATCGAGTCGAGCAGTGCTGAAAAGCTTTCGAGCTCGGCACCATCACCCCGATTTCATGAAGACGCGGTGAATCAGCCGTCACTATCGGAGACATTCATGTCCAGTTCAGAGAATCAAGAGCCGCCCGGAAGGCACCAGTCGAAGAAAGCTGCGGCGAGCGGGTGGATCGGCTCGGCGCTCGAGTATTACGACTTCTTCATCTACGCTCAGGCGGCGGCCCTGATCTTTCCGCAGATATTCTTTCCGGGCGGCGATCCAAAGGTCGCGATTGCTGCGTCGCTTGCGACCTACGGCATCGGCTATGTCGCGCGTCCGATCGGCGCGGTGGTTCTGGGTCATCTCGGCGATACACACGGTCGCAAGGCGGTGCTGCTGGTATGCATGTTCCTGATGGGCCTCTCGACGATGGCCGTCGCCTTCCTGCCCACCTACGCGCAGGTCGGCATGTGGGCGCCCGCAATGCTCGTCGCGCTGCGCCTGATACAGGGCTTCGCGGTGGCGGGAGAGATCTCCGGTGCGAGTTCGATGATTCTCGAACACGCGCCCTTTGGAAGACGCGGCTATTTCGGCAGTTTCGGCATACAGGGCGTGACCGCTGGACAGCTTCTGGCCGCCGCGGTGTTCCTGCCGCTCAGCCAGTTCATGAACGAGGCCGCGTTCAACTCGTGGGGCTGGCGTATTCCCTTCATGATGAGTTGCGTCGTGCTTGTCGCGGGCTACATCATCCGGCGCGAGGTGAACGAGACGCCCGCATTCGCGGAAGAGGGCGAACGGGGCGCGGTGCCGCGTTCGCCGCTGCGGCTCGCGCTCAAGCATTGCTGGGCCGACATGCTGCGCGTGATGTCCATGTCGATCATGAACGTCATTCCGGTCGTCGCGACGATATTCGGCGGCGCGTACGCGGTGCAGCAGGCGTACGGCATCGGCTTCAGCAAGAGCATCTATCTCTGGATTCCGGTGCTCGGCAACGTCGTCGCGATGATCGTCATTCCGTACTGGGGGAATTTGTCGGACAGGATCGGACGCAAGCCGCCCATCATCATCGGATCGCTGGGATCGGGGCTCCTGTCGTTCGCTTATCTCTATGCGATCAGCATTCATAGCGTGCCGCTCGCCTTCGTGATGTCGGTGCTGATGTGGGGCATCGTGTATCAGGGACAGAACGCGGTGTACCCGAGCTTCTATCCCGAACTCTTTCCGACGCGCATGCGTGTGACGTCCATGGCGGTTTCGCAGAATATCGGCGTGGCGATCTCGGCATTGCTCCCCGCGCTCTTCACGGCGGTGGCGCCTCCCGGTTCGAATCACATACCATTGACGGTCGGCGCAATCACACTCGCCATCACGATCCTCGCGTCGATTGCAGCGTATTCGGCGCGCGAGACCTATCGCATTCACATGAGCGATCTGGGCAAGCGCGACGCGGCGCCCGTCAGCAAGTCCGAGTACGAGCGCTTGCGGCGCGACGCGATGAGCGAAGGCGTGCGCTCGGAGCAGACCTTGCGCGGGCAGCGGCGGGAAGCCTGATCGCAACGACGACAACACACGGAGAAAAGTCATGACTGAAACATCGGCGCTTCAGGCAGAGCGCAATCGACTCGACGCGCCCGTGGATGCGCTCACGCGTTTGTTCTTCATCTTCGGCTCGCCAATTGCGCATGTTCGTGCGCCCGTCGTGTGGAGCACGCTCATGAAGCGCTACGGCGTGAACGCCGTGATGCTTCCCGCCGATGCGGCGCCCGCGCAGTTCGAGCACGCAATGGAGGGAGTCAAGAGCATTGCGAACGTCGACGGCCTGATCTTCACGATGCCGCACAAGATAGCGGCGATGAAACATGCCGATGCGTTGACCGAGCGCGCACGGCGCGTCGGATCGATCAACCTGCTGCGCCGCGGGCCCGACGGCACATGGGAAGGCGACAATGTGGACGGCGCGGGTTTCGTTGCAGGACTGCGGGCGGATTCAGTGACGCTCGAAGGATCGAATGTCTACGTGCATGGCTGCGGCGGCGTCGGGCAAAGTATCGGATGGTCGCTCGCGATGGAAGGCGTCGCGAGCCTGACGCTCTTCGATCTGGACTGGCAACGCGCCGCGACGCTCGCCAGAAGCATTGCCGAACAGTCGCATGTATCGATCAGGGTCGGGGCGCCGGACATGAGCACGATCGATCTGGCGGTCAACGCATCGCCGGTCGGGTTGAACGCCGACGATCCGCTGCCGTTTTCCGTCGATGATTCCCCGCATCACGCGGTCGTTGCGGATGTGATCATGGAACCGAGGACGACGCGCCTGCTCGCGGCCGCGCATTCAAGAGGCCTGAAGGTGCATCACGGCCGGAACATGATGAACTTCGGCATGCCCATTGCCGCGAGCTTCTTCGGCTTGCCGGAATCGTTCGACTGGAACGGGGCAGCGGTTCAGAAGTGAGTGGTTCCCGTAACGAATTGTGCTGATGTCCGTATCGACCGAAGAGCCAACGCGCCGCGTCTGCAATCCGCGACTCCAATGGAATGCCGCCACACTTGTTACTCCCAGGGTTCGGCTTCCGGTGCCAAACTAAGTCACGGCCAACGAACTCACGGCCAACGACGCGCGACGAGCAGCGACTGGAATCGCGCTTCAGCCACGAGGCGCGGGAATTCGCCCAAATCAGGAGATTGCAGAAGCCATGACACCATCAGCCGAGAACGAACGCAAAGGCGGACAGACTGCCATGCACACACCACCGGTCGTGTCGCGCGAGGCGTGGGAGGCGGCGCGCGAGCAGTTGCTCGTAAAGGAAAAGGCCCACACCCGCGCCCGTGACGCCCTGGCCGCCGAGCGCCGGAGAATGCCGTGGATGGCCGTTGAGCCGGCGTATGCGTTCGAGGGGCCTGCGGGCAAGGCGAGCCTGCTCGACCTGTTCGACGGGCGGCGTCAGTTGATCGTCTACCGCGCCTTCTTCGAGCCGGGCGTGTTCGGCTGGCCCGACCACGCTTGCCGGGGCTGCTCCATGGTGGCCGATCAGGTTGCCCACGTCGCCCATCTGAATGCCCGTGACACGACCCTCGTCTTCGTCTCGCGCGCGCCTCAGGCGGACATCGCGCGGCTCAAGGCACGCATGGGCTGGGACATGCCGTGGTTCACCGTCACGGACAGCTTCGACGCCGACTTCGGCGTGGACGAGTGGCACGGCACGAACGTGTTCTACCGCGACGGCGACCACGTGTTCCGCACTTACTTCATCAACAACCGCGGCGACGAGCAGATGGGGAACACCTGGAACTACCTCGACATCACGCCGCTTGGCCGCCAGGAGGTCTGGGAAGACTCGCCCGAGGGCTATCCTCAGACCCCGACCTACAAGTGGTGGAACTGGCACGACAGCTACGTCGCAGACGCTGCGCCCGACAAGAAGTGGGTCGAGGTGTCGGACGCCGGAGAGGCGGCGTTCCGGAACCAGCAACCGGCCGCGAAGCCATGAACCACGCTTCTTCCGGTGGAACAGACGGGCGGCAGGGCTCGTTCTGACGGAGGCGCGAGCGGCCTAGTGTGAAGGTTCGCTGTGTGGAGCGATTGCGAATGTCCGGAACCGGCGGGGTTCGTGCGGTTCAGGCGGCGCAAAAAAAATGCGCGCATGCACCCGGACGCCGCCTGATTTCCGTTCATGACATCGGGAACTGGAAGACTTCCGCGATCAAGGTCGCGTAGCTTGCTGTCGATTGCGAGGTTGATCAAAAGAAGAGATTACGAACGGCGTGAGCGTTCCGAAAGCGGCCCGGAAGGCCCAAAAGTCTTTGGGCCTCGCACACCCGGAACCGCCCGCTGATGGCAGATGAACGGGGCGCGTGATGCGCATTTCTCATGGACCGGCCACCACACGGTAGTACATCCCGTTCGCCCCATAGTACGGGCTGAACCAGGCCGCGCCGCAATGGTAGTACGCGGACCCCACCATGTAGCTGTAGGTGCAGCCTGCTGGAAGCGCCGGATAGACGCTGTTCATGACGTACACCGGCTGTGCGGCCGCGCCGGCAGCGACGCCTGCGGCGTATGCATTGGCCGTGTTGGCGCTCGCCGCAGCGGCGCCGATGGTCGCGCCCGCGGCCAGCCCGGCTACGCCTGCGGCCCAGGCGTTCCCCGTATTCCACCCGCCGCAGTTATAGCAACTCGTCGAATAGTGGTTGATGACCGTCGGCGGGTGATACCCCGCGTAGTAGCCGCCGTGATAAGTGTCGTATCCGCCCCTGTACGTCGTGCCGTATGAGTTTGTCGCGTGCCACGTGCCTTCTCCCCCGGATGCAGTGCCGCCGTAGGCGCCGGTGCCGTGCCACGACCCGTCGCCACCGGACGCCGTGCCACCCCGGTAGTCCGTGCTGCTCCAGGATCCGCCGCCACCGGATGCGGTGCCGCCGCGATAGCCGCTCGCGCTCCAGGAGCCGCTGCCGCCCGACGCGGTGGTGCCGCGCGCGCCAGCGTAGTTCCAGCCGCCCGCACCGCCCGATGCGTGGCCGCCCCAGGCGCCCGCGCGCATCCAGGCGTGAGCGTGCTGAAGCGGTGCCGCGGCCAGCGCAGCGCAGCAGACGCCATGCATGGCTCGTCGAAGAACGTGCGGGCTCATCGCGCCGCCCCGGCTGATGGCCCGCTCGCCGGCAGCACCGAATCGGGCGCCGCGAATCGAATCTTGCGTGCCTTGGCCGCGCGTTGCGGCACGAACGTGCCCGGTGCAACCGCGGCATTCAGCCGCCAGTCGGATAGCTCCACGTTGTGCCGATAGTTGCCGGGCTCGTCGAAGTACGTCGCTCGCATCATGCGCGGCAAGTGATCCGCGGTGCCGATCCACAACTGAACCTGCACGGTGTCGTTCGCGACCACGACGATGTCGGTCGTAGTGTGCCCAATCACCTTCGACTGGCCGACCACGAATGCAAGCTTCAATCCCTCGCTCATGTCCTTATACGGGTCCGCGACGATAAGGTCGGTGAACGGGAAATAGATCGCAGCTGAATCGTATGCGGCTTTGAGCATTGCATCGAGGGTGGGGGGCGCCTGCGACACCGCGATCGTGTTCGCATCCGGAGAGAAGGCCGCCATCGACTTGCCGTTGTAGTAGAACTCGGACGGCGGGCCGTCGTACGGCGTGATGACACGCAGCTTGTCCGGCCGCTGCATGGTCACGCGCGACAGCGTGGTGTAGGCGAGCGGCTGACCGGTTCGGGCGGGGCTTTCGTAAGTGGCGACGGCCGTGAAGCTCATCGTTTTCGCGGCGGCAAGGCGCGCGCTCATCGCCTTGAGCAACGCCAGCGCCTGCGGCTCCAGTTCGAATCGCAGACCGAGGTCGACTTCGGGCGCCTGCGCTCCGGAAGGTGCCGGCGCCGCTTGCCGGGTCTGTGCGTTCTGCGCGCACGCGGAGATAGCCAGCAGCAGGATCCCGCAGACGATGATGCTCGCCAATCGTGTGCCAGCAGCATATGCCATGCCAATGTCCGATTCAGTCAGTTCGCTAATAGCGAGGAACAGAGCGGGAAACAGCGTAGTCCACGAATTGTTGGTACATGAGCGGCAAAGAACAATTGGCCCTTGGTCCAATAGACTTTGGTGTGCGCTCCGGGCGGATGGCGGCATCGGCGTCAAGCGGCTGCGCGACGCCATTCGACCGATGGGCGCCGCGGCGGTCCGCCGGCGCGTCCGGCTACCGTGACAAGGCCGCCGACGGTGTCGAGTCGAAGCTTCCGCCGAGCGCGAGATACAGGCGGATGCGGTTTCTGCGCTGCAGGCCCCATAGCTTGATCAGATCCGCTTCGGTGGCGAGTTCGGCCGTCTGCAGGTTCGAAACCCACAACAGGTCGCGGCGGCCGGCCTTGTACTGCACTGTGGCGATGCGAACGGCCTCGATGCGCGCATCGAGGCCGTTCCTTTCCAGCGGCAATCGCTTGGCCAGCAACAGCTCGTTCGCGAGCGAGTCTTCGACCTCGCGGAATGCCACCAGCACGACGTTGCCGTAGCGGGCCACCGCCTGCGACTGTTGCGCAGTGGCGATCTTGACCTGGGCCTGGAGCGCTCCGCCCGTGTAGATCGGGATCGACGCGCCGATCGCGGCGGTCACGAGCCACGGATTGAGACTCAGGATGGAGAAGAGCGGTTCGCCGAGCCGCCCGCCCGCAAACGAGAACGAGAAGTCAGGGAGCAGCGCCAGCCTGGCCGCTTCCTCCTGACGAAACGCGGCAAGCACCGCACGCTCCGCGGCGACGAGGTCGGGCCGGCGTTCGAGCAGGGCCGCGGGCAGGCCTGTCGCCGGAGGTACCGGCAGGAGGGGATAGATTGTCGCAACCTGGATCTCAGCGGCGGGGTAGCGCCCGAGCAGCACTTCCAGCGAGCGTCGCACTTCGTCGTACGATTGACGCGCGGCCTCTACGGAGCTGAGCGCCAGTTCGAGCTTGGCGCGCATGTCGGCGACATCGAGATCCGAGTCCTTGCCGGCGGAGCGCCGCATCGCGACGAGATCGAGCAACTGGCGATAGATGTCGACGGATTGCTCAGCGAGTGCGAGCAGTTGCCTCGTTTCGATCGCGAGGTACCAGGTCTGGGCCACCGTTGCCGCCAGCGATTGCCGTGCGTACGCATAGTCGAGCGCGGTCGCTTCATACCCCGCTTCGGCCGCGGCTCGCTGGGCGCGCAGCTTGCCCCATACATCCACCTCCCACGCCACGCTGCCGAAGGCGATCGTCGTGTTGGAGTCTTTGCTGTGATCGATGTCGCGGGTGCTCCGCCCGCCCAGTACTGCGCCAATCTGCGGCAGCAACTGCGAGCCGACCACGACCGCCGATTGCTGCGCGATCGTCACGCGCTCCGCTGCCTGCCGCAAGTCGAGGTTGTTGGCAATCGCTTCAGCGACGATCGCATCGAGCAGCGGATCGTCGAGCGACTTCAGCCAGTCGTCGGCAACGGGAGCGCCGCTTGCATCCGACATCCATGCCGGCGGGACGGTCGTGCCCTTGGGCAAGGCCTGGTTCACCACGTCGCTGTGCTGCGGCGGTGTCGACAGCGCGCAACCGCCGACCAGCGCAGCAAGGAACACGGCGACGAACGACGGCGCGCACTTCATAGCGAAAACGGATACAGCCAGTTGTACCACGTGTAGGAGCGGATCGCGACCTTGCGCAGCACGTCGAAGGCGCTGCTCGTGCTCGTGTAGATTGCCGCGCGTCCCTGCGTGCCGATCGGAAACTTGGACTGGTCCGGATCGTCCAGCGTGATCGCCACTGCGAACTGCCCTTGCGGAGCCTCGCCCGGCTGTGCGTTGAAGCTCGGCAGCGAGCCGCTGGGGAGCATTTGTCCCGCGCCGCTCCCCTGCCAGATCGCCTTGACCCGGCCGGACCAGATCTGGCCGGGATAGAGATCCAGTGCCAGTTCTACCGGCTGCCCGGGCTTCACGTACTTGAGATTCTCCTGGAAGAACTGGGCCAGAACATACCGGTCGGCATCGCAGATAAACGATGCGATCGCGCCGAAGCGGATGTCGCCGGACACCATGCCGGGCCGGACCTGGAGGTTGATGATGTAACCGTCCTCCGGCGCGACCAGCAGCGTGTTGTCGAGGTAGAAGTGCGCCTGATCGAGTTCGGCCTGGATCGACGCCACCGTCGTATTCACGCCGCCGATTTGCGATTGGTACTTGAGCCGCGAGCGCTGCTCCTCGGCCTGCGCCTCCTTGATCGCAGCGATGTTGGCGGCCACTTGCGCGCCCCACTTCTGCGCGTCCTCCTCGGGGCCCGCGCCCTTCTTTGCCAGATTGACGGAAAGCTTCTCCTGATACCTGGCGTACTCGAGTTCGCTCTTCAGCCTCACGATCTTTTCCGCCGTCACCTGGATGTCGGCGTTCATGATCAGCACGTTCTGCGTCGCCTGTGCGAGCTGCGCCTCCAGCTGCTTGACCTTGGCTTCGTATATACGTCTGTCGAACTGGAACAGCGGCGTACCTTTCTTGACGTGGACGTTCGGTTCCACCAGCACCGCAGTGACGAGCGTCGGCTCCGACAGGCGCGGCGTGAGCTGGATCGTGTGCTGGATGACGCGTGCCTCGGTCGAAGTCGGTGTGACGTAGCGCAGCCCGATCAGGAAGATGAGCATGAGATGCAGCACGAAGAACGTGGAGAAGAAGCCCCACGCAATAGTGAACTTGAGCCACCTGAACTTGAAGAAGACGAGCCATACGATGAGGCCATACGCAAACAGCATCACAAATCCGAGTAGCATGGATCGCCTCCCTCAGCTGTTCGTATCGCGATCCGACGAACGCCTGGTGTCGGATGGGAGATCCCTGGAAGCGGGTGGCGCTGTGCCGCGCAAGCGGGCATGCTCCTCCTCGATCGCCCGCGCTTCCTCGCGCGGAAAGCGCCGGATATCGATGACGTCTGTTGGTTTGAAGGCCCAGATGAACGCCTGAATCCACGGCAGTACCGTGGGCAGCAGGCCGGCCCAGCCCATCAGCTTGACCGCTTCCGCTTCCGGGTGATGGCGCGCGAGCGCGATCCGCCCCGGCAACCCGGCAATCCAGATGTAGGTGAGGATCCCGGCACCGCCTGCAAGGAATCCCGTGGCGAATGTCACGTAGTCCCAGAACCCGAGTTCGAATCCGAGCATGTCACGCTCCCTGGTGAGTACGCACCCGCGCAAGCGCGTCCTTTGCGCTGTCGCTCCAGAAAATCGATCAAGGCCGGGTCTTGCCTCGAGACACATGGCCGGCATCATCGCTCGATATCAAAGACTATGCGCGCGGCGGACACGCCACTAGTGGACCAAGGTCCAATAGCGACAATACACAGCGTGGAATAAAGAACTCCCGTTAGCGACGGCGAGCGTGATTCTGAAGTAAGCGCATCTATTTCCCAAGCCGGGCAGCGGCGCGAGCGAGACTTTGACTGCCCTGTCCAATGGTCTGTCCATTTCGAGGATCAGATAAATCGCTCCGGAGGCCGAGAGCGCGCACAGGATCAAAGCCGCGAATATCGTCGCGTTATTGCGCCTCGGGATATTGGACCATGGTCCGGTTGAATCGAGCCGGCGGGCCGGTACGCATGGCTCCCGAAGGTGAAGTACGCGCTCCTAGAAAGGGCATCGCGAACATGTGTTGCCGCGGACAACGCGGCCAGGTACTGCGCGTCATTGGCAGAAGATGACGGTCAGTATGAGCGGCACGACCTGACGAACGAGGGCATTGCTGTGGGCGTCACGTAGCCGCGCTTCGACGGCGTCTGCTGAACCGATCACCACCACGCCGTACGCCGAGTCCGCAACAGGCTCGCCACTTCCCTGCTTGAACTGGCTATCGTCACGCTGGTATCCGAGGACGGTGTGGACGCGAAAGCCAAATGCCGTCAGCTTGGCGCCGGGCGTCGGCCGGAATGCGTTGACCGAGTTCCGTTCGACCCTGGTCGGATTCGGATCTATTTCGTGATTGTCCAGAAGCTCCGCGATGAACTCGTGTGCGCTCGAACTGCAATCGAGGTGCGAATCGAGCGCACGGGCATGCGACGAATTCGAAACGGACAGCATGCTTAACACGATAAGCAGGGTGGGTGTGCAGGCCGGCCACTTTTTCATGGAAGTGGTAGAGGGGTTCGAGAGCGTGTCAACTGACCAATCCATCGGCCGGTCTGGATTCAGGCTTTCCATATTCCGGCGGGTGCAGCGGAAAGCGCGCTGGTCATTCGGATTCTTGCTGGATCTTGCCCCGAAACACCCAGTAGACGCCGGCGGTGTAGATCGCGATCACGGGCAGCACCACCACGCCGCCATAGAACATGAAACTCAGCGATGCCTCCGGCGCGGCGGCTTTGCCCACGGTGATCGAATACGGAACCATGTAAGGCCAGAACATGACGCCGAGCGTCAGGTAGGAGGCCAGGACGAACAACACGGTGAGCGCGAACGTCAATCCGTCGCGCCGCGCTCGTGCGCTCATGACGGCGCTCCCCAACGCCGCAATCGCGGCAACCGGGAAGACGAGTCCCCAGGCACGATCGCGCAGGTGACTCTGCGCCACTGCGCCCGCGTCGACGGTCAGCGACACGGTGAAAGCCAGCCCAAGGAGTACGAACACGATCGACGCGAGCCAGCCAATGCGTCTGTATGCCCAGTCGCGCAATGCGCCCTCGCTCTTGAGGACGATCCAGCCTGCGCCGAGCAGCGCATAGCCGAACACGAGACCAATACCCGTCAGAACCGAAAACGGATGCAGCCAGTCGAACGACGTGCCTGCGAACTGCTCGTTTGCCACCGGGATGCCGCGCATGAGCGCGCCCACCGCTGCACCCTGGGCGAAGGCGACCACCGTCGATCCGAGAAAGAAGCCCGCGTCCCAGAGCTTGCGCGCCCGGACGCTCCGGTAGCGAAACTCGAATGCGATACCCCGAAAGATCAGGCCGACGAGCAGCAGCAGCAACGGCAAATAGAAGGCGCCCATGAACACGGCGTAGACGACCGGGAAACTCGCGAACAGACCTGCGCCGATCACGACCAGCCAGGTCTCGTTGCCGTCCCAGAACGGAGCGATGGTGCTCATCATCTGCGACCGGTGGCCTTCGTCTTGCGTGCTGCCGAACAGAATGCCAACCCCCAGATCCAGACCGTCCAGCACCACGTATACGAGGATGGAGGCAGCAATGACGGCGGCCCAGAAGAGCGCCAGGTTGCTCGGCTGCAGTTCACTCATGGCTTGCTCCCCGCGTCGGCGTCGGCGGTCTTTTCGGTCCGCGCGGCGATGGCCATCGGCCGGCTGGCCGTGACGTTGGTCAGCACCGTGTCTTCGACGCGCGGCCCGTCGCGCAAGAGCTTGTAAATGTAGTAGATGCCGAACGAGACGAAGAGAAAGTAGACGACGATGTAGATGATCAACGAGGTCAATACGTCGTTGGTCGTCAGCGCTGGCGTGATCGCGTCCCGCGTGCGCAGCAAGCCGTATACGACCCACGGCTGGCGGCCGACTTCCGCGGTGTACCAGCCGGTGAGGATTGCGATGAAGCCGGTCGGAAATGAAAGGAACGTGGCCCACAGGAACCAGCGCGACGTTTCCAGCTTCCCGCGCCAGCGCAGCAGGTTGCCCACCCACGACACAGCCAGCATGATGAGGCCCATGCCGACCATCAGACGAAAGGCGAAGAACGGAATCAGTACAGGGGGGCGGTCCTCGCGAGGGAACGATTCCAGCCCGACTTCGGCCGAAGTGAAATTCCCTGATGCGATGAAACTGCCCAGCTTCGGCACGGTAATGGCGTAGAGGTTGCGCTCGTTTGCTTCATCGGGAATGGCGATCAGCACTTCGTCTGCTGGCTGCTGGTTCTTCCAGCGCGCTTCGATCGCGGCGAACTTGGCGGGCTGGTGCTTCAGCACGTATTCGCCGGTCAGGTGCCCGAAAAACAACTGCACGGGGATCACTACTGCGACCAACGCCAGCCCCCAGCGGAGCATGACGCGTCCTTCGTCGCGATGCACGCCGCGCAGGAGATACCACGCGCCTGTGGCGGCCACGCACATCGCACTGGTCAGGAAGGCGGCAAGCAACATGTGCGGCCAGCGGACCATCTGCACCGGACCGAGCACGATCTGCTTCCAGTCGGAGGGAACGATCTTGCCATCCACGATCGTGTGGCCGAGCGGGACCTGCATCCAGCTGTTGTTAGCAAGAATCCAGAACGACGAGAACATCGTGCCCAACGCCACCATGCAGCAGGAAAAGAAGTAGAACCATGGCGACACGCGGTCGCGCCCGAGCAGCAAGACACCGAAGAATGTTGCCTCGAGCATGAAGGCCGTGAAGCCCTCGTAGCCCAGCAGCGGGCCCTGGATCGATCCCGTCTTCACCGCGAGCACGCCCCAGTTGGTGCCGAACTGGAAGGCCATCACGATTCCGGTGACCACGCCCATGCCGAAGGACACCGCGAAGATCGGCCGCCAGAAGTCGAACACTCTGCGGTACAGCGGGTTGCCGGTCACGAGGCGCGCGCCCTCGATCGTCGCCAGCCATGCTGCCAGCCCGATCGTGAAAGCCGGGAAGATGATGTGAAAGCTGATGACGAACCCGAACTGGATGCGCGAGAGGATGACAGGGTCAAGTTCCATGCTCACTTCCACTCAGATGGGCTCGTGGTCCGGGGGCCTGCCAGCCTCGATGACGCATGGGCCGATGTGCTTGGCCACCGCCGCCGTCCGGTGTGGTGCAGATCGCCGTTCTTGCAAGCAAACGTGCTGCCTCTGATCTCGATGGCGCAAATCGTCCCGTGACGAGTGATCGACATCATGCGCCATTGGCAGACTAGGCAATCGGCCGGCGCGCCGGTATTGGACCATGGTCCAATATGCGCGCGCGACATGCCGTCATACGCTGAATAGGCGCCGATGATGCGTCAGATGCCGAATCGATTTTCCGAGTTCACAAGTATTGAACTGGTCCTAGAAAAATTTCGCAGCAGCCTCGCATACACCACGGTTTTCCGAATGGAGCGCTCGTCATGATCAAGTATCTTCTGCTCATTCTTACCGTCCCGTTGTTGCTGATCGGGTCGGCCTGTTCAACTCAGGAAACCGCGAAAGTCGGCAACGACCCGGCATTGGAGGCGAAGGCGCGCGAGACCCTTGCGAAGCTGTTTCAGACGACGCCCAAGGCCAAGGATATTCAATACCAGGCAAAAGCTGTCCTGGTGTTCCCGAATCTCGTCAAGGCTGGCTTCGTCGTGGGCGCTCAGGCCGGCGACGGCGTGATGTTCGCCGCTGACGGAAAGGTACTGGGTTACTACAATGCATCGGCGCTTTCGTATGGCCTGCAGGCAGGCGTGCAGGAGTTCTCTGAAGCGATTTTCCTCATGAACGATAACGCCAGGAAGTATCTCGATAGCGTGGACGGTTGGTCTGTCGGCATCGGACCGAGCATCGTGGTCGTGGATGAGGGCGTTGCCAGGTCACTGACCACGACTACGCTGCAATCCGATGTCTACGCGTTCCTCTTTCATCAGGAAGGCCTGATGGCCGGTATGGGGATGCAGGGCCAGAAGATCACGAAGATCAGCCGTTGAAAAGGTTTGCCATCTCCGCGTCTGTTCAACGAGCTGCCGATCGCAAGCGGCGCAAGCGGTGGCTCGTTGATTCCACGAGGTTCGACGCGTTAGCGCGAAGGCTCTGCCGTCCTCGACCCGGCATATCGCCGTGAGTCTGCCGCATTCACATTCATTGACGCAGCGCTGACACGGTTGCCACCTTCTGCGCAAGCGCCGCACGCCTGAGCATGTTCCGCGCTTACGCGGCCTCGCCGCTGCCGCATACGCCGGCGTCGGCTTGCAGTTGCGTCAGATGTCGCAGCAGCTTTGTCACCATCGCAACGACCGTGAACGCGACGATCACGAAGAACACTGCGAGCGGCGTCAGGCTCGTCACCGACACGAAGCCGGCGAGCGCCATCATCGCGGACGACACGAGCAGCAGCGCACATCCGAGGATCGCGCTCGTCAGGCCGGCGATGTGCGGGAAGAGCGAATTGCCCTTGGCCATCAGCGTCGGATACATCACGCCCGCGCAGAACCCCATCACGAGTACGGGTGCCGCAAGCGTCCACACACGCAGGCCGACCGTCAGCGCCAGCAGCAGCATTGCTACCGCCGTGGCCGCCATCACGCCCGCACTGATGCGCAGCCGCTGCTCCGCGGTTGGCATACGCGGGCCTTGCAGGCGGTTCAACAGTCCGCCCAGCAGATACATCATTCCGATGCCCAGCGCGAGGTAGCCGAAATAGGTCGGCGCCTCGTGCAGCGTGTTCTGCACCATGAACGGCCCGACGATGTTGAACACGAGCAGGATGCTGTAGCACAGGCCCTGCGCAAGGAAACAGCTGCGAAATACCGGGCTCGAAAGCACCTTGCCCGCGTTGGCCATCAGCGTGCGCGGCTCGAGTGCCACCGGCCGCGGCAACGTTTCTCGATAGCGCCACAGCAAGCCCCACATCACCACAGAATGGACGAGCAGGAAGACGAGGCAAGCCTGCCAGCCGAACCAGGTCTGCAGGTGGGCGCCGATCACCGGCGCGACGATCGGTGCGAGCCCCCACGCGATCGACATGTAGGTGAACGCGTGCATCAACGCCTGCCCGGAGAACGAATCGGTGATGATCGCCTTCGCGAGCAGGTTGGTGGTGGCAATGCCGAAGCCCTGCAGGCAGCGGGCGAGAAGGAATGTTTCCAGATTCGTCGCCGCGAGCGACAAGAGGCAGCCGATCGTGAAGATGACGAGCCCGAAAGCCAGCACGCGCTTGCGCCCGTAGGCGTCGGCTATGGGTCCGAAGACGAGCTGGCCGAGCGCATAGGCGGCCATGTAGCCGGAAACGCTGGTCTGGATCGCTTGAGACGACGTCGCGAAGTAGCGCGCCATCGCGGGCAGCGCGGGCACATAGATGTCGATCGCGAACTGGCCGGCGGAAGCGTACAGGCAGACCAGAAAGAGCAGGAAGCGCGGCGAGTTCGATGCGCGCGCCGGATTGACGGAGCGATCGCGGATATCGTGGTTCATGAAAACGTCGAAGAAGCGAAAACCGGTGACGCGGCGTCAGCCGGTTCGGATGTCGAGCGAAGCCTGAGCGCGGTGGCGTCGTCGCGTTGTGTGCGTGTCGTCTCGCGGGTCGGCGCGAACCCGGATTCTACGCGTATTGAGTCGCTGTGGACCAGACCGAATCTGATGCTGGTTGATTTCTCGTACTGGCCCAATTCGGAATTTGGCAGCGCCCCGGCTTACATCGTGCAAGGAAAGTTCGAAGGAGCAAGGGCTGAAACCTGTCGGCGCCTACGGGTTTTTACTGGTCCGGGCGATGTCGATACCGGTGCCGCCGAACCGTCGTAGAAGCATGTCCAACTTCCAAAGTGAAAGGCGAACACACCATGACTACCGGAACCGTCCAACTCCACCGCGTCTTGCGCGCCATTCCCGAACGCATCTATCGCGCCTTCCTCGAACCCGATGCGATAGCGAAATGGCTGCCGCCCTACGGATTCACCTGTCAGGTCCACCATATGGACGCCCGGGTTGGTGGCACGTACAAGATGTCGTTCCGTAACTTCGGCTCGGGCAACAGCCACTCGTTTGGCGGCGAGTACGTCGAGCTGGTGCCGTTCGAGAAGATCCGCTACTCGGACCGATTCGACGACCCGAACCTGCCCGGCCAGATGCACGCCACGATTTCATTGCGGCAGGTGTCCTGCGGAACCGAACTCACCATCGTGCAGGAAGGCGTGCCCGAAGTCATTCCTGTGGAAATGTGCTACCTCGGCTGGCAGGAATCGCTGGTTCAGTTGGCCAAGCTGGTCGAGCCCGAAATCCCGGACTGACGCCGCCTGCACAGGCCTGCACTCCGTCGGCGGGGGCACCTCAAGACCCTCTCCGGCAAATTCGGCGCGGCTTCATGCAAGTTCGCGATTCTCGCGCTCGAAGGCGTCCAATCAGGACAGAACTCGCCCGCCGCCCCCGTGCGTCCCGCGTCCGCGCCGAATACCCCTCCCGCCGCGAGGGGTGCTGGAATTCCTCCCCTTCCGTATTCTTGCTGCATGACTTCACGCGCTATCGCGACACGTTCCATGTGCGCCTAGCGGCATTCGAAGCCGTTCGAGCCGCGGGCCCTGCGTGATGAACTTCCGACTCCGCTCATTGAGTTGATCCGGACTTTGTCACGGTCGCAAGTCCCGCGGCGCCCATCCGTTCCAAATGTTCAGACCGAATCGTCGTCGTGGCGAAGAGACCGTGGTCACGCAGCGGAACTCTCCGGACGACCCCTTGCATGCGCGAAGAGCGGCACGTTTTGTCAGTGAAAGGGCGGATTCGGATGGCGGTTATGACGGCGCGCGACGTTAGGATTGGACATCCGGATCGCGCGCGGACAACGCCAAACTTTCGCGACGCCCTGCAATATTCAGAAAGAGACCCCAAATGACATACACCGCACCTTTGAAAGACATGCTGTTCGTCATCGACGAACTCGCCGACATCGAACATGTCGCCACGCTGCCCGGCTTCGAGGACGCGAATCTCGACACCGCGCGCGCCGTGCTCGACGAAGCGGCGCGCTTCAACGGCGAAATCCTGGCGCCCCTGAACTTCGAAGGCGACCGGAACCCGAGCGCATGGTCCAACGGTGAGGTGACCACGACGCCCGGCTTCAAGGAAGCGTTCCGCCAGTTCGGCGAAGGCGGCTGGCAAGGCGTGATGCATCCG
>Ga0163162_10000982_pt1 | contig 26508 bp, 24 predicted proteins | sample S55metaG_FD_115310 | JGI IMG/M metagenome (GOLD analysis project Ga0163162, IMG submission 115310) | Switchgrass rhizosphere microbial communities from Kellogg Biological Station, Michigan, USA - S5-5 metaG | ecosystem: Host-associated > Plants > Roots > Rhizosphere > Soil | place: USA... | reverse complement strand
CCGGAGATTATGACAACGATGGCTGGCCTGACCTGGTTATTACAACGCTTTCTAACGAAACCTATCCGCTCTACCACAACAACAAAGATCTGAGCTTCGCATTCGCGACAAATGTGACTGCGGTGGGGCAGATCACTCTTCTGTACTCGGGATGGGGAACGCGATTCATCGATGCTGATAACGATGGCTGGCGCGATATCTTCGTCGCACAGGGTCACGTCCTCGACACGATTGAGAAATCGACTAGTTATTTGAAGTACAAGCAAACGCCCCTGTTGATGATGAACACAGGCAAGTCGTTCGTAAATGTTTCTGCAACCGCTGGATCAGGTTTCATAACGCCGGTTGTTGGGCGCGGAGCGGGTTTTGGAGATCTGAATAACGATGGTCAGATCGATGTGGTCCTGGGAGTTCTTAACGATGCGCCTGTCATTCTGCGGAACAACGGAACTGCAAATCATTGGGTAGGACTCTCGCTTGTAGGTTCAAAATCCAATCGAGATGGGATAGGTGCGCGTGTGGTCGTCACTGACAGCAATGGGCGCAAACAGATCTTTGATGTATCAACTAGCAGTAGTTACTTGTCAGCTAACGATGGTCGATTAATAGTAGGACTGGGTCAGGCGTTAGGAGTTAAATCGATCGAGATCCGTTGGCCGAGTGGGCAAGTGCAGATGATTAGCGATCCAAAGTTGCAGCAATATCTGACGGTCAAAGAAGACAGCGCACATTAGTCCCAGCCTTTTCCGCCTTACACTTTTAAAACCTTTGCGGAAAAGCCGGCAAGTGATTTCGCCGACACGCTTGTATCAGTAATGATCAAGTCGACATCCTTAACCGGTGCGATAAGAGCAGTTCCAATATCGCCTATCTTTGTGTGATCTGCTACGACTATTCGCTGCCGTGCCTGGCGCATCATCGCCCGGTGGATTGTCGCCTGATCAGGATAGTTTGTTGTCAGACCATGTTCCGGGTGCACGCCGTCGACGCCGATAAAAGCCTTGTCGTAAAACATCTCTCCAACCGCAGCGATACCGGTTGAGCCAGTTAGTGCAAACCAGTCGCCGCTCATGGCACCTCCCGTCACGATGATTTTGAGATCGGCACGGTGACTGAGCTCCATCGCAATGTTGACTGCGTTTGTAACTACGGTAATCCCTTTACGGTGACGAATACTTCGAGCTACCTGTGTAGTAGTTGTTCCCGCGCCCAACGCGATGATCTCTCCATCTCGAATGATTTCTGCTGCTGCCAATCCAATCCGTCGTTTCTCACCAGCATGAAGTTGTTCCTGGGCGCTGAACGACGAGAGATGACGGAATGGTTCATACAACATTGGCTCGACACGAATTGCTCCGCCGTGAGTCCTGCGTAGCAACCCTGATCGCTCCAATTCACCCAATTCGCGTCTAACGGTTGAAGTTGAGGTCTTTAGCTTTTTTGCCAGGCGTTCTACTGAAACTTCGCCATCGTGCAACAGTTGTTGAATGATTTCTTTACTCCGTTGGCTCATCACCACCGGAGGAGAGTCGGCCATTTGAAGGTGTCCTTTCGTCGGGTGACCGCGAGGCCTCACATTGTACATCTGAGTGCAAAAAATCTTGACATGGTGCTCAATATAATCCTATATAAGCAGGCCCTACGGTCTAATCACCTAAAAATGCGCAAACGCGTTTTTGAACCAACAAGGTCGCATTCATTTGGATCGGTCCCCCGCGTACGCAAACAAACCGCAGTTGCGAAACTGTCCTCAGTAATCGGGAGCGGCAGGTGAATACAAACAATTGAGCGAAAAACAGCTCAACAATCAACAGGTTAAGTTATGACATGGGAAGAGCGCTGGCATCCCCTGCGTGAAGAATGGATCATTGTTGCTGCTCATCGTCAGGATCGACCGTGGAGTGGCGCTACTATCCGAAAGGAAGAAGAACAGCTTCCCGAATATGTAGCCGATTGCTACCTGTGTCCGGGGAACGCTCGAGTAAGTGGCAAAGTAAATCCAAACTACACGCAGACGTTTGTTTTTGATAACGATCACCCAAGTGTTTCTCCAGATGCACCCAGTGAGATACCAAAGCCAACCGGGATCTATCGAAACCAGCCTTCCAGGGGTATTGCGCGAGTTGTTTGTTACAGCCCGAAGCACAACCTTACCTTGAGTGAACTTGAGTTAGCCGATATCAAGCATCTCCTTCACGTCTGGCAAGAACAGTTTTTGGAACTTGGCGAGCGCCCGGATATCTCACACGTTTTGATCTTCGAGAACAAGGGGGAGGCTGTCGGGGTATCGAATCCCCATCCGCACTGCCAGATCTACGCAAACAATTTCATCTTTAAGACTATTGAGACTGAGGCTCGAGTGAGTACCCGGCATCTTGCCGAAACGGGCCGCGTGTTGTTTCAGGAAATTATTGCTGCTGAGAAGCAGGACAAGCGGCGGATAATTGTCGAGAACGATTCAGCCATCGCATTCATTCCCTATTTCGCACGCTACGCTTACGAAGTTTATGTAGCACCGAAGGAGACACACCCGAATCTAGCGACGCTTAGCGAAAGGGAAGTAAGAGACTTTGCCGAGGTTCTAAAAACTGTTGTAGTCAAATTCGACAACCTTTGGCAGATGCCGTTCCCTTACGTCATGCCATTGCACCAGGCTCCCACGGATGGACATGATTACAGTGGCTTTCATTTCCACATTGAGTTCCATCCACCGTTGCGAAAACCAAATCTGTTGAAGTATCTCGCCGGCCCAGAGATTGGAGGCGGTAATTTTTTGAGTGATACCGCCCCACACGAGAAAGCAGCGGAGTTACGTGCGCAACCAGACGTACACTACAAACACTCGCAAAAGGCGACCGATTAACATCGGCCCTGGCAAGCAGATTGGTTGGGCCTGTTGGACGCCGGAATATGAGAAACTGAGTTCTAGATCTAAGATCTTTTGTCGGAGAATCGAATGATCCTGGTCACCGGCGGAGCCGGTTATATTGGCAGCGTTACTACTGAATTCTTACTGAATCGTGGTGAGGAAGTCGTTGTCCTCGACAATCTTTCTCGTGGTCATCGCTCTGCCATAACCTCTAAGGCCCCTTTTTACGAAGGAGATATTGGTGATCGGCAACTCCTTCAGCGCATAACCTCCGAACACGACATTGAAGCGTGTATCCACTTTGCCGCGCTGGCGTATGTCGGTGAGTCTGTCAGCGAGCCTGCACTCTACTTTAAGAACAATGTAGAACGCGGGATCAGATTGCTCGATGCTCTGATTGAAGCGAATGTGAGACGAGTCGTCTTCTCCTCCACCTGTGCCACATACGGCGAGCCTCAAACCGTACCCATCGCAGAGAACCATCCACAACAACCGACGAATCCATACGGATGGTCAAAACTTTTCATGGAAAGGATCATGGAAAGTTACGATCATGCTTACGGGTTGAGGTTTGTAGCTTTGCGTTACTTCAACGCATGTGGTGCTGCGGGAGAATTAGGTGAGGATCACGATCCGGAAACTCATTTGATTCCAAACGTGTTGAGAGCAGCATCGGGAAAAATTTCATACGTGTCAGTCTTCGGTAATACCTATCCCACTCCGGACGGTACGCCGGTTCGTGACTACATTCATGTTTCGGACCTGGCCGATGCACACTGCCGTGCCTTGGATTACCTGCGCGATGGAGGTAAGTCCGAACGCATTAATCTTGGTAACGGACACGGCTATTCTGTTTTGGAAGTGATTGAAGCTGCGAGGCAAGTGACGGGAAAACCGATCGAAGTGAGAATTGAGCCACCGAGGCCTGGAGATCCTTCGAAGCTCGTCGCGGATGCCCAATATGCCCGCACGCTTCTGGGTTGGCAGCCGGCTTATCCAGACCTGTCATCAATTCTCGAATCTGACTGGAAGTGGCGAGTGAAACATCCGGATGGATACGCTGCTGATTAGGCCGAGCAAATCTCACATCCACAACTTACGGAGATTCGCGTGCGAGTGACGGGTTAGCACTCTAATTTTCCTAAAGAAAATCTGTGTAATCTGCGGATGATGTTTATGTACTGGTGATTCCGAGTTTGATGGCATATTGGACCAACTCAGCAGTGCTCCCGACGCCTAGACCCTCCATCATCTCGTATTTGTGAGACTCAGCAGTGCGTGTCGAAATTCCAAGCCGGCTCGCAATCTCTTTCATCGTTAGTCCAGCGCTGAGTAGTTGCAGCACTTCCCTCTGACGGGGAGTGAGATTGAGGTGTTTCTTGTTTTCGTGAGGAGCGAGATTCGTCTGCAATTCACTTTGGACTTCGGGCGTTACATAGTTGTGGCCTGCGATGACCTCGCGAATGGCATGCACTAAATCTTCCCCGGCCGACTGCTTGAGTACATAACCGGCTCCGCCGCATCGTATGGCCTCTGCAAGCAAGCGCGAATCGGCATGCATCGTTAGGAAAATCACTTTGGCGGTTGTGCCGGATTGTTTGAGTCTACGCACTGCATCAAAGCCGTTAAGGATAGGCATGGAGATGTCAACGACAATTACCTCAGGTTCGAGGCGCGTCGCTGCTTCTATAAGAGCCTTACCGTTCTCGACGATACCGACAAGCTCAAACTCCTCTTCTAGTAAGCTCGCCAAGCCTTCGGCGAACATCTTATGATCATCAGCAATCAGTATTGTCGTGCGCTTCATCAATCACCTTTGTAGCGGAACTCGTGCTGTAATGCAGGTTCCTAATTGCGAATCTGAACGAATCTCCAGCGAGCCGCGAAGGTTTTTCACTCGCTCCTCTGAACTAGCTAATCCAAGTCCACTTCCGAGTCGCACTTTCTCCAGGTCAAACCCATGACCTGGATCAGAGACCTCAAGCACAAGACTACCGTCGATCTCTCTCAGCACAACATCAGCCGAGTTTGCGCCAGAGTGCTTCGAGACGTTAAGCACAGCCTCGCGGGCTACCCGGTAAAGACAGGCCGCTACGTCCTGCGGAATAGGGTCAGTTGCAACCTCAGCAGAAAACTTGATTTGCAGATCTTCATGTTGCTCCAACTCAGTCAGGTGTGACTCAAGCGCTGTTATCAGCCCCACATGCTCAAGAACTTCGGGGTGCAGTTCATGAGAGAGTTGGCGTATCTGGGTGGTCAAGTGATCTACTTGCCTCGCAAGCTTCTCCAGTTCATTCGTCAGCGCTTCGCTGGTAGCAGGAGGTCTCCGCTTCAACCGGCTCACTGCGAGTCCGAGTGTTGCAATGTTCTGTCCAACGTCATCGTGAAGAAGGATCGCGATCCTTCTTCGCTCTGATTCCTGTGCGGTGATCAGTTGAGCAGCCAACGCGCGAATCTGTCGCGTGCTTTGCAATAGCCAGGCTTCACTTTGTCTCAAAGATTCAGCCGCTCGGTACGCATCGGTGACGTCACGCACCATGCTTAGAACGTGACCTCCTTCCGCACTGACAAGGCGTGCCTCAAAGTAACGCTCCACGTTATTGATTGGAAGACAATATTCCAATACCTGCGATTCGTAACCCTCGTTTACTTTCTTAATCGCTTCAAGCACACGCTCTGCTAGCTCAGGAGGTAAGACATCACGAACGTTCTTTCCCAGAAACTCCGTTGGGGCAACCAACAAAAACCTTGGATCCCGAGTGTAATAATCTACATAGACTCCCTCACTCGTTTGCAGGAACATCGTATCCGGAATTGCACGTAGGATTGCCTGGTTTCGCGCATTGATCTTGGCAACGTCCTGTTCCGCCCGCTTCCGATCAGTTATGTCCATTGCCACACCAAGCATGCGAGTCGGCTTGTTGGTGTCGTCGTAAGAGACTTTGCCCTTGCTTTGGTACCAGAAAACTCTGTCGTTCAAGATTACGCGAAATTCGACTTGGTAAGGTGTCCCCTTTTCGAGTGCCTGAGCGATAGCTGATTGGACTATTGGAAGATCATCCGGGTGGAGGAATGAATAGAACGATGTTAACGTTGCCCCGGAGTCGTATGAAAAGCTAGTGGCATTACTCCCTGTCGGATCCCGCCTGACGCGATTTTGAGTGATCTGCCAATCCCAGGTATCCATTTGCGCGGCGTTGAGCGCGAGGGTCAAGCGCTCTTCATTGTCGCGTGCGGCGGCTTCCGCAGTCCGGCGTTCTTCGATCACAGCGACCAGAAGAAATAGCGGCACAGATATCACAACAAGAAATGCCTGAATAGATACTGCACGATAGGCTGAATCATTCCCAATAAAGGGACCGCTGCCCTGAGCAGCGCCGACAATCGCGAGGACCATCACGACAAGTAGTCCGCTGCTTACCCCTCTTAACCCGAACCTAATCGTTGCCCAAACAAGAAATGGTAGAGGGAAATAAAGTAGGGCGGGTGTCTGCATTAGAGAGTTTCGCGTGGTGAAAACCAAGAAAGAAACGACGAACAGAGTGGCAAACAGAACCGTTGCCTCAAGATACTTGAATAGCGAAGCTTGCTTGAACGACCTTAGGCCGGACTGCACCCATTCGATAACAAAGGGAATGATAATTAGAGTGGCCAGGACGTTTGATAGAAAACGAAGTCTCCAAATCTCCCAGTAGGAGTCGTTTCCCCAGCCGTTTAGCTTCACCAGCGAACTGTCGAGAAAGGAGGCTAGGAGTGGGGCCACAAGTGCGCCACAGATTAGAAAGATCCTGAGATCTCGAGAGCGACCCAGGCGAATTTCGCTGCCGGCGAAATACTTCATGAGGGCTGCGCCGATTAGGGCCTGGGTCGAATTGCTGAGAAACCATGACAGCACCATCAATGTTGGTACACCGCTTTGTAGTTCTGATGCCAGGTGGGCTGGCAGAGTAGCGGAGATCACAAGCCACCACCACCGAGATGGAGTCAATAACAACCCCGCCAGCAGTACGGAGTTGGGCATCCAGAGAGTCGATAGAGATCCGGGTTGTAAGGCGAATCGAAATCCGACCTTGGCCGTGACGTAGTAGGCGACCGAGACGATCAACGACGCAACAATCGTCCGTCGGGAGATCGGATCGCTCAACGTGAATCGGGATCTCGTAGAGCCTTGAGGGGTCAATAGCGCCTCTTCAGGGGGTGCTGGTACTTAGCAGACCTCGATTATGAGGGAGCCGCGGAGTTTCTACAAGATCGTCCGGACTTTTTTGAAGGTGGCATGGCTAGGATGAAGCGTTTGAGTCCTGCCGGCGAGCGAAGAGTGCTGAACAGAATAAGGGCCGGGGTGCCCCTGACCTTAGTCATTTCCCCGGCCCAGTGGGGTGTGTGATCGCTTCAGTGCAGTCTCCTCCTGTTGCTTGCACTGCACACACCTCAATTTGAACGTTCCCTTTGGTTCTAAACCCGCCCGCAATCGCCTAACATTTCAACCAACTTCTCATCTTGCTCGGAGTTTAGTGTCGTATGAACCAGCGTGTCTCCATAGTTACTAAGCTGTTTTAGAGCAGCTGCAGCGTTCTGAGTACGAAACAACATGAAGATTGCGGATCCATTCGGTGCCATCAAAGCACCCACATCACGTTTGAAGTTGCCATTTCCGGAACTTGCGAGTGACTTACGCCACCATTCAGACTCATCGGACCAAATCACGTACTCGTTCGCGGTTCCTATGTTTCCGTTGGGACGGAAAGCCAGTCGCGATGTTGCTTCGACGATTACTTCGGTCATTGGCTGAAACAACATCACGCTGAGGAAGGAACCCCAAAACCTGGCCCAATTGGCGCCTCGATAATTTGACGGCTCAACCGTCAGGTGCACGCGAGCCTTACCGTTTTCATTCATCGTTACAGCAACTGCTTCGTCGAGATCCCCTACCCACACGAATTCACGTCGCCTGAGTTCATTCAATACCTCAGGAGCTCTAAACTGATCTCTAAAGACAAACGCAATCAGTTCGCTCACGGTTGTGTCTCATAAAGAGTACTGCTACAGGAATCGTTGGTTTGGAGACCTTTACTGTTCGACCAAGCGCGTATCCTTTGGCAGCAAGGGTTAGGGAAACGACTCTAAACAAATTGCTATCAAGCCTTGCGGGACAGTTCGGTTGAACTTTCTTACAGGTGGGCAGCATAGACGTGGCACGGAGAGTTCGGAATACGGTGGACTCTGTATTTCAGCGTGGGATGTTCATGTAACTGAAAGGACCTTATTGCGTTAAGCTTCAACAAGTTGATTCCGTATGGCGTAGCGAACCAGTTCTACGATTGATGTGATATCAAGTTTTCTCATCACAGTAGCACGGTGGGTTTCTACGGTCTTCACGCTGATCGACAACTGAGTTGCGATTTCTTTATTGCTCTTTCCTTCAGCCAACATCTGGACAATCTCTCGCTCTCTATCTGTCAGAGTACGAAAGACCGATCCTTCATCGGGTTTGGCGCTAGATTTGAGAAACGCATCGAGGAGGGCCTCGGAGACTTTGGCAGTGAAGAATGGTTTGCGGTGGGATAGTGCCTCTACGGCGCTGGTAAGTTGCCTTCCCGCATCTGATTTTAAGACGTACCCGCGAGCACCCGCCGATAAAACTTCCCTAATAAGCTGTTCGTTTTCGTGCATAGTAAAAATCAAAACCTCGGTCTTGGGCATGACCTTACGTATTTGACGAGTTGCTTCGAGTCCGTTGAGTTCGGGCATCGAAAGATCAATCACGGCGACATCCGGTGAAAGCTTGGATGCCAGTTTCACTGCCTCTCGGCCATTGCAAGCTTCACCGCAAATCTCCCAGCCACTGTGTTGACTCAACTGGTCTCGTAGCCCTCGCCGGACCACATCATGATCATCTGCGAGAAGGATTCGTACCATGATTTGCTCCATTCGTTAGAGGCACCACTACAGAGATGTTTGTGCCAAGTTCGCTCGAGTTGATTTCAAGCTTTCCGCCAAGTTGTCGCAATCGTTGCCGCATGCCTGGAATACCAACTCCCATGCCGATTGAAGAATCAGAGTGGCCATTGCCATTGCCATTTTTAGAGTCAGTACCGAATCCGATGCCCTCATCGCTTATTTCGAGAACTATCGTCTCAGCTCTTCTCTCGAGTCTGATCTTTGCGATCTCACTTCCGGAGTGTCGCCGGACATTGGTTAGTCCCTCTTGAACGACTCTGAAAAGTGCCATTTCGATATCAGACGGAAGACGACCGATGGGCTGTGCAAAGAGGTCGATATAGATTCCACTTCGTTTAGTGAAGCCCTGTACGTACCACTGTAACGCGGAGACGAGACCTGCCTGATCCAGCAACGGCGGGTGCAGGAGGTAGGAAAGGGTGCGAATTTCCTGGAGCGATTGCTCCACTAGTGATTGACTCTCGCCGATTAAAGAGTGGCATTCATCATTGTCGTGATTGGCGAGGGTTCCCAGCTTTGCCAGGTCTACTGAGATTGCGAATAAGTTTTGGGCTGTGCCGTCGTGGAGTTCGCGAGCGATTCGGCGTCGCTCATCGTCCTGGATGGTGAAAAGTCGAACAGTCAAGTCTGTAAGTTCCTTCTCCGTCCGTACACGATCGGTAACGTCTTCGCAGATGGTCATCAGAGATTCAACTGCGCCTTCTGGTGAAAATTCTGGAATGATGCGCGTTGAGTACGCTTTAATGCCTTTAGAGAAGACACGATGGACAGAAGTCTTAGTGTTTATTGATTCGTGGCAAGCTGCTTCAAAGCTCTTAAAGTCATAACTCGGCAACGACATTTCACTTGGTCTCTTACCTATAAACTTCTCGGGTGGAATATCGGTCAGCTTATCCAATGCGGGACTGATGTAGATGAACCTGAGATCTTGATCGAGTCGAGAGATGATGTCGGGAGAGTTTTGAACGAGGGTAGAGAACTCGCGTTCACTCAGTCGAAGGTCCTCTTCCAGGATCTTTCGGTCGGAAATATCACTTGAAGCGACAAGGATGCATTTTTGCTCCGCAAGTTCGAGTAACTCAGCCGACGACAAGAGCGTTTTGAAATCCCCACCCTTGGTTCGAAATGCCATCTCCAGATTCCGAACTGAGCCTGTAGTTAACAATGGCTCGACTAATAGTTTATGTCGTTCTTCTTCTGTCTTGAAAATCTGAAGCTCAATTGAAGTGTGGTCGATGATTTCTTGCCTCGTATAGCCGCTCATTATTAAAAAACTTGCATTTACATCGACATAACGACCTCCGTCAATGGTTGTTATTGACATTGGTTGAGGATTTCCTCGAAACGCCTTACTAAAACGTTCTTCACTCTCGTTGAGTCGGGTTGAAACGTGCCAATGGCGCTTGCGCTCCAGCAACAACTTTGCAATTAGAATTGTTTGCAGAGCGAAGAGTGCCAGGAGCGCAATCGCATACCACTTATAAGGAGAGAGTTGAACGAACCAGAAGGACAGGGTGGGAGTCTGCAAAGCAGAAGTTGTAATGAACGCAACACCTCGCCTATCGCCAATGGTGCAGGGGGTTACACCGGCAACGACGAAGACAAGGATTGAGCGAACGAGATGCGAAGGAGTACATCTCATAGATTCTTGTGTTTTCGTACGGCTATTTAGATAACCAGCGATCTGACCGACAGATCAGCGAGCAACGCCCTTAATGCAATAGTTCCGTGCGACTCGTCGCAACGGTTTGGGGGTAGCCATGCCTGGGCCTTTATGGTCGATATTTGAGCAAACAGGCAGGAAGCTGAATTGCTCGTCTGAGATCCTATGAGATACCGGGCTTGGACACTCATAGGTACTGGTCAGCGTTAAACGTTAGTTTACGTCCGGCTAGGAAAAAATGACAACCCCGAAAAACTACTAAGTCGAAGCGTGGTCCCTAGTGCGGATCAAATCAAAGAAGGTGTGTGCGGCGACGCGATCACAGATTCGAACTAAACCGATCTTATGGTTTCAAATTTCTTGCATAACTCTACAGATTCTTCCTCCACCGAAATACTGATTTCACCTGATTAATGGATTGGCCAGAATGGTTTAGGCTGAGGACGTTTTGCGGTGATGTCAGGTCAATAGTTTGGAACGATCCTTATACAGGAACGTTTGGCCATGAGCCGCGATCTATGGTCCATATGGGGGCGCCGGAGGTTGGGCTGCCTACGACCCGCGCACGGAACACACACGCGGGACGCCGCCTATGGACCATACCATTACGACGCTAAGAAAGGTTAGAAGACGATCACAGGCAAGTGACCCTCACACTATAGGAATACTCTCCAAACCACGCCTCTCGAGCGATAGGTTCATGGGTCTCAAGAGCAGCTGCAATGTTAGAACGATCGATGTTGCAGATAAGTGACTTATTTGGCGCTTCCCTTGTGCTAGTCTTTTCTCAGACTAATCTCTAAGAGGTGACCTATGAAAAGCGGGAGTAGTTTGTGGTGGCGAACTTCGTTACTGGTACTCATCGTAAGTCTCGTTCTGTTGACCATCTTTAGGGTTTCTTCGGCCGCACTGCCTGATAATAATCAACCAGCACAACAGGAAGTACTCCGGTTGGAAAGTCGCATAACACAACTCGAACAGCGCTTGTACGCTGTCGAAAACAACATCAGAAATCTCGATCAGCAATCTCGCCTTGGAAGTGTGGCTTCCCGAGGTGTCGGTCAAGAGGATCTGGTTTCTGTGCGACTGGAAATTCAGACGCTGCAGCAGAGACTTGCAGAGTACGAATGTGGACTCGCAAAGTTAGACGAGAGGACGCTCAGTCGCGAGATGCGCGAGGCTCGCAGGAAGTCGTCTGGCACAACAAGTGATGACCCCTGCCGTTTGAATGTCGAGACGCCACTCCGGATTTCTAACGGTCGATAGTTTGCAAAACATACAGGCTTTTGCACCTCCGTCAGTCAAGCCAAACAGTTGCTTCGTGTTCGTTCAGTTGTGCTTCTTATTTGTTTTCAACAGGATTGAGTCTAGAATGCTTAAAAGTTTCTATAGATACCAACTGCAGCTGATAAGCGGATCGCCGGGCCCCCGATATATTTCCCGCGACCTGCTTTTGACCTCAGATCCGGACTTTTGTGAATAAGAAAGGAAGGTGTTATGCATCGCTCACTTATCTGTTTGGTCGTAGCAATTTGTTGTCAGGCTGCGATCGTCGTTCCATCAAACGCTCAACGTAAACCAAAACCTGCTGCCAAGCAGCCCACCGAAGCAGCATTACCACGGGGCAGTGATCTAACAGAAGGCGCAAGCCAGGCGAAGAAAGCCGCCGAGGTATTCGGGGAAATCATGGGCAGTGAAAACGGAATATCGCCGGATTTTTTGAACAAGGCCGAATGCGTTGCAATGTTTCCGTCGGTGATTAAAGCGGGATTCATCCTGGGCGGGAAGGCAGGACGCGGGGTTGCGAGTTGTCGTACACAATCTGGTTGGTCAGCGCCGGCGTTTCTCGAAATTAAGGGCGGTAGCGTGGGATTTCAGGTGGGAGCCCAGGCAACAGATCTGGTGCTTCTGTTTATGAACAAGAATGGGTTGAAGAAGCTGGTCAATAACAAACTTGAATTGGGTGCAGATGCCTCAATCGCAGCGGGACCAGTAGGACGCGAAGCTGCTGCTTCAACAGACGCCTCTATGAATGCTGAGATACTTTCATATTCGCGTAGTAGAGGTGCGTTTCTGGGGGTCTCGCTCAAGGGATCTGTAGTATCACCAGATAAGAGTGACATGGAAGATACGTATGGAAAGGGTGTTACATCGCAGCGGGTTCTAACGACAGGGAAGGATAGCGCGCCATCAGAAGTCCAGGCGTTTCCAAATAAGTTGGGCCAATACTCATCGCGAAAGGCAACCTAAAAGAAAGTTTTCACAGCCGGCGTTAGAGTCTGATTCACCGGATAATTCAAAATCTGGGGCAGCCTACAGATTCTCCCCCACGGAAATACTCAGTTCACCTGATTGCCTCTAGCGCGCGCTCATTTAACCTACGGTGTGCGAGTTAAGTAGAGAAAGCAAGACTTCTGGCTAGACTCTGATCGTTAGATCCGTAGTTTTTTGGTGCTTCCTCTGCGTTTTCGAAGTTCGATGATTTCACATTCGGGGACTCAGAGTGCTAGGGACCAATCTTCGAAGTTGGAATGGGATAGCCGTTTGAGATCGCAGTTGATGTTGAAATGAAGGCCCCTCACCGTATCAGAAGAAAAGTAATCGCCGCACTCATCACGGCAACGTATATAAGATTGAATTCGCAAGAGTTTCGCGAACAGTGTCCGAATGGTTGATGAACGCAAAAACACCCCACGCGCAAAAAGGCTTTTTCAGGATCCTCAATCAACGGATGCTGGAACCAAACACGTTCGGTACACAGCTCAGACGGTTTGCCTGTTCAAGCACAATTTCGGATTTGGCGCTAAGACAGCTTGGAAATTAGACGGATGATCAGCTTCTAGCTCAGTCACAAGTTCGCGAAGTGACAGGCTTACGCATTGAGCTAGCAACTTGTCTCTTATCGTTGGTCCACTCGACTCCATTAGATCCCGGGAGAAATCCCACATGCCTGCACAACTCTTAGTTGGCCTCGATGAAATTAGAAGTCGATGGGGTTGGTACCTGGTTACCGGTATCGTCCTTTCGGTGATCGGTGTTGCTGCGATTGGACAATCATTTGCGGCTTCGATCGCTTCCATAACACTTCTCGGATGGTTGGTGATCCTGAGTGGACTCGTGCAAGCGATGTTGGCTTTTAGGGTGAGAATCTGGAGTGGTTTCTTTTTGCACCTGATGGGTGGTGTGCTCGAAGTCATAGTTGGTCTTCTTATTGTTGCAGCTCCAGTCAGTGCGGCAATTGCTGTGACACTACTTCTGGCTGTCTATCTGTTAGTGAGTGGCTTGTTCCGCATGATTGCGGTTTTGCTTTTACGTTTTCCGGGATCCGGTTGGGGAGTGCTTGGCGGTTTGATCTCTTTCTTGCTTGGACTTGCGCTTTGGCATCAATGGCCGTTGTCCGGTCTGATCTTTATCGGGACTTGCGTAGGTGTTGCTCTAATCCTGCACGGAGCCTCCTGGATCTCCTTCGCGCTAAATCTCCGAAAGCTACCGGTCTTGCCAGCCCCTTAATAAAGGCCGTAGAGTTAATCGAAAACAAAAAGGGGCAAAGGATGGTTACTAAAAAGTTTTGCCTGATCGTTTGGTTCATTTTAATGGCAGCCAGCCAGGCAACAGCCCAGAAAATCTCCTCAGGTTACGATCGCGCAGTCGATTTTTCCAAGTTTCAAACTTATTCGTGGACCACAGGGGTTCCGGCGAAACATCCGGAAATTGACAGGCAGATTATTGCCAGCGTTGATCGTCAACTGCAGTCAAGGGGATTAAGACGTGTTGAAGATGCTGGTCAAATGATCGTTTCGTATCATGCTGCCGTCATAAACAGCTTTGACAGAGCGACTGTTGCAACACCCGGAACGTGGGGACCAGGGGCCGGAAGTATGGATCAGGTTTGGCAGGTCGTTCGCGGTTCGCTAATCGTGGAGATAGTTGATAGCACTACGAAGAATGAACTCTGGCGCGTAAACGCGTTGGACACTCTCAGCAACGAAGCGACATTTAATGTATCAAAAGATCTGGACAAGGCAACCAAAAAGGTCAACAAAGTTGTTGAGAAAATGTTCAAGTACTATCCGCAGACTAAAGCGAAATCTTGACGACTAATAAATCTTTTCATCCCGACTACGTAGGTTTATTTTAGCCTTGAGCTATATAGAAGCTGTCATGCCAATGTGAATTCGGAGGACAAAGTGATGATGCAAATAATCAGTTTGATTCTGGTCGGATTACTGGTGGGAGTAATTGCAAAACTGCTGATGCCCGGTCGCGACCCTGGAGGATTCATTATTACCATCCTGCTTGGGATCGCCGGATCATTCATTGGCGCGTTCGTTGGCAGTTACCTCCACATTGGTGCCGGATGGTTTGCGAGCTTCGCCCTGGCTGTAATTGGAGCGATGTTGCTGCTCGGTTTGTATCGTTTGCTGATGCGGGCCTCGGCCTCAACCTAATTAAATAGACTCACAGAGCAAAGGTGACACTCGCGAGTCTGATCCCGTTGCTGCTTAAAGCCAGCATCACGCTCAGCGTGTTGGCAATTGGGCTTAGAGCAACACCACCTGACTTGCGCCTGCCGCTGTTAGTGTCAAAACCACTTTGCTGTTCTTGCGGTTTCGCCGGGTAAAGCCTACTTCCGTCAATCTCGAGAGTGAACCTATCGCAAAACCGATTGCTGGAGTTCTGATATACCGCTTTGATTCAGCTCTGGTTTTTTTCAATTCCCATCATTTCGCAAGTCGCGTCCGTCAGGTCATTCGAGAGGCGAAAGAGAAACTTTCATGGTTTGTTCTGGACTCAGAAGCAATAACGCTGATCGACTGTAGCGGACACTTTGGAGTCGTTGCGAGTTGAGTTGCAGCGAGACGACTACGTCTTTGTATTGCCCGGGCGAAGGGATGGTTCCTTACGATGATCGAGCGCACGGGCGTTGCTGAAAAGCTAGGAAGAGATCGCTTTTTGGGTTCTGTACAAGCAGCCGTTGATGCAGCTACCCAAACTAAAGGTACGAGGTAGTAAGATGAATTATTGGAGACTGTCTTTTTTATTTCTTCTGGTCCTGCTCTCGGCCGGCGTTACGATAGCTGATCAAATCACTCTAAAAAATGGCGACCGCCTAACAGGCACGATTGCGAAGTCAGACGGTAAGACTCTGGTTTTCACGAGTGATCTTGTTGGCGCAGTATCGATCGCGCTCGACAACATACAGCAAATCGTATCGGACAAACCTGTTTACGTCGTGCTAAGCGATGGAAGAACAATCGTAGGTACTTTGATTACGAAGGCTGATCAAATTGAGATTCGATCGGCAAGTAATGCGGTGACCGTTTCAAAGGCGTCGCTCAAGATAGTGCGCTCTGAGGCAGAACAGAGGATTTACGAGAGCACACTCAACCCGGGCTGGTTGGAACAATGGAGCGGTGGCGCTGATTTAGGTATCGCACTCACGAAGGGCAATTCGGATACAACAAATGTGGCGCTGGGATTAGGCATCTCACGTACGACCTTGCACGACAAGACCACTCTTTACTCTGCAGCTGTCTACAACCACGAAAGCACGAATGGTGTCTCCCATACCGTGGCAAGTACACTTCGCTTCGGCGGCCGATATGATCGCGACATCAACGCAAAATGGTTTGGTTATGGCTTTTCCGACCTTGAACGGAACGTTTTGCAGCAACTCAATTTGCGATGGGTGATCGGTGGAGGCATTGGTTATCATGCCATTCGTAACGAACGCACGAATTTAGATCTACTGGGCGGACTGTCGATGAATCGAGAGTACTTTAAAGGATTAGACAATGACCGTACTTCTGCCGAGGCCCTGGCTGGTCAAACTCTGTCGCATCAATTCAACCCGCGAGTCTCATTAAAGGAACAACTGTTCTTCTTTCCTAACTTGTCACGAGGGGGAGAATACCGCATCAACTTCGACACTGCTCTTGCGATGGACATAACTAGACGCATAGCCTGGCAACTCACGTTGAGCAATCGCTACCTGTCGGATCCTCCGACCGGATTCAAGCAGAACGATCTGTTACTGACGACAGGAATACGAGTGAAGTTGGGTCCGTTGAAGTAATTTCTTCGCTGGTGTTAGCAGCGATACAAAATCGCCGCGATATGACAGTCATGAGAGAAAGCTATGGGCATGCGCCTTACTCGTTAGCAATTCTCGTTGCCAGAATGGTTGGATTACTCGGTGTGATGGCTTTTGTAGCGGTGATGTTCAGGCAGTAAGTGGACTGGACTGAAATTGTTATTTGGGACTCGATATCCGCTTTTGAATTGCGTACCTCACCAATTCAGCGGTGCTGCGCATCTCCATCTTGTTCAGGATTCGCGCTCGGTATGTACTGACGGTAGGCGCACTCAACGAAAGTTCTTCGGCAATTTGTTTTATCGTCTTACCTTCGCCGAACATACAGAGTATTTGAAACTCACGATCAGACAATTTTTCATGCTGCCCTTTCTCAGGAGAGCCTTCCAAATACATTAACAACAGGTCAGCTACTTGTTCGCTGATGTGTTTTCCGCCATCTAATATCTTCCGAATGGCCGACACCAGCTGGTCCGGCGCCGTCTCCTTGGAAACAAAGCCGGAAGCCCCTGCCTTAAGGACTCTGACGGCAATCTGATCTTCTGGATAAACACTTAATATAAGCACTGGCAAATTCTTGTCATGTCGCTTTATCTCTTTCAGCAGCTCAATTCCATTCATTCCGGGTAGATCTACGTCGACGATTGCGAGATCGAAACGCTCACTTTTGATTTCGCGAAGGGCTTCCACGGCACTTGCCGCTTCGAGTACGGACAAATCCGTCTCGTCACGAAGAACTTCTTTCAACCCACGCCTTACTATCGGGTGATCATCAACGATCAGAATCTTCGTCACGGCTGCTCTCCAATGGACTCGCTGATGATTTCGGTTTTAAGAGGGAATGCTACTTTGACAGTTGTGCCTTTACCGTGGAGACCCGAGATACTGAAAGAGCCCTTGAGGAATTCCACCCTTTCACGCATCCCCAATAGGCCCAGTGAAGTCGGTGCTTTGATTTGTTCCTGCGTAATCCCCTTTCCGTCATCGGCGATCTCGAGTGACACCTTTGAAGCATCAACTGTAAGTCTCACTCGTACACTATTCGCTTCAGCGTGCTTGACGACGTTAGTTAGTGCTTCCTGGAGAATACGGAAAAGGGCAGTGGAGGCTTCGGTACTTAAACTGAGTTCTTCCTTAGGAATCTGATAACTGCATTTAGTTCCGAGGCGTCGGGAAAATTCTTCACATTGCCACTCGATTGCGGCTGCCAACCCAAATTTATCGAGAACGCCGGGTCGAAGTTCCGTGGATATGGCTTTTACAGAAACGATGGTCTCATCCAACGAAGTTCCGATTTCATCTAGTCTCGTTCTGACGTCGTCTGAATCGAAACCATCAGGTGAAGTCATTTTCTTTCTTAAGAGCGACAACTCAATCTTGATGCCGGCGAGCGCCTGGCCGATCGTGTCGTGCATCTCGCGGGCCATGTCAGCCTTCTCGCGTTCGCGCAACGCCAGAAGGTGACCGGAGAGGACGCGAAGTTGCTGATGCGATCGTTCGAGGTCGAGTGCCGTAGTCTTCAACTCGGTATGATCTGTCTGCACACCCCAAACACGGAGGAGGAACCCGTTGACGACGATACCAGTCAGATTTGTTGAGAAGTAGCTACGTGAACCGTCACTAAGAAGTCTCTCGGTCTCCAGGTTCAGCAGCCGATAGTTGCTTGCAATCAATCTGCGCAGAGAACTGGTGGAGGTTGGATAAGAGGCGAAGCGTGAGTCGCCAAATCTTAGGCCCACTATGTCGTCAGACCGTTCGTAACCGTGCATGTGGGCCATCGCATCGTTACATTCGGAAAGATATCCATACTTGTAGAAAAGACTGATCTGTTCTTCTGCGGGCAGCTTGATATCTATTGGTTGCTCAATGTCGAAACGCAGGATTCCTTCTGAACTGTTTACAACAAATGACCGATATCTTTCTTCACTCGTTCGGAGTGCCTCATCGCCGCGTTTTCGCTTCGTAATATCCTCAACCATAGCCAGGCCATAGATGGGTTTGGCGTGATCGTCTTTAATCAGAAGAGCGGTTACGTCCAGCCACGCGAGCGTTCCATCCTTTCTTACAAAGCGTTTCTCAATCCGATAACTTGGAATCTCTTCACGAAAAAGTTTATCGACGAGTTCGAGGTTCTTGTTGTTGTCGTCTGCATGGGTGAGATCTGTCAAATGTAGTTCAAGAAGTTCGGCAGCCGTATATCCCAACGATTCGCAGAGCGCGGTGTTTACACGCCGAAGACGATAATCAAAATCGACCAGGGCCATTCCGATTGGAGCCTTTTCAAACGCGAGTCTGAAACGTCCCTCAGTCATTTTTGTTTTCGTCAACTTACCAGTCGTGGTCGAATCGGAAGGTTCACTGTTGGAAATGACGAGTTGTTGTTTCGAAGCGTGTTTTTGGGAGTTCATTTGAAAAATACCCGTGGCAGTCGCTTACTTGAAGTTAACTGAAATGTAAGCAGATGTTGGAGGTCCTGGGGCTGACGACGGGGCAGTACTTGATGTATCAGTGAGGAGTGTACAACAGCAATCCAGTAGTTGCTGTATTAATGACCGGGATTACCATGTATTCAGAAGATCGGGGCGTTGCTTTACTCAGCAAAGCAGGAGCTTCTTGTTTTCGTAGCAAGAATTATTACAGAACCAGGACCGAAGCGACTGTACGTCAGCGAGAAGAACACTATGGGGAATCAAGCGACTAATCCCTAGCGTACAGTTGCTTCGCTCCCGGTTCTGTATCTGAAGCGTGACGTCAAATTATTATTTTGGTTGCGGCCTGAGCATAACTCCGTGAACAGTGTGGGATTCATTTTGTACAAAGCGGTACTCAATTACTCTTAAGTGCTTCACGAAGCTTCTCGCTCAATTGATCTTTCTCCCATGTTTTCCATAATGAAAACGACTCTTGAAAATGAGAATGTCGAAGGTTGTTAAAGTGAGTGAAGAGCCAGATGAAGGCTTCGGTTTGTTCCCGCATTTTTATTTTCTTGGATTCCTGAATCTCTTGTCTAAAGCTTTGGATCCAAACGTCACAGTCATGAAGTCGTCCGAGCGCTCCTTGCAAACGCGCACAGTTTTTGGCGAACGGCACGATATCGCCGTCCCAGCAAGAGGAGAACATCTCAACCGCATAACGTAAACGTTTAGCCCCAAGTCGCATTTCGTGAAGTTGAGTTGCATCCAAGGGTTGGTAAAGGCTGGTGCTGAGGTTTTCCAACTCACCAAGTCGATCTCGAATTATTGCTTTGGCGACGTCTTTAAAAGAATGTGAATATGGACTACTCGACAACCCTCCCTTCAGTTTCGTCGCGGCTGTAAGGGCTTTATCGAAGTCGTCACTCAGTTCTTTCATGCGATCTTTCACCAGAATCCTTTTGAGTTCCTGGCGCGACACCCGCCGAATCTCCTTTCGCGCGTCAATGAGTTTTTGCAGCGTTGGGAAGAACTCCGGAGGTGTTTCTGATTCCAATTCTTCCAGCGCCAAAATCGCCACGTCCTGATCGCGTACTTCCCCGAGCGCATCAGCTATACTCCTTATCTGTTTGGTAATTGAAGAAAGACTTCGCTTATTCACATACGGCATGAAATCACTCACAGCGCTGCGCAGACGACGCGAGGCAACTCGCATTGAGTGGACTCCTTCAGGATCCTTCCACTTGATAGCGTCGCGTCGTAACCGAGACATCTCTTCGAACCTCTCATTCAACGCTTTGTGAATGCCGACAGCTGCGGCGCTTCCGCAGTCGATACCCTTGATCCGATGATCTTGAGCCATTCGCTTGGTCAGGCGCTTTTCGCCTTCCTCTTTTGATTAACAAGCAGACGACGTTGAAACGATTGCTCAAAAAGATCTTTTTTGCGAGCCACTTCAACCAATTCATTGTTGCAATCGGCCGCGCTCTCCAATTCCAGATGCACAACGTTCGATCCGATACGACACTCGAGATTCTGGACGCGACTGTCATGACTTCGATCAAGCGCGTCGGCAAGTCGCACAATGCCACCAAGCTTGCTGACACTCTCACGGTCAGCTGCGTTGAGTGCGGCGTATTCCTCGTGACGTTCTTTTGGTAGCGATCCGCGATGATAACGAGCGATGTTAGCGATGATAGAGCGCTCCGCCTCCGAGAAACCTGTCAACTCAGAATTGAGAATTAGATAGAGCGCGTGTCGTTGGTGAGATTCGTGAGCAATGTGATAACCAATATCGTGTAAGAGCGCGCCAGCCAACATGAGCGTGCGTTGATGACGCGACAACTGCTCCGTCTCAGAAAGACAATCAAATATTTGTTCGGCCAGCCTGGCTACATGGCGAGCGTGAGTTTCTTCGTATCCAAACCTTCGGCCCACGGCATGGACCTGGCGAAGTTTCTGATCAGCAAAATCCGGAATCAGAGGTCCGGCCTCATCTTCACGCTCTTGCAAATAGTCGATGATGACGCCTTCGCGGAGTGCCCAGTCACAGGTGCGCAATGAATTGATTCCCAGCGCGCGCATAGCCGCTTCCATGATGCATCCACCCGCAATAATGATTTCTGAACGTTGAGAGCTGATTCCGTGGAGCGCTCGTCTTTCGGTCTGGTCCATTGCGGCCAGATTCGAGTTCAGTTGAGCGAGACGGCTCAGTGAAACTTCTGCTTCTGTCGGTTGGGCGGGCAGGTCTTTTAGTTCGGTGTCGTTGGTATTGTCAGCTCGAAGGCTTGCTCCAAGTGCCTGGATTGTTCCAGAGGTACCCGATGCCTGCTGCCATTTTGCATTTCTGAGCTCGCGGGCTGGCCGTTGAAAGGCCGCATAGACCTCGGACTTCAGGCTCTCTAACTGCTTTGGTTTTGGTGGATCAGATTTGAGATATCGCTCAGTTAGTCTGACTGCTCCCACTCTCACCGAGAAAAGTGAAATCGGAGTGCCGTCACGAAACAAGGAGATCTCTGTCGAACCGCCGCCGATGTCGATGTTCATGTTTATCGCACCGCGATTTGCGCAACCACGTGATGCAGCAAGTCCGATCAGCCTGGCTTCCTCCACGCCGGACAGAATATCGACCCGGATGCCTGTTGCTTTTCCAACCTGCCTGATGAACTGCGATGAGTTTTTAGCTTCGCGTACTGATGCAGTTGCCACCGCCACAATCTCTTCAGTTTGGCGGACCTCAGCGGCAGTCTTAAAGCGCTGAATGCAGGTGATGGCGCGTTCTATAGCTTCCGGAGACAGTACACCTTTAGTTAGAGTCTCGTGGCCGAGTCTGACAACTTCCTTCTCACGCGCCAGAACTGCAAAGGAGTCGCTGGCTGCGGCGTCGACCACAATAAGCTTGATGGAGTTTGATCCGATATCGATTGCGGCGAGTTTCACTGTGAAGGACTCTTTGCCTCTTATTCAAATCTTGCTGGTAATCCCAGGTAAGTAGGACATAGCGATGTCATAGAAATAAAGTACACTCTAAGAAAAGTCTGTTACAGCGCTGTAAACCTCGGTTGAAGGCATCTTGAATGCGAACCCTTTATCTTTTACGACATGCGAAGTCGAGTTGGAAAGAAGAATCGCAACTTGATTTTGAGCGACCGCTAGCCGGGCGCGGCAAAAAGGCCTGCGGCTTTATTGCGAAACACATTCAGTCAGAGGCGATTGAGTTCGACTTGCTACTAAGTTCGTCAGCAGTGAGAGCGCGCGAAACGATTGAACTCATCCGGCAACAGGCAAAGCTTCGTTCGGAGTTGCGCTTCGACGAGCGAATCTATGAAGCACCAGTCACTCGCTTGATGGAAATCATTTCGGAAGTCGAGAATGATCGAAAAGTAATTCTGGTGGTTGGTCATAATCCAGGCATGGAAGAGTTGATACACGCGCTTACCGGGGAAGAACAAGGAATGCCAACTGCGGGCCTGGCTAAAATTAAGTTAAAAAGTTCCAAGTGGGCTGAGGTTGGTGAAGCTAAGGGCACGCTTGAATGGATTGTTCGACCAAAGGAGCTGGAACAGACTGAAGATCACTAGGAGTTTGCAATGACCACGGTAGAAGTTGTGCAGAAGTTTTGGTCGTTGATGCAGACCAACGATTTCAAATCAGTGGGACAAGTTCTGAGTGATGATTTCGTGCTGGAGTGGCCCCAGTCAGGAGAAAGAATTCGTGGTCGTGAGAACTACGCGGCGATGAACGAAGAGTACCCAACGCACGGTCTGTGGCGATTCACAATAAACCGGATTACTGGCGATGATGTTCAAGCAGTAACTGATGTTACTGTGACTGACGGAGTTCAAGTCGCGCGCGCGATTTCATTTTTCTCGTTCGCAGATGGAAAAATCCAGAAGATGGTTGAATTCTGGCCCGATCCGTTTCCGGCGGAGGAAAACAGAAGACACCTTGTCGAAGTCATGGATGCTTGAAACAACGGACACGCTAGCGTCACTTGATTTCATGCAGATCTAGAATGGTGAAGAAATCGATGGTGCGGAATTCGCGATTAATCGCCGGCAGGCCGCAGACCTTCGCACCTAGTTTCAGGTAACTATGCAAAGATGACGGCAAGATCCGAAAGCTACTTGCATTAGATGTCTTGTATGAAATGCACTTAGAACCCGGACGCGGTATCACTCGCAATTCTGCATGGACATGACCTGAGCGATAAAGCCAATCAAAGAGTTGTCCTCCAACCAGCGGATCCTGACTATTCATCGAACAACATCCAAACAGGTAACGCTTTCGATTCCGCGCCGAATACTCCGATAGGAAGAGCAGCAAGAGCTTGAGGCTGTCTTTGTTCCGGTGCGACTTTGCAATGCACGCGCGTCCAAACTCAGCCGAGTTCTCTAAAACTGTGGTTCCAAGATCACGAAGGTTGAACTTCATAGATGAGTAGAACCCGGAGTCAGCGCTTGACCGATCGTAGTTGTGCAAACGACAGGTTCCTACAGTTTGATTAGTCATCCGATCAATTAAGATCACATGCTCGCATTCTCCGTCAAATGCGTCTTCATCCTTTCCATTCGCAAAAGATTTCGCCAGGCCTTCGCCAAGTTCAATATTAAAGACCGCGAACCTCAGTCTCAGCGCATCATCAATTTCTTCTTTTGTCCTGGCGAGCCGAATTAGATACCGGCCGCGCTCGAGCCTGAGACTCTTAAAGTGATCAAGCCCGGACGCAATTGTTTCTGTAGTGCCAAGTAAACTGAGTGCGACCATAGTAAACCTCGGTTTTCAGTTCTAGATTAAATGTCCTGTTGTCAGGGTAGGTGTCGAGTGTGAGATGCCGGTTAAAGAGCGGTTAAAGAGGAGTTAAATTCGCTAATGCGATAGGGGCTAATTTGAATCAGGTGCAAAAATGCCCCGAGCTTGAGATCGGGGCACTTTTCTAGAAGCAGATGTTGCTGGCGGGATGTTCATTCTTCCAACCACAAACTGATCCCCTAAAACCAGTTTGCTTGATCGCGTTGTGAAATGGACACTGGAAACTTTTTAAGGGGTGCTTGATAACGATCAGTTAACAACGCCTCAACTTTAAGTTACAGGCCGCCTCGTTTCGGATTTCTTTTCGGCAGTGTTCTGATAGAAACTTTAAAACACTCTGTAAATAGAAGTATTCTGGTTCTCACCATGACCATCTCCCAATTTAATAAAAATTGAGACCCAACTTTCACAACTTAATGAGCATCACTTACGTACTTATTATTCTCTACGAAATTGTCTTCTTGTTGGATCGAGGAGGAAACATTGATGTTGAAAGTACACGTCCAGAAAGTCGGAGACGTGGCAGTTCTTTGTCTTCGAGGTGGTATAGGTGTTGGTGAAACTTCAGTTCTACGCAACGCCGTTTTGTCGAATTCAGACGTAGGTTCGATAGTGCTCGATTTTGCGAAAGTGAACAGGATTGATGCCGCAGGTTTAGGGTTACTGCTTGAGTTGCGCGAACAGACCCAAGCGAAGAGGGTTGCGCTCAAAATTATGAATGTTTCGAAACTGATCAAACACGTGATGGAAATTACAAGTTTGACCCAGGTCTTTCAGTTCACTTCTGAAGGGGAGATCCTGTCGACTCCTGCAGGTAAACGAACAGGCAAACCCTTCAGACTAGTCGCGTGCACTCAGTGAACAGTCATCACAGTTAGATCCAACGCGGAGATTTAAAGTTTACATCCCTCTTCCGTTACCTTTGCGCCGGTACCTGGAGTTGCACGCCCGGCTGACCATACATGATCGTGAGGGGGCCCTGGTGACTCTTTATACCCTCTGAGCGTGCTCGCTCAATCTCGAGTTGCAATTCAAGCTTTTTGATTTCTAACAGAGCCGGATTTGCAAACGTCTGAGCTTCGATCTGTTTGGTTTGGGCTGCGACCTTCGCTGCTTCCAATCTGGCCTCTTCAGCCTGCTTCTGTTTCTCATTCGCGACAACACCCGACGCGGCGGCTTCTACTCGGTCATCCAAAAAATCAGGATTGCCGATCTGCACGGACTCCGTGACCAGTAACAACTGCGAACCTAACTGCGGTCGCAACGACTCAAGTATCCGCTTCTGAATCTGCTCTTGATTTGCATAAATCTCATAGGCACCGTAATCGGCGAAAGAGTTTCGTGCCTCCGTTTGCACGATTCCTTTCAGAATCTCATTGCGGCGGCGGTGTCGCTCCTCTTCCGAGAAGCCATACTTGCGAACGTACTCAGCAATCTTGTTCGGATCGGTATAAGCAGTTAGTGAGATATCGACCTGTAATGCTGCGTTGTCTCTACTCGTGACTCTTACGGGCGCGCTTTCAGTGAAAGACTTGATGTTAACTTCATAACTCTTGCGGCCCGGAGCGATCGTTGTAAACCAACCGTCCGATGGAGTGTAGATGCGCTCAATCGCGCCCCACTTCGTAACGACCTGTACTGTTCCTTCTTGTGCGAACTTAATATTTGAATAGGCCACCGCCCCTCCGATCGAAAGAGCGAGGACAATTAGCAATAACGCACCGATGAAGAATTTGCCTTTCGGCATCGAGTTTCCTCCTGTTTTGTTGGTTAATGTCGAAAGCCATTGTTCCTTATTCACACAAAGCAATACGCGGACGAGTTCATGGGTGTTGCTGAACTCTATGTGAACAAATGCTGCTGGTGAACTGGCTTTACGCTCTATTGGTGGGAAGTCAAAGGCAAGACAACTGTGAATATGCTGCCACGCTCGGGTGCACTGTCGATATTGATTGAGCCTCCATGAGCTTGAACGATCCACGCAACGATGGAAAGTCCGAGGCCTGCTCCTCCAAGCGCTCGCGAACGCGCTTTGTCGACGCGATAGAACCGATCAAAGACCTGTTGCTGCGCAGACTCAGGAATGCCGATGCCTGTGTCGCGTACCAGAATTTCCGCATTACCATTTTGGCGCGCTAAGGCAACACAAATTTCGCCGTGTTGAGGGGTATATTTCACGGCGTTGTCTAACAGGTTGAGGATCATTCGCTTGATGAGTTCTTCATCGCCGTTCAAGACAATCGGCTCAGTTTCATTCTTCGTTTCAAGTCGCACGCCCTTCCTCCGGGCGAGCACTTGCGCGGCGCGCGCGCAGTCTCTGACAGCATCATTTAAAGATACTGGTTCTCTGGCCAGCACAACGGGTGCATCCAGGGGTTGTCTGGCGAGAATGAATAAGTCCTCAACGATTCGTGAGAGACGTTCGGCTTCGTCCTTAATCAAAGACAACGACTCTTGATATTCGTCAATCGTACGTGGCCTTGTAAGTGCGACTTCGGTCTCGCCGCGCAATACCGCAAGGGGTGTGCGTAATTCATGAGATGCATCGGCAACAAACTGTTGTTGCAGTTTGAATGAACCTTCAAGACGAGAAAGCAGATCGTTGATCGTTACAGCGAGGCAGCCCAACTCATCGCGAGTATTTGCTCCATCAAGTCGTAACGATAAGTTCTGAACGGAAATGCGTTTCGTCTGATTG